>Ga0163161_10002874_pt1 | contig 12202 bp, 10 predicted proteins | sample S45metaG_FD_129847 | JGI IMG/M metagenome (GOLD analysis project Ga0163161, IMG submission 129847) | Switchgrass rhizosphere microbial communities from Kellogg Biological Station, Michigan, USA - S4-5 metaG | ecosystem: Host-associated > Plants > Roots > Rhizosphere > Soil | place: USA... | reverse complement strand
TCGCCAGGGAACTCGGGCACGCCCAATGGTGGCGGATCAATGGTCTGCAGCAGGGTGTTGGAGGCCAGCACCGCGGCGAAGCGTTCGGGCACCTCGGCCAGCACGCGCAAGCCGATCGGACCGCCCCAGTCCTGGCAGACCAGCGTGATGCCCTGCAAGTCGAGCGCTTCGACGAAGGCGCGCAGCCAGCCCACGAACTTGGCCATCGAATAGGCGCTACGCTGCGCCGGTTTGTCCGACCGGCCAAAGCCGATCATGTCCGGCACGATCACCCGGTAATCCGCTGCCACCACCGTCGCGATCATGTGGCGGTACAGGAAGCTCCAGGTCGGGTTGCCGTGCACCATGAGGACGATCGGAGCATCCGCCGCGCCCTCGTCGAGGTAGTGCATGCGCAAGGGTCCAAGCTGCGCATCCGCGACGTCGACGTAATTCGGCGCGAACGGATAGTCCGGCAGCGCGGTAAAGCGTTCGTCGGGTGTGCGCAGCACATCGGGCGCGATCAGCGGCATGGGTGCGCCTCTCAGCTGGTGTAGCGCGCCCGATAGTCGGCGAACTCGCGCTTGATGGCCTCTTCGCTCAGGCCGAACCGCTCGAGCGAATACTCGTGCATCGGGCGCTGCTCGCGCTTGTTGCCGGCCAGGAACTCGTTGAGCACTTGCTCCAACCGATCGTCCATTGGGATACCTACGCGCGACAGCACGCGCTGTGCCTGCGTCATCGGGTCCTTGCCGACCTCGCGATAGTCGATGTCGATGAAACGGTATTCGCCGATGCGCTCGCGCGCGGCTTCGAACATGCGCATCCACTCGACCAGGCGCGGGAACCAGAACGCGCCCACCTCATGATCCGACAGCGTGGCGCTTAGCTTGTAGAGCGCCGCCTGCATCGAGACATAGGAGGGCACCGTCTGCAGCGGGTCGCGATGCGTCATGATCAGCAGCGCGTCGGGGAACGCCTTCGCCGCCACTTCGGCATAGGGCAGGTTGGATGGGCTCTTGAGGATCCATTTCGCGCCGCGCCGGGCCGGGTCCTGCCATTGCAGGTACTTCAGGATCGTCTTGAGGTCCTCGTGCCCCTTTGACTGATCGTAGCCGTTCAGCCAGCGGGTGAAGCTGGGCACGAAGTTCATGCCTTCGATCATCGTGCTGACGAACATCTGGCCGAGCACCAGGATCTCCTCGTCGGGCGCATCGGGCTCGAGCGGGTGGATCGACGCGAGTTCGGGCGACAGCTCCAGCCAGCCATCGATCATCGACTGCGCATATTCGCGCCGCTCGACCGGGTTGCCGCGCTCCTCGCCGGGGAAGGGCGCAAAGTTCTGCGCTTCGTACCACCGCAGCCCGGTCATTCCCGGCGCGCTGGCGAGCAGGCGCTGGAAGATCGTGCTGCCGGTGCGGGGCAGGCCGAGGATGATGCCGGCGACTTCGACCTCTTCGTCCAGGATCTCGGGGTGGCGCTTGATGTCCTCGACCATGCGCAGGCGGCTGACCAGGCCCTTGACGATGACCTCGGTCGTGCCGGCGCGGCCATCGGGAGTCAGCCGGCCTTCGCTGTTCGACGCTTCGATGAAGCGGTCCATCGGTTCGAAGAACCAGGTGTCGCCGAAATCGGCAAGGCCGGCGCGATCGCGTGCCAGTTGCAGGAGCGTCTCGCGGTCGAGTGCGTCCGCAGCGGTATCTTGGATGGCAGCCATGATGCGATCATCTCTCCTGATCTGTCGTGCCCCGATTGCGGGTTCGACACCGCCGGGATCTGCTATGGTCCGGGCCATGGTGCGCGTGCGCCAGGCGACCCTTGTACCGGCTCTAGAGGATGCCGGCGCGGTGAGGCAAGCAATGCGTAACAAAAATCCCACGTTCCTGCGAAATCGACGTGCCAATCGGCAATGAAGGCTAGTTTGCGCATCTGACGCGTCGATTTTTTTTGACAGCGTTACGCATTCGCGGCACGTCAGCAGGGTCTAGCCGATGGCAACAAAAGCGGCGGACACAGCGCGCAACCCGCGCTGGACTGGAGAGGGCGCCAAGCGCTTCCACTTGTATCTACCAAGGCCACCTTCGGACCCGTTCCGAGGTCATGGCCGCCATGAAACGATGATCGAGCGCGCCCCAGAGCCGCGCCGACAATGGGAGTGAGCTATGCATTTTCAAAGATCGAAGGCTGCGTTGCGTCGAAACGCCTGGCTGTTGTGCGGCGCTGCCGCGCTCGCCGGCGGTGTCCATACCGGCGCCAACGCTCAGGCCGCCGCGGGCGAACCGCAGGCCAGCCCGCAGGGGCCGATGCCCGGCGAGATTGTGGTCACCGCCAACCGCCGCGAGGAGCGCGGGCAGGACGTGCCGATCGCCATCACCGCCTTGTCGCCTCAGCGACTGGAACAGCAGGGCATCAACAAGGAGCAGGACCTGCAGGCGAGCGTCCCCTCGCTGGTCGTCGGGCCTAACGGCCAGGGCTCGCGCGATTCCAACTCGTTCACCATTCGCGGGCAGGGCGCGACCTTCCAGGCATCGCCCGGCGTGGTCGTCTACCTGAACGAAGTGCCGCTGCCATCGGGCGTCACGCTGTCGCAGCAAGGTGGTCCCGGTAACTTCGTCGATCTGGAAAGCCTGCAGGTCCTGTCGGGCCCTCAAGGCACGCTGTTCGGTCGCAACACCACCGGCGGCGCGGTGCTGCTGGTCCCCAAGAAGCCGAGCGACGAGCTGGGCGGCTGGATCAAGGGTGAATACGGCAACTACGATCGCAAGTATCTCGAAGGCGCGCTCAACGTGCCGATGGGTGAAAAGCTCGCGATCCGCGCGGTCGGCGCCTACCACGATCGCGACGGGTACACCCGCGACGTGATCTGGAACAAGGACCGCGACAACGAGCATTGGTACTCCGGCCGCCTCGGCATCCTGTTCAAGCCCACCGACACCATAAGCAACTATACGCTGATCTACGGCTCGCATTCCAAGAACAATGGCGCCGGCCTGATTCACAGCGCCTTCAACATCGGGTCCGCTGATCCGACGAGCCCGAACTTCGGAGGGCTCGCGGGGCTGGGTCTGTGTGCCGACCTGCCGGTCGGCGCCGTGGGCGGATACTCCTGCGACGTCTATCGCGCCGCCACCGCGAATGCGCAGGCTCTCGGCCCCCGTAAGACTGCGTTCTCGGTCGATACGTTCTCCAAGACGCAGACCTGGGGCGTGTCGAACACCACCGACATTGACCTGACCGATGAGATCAAGCTGCGCAATATCGTCAGCTACCAGAAGATGAAGGTCGGATATCGGTACGATGGCGATGCCACCGTATTGCAGCAGCACGATGTCGATCCGGGCCGACTGCCGGCCAATGGCGTGGTGACGTTGCCCGGTACGAACTTCCCGGTGACGTATCTCAACTCGACCGGCGATACCGAATTGCCGCGCGACGATTTCCGCGTCTGGACCGAGGAACTGCAGCTGCAGGGCCGCATGCTCGACGGCAATCTGGACTGGACGATCGGCGGCTTCTACTTCGATCAGCGTCCGGACGGCCCGCAGGGATCGCGTGCGATCGTCTATTGCCCGGGTGTGCAGACCGGCACCTGCACGGCCTCTCAGGCGCAGTACGGCACGAGCAGCGTGTCGAAGGCCCTCTATGGTCAGGCGACGCTGAACCTGGCCGCGCTCTCGCCATCGCTGGAAGGCTTGCGGCTGACCGGCGGCTACCGTCAGACCTGGGATCACGTCTACGGCTTCGCCACGCAGTTCAACTACAGCAGTCTGCTGCCGGCTGGCACGGTGGTATGTGGAAGTGACAGCGCATTGGTCGTGCCAGAAGCATCGGCTCTGGAAGCTTGCCGCTTCAGCGGGTCGCAACGGACCAGTTCGCCCTCGTGGCTGGTCGGCCTCGACTACAAGGTGTCAAGCAACATCCTGCTCTACGGCAAGGTCAGTCACAGCTACAAGGCGGGCGGGTTCAACCCCTACGCCGTGTTCTTCGGCCAGAACGGCCAGCCCGACACCCGCACGTTCCTGCCCGAGGACGTCACCTCCTACGAGTTGGGCATGAAGTCCGACTTCCGCCTGGGAACGGTGCCGTTCCGCTTCAACGTGGCCGGCTACTCCACCGACTACAAGGACATCCAGCGCGCATCGGGCGACTTCAACGCCACTACCGGCGCCGGCGGTGCCCGCACTCGCAATGCCGATGCGCGTATCCGTGGTATCGAGGTCGAGGCATCCTTGCGGCCTTTCCCGGGTCTCGAGATCGGCGGCAACTTCAGCTACACCGATGCGAAGTACAAGAAGTACGAGTACACGTCGGCAACGCCGACGCTGGCGTGCAACGGCCTGGTACAACCCGGCAGCATCGTCGATGCATCGTGCATCCCGTTCCAGTATGTCGCCAAGTACATCTGGAGCGCGCATGTCGCGGCCGATCGCGAACTAGGGGACGATTTCGGCACGCTATCGCTCTACGTGAGTTATTCGCATAGCTCGTCGCAGTACACCGACCCGGTCAACATTCCTGCCCTGCAGCCCGGCGCCACGCTGGCCCCGTTTGGTCTGCTCAACGCTTCGCTCGACTTGCGCAAGGTGGCCGGAAGCGGGTTCGACCTGGGCGTGTTCGTCACCAACGCCACGAACAAGCTCTACCGCATCAGCAACTCCAACGGCTTCCAGAACGGCGGTCTGCTGGTGAACGAGACGCTGTTCGGCGAGCCGCGCATGTACGGCCTGCGCCTGCGGTACAACTTTGGCGGTGGCTGACGTCGTGTAACGCCAACAGCAAAGGGCCGGAAAAGCGCAACATCGCGCTTTTTCCGGCCCTTTGTCGTATCAGCCGGCGGTTTGGCCGCCGTCGACCGCCATCGCCGACCCCGAGATCATGCGAGCGTGATCCGAGGCAAGAAAGGCCACGGCATTGGCGATATCGGCGGGGTCGGACATCTCGCCGTCGTTCAACCATGAGGCGGAGCGCATGACCATGGACCAATCGATGTTCTCGGGCGGCGTTTGCTCGAGCATGGGTGTCTTTACCCCGCCCGGGCATACGGCGTTCACCCGCACGCCTTCCTTGGAGAACTCCAGCGCCAGCGATCGCGTCAGCCCGATCACACCATGCTTGGACGCGGTGTAGGCGGCGTTGTAGGGCACGCCCACCAGCCCGGCGGCGGACGCCATGTTGACGATGTTGCCCTTGGTCTCGATCAGATGAGGCATGGCTGCGCGGCACATGTTGTAGACGCCGGTGAGATTGACCGAGATCACGCGATCCCATCGGTTGGCATCGAGATCGGCGAACCGGCCGAAATCGAGAACGCCAGCGATATTGCACACGATGTCCAGCTTGCCATGCAGTGAGAGCGCGCGTTCGACGATGGCACGGCTCGAGGCCTCGTCGGCGACGTCCAGCGAAACGGCCGTCGCGCGTTCACCGATGTCGCGCGCGGTTTGCTCGACACCTTCGACATTGCGGTCTCCCAGCACCAGCGTCGCACCATCGCTGGCGAGGCGTTGCGCCACTGCGCGACCGATCCCGGACCCCGCGCCCGTGACGATCGCGATCCTGCCATCCAGACTCATCGGCTCTCTCCTGCAATTATTGTTGTCAATTATGCTTGCGTCACTACGCTACGCATTTCAAGAAGCCGGACGCCTGAATAACATAAAACGCGGTTTGAGTCGTTGAGGCTCTTCCGCAAAGTGGCAAGGAGCGGATGCGGCATGCTGCCATTGCAGGAAATTTCCGATCGCCTGGAAATCCAGGATCTGCTGGCGCAGTACAGCTACGCCATCGATGAACGCGATTGGGACGGGCTCGACCAGGTTTTTACGCACGACGCCGTGATCGACTATACCGAAACCGGCGGTGCACGCGGGTCGGTGGCCGAGATCAAGGCCTGGCTTCCCGTCGCGATGGAGCGGTTCCCACGCTACCAGCATATGGTCGCGACGACGCGGCTGAAGATCGATGGCGACAGCGCGACCGCGCGCACGTGCTTGTTCAACCCGATGGTCTATCAGCCGGCGGACGGCGCACCCGAACAGGTGTTCTTCATCGGCCTATGGTATCGCGACCGCCTGGTGCGCACGGCGCAGGGATGGCGGATCGCCGAGCGCTACGAAGAGATGGGTTACGCGCACAACGTGCCGGAAATGCCGCCGATCCCGTCCATTGCCGAAGTGAACGCCTGAAGGCTACGGTACAGAGCGACATGGAAGAATAGCGGGGTCGGCACTTCGACCGGCCCGCGATGGAGGGATGCGATGCAAGGATCGGTGGAAGTGGGCGATCGCAGTCGCGCCAGGAAAATGGTTGGACGCGCCTTCCTGGCGCAGAACGTCGCCGTAGGGGCCGCCTTTGGTGGCTTCGGCGTGTCGGTGCTGCCGTTGCAGCAGGCTTACGGCACCACCACGGCGATGGCGGCTCTCGCTTTATCGCTATGCGTGCTCGTACTAGGCCTCGTGAGCCCGGCGGTGGGCACGCTGATCGGTCGCATTGGCTTGCGCTGGACGATGATCGCCGGAGTCGTCATCTCCGGCATCGGCTACGCGCTGCTGGCTGTCGCGCCCAACATGGGAACCGTGCTGCTCCTCTATGCCTTGCCGCTGGGCGTGGGACTGGCAATGTTCGGGCCGTTCCCGTCCAGCGTGCTGGCGAGCAACTGGTATCCGCACAATCCCGGCCCGGCACTGGGAATCGCCAACATGCCGCTGCTGGTGGCGCTGCTGCCGATGGTCGGGCTGGTCGTCATTCGCGATCATGGCCTGGCGACGTTCTATCTGGTTCTCGCGGCGCTGCACCTCGCGCTGATCCCGTTCCTGCTCGGCATCTCGGATCGACCGGTACAAGCGGAGCCGCTCGCCGGTGGTCACGGCCATGGTGCCGCCGCGCCGGGGATGTTGCCGACGCGTGCGCTGCTGGCTAGTCCGGCGTTCTGGATGATGGCGCTGGGGGCGGGTTTCCTCAATGCCGTGGGCATCACCAGCGTGTCGCACCTGGCCGCCGTGGTCGCGGAGCGGGGCGTCGCACCGAGCGAAGGCGCGGGTCTCCTCGCGATCATGGGCGGATCGGCGGTGCTCGGGTCGCTCGCGGTCGGCTTCCTGTGCGGAAAGCTGGGTGCGGCACGCACCTTGGCGCTGATCGCGGCGGCGCTGGCGCTCAGCTGGTTCGCCCTGCTGGGTAGTGACGCGTTCGGTTTGATGGCGATCTGTGCGCTGGTACTGGGCGCGGGTGGAGCGGGCGTGTTCCCGGCGGTCAACATGCTGTCGGCCGGGCTCTTCGGCCAGTTATCGCTGCCGCGCGTGATCGGGCTGTTCGGCATGGTGACCCTGCCGCTGACCTTCGGGGTGCCGCCCGTGGTCGGTCTGCTGCGTGATGCGGTGGGCCGCTATGGACCGGTGATCGGCTTGTTGATTGCCGGTTGTGTCGCTGCGGCGGTGATCTTCCTGGTGACCGGGCGATCGCGCCCGCAGCTGGCGCCGACAGTGGTGCCGGCATGAGCGCGGTCAGCGAGAAAGGGAGCGACATGGGTCGTCGTCTAGCCGGAAAGGTCGCTATCGTGACCGGCGGTGCGCGCGGCATGGGGGCCCATACCAGCCGCCTGTTCGCCGCCCACGGCGCGCGCGTCGCGATCGCCGACATGCTGGAAGAGGAAGGCCAGGCGCTGGCTGCAGAACTGGGCGATGCGACTCGCTTCTACCGGCATGACGTGACGAGCGAAGCCGATTGGGCGGCGCTGGTCGAAGAAGTCGAGGCGGAGCTTGGGCCCATCGACATCCTGATCAACAATGCCGGCGTGCTGCTGTTCCGCACCCTGCTAGAGACTAGCCTTGCCGATTACGAGCGAGTGCTGAAGGTCAACCTGGTCGGCGAGTTCCTGGGCATCAAGGCCGTCGGGCCCGGCATGGCCGCGCGCGGCAAGGGCGCGATCGTCAACGTTTCGTCGGTCGACGGCATGAAGGGCGCCAACGGGCTGGGCGCTTATGCCTCCAGCAAGTGGGGCGTGCGCGGGCTGACCAAGGTCGCGGCACTGGAACTCGGTCACCGGGGTATCCGCGTCAACTCGGTCCACCCTGGCGGCATCGACACGATCATGACCAACCACGACAGCCGCAGCCGAGACGCGGTGAGCGAGCGTTTCGGCAACATCCCGTTGCAACGTGTCGGCGCACCGGAGGAGGTGGCGCAAGCGACACTGTTCCTGGCCAGCGACGAGGCCTCATATCTCTGCGGCGCGGAGATCGCGGTCGATGGCGGCATGCTGGCCGGCCAATACTACGAGGGGTTCCCCGGCGCCCCAGGGGTGCCCTGATGCGAGGGTACGCGCCCATGAGCGAAGGGCGGTCGGGATGATCGGCCGCCTCTCTCGTCGGGCCATGGGCGGCGGTCTGCTGGGATCGCTGGCAATGGCGCTGACGAGGGGGGCGTCGGCGCGGAGCTCGTCGGCCACCGCGCCGCAGCCAGGTGACTCCGCCATCCTTGAGGTCGGGGATGAAGGCGTGACGCTAAGCCAGCGAACGATACCATGGCCGCGCTCGGTCAGCCCGCAAGCGCGAGCGGCGTTGCGAGCGGCGGCCGAGCGTCCAGGCGCACCCTTGCCCGACCCCATGGACGTTCCGGCGTGGCGCACGCTGATCGAGCAGGTCAATCGCGGCATGGCGGCGACCCTGCCCAAGGACGATCCGGATCTGCCGGTCGTCACGGAGGAACTTGCTGGTGTCACCGTGCATCGCGCGCGGCCTCGGGCCGTCAGGAAAGGCGACCACCGCCTCTACATCGAGATCCACGGTGGTGGACTGGTGTTCGGCGCAGGCGCGCTTAGCCGGGCCGGGGCCGCCCGCGAGGCAAAGCTGCACGGCGTCGAGGCACTGGCGATCGACTATCGCATGCCGCCCGATCATCGTTACCCCGCCGCGATAGACGATTGCTTTGCCGTCTACGCCGCCGAGGTCGCCGCACGCGGAGCGGACAACATCATCGTCGGCGGCGGATCGGGCGGCGGTTATCTCACCGCCGCGCTGATGCTGCGGGCCCGCGAGGCTGGGCTGCCGATGCCGCGTGCCATCCTGCTGCTTTCCCCGCGTGTCGACATGACCGAAAGCGGCGACACCATCGCGACCCTGATGGACATCGATCCGGTGCTGAAAGGCCGGCTTGCCGCCACGGCGCAGCTTTATGCCGGGGGGCACACGTTGACCGATCCGCTCCTTTCGCCGCTCTTCGGTGACTTGCGGGGTTTTCCTCCGACCTTGCTGCAAAGCGGTACCCGAGACCTCTACTTGTCCAACGCCGCGCGCATGCACCGTGCCCTGCGTTCGGCGGGCGTCGCCGCCGAACTCCACGTGTTCGAGGCCATGCCACATGGCCGTTTCTTCGGCGGCGCGCCCGAAGATGCCGAGCTCGACCGGGAACTGCAGGCCTTCGTGGCGGCACAGTGGCTTGCGAAAGGGCCATGACCGCGGTCGACCAAGATGACGAGGAGAGAGACATGATACGCATCGACATACCCGAGCAAGAGGCACACGATCCCTATGGCTTTGCCAGCCGCGAGCATGGGCGCGAGCTGATGGAAACCGCCGGATACTTCTCCAAGGCGGTGTACCAGCACAGCATCCTGTCCTTGCGCGAGTTCGAGGGTGCGCGGTCGCGTACCGCCCAGATCAACGGCTGCATCATCTGCCAGCAATTTCGCGCCGCGCGTGATGCCGGCGCCATGTTCGCGGCGAGTGGCATGCGGCCTGATCGCCTGGTCACCGACAACGGTCCGGCCCCTGACGAAGCGTTCTATGCCGATGTCGCGAACTGGCGCACCTCGCCGCTGTTCAGCGATCGCGAGCGCACCGCCATCGAGTTCGCCGAGCGCTTTGCCGAGGAGCCCAAGGTCATCGCCGACGACGAGCAGTTCTGGCAGCGCGCCCATGCCTTGTTCTCGGACGCGGAGATCGTCGATCTGGCGCATAGCGTCGCTGCCTGGGTCGGGCTTGGGCGGGTCGCGCATGTGCTGGGCTTCGACAGCGTCTGCCTGCCGTTCGCCGAGGCGGCTGAGTGATGGCGGCAGGCGAAGGTCGGCTCGCAGGCCGAGCGGCGCTGATCACCGGTGCCGCCGACGGCATCGGGCAGGGCATGGCGCGTCGGTTCGCGAAAGAGGGCGCGGCGCTGCTGGTCGTCGACTTCGATGCGGACAAGGGCGAGGAGACCGTGCGCCAACTCGAGGCGCTGGGCGCACGCGCGGCGTTCTTCCGCTGCGACGTGACCGACAAGGCGCAAGTGCAGGCGGCCGTCGCGGCGTGCGTCGCGCATTTCGGCAGCGTCGATGTGCTCGTCAACAATGCCTATCGGGGGCAGGGCACCGCGAGGATCGAGAGCAAGTCCGATGCGGTGTTTGCAAGCAGCATGGACATCTGCCTCTACGCCGCCAAGTGGTCGATGGAAGCGGCCTTTCCGCACATGCGCGCTCGGCGCTGGGGCCGGATCATCAACATCGCGTCGCTCAACGGCGTGAACGCGCACATGGGCACGGCGGAGTACAACGTCGGCAAGGAAGCCCTGCGCGCCTACACGCGCAGCGCCGCGCGCGAGTGGGCCGGCTATGGCATCTGCGCCAACGTGATCTGCCCGGCCGCGGTGTCCGCCAGCTACCGCAAGTTCGCCGAGATGGCGCCGGACATGGCCGCCGCCACCTGCGCCGCCAATCCGATGGGCCGAATGGGTGATCCCGACACCGACATCGGCGGCGTGGCGCTGTTCCTCGCCAGCGAGGATGCGCGATACCTCACCGGTAACACGCTCTACGTCGACGGCGGTGGCCACATCAACGGGGTGCCGTGGGTGCCTGATCTCGGCCCAGACAGCTAAGGTTGCTCAGCCCAAATCGTCGGTGCCGGCGTGGAGGATGGCTGGATCGCCGGTGTGCGCTGCCCACAAGGCATCGCGCCGGACGATCCGCCAGCCTTCGCTTCGCCGTTCCCAGCGGTCGACATATTCGCCGTTGGAGTCGAACACCGGCCCGGCGTTATCATCCGTGCGCTGGTGGCGGGCCTGTACGTAGGAGCGGCTGAGCGCGGTGTCGCCGTCCACGTCGATCAGCAAGCTGCCGATCAGGTGCTGGGTGCCGCCGCAGCGGTCAAGGAAGCGGCGCATGTTGACGGTGAGGGCCGCCATCCCGTGTTCGTCGCGGCCGGTGCCATAGTCGAAGACAATGTCCTGCGCAAAGACGTCGCCCAACTGGTGCCACTGCTTGGTATCGAGGGTGCGCGCGAAACGTGAGAGTTGGCGCGTGATCTCGCGCTCGTCCAGCAAGTTCGCGGTTGTGGGCGCAGCGGCTTGCGTGCCGCTCTGTTCGTCCACCGTGAACATGCGCGTTCCGGCGCGGTCGAACAGGTTCTCCTCGTCCGCCGCGATGCGCGCGGCGATCTCCGGCTCTGCGGCGCGCACGGCGAAGCGGTCGTAGGCGGCGCGATCGGTGAACCACATTTCGGTCACCACGTCGAAGTCGATAGGCGCAGCATCGGCGAAGATGTAGGCACCCTCGCGCTCCACGTAGTTGCGCCGATAGTCCTGAATCCCTGGAAGTAGCTGCCTGATCAGTACCGAGTGGTGGCTTTCATAGTAGTCGACAAAATCCTGATGCGACAGGTCTGCCTTTCTTCGCAGCAATGCGATGCACTTGAACATGGCGATCCTCCCTTATGGTCGGAAAGGTGCATGGCAATCCTTTAAAGCGCAACGAAAAAGGGCCGGAGTTTCCTCCGGCCCGTTTCCGAGATCACTCCCCGCCGAAGCGGTAGCGGAGTTTCAGGCCGTACATGCGCGGTTCGCCGTAAAGCGTGGTTTGATAAAGCAGATCGTCGTTCACGTTGGAGTTGCTGATGCGATAGGTCTTGTTCGTCGCGTTGGTGACGAAAAGACCAAGATCGAAGCCGCTGCGCGCGACATCGTTCCAGTCGAGCGACATGTTGAGCAACCCGAAAGGCTGAAGATAGGCGCCCGGTTCGGTGCCCCCCAGCGAGTTGGGATCCGTGTACTGACGCGCGGTATGCGAATAGTTCACGAAGAAGTTGAGATCACCCATATCGTCGCCAACCGGGATCGTCGCGTTGGTATGGATGCTCCAGATGTACGGAGCCACACCCTGATAGGGCGCACAGCTCAGGTCTACGACAGCACCGGGTGCGACCACGCCGTTGCAGCCAAGCTGCCCCGTGGGCGTCACGAAGTTGTAGCTCGTGTA
>Ga0163161_10002872_pt1 | contig 12205 bp, 11 predicted proteins | sample S45metaG_FD_129847 | JGI IMG/M metagenome (GOLD analysis project Ga0163161, IMG submission 129847) | Switchgrass rhizosphere microbial communities from Kellogg Biological Station, Michigan, USA - S4-5 metaG | ecosystem: Host-associated > Plants > Roots > Rhizosphere > Soil | place: USA... | reverse complement strand
CGGCCACCGGATTATCGAAATCGGTTGTGTCGAGTTGATCGGTCGGCGTTTGACCGGTCGGCACTTTCACGTCTACCTGCAGCCGGATCGCGAGAGTGACGAAGGCGCCATCGGCGTCCACGGCATCACCAACGAATTTCTGGTGGGCAAGCCGCGTTTCACTGAAGTGGCCGATGAGTTCTTCGAGTTCATCAAAGGCGCGCAACTGATCATCCATAACGCGGCGTTCGACGTTGGTTTCATCAACAACGAATTCGCCCTGATGGGCCAGCATGATCGTGCGGACATCACCCAACACTGCTCGATCCTCGACACCTTGATGATGGCCCGGGAGCGTCACCCGGGGCAGCGCAACAGCCTCGACGCCTTGTGCAAACGGTATGGCGTCGACAACTCGGGTCGTGAGCTGCACGGCGCGTTGCTCGACTCCGAGATTCTGGCTGACGTTTACCTGACCATGACCGGCGGGCAGACCAGTCTGTCGCTGGCCGGTAATGCCTCCGACGGTAATGGCTCCGGCGAAGGTGCGGACAACTCCGCCACCGAAATCCGCCGTTTACCGGCCGACCGCACACGCGCCCGCATCATCCGCGCCAGCGAAGATGACCTGGCCCAGCATGTGGCGCGTCTTGAAGCCATTGCAAAAGCCGCTGGCGCCCCGTCGCTGTGGCAGCAACTGGCGGATGCCAAGGCGCAGGCGTAGCAGCTGCTACCGGTCTTTCACGCTTGCGACATTAGCGTGCACATGGCGACCCACTTCAGGGCATCGCCACTCGCCACATCCGCAGCAACCCTCTACCCTGAGGGTATTGGCAGGCCACGGTCTGCCGCCTCAGGATACTGAGCCCCATGTATAAAGATTTGAAATTCCCGGTCCTGATCGTCCACCGCGACATCAAGGCCGACACCGTCGCCGGTGATCGCGTGCGGGGCATCGCCCGGGAGCTGGAGCAGGAAGGCTTCAGCATTGTTTCGGCGGTGGATTACGCCGAAGGGCGGCTGGTCGCATCGACCCATCACGGCCTCTCTTGCATGTTGATTGCCGCAGAAGATGCCAGCACCAACTCGCATTTGTTGCAAAACATGGCCGAGTTGATAGGTCTGGCGCGAGTGCGTGCGCCAGACCTGCCGATCTTCGCCCTCGGCGAGCAGGTGACGCTGGAAAACGCGCCGGCTGATGCGATGGCCGAACTCAATCAGTTGCGCGGCATTCTTTATCTGTTCGAAGACACGGTGCCGTTCCTGGCCCGGCAAGTGGCCAGGGCCGCGCGCAAGTACCTGGACGGTCTGTTGCCGCCGTTTTTCAAGGCGCTGGTGCAACACACCGCCGATTCCAATTATTCCTGGCACACGCCAGGCCACGGCGGCGGCGTGGCGTATCACAAGAGCCCGGTCGGGCAGGCATTCCACCAGTTTTTTGGGGAAAACACCTTGCGTTCGGATTTATCCGTGTCGGTGCCTGAATTGGGGTCCTTGCTCGATCACACCGGTCCGCTGGCCGAAGCCGAAGCCCGCGCAGCGCGTAACTTCGGCGCCGATCACACCTTTTTCGTGATCAATGGCACCTCGACCGCCAACAAAATCGTCTGGCATTCGATGGTCGCCCGGGATGACCTGGTGCTGGTGGACCGCAACTGTCACAAGTCGGTGTTGCATTCGATCATCATGACCGGCGCGATACCGTTGTACCTATGCCCGGAGCGCAACGAACTGGGGATCATCGGCCCGATTCCGTTGAGCGAATTCAGCCGCGAATCGATCCAGGCCAAGATCGACGCCAGCCCGCTGACCAAAGGTCGAGCGCCCAAGGTCAAATTAGCGGTCATCACTAATTCGACCTATGACGGCCTTTGCTACAACGCCGAGTTGATCAAACAAAGCCTGGGCAACAGCGTCGAGGTGTTGCATTTCGACGAAGCCTGGTACGCCTATGCGGCGTTCCATGAGTTTTTCTCCGGGCGATACGGCATGGCCACCTCGCGCAGCGAAGACAGTCCGTTGGTGTTCACCACGCATTCCACGCACAAGTTGCTGGCAGCGTTCAGTCAGGCCTCGATGATTCATGTTCAGGACGGCGGCGCGCGGCAACTGGACCGCGATCGCTTCAACGAAGCGTTCATGATGCACATCTCCACATCGCCGCAGTACAGCATCATTGCGTCGCTGGACGTGGCTTCGGCGATGATGGAAGGCCCGGCCGGGCGTTCGCTGTTGCAGGAGATGTTCGACGAGGCCCTGAGTTTTCGTCGCGCCCTGGCCAATCTGCGGCAGCACATTGCGGCGGACGACTGGTGGTTTTCCATTTGGCAGCCGCCATCGGTGGAAGGCATCGATCGCGTGGTTACCGAAGACTGGCTGCTGCAACCCGATGCCGACTGGCACGGCTTTGGCGGCGTGACCGACGATTACGTGTTGCTCGATCCGATCAAAGTCACCCTGGTGATGCCCGGCCTGACCGCCGGCGGTGCGTTGAGTGAACGCGGGATTCCGGCGGCGGTGGTCAGTAAATTCCTTTGGGAGCGTGGGTTGGTGGTCGAAAAGACCGGGCTGTATTCGTTCCTGGTGTTGTTCTCCATGGGCATTACCAAAGGCAAATGGAGCACGCTGTTGACCGAGCTGCTGGAGTTCAAGCGCAGCTATGACGCCAACGTCAGCCTGGCAACCTGCCTGCCCTGTGTGGCGCAACAGAGCATCGGGCATTATCAAGGCATGGGCTTGCGCGATTTGTGCGATCAATTGCACGCCTGCTATCGCAGTAATGCCACGGCCAAACACCTCAAGCGCATGTACACCGTGCTGCCGGAAATCGTCATGAAGCCGGCCCACGCCTATGATCATTTGGTGCGGGGCGAGGTCGAGGCGGTGTCGATCGATGCGCTGGACGGGCGGATTGCTGCGGTGATGCTGGTTCCGTATCCGCCGGGGATCCCGTTGATCATGCCGGGCGAGCGGTTCACCGAGGCGACCCGGTCAATCATCGACTACCTTTCATTTGCACGCACGTTTGATCGCAGTTTCCCCGGATTCGTCGTCGATGTGCATGGCTTGCAACACGAAGACGAGGGCAATGGACGGCACTACACCGTCGATTGCATCAAGGAATGAGGACCTTCCCCAGTATGCAACCTGTCATTAATCCCAAGTACCCCGGCCTTTCGGTGCGTGTCGCCGATGACGGTTTCGCGGCCTATATCTGGGGCAGTGATTTCAGCTTTGAAGTCGCCGCCTATGGCGCCGCCGAAATGGGCAAGCCGGTCGAGCAGTGGCCGATCACGCCGATCACCCCTTATCGAAAGTGCTACGGCATCGACCCCGAAGAGTTCAGCAGTTTTCGCGATGCCGCTGACAGTGCGATTTTCATGGCGTATCTCGATGATGAGCCCGTTGGCCATCTGGTGGTCAGCACCAACTGGAACGGCTTTGCCCATATCGACGAACTGGCGGTACATGCCCCGGCGCGGCACCATGGCGTGGCCAAAGCGTTGCTGGACGTTGCTCAGTTCTGGAGTCGCAAGAAAAAACTGCCGGGCATCATGCTTGAAACCCAGAACAACAACCTGGGCGCCTGTCGGCTTTATGAGCGGTGTGGTTATGTGATTGGCGGGATCGATCATCTGCGCTATCGCGGGATCGATCCGAACACCGCTGAAGTGGCGCTTTTTTGGTATCGCTTGTTCGATAACGCGCTGGAAAACCCGCTCAGTTCGCCAGCATCGCCGCGGCTTGTTCCGTAATGATGTCCAGCAATGTCTGAACGGCGGCAGATGGCTCGCCGTTTTTCAGGGTCAGGGCGTAGAGGCTGACCGGTACTGCCGGCGCCAGCGGGCAAACATCCAGTCCGCTGGATTTGGCGCCAATGGCGGTAAACGGGTCGACAATCGCCAGGCCTTCACCGGCCTCGACCATGCTGCGCATCATCTGATGCGTCTGTACCCGGATATGCACGAGCGGCGCCGGGCGCAAGGCCTGCAATTTGTTCTCGAGTGCCGGGCTCAGCGGATCGTGGCCTTCCAGGCCGACCATCGACTGGCCCGCCAGATCCTGCAACGAAATGTATTTCTGCTTGGGCTGCAGCCAGCCATGGGGCGCCAAGAGCTGGAGCTTGCCTTGGGCAATCACTTGGCAACGGATGTCGGCGTGGTCGGGATCCTGCAGGCTCAACCCCAGATCGCTTTCGCGCAATAACAGGGTTTTGATGATCTCGCGGGTCGGGTGGCTCAGCAGGTTGCAAGGTGCATCGGGCAGGCGTCGGCGCAGGGCGGCGATGCTCTGAGGCAACAATTGTTGGGCCAATGGCGGGGTGCAGATGATGCGCAGGGGCGGTGCCTGATATTGCTTGAGGCTGGCGGCCAGGCGCTGGACGGGTTCAAGCGCTTCGTAGACGTGGGCGATTTCGGCCTCTAGCTCTCGCGCTTCGCGGGTCGCCTGCAAGCGTCCACGCACGCTGGAAAACAGCATGAAGCCCAACTGTCCCTCGGCCTCGCGCAAAATGCCCTCAACCTCGGCCACCGGCAACTGCAGCCATTCGGCGGCGGTGCCCAGGTGACCGGTCTGCACAAGCGCGTGGATCACTTCGATGTGGCGTAAACGCATGCGTGAAGTCCATGTTCGGCAGGTGAGGGAATCAGTGACTGAATCCTAACTCAAGTGCGCGCCCAAGACTTCTGCTCATAACGCGGGGTTATGACGCGGTGCTGGCTACTGGCACGCTGCCGACGAAGGTGTCGGGTTCGCGCACGATGGTCACGTCCGATTGAACCAGCAGAAACTGGTTGTCATCCAGCTTCCTGACGCGGTCACCAATGGCCAGTTTGTAGGTGATGACAGGCTCCGCGCCGCTGAGGCCGTCTGCCGACGGGGTGGATTCCTGGAACTCATGCACGGAATAAACGCGGCCTTCCGCATCTCTTGCGTGGAACTGACCGACAAGTACTGCTGCCATCTGTTTAGAACCTCTGGAGATAAATCACTCAATTTTCGGTTCTGTAGACCGTGGTTGGGCGAAGTAAGTTTTCCTGCAAGAAAAAAATAGTCAGGGGGTGAAATTCAGCCGCCCGTTGGGTGATTCGTCATCTATAACTACAAGCTCTTTCCATTGGATAGTCGAGACATCTTCCATGAGCAACGTCTATACGATCGCCGTAATAGTCGGCAGCTTGAGAAAGGCATCGATCAATCGCAAGGTGGCACTGGCGCTGGCCGATCTTGCTCCAGCCAATCTCAAACTTCAAATCGTCGAAATTGGTGACTTGCCACTCTACAACGAAGACATTGATGGCGCTTCACCGCCGGCAGCCTACAGCACTTTCCGGCAACAGGTGCGATCATCCGACGCAGTGCTGTTCGTCACCCCGGAATATAACCGTTCAGTGCCGGCGCCTTTGAAGAATGCCATAGACGTGGGATCACGGCCCTATGGCCAGAGTGCCTGGAGCGGAAAACCTGGCGCGGTGATCAGTGTTTCGCCGGGGGCTGTCGGTGGATTTGGCGCCAACCATAGCGTGCGTCAGTCCATGGTATTTCTGGATGTGCCGTGCATGCAGGCGCCGGAAGCCTATCTCGGTGGTGCCGGGTCGCTGTTCGACGAGGCGGACAAACTGTCCGAATCGGCGAAGCCGTTTTTGCAGAAGTTCATCGACGCCTATGGGAAATGGGTCGAACAACACAAAAAGGTGTGATTGCCTTTGTAGCAGCTGCCGAGCCCGCGAGGCTGCGTTCGGCTGCGTAGAAGTCGTAAAACTTGAGCGCGAGGTCTGTCAGACACACCGCACCGCCTGATTTCACGACTGCTTCGCAGCCAAACGCAGCCTCGCAGGCTCGACAGCTGCTACAGTCTCGCGGGGGCAGCGAGTTTTGGCTTTACTCCGCCCGAGCATTGCGGCTGAATCGCGGTTGGTTTTTCCGCACAAGGTTGCTTTGCATGCTCGTCGCTTCACTCATTTTCCTGCTGACCATCACACTGGTGATCTGGCAACCCAAAGGCCTGGGTGTCGGCTGGAGTGCGGTACTCGGCGCCGTACTGGCGCTGATTTTCGGTGTGGTGCAGCTGAGCGACATCCCGATCGTATGGCAGATCATCTGGAACGCCACCGGCACGTTCGTGGCGCTGATCATCATCAGTCTGTTGCTGGACGAGGCGGGCCTTTTTGCCTGGGCCGCTTTGCATGTGGCGCGTTGGGGGCGGGGCAGCGGGCGTAAACTTTTTGCCTATATGGTGCTGTTGGGGGCGCTGGTCTCGGCATTGTTCGCCAATGACGGCGCGGCGCTGATTCTGACGCCCATCGTGATTTCCATGCTGCTGGCGCTGCGGTTCTCCCCGGCCGCCACGCTGGCGTTCGTGATGGGTGCCGGTTTCATCGCCGACACCGCGAGCCTGCCGCTGGTGGTGTCGAACCTGGTGAACATTGTTTCCGCCGACTACTTCGATATCACGTTCAACCGCTATGCGGCGGTGATGATCCCGGTCAACCTGGCGAGCGTCGCGGCGACGCTGGCCATGTTGATGTGGTTCTTCCGTCGCGCCATTCCCAAGGCTTACGATCCCGAACAATTAGCGCTGCCGGCCACCGCAATCCATGACAAGGCGACGTTTTATGCGGGTTGGGTGGTGTTGGTGATTTTGTTGCTGGGTTGTTTTGCCCTGGAGCCGCTGGGCATTCCGATCAGCGCCATTTCTGCGGTGTGCGCCGCACTACTATTGGGTATCGCCGCCCGAGGCCACAAGATTTCTACGCGCAAGGTGATGAAAGAAGCGCCGTGGCAGATCGTGATTTTTTCGTTGGGCATGTACCTGGTGGTGTATGGCTTGCGCAATGCCGGGTTGACCGGGTATCTGGCGGGTTGGCTCGATGGATTTGCCCATTACGGCGTCTGGGGCGCGGCGATGGGCACAGGGGTGCTGACGGCGATTCTGTCGTCGATGATGAACAATTTGCCGACCGTGCTCATCGGTTTGCTGTCGATCGATGCCAGTCAGGCCAGTGGTGTGGTGAAGGAAGCGATGATTTATGCCAACGTCATCGGCAGCGATCTTGGGCCGAAAATCACGCCGATTGGCAGCCTGGCGACGTTGTTGTGGTTGCATGTGCTGGAACGCAAGAGCATCCGGATTGGCTGGGGGTATTACTTCAAGGTCGGGGTAGTGTTGACGGTGCCAGTGTTGTTGGTGACGTTGGCGGCTTTGGCTGTGCGGTTGTCGGTCTAGACCGAGTCGGTCTCATCGCGGGCTTGCCCGCGATGGGGCCAGACAAGACAACACAGATCTCAACCACTACCCGGCACATTCGGCCAAAGATCCGCCACCAGAAACAACCGTTCCGCTTCCTCCCATTCCCCCTCGGCATTCTCGACCAGGCGCACCAACAATTGCGCGGGCGCCAAGGGCTCCAGTTCACTGAGCCAGGCACTCAGTTGCTCGCCGTTCCAGGTCTGCTCTGCGGGATAATGCGCCGGCGCCAGCCAGGCGTGGCGGGGCAGGGGTTGCCAGCGGCCGAAGGGGCGCTGCACGACAAAGTCCGCCCAGTCTTTCTGATGCAGCCAGCTACCGCGCAAATGCTGCGGATGCGCACCTCCGGGTGGTTCGGCGCGTCCCGGCCACGGATACAGCAGGTAGCCGCCGAGCCACAGGTGTGCACTGAACTGCTGGATATCCAGGGCCGCCAGCACTTCGCGACTTTCGCTGCGGGCAGAAATGGGCAATTGATGATGAGCCAGGTGTGCCAGCTTGCGGTCGAGCCGATCATGGCAACCGGGACCGAGCCATTGCGCAGTGTCATGCCCGTCGCCGTTTTGCGGCCCGAGATAGAGCTTGATCGCCAGTTCCAGGTGATGCACGCCGTCGCGGTCGCGCAGCAGCATGTCCAGTTCGCCCAGCGTGTGGCCTTCACGGCGGATCGGCAGGTTGGCGGCAATCAGTTCGATCCCCGGCGCGTGACGCACCGCATACTGCCACAGGCGCTCGTAATACAGGCCCAGACGCCGGGTGCGGGCCTGGGACAGCCAGTGCAGCAAGTCATAGCTGTCACGGTCCAGTTGCCGCAGCCAGCGCTCCAGGCGTTGCGGTTCTTGCACCCACTCGCTGCCGGCCAGCGGGTGGCGCTGCGGCCACGGCGTATCGACGAGCATCGGCGGCGCGAGGATGACCCAAGCCAGGTCGCGCACTTCGGGGTGGCGCAACTGATGGGGCAACGAGAGCAAATCGGGAAATAGGATCATCTTGCGAGCATAGCCCTAAACCTGAGTACACCCTTGTGGCTGAAAGGATTTTGTCTATCCCGCGCTTTCGCCCATAATCGTCTTTTTCGCCGTCCTTGCAGGAACCCCATGGAGCAATTTCGTAATATCGGCATCATCGGTCGCCTGGGCAGTTCCCAGGTGCTGGATACCGTCCGCCGACTGAAACGGTTTCTGCTCGATCGTCACTTGCACGTGATCCTCGAAGACACCATCGCCGAAGTCCTTCCCGGTCATGGCCTGCAAACCTCGTCACGCAAGATGCTCGGCGAAGTCTGTGACATGGTGATTGTGGTCGGCGGTGATGGCAGTCTGCTCGGCGCCGCCCGGGCGCTGGCCAAGCACAATACTCCGGTGCTGGGCATCAACCGCGGCAGCCTCGGTTTCCTGACCGATATCCGTCCTGACGAGCTGGAAGTCAAAGTCGCCGAAGTGCTCGACGGCCACTACTTGGTGGAAAACCGCTTTCTGCTGCAAGCCGAGGTCCGCCGTCATGCCGAGGCCATCGGTCAGGGCGACGCCCTCAATGATGTGGTGCTGCATCCCGGTAAATCAACGCGGATGATCGAATTCGAGCTGTACATCGACGGCCAGTTCGTGTGCAGCCAGAAGGCCGACGGCCTGATCGTCGCGACGCCCACCGGTTCGACCGCCTACGCGCTGTCGGCGGGCGGACCGATCATGCACCCCAAGCTCGACGCTATTGTGATTGTGCCGATGTACCCCCATACCTTGTCGGGCAGGCCGATTGTGGTCGATGGCAACAGCGAGCTGAAAATAGTCGTGTCCAAGGATATGCAGATTTACCCGCAAGTCTCCTGTGACGGGCAAAATCACTTCACCTGCGCCCCCGGCGACACCATCACCATCAGCAAGAAAGCGCAGAAACTGCGGCTGATTCATCCGCTTGACCACAATTACTATGAAGTCTGCCGGACCAAGCTCGGTTGGGGCAGTCGATTGGGTGGTGGAGGCGACTGATGCTCGATCCCGCGCGTAGCTACGACCTGATCGGTGACGTGCACGGTTGCGCTCTGACCCTTGAGCACTTGCTCGACCGGCTCGGTTATCAAAAACAAGGCGGCGTCTGGCGGCATCCGTCGCGCATGGCCGTGTTTGTGGGCGACATCATTGATCGCGGCCCGCGAATTCGCGAGGCGCTGCACATCGTCCATGACATGGTCGAGGCCCGCCAGGCTCTGTGCATCATGGGTAACCATGAATTCAACGCACTGGGCTGGAGCACGCCGGCGCTACCGGGCAGCGACAAGCAGTTCGTCCGTGAACACACGCCGCGTCATGCCCGATTGCTCGGTGAAACCCTGACCCAGTTCCAAGACCATCCGGGAGACTGGCATGACTTCCTGCAATGGTTCTACGAGCTGCCACTGTTCGTTGACGCCGGCCGCTTCCGGGTGGTGCATGCGTGCTGGGATTCGGGCCTGATCGAACCCTTGCGCAGGCTGTTCCCCAACGGCTGCGTGGATGAGCATTTCCTCCAGGCGTCGGCCGTGCCGGGCAGTTTCGCCTGCACCGTGTTCGACCGGCTGCTGCGCGGCACCGACATGCGCTTGCCCCATGGTTTGACCATGACCAGCGGCGACGGTCTGGTGCGCTCGTTCTTCCGTACCAAATTCTGGGAAGACGACCCGCAAACCTACGGAGACATCGTGTTCCAACCTGACGCGTTGCCCGAGCCGGTGGCGCAGACGCCCCTGACGTCCACGGAAAAAAACACTCTGCTGCGTTACGGCGCCGATGAGCCACTGTTGTTCGTCGGCCACTACTGGCGCAGCGGCAAACCAGTGCCGATTCGCCCGAACCTGGCCTGCCTGGATTACAGCGCCGTGCTCTACGGCAAACTGGTTGCCTATCGGCTGGATCAGGAAACCCGGCTCGATCCGAATAAATTTGTCTGGGTCGATGTTGAACGGCCGGAGGTGCTGCAATGAGTGTTGTTGCCGTTTTGCGTCTGCCGCTGGCGGTGGACTTGAGCGGGTTCGTCAAACTGCTGCAGCGTATGCAGGTGCCGCATCGCGTCAGCGAAGAGTCGGGAGAACAGGTGCTCTGGGTGCCTGCCAACATCAGCGAGGACGTGCGTTCGCTGTACGAACGCTTTCCCGCCGGTGACCCCGATCAGCAACTGGACATTCCGGCGGTGCAAACCATTCAGCGCCCCGGTTTTGTCGAGCAGCTGCGCTACGCCAAGGCGACCGCGGCTGTTTTGCTGCTGAGCATCCTCGTGGGTGCGGTGACGCTGCTGGGCGAAAACCTCGACACCATGCGCTGGCTGACCTTCCTCGATTTTCGCGTGGTCGGCGAGTACATCCATTTCGTGCCATTGGCCGACAGCCTGGCGGCGGGGCAGTGGTGGCGACTGATGACGCCGATGCTGCTCCACTTTGGCATCCTGCACCTGGCCATGAACGGCATGTGGTATTGGGAACTGGGCCGGCGCATCGAGTCGCGTCAGGGCAGCATCAACCTGATTGGCCTGACGTTGCTGTTCAGCCTGGTTTCCAACTGCGCCCAGTATTATTTCAGTGGCCCGACCTTGTTCGGCGGGTTATCCGGCGTGCTGTACGGTCTGCTCGGGCATTGCTGGATTTTCCAGCTATTGGCACCGAATCCGGCTTATCGCCTGCCGCGCGGCGTGCTGGTGATGATGCTGGTGTGGCTGGTGCTGTGCCTGTCCGGACTGGTCTCGATGATCGGCTTCGGTGAAATCGCCAACGCCGCCCATGTCAGCGGGTTACTCATCGGATGCTTCACCGGTTTGTTGGGTGGTTTGTACAACCGCCGTAAACTGGCCGCCTAAAACAGTTTATGAATTAAAGAGCGCGGAGACCTTGATGTCCTCTTTTAACGAAATGATCAAAAACATCACCCCCGATATCTACCAGAGCCTGAAACTGGCGGTGGAAATCGGTAAATGGGCGGACGGTAACAAGCTCACCGCCGAGCAACGCGAACTGTCGCTGCAAGCGATGATCGCCTGGGAAATCCAGAACCTGCCCGAAGAAGAGCGCACCGGTTACATGGGCCCGCAGGAATGCAGTTCGAAGTCGATCAGCGTGCCGAATATTCTGTTCAAGTCGGATGCCATCCATTGATCGAGATTGGCCGTGGTGCAATCAGTAAAATGTCGGCCCGCCTTGACGGGTCCGACGTGCAGTACGCGTTTCGTCTGGGCGACCTCGAGGTGCCGGTCAATCCAATGATAGGTACCACCGTTCGCCTGGAATACCTGGGGGCGATTCATTGCACCCATTGCGGACGCAAGACCAAAACCAGTTTCAGCCAGGGCTACTGCTACCCTTGCATGACCAAACTGGCGCAGTGCGACATCTGCATCATGAGCCCGGAGCGTTGCCACTTCGACGCCGGCACCTGCCGTGAGCCGGAGTGGGGCCAGACGTTTTGCATGACCGATCACATCGTCTATCTGTCCAACTCGTCGGGGGTGAAAGTCGGGATTACCCGCGCCACCCAGCTGCCGACCCGCTGGATCGATCAAGGCGCCCGTCAGGCATTGCCGATCATGCGCGTGTCCACCCGTCAGCAGTCGGGTTTCGTCGAAGACCTATTCCGCAGTCAGGTGGCGGACAAGACCAACTGGCGTGCCTTGCTCAAGGGCGAAGCGGTGTCGGTGAATCTGGCCGAAGTTCGCGATCAGTTGTTCGACAGCTGCGCCGAGGGCCTGCAAACCTTGCAGGAACGATTCGGCCTACAAGCAATCCAGACGATTGCCGACGTAGAAACCCTAGAGATCCGCTATCCGGTCGAGCAATACCCGGCCAAAATCGTCAGCTTCAACCTGGACAAGAATCCGATTGCCGAAGGCACGCTACTGGGGGTCAAGGGCCAATACCTGATCTTCGACACTGGCGTGATCAATATTCGTAAATACACGGCTTATCAGCTCGCCGTGCATCAGTAAGGACTCCAGCATGCGCACCGAACAACCGAAGAT
>Ga0163161_10002871_pt1 | contig 12210 bp, 10 predicted proteins | sample S45metaG_FD_129847 | JGI IMG/M metagenome (GOLD analysis project Ga0163161, IMG submission 129847) | Switchgrass rhizosphere microbial communities from Kellogg Biological Station, Michigan, USA - S4-5 metaG | ecosystem: Host-associated > Plants > Roots > Rhizosphere > Soil | place: USA... | reverse complement strand
GCGGTTCGCGGATCAGGGCTCGCAGCTGTTTGAGCGAAGCGAGTTCTGCGAGACCCCGCGAACCGCGAGCACCGCAGGTTGCCCGTAGCGCAGCGAAGGGTCGCAGACAGTAGGGTCGCCTTTCTTTTGCCTACCTTTCTTTGGCGAAGCAAAGAAAAGTAGGTCGCCCGCCGGGGCGAGACCCGGCCTCGGGAAAAAACTACTCAGCCGTCTTCAAAACAGAAGTCTCCACACGCCCTCGCCGCGCATACCGCTGAGCCAACACAGCGCAAACCATCAACTGCATCTGATGAAACAACATCAAAGGCAGCACGATGGCCCCCACAGCGTGCGAAGGAAACAGCACCTTCGCCATAGGAATCCCACTCGCCAGGCTCTTCTTCGAGCCACAAAAGACGATAGTGATCTCGTCCTCCAGATCAAACCCCAGCTTGCGCGCCATCAGCGTCGTCAAGCCCAGTGCGAGCCCGAGCACCACCGCACAGGCCACAAGCAATCCGACGAGCGCATGCGCAGGCACCTGCCGCCAAAGCCCCTCGATCACGGCCGCACTGAACGCCGTGTAGACGACAAGCAGGATCGACCCCTGGTCCACGAACTTCAGCACCGAAGCCCGACGCTGGATCCACTTGCCGATCCAGGGACGCAAGAGATGCCCGACGAGAAACGGCACCATCAACTGCAACAGAATCCGCCCGATCGACCCCAGCGAAGAACTCGCATGCCCCCCATTCGGCAGCACCACAAGATTGACCAGCAAAGGCGTGATGAACACCCCGAGCAAGGTGGATGCCGACGCACTGCAGATCGCGGCAGGCAGGTTCCCCCGCGCCATCGCCGTGAACGCAATCGCCGATTGCACCGTGGCCGGCAACACGCAGAGATACAGCACCCCGGTGTAGAGCTCCGGCGTCATCAGCGGCAGGAGCAGCGGCTTGAGCGCCAGCCCCAGCAACGGGAACAGCACGAAGGTGCTGCAGAACACCAGCAGGTGCAGCCGCCAGTGCGTGATGCCGTTCATGATCGCCTCGCGCGACAGCTTGGCGCCGTGCAGAAAGAACAGGAGGCCGATGGCAACGGTCGTCAGCAGCTCGAACAGATGCGCGGTGTTGCCGCTCGCGGGCAGCACGCTCGCCAGGGTAACGACCGAAAGAAGCGCAAAGGTGAAGTTGTCGGGAAGAAAGCGGGAGCGGGACATGACGGGAAGGGACGCCCCACGGATGCGACCCGTGCGGCAGATTCAGCAGCAGAAAAATGAGTGATTTCCGCGCATGAATCTCGTCGCCAATTTGCGGAACCCGGCGCGTGCTCCTCGCGCCTGAAAAGGGTGATTTTCGCGAAGACCCGCATCGCTTGCAGGCCACCCGCCGAATGCCCGACCTCAGTGTGCTGCCTGAGAGCTGAACCGCTCCTGACGGCGGCGCTGGCAGTAGTCGATGAGGTCGTCGATTTCGGTGGCCTTGTCGAACACGGCGTCGGCGCCCAGGTGCGCGCACTTGCGCCGGATCTCGGGCGTGGCGTAGTTGCTGAGCACCACGATCTTTTGCGCCGGGTGGCGCTGGCGGCAAGCTTCGAGCACCCGGAAACCGGTGCCGTCCTTCAGGAACAGGTCAACGATGGCCAGGTCCCACAGCGCCAGGTTGCGCGTGAGCCAGCGTGAGCCTTCAGCCTCCGTTTCGGCCTCGCCGACCGGATCGACCCGCGCCACCTCGCGCAATGTGCCCACGAGGCTCTCGCGGATGGTGGGGTTGTCTTCGACGATGAAGGTGCGAATGTTCATGACGGGCTTGCCTCCTTGCTTGGGACACAGCCTACAAATTGCGCCCGCCACAAGTCGAAGGCATGACACCCCACCGCGGGTAGGACAGGACTGGCTGCGCTTGTCCTGCCCCGCTTCGCCTCAGAGCGTGAGGATCGTGCAGCCCGTGGTCTTGCGCGCTTCCAGGTCGCGGTGCGCCTGCTGCACGTCGGCCAGGGGGTAGCGCTGGTCGATCGGAATCTTCACCGCGCCGCTCGCGACCACCGCGAACAGGTCGTCGGCCATCGCCTGCGTGGCCTCGCGCGTGGCGATGTGGGTGAACAGCGTGGGCCGCGTCACGTAGAGCGAGCCCTTGGAGGCCAGCGTGCCCAGGTTGATCGGCGGCACCGGGCCCGAGCCGTTGCCGAAGATCGCGAGCAGGCCGAAGGGGCGCAGGCAGTCGATGGAACCCTCGTAGGTGTCCTTGCCCACCGAGTCGTACACCACCTTCACGCCTTTGCCGCCGGTGATCTCCTTCACGCGGGCGGCGAAGTTCTCGGTGCTGTAGTTGATGGCGTGCGCCGCGCCGTGGTCGAGCGCGAGCTCGCACTTGGCGTCGCTGCCGGCGGTGCCGATCAGCTGCAGGCCCAGCGCCTTGGCCCACTGGCAGGCGATGAGGCCGACACCGCCGGCCGCCGCGTGGAACAGGATGAAGTCGCCGGGCTGCAGGCCTTCGGCCGGCAACGTCTTCTTGAGCAGGTACTGCGTGGTCAGGCCCTTGAGCATCATCGCCGCGCCGGTCTCGAAGGAGATGGCGTCGGGCAGCTTGCATACGTTCTTGGCTGGCATGACGCGCGCCTCGCAGTAAGCGCCGGGCGGCTGGCTCGCATAGGCTGCGCGGTCGCCTGCCTTCAGGTGCGCGACGCCCTCGCCCACCGCCTCGACCACGCCCGAGGCTTCCATGCCCAGCTGCAACGGCATCTGGAACGGATAGAGCCCGCTGCGCTGGTAGGTGTCGATGAAGTTCAGGCCCACAGCCTTGTGGCGGATGCGGATCTCGCCGGGGCCGGGGTCGCCGACTTCCACGTCGACGATCTTCAGTTCTTCGGGGCCGCCATGGCGGTCGATACGGACAGCTTTGCTCAACATCGTTGCAGTCTCCACGCGCAGAAAAAGAAGAGGCGCATGGTGCCACGTTTGACCCTGTCGCGAGGGCCGGGGCCGATACACCCGGTAGAGTCGGCGGCCATGTCGACACCGCAGCCGCGTCTCACCTCGCTCACCGTTCTTCTTCTCACCGTGCCGCCGCTGCTGTGGGCCGGCAATGCCGTCGTCGGCCGGCTGGTTCGCGAGTTGGTGTCGCCACTCACCTTGAACTTCGTGCGCTGGGTGATCGCATTCGTGCTGCTGCTGCCGCTCGCGGCTTCGGTGCTGCGCGGCGACAGCCCGCTCTGGGCGCACTGGAAGCGCTACGCGCTACTCGGGCTGCTGGGCATCGGCCTGTACAACGCGTTCCAGTACCTGGCGCTGCAGACGTCCACACCGATCAATGTCACGCTGGTCGGCTCCAGCCTGCCGCTGTGGATGCTTGCCACGGGCACGCTCTTCTTCGGCGCGCGCGTCAGCGGGCGCGAGATCGCGGGCGCGCTGTTGTCGATGCTCGGCGTGCTGCTGGTGCTGAGCCGCGGCGAATGGCGGCAATTGCTCGGGCTGCGGCTGGTGCCGGGCGACCTCTACATGATCCTGGGCACCATCGCCTGGGCTTTCTACAGCTGGCTGCTGGCGCGCACGCGCGAGCCGAAGCAGGTGCGGCAGGACTGGGCTGCCTTCCTGATGGCGCAACTGGTGTTCGGCCTCGCCTGGTCGGGCGCGCTGGCCGCCGGCGAATGGACGCTGACCGATGCCCACCTCGACCTGGGCTGGCCACTGGTCGCCGCGATGGCGTTCATCGGCATCGGCCCCGCGGTGGTCGCCTATCGCTGCTGGGGCACCGGCGTGCAGCGCGCGGGGCCACAGGCGGCGAGCATTTTCATGAACCTCACGCCGCTATTTGCGGCGGTGTTGTCGGCGGCGTTTCTTCGCGAGGCGCCGCATTGGTATCACGGCGTGGCGTTCGTGCTGATCGTGGGAGGGATCGTGGTGGCGTCGCGGCGCTGATCGAACGACGCGGTCCTCCGCGTCAAGACTTGCGGAACACGCCCGTCAGCAGGTCCTTCTGCTCGAACCGGTCGTCCTTGAAGCACTCGATGACCTGCAGGCCCGCCGCCTCCATCACCTGGATCAGGCTGGCTTCGGTATAGAAGCCGACATGGCAGGGGTCCGGGTAGGCGCGGTCATGGGGAATCGAGATGACGAAACAACCACCCGATGCGAGCGACTGGCATGCCGACGAAAGAAAGTCGGGCACGTCGTCGGCGTAGATGTGCTCCAGCGTATGAAAGCTCACGACGGTGTCGGCCGGCGGAAAGATCGGGCCGTCGCTGGTCATGTCGTGATCGACGAACAGGCTGGGCAGGGGCACCGACGCGAAGAGCTCGCGTGCGAGCGACAACGCCTCTTCGTTCAGGTCCACGCCGACCACTTCGGTCACCTGCGGGTTCTCGCGCAGCCAGTAGGTGCTCGCGCCGTGGTTGCAGCCGACATCGAGCACGCGCCCCCGGATGAAGGGCGCGCAGGCCTGAAGGATGTGGCGGTTCGCATGCCGTTCCCAGAAACCGAAGGGGCTCGGCTGGACGGTGACATAGGACTCCTTGGCGTAGCGCGTTGCCTCGGGCGCCCCCCCGGCGAACAGATGCGCCAACTCCGGCTGGCCCGCCAGCCACTGCGGCGCCTCGTCACGCCCGACCAGCCGCCACGCGTAGCCCGGCCGGTCGTACAAGTCCTTCCCCGAAGCCAGAAGCGCCGGAATATCGATGGCAGCCAGGAACTCCGCCGAGTTGTATTCCTGGTGCGCAAAGCCACGGATCTTGGCCCGCACCGCAGCCTCATCCATCGCGAGGTACGAGAGATGCCAGCCGGCCTCCGCGAGGATCAGCGCGGGCTGCGCCCCGGTGCGCACTCGCATGCGCAACTGGTCCGGCGTGAGCACGTCCAGTTGCGCGCGCGTTGCACCGACGGTCCACACCGACGAGGCCTCCGGCCCTTCGACATTGCGGTAGTTCGCATAGAAGTAATAGAACGCCAGGCACAACCCGAAGACCGCGTGCTGCCGGTCATCCCGCATCGCCCGCACCACCGAAGCGCGCGGAATCTCGTCGGCATCGGAGATCAGGATCAGGTCGTCGGGCGCCGCGTCGTGCAGCCCTCGCACGATCTGGTTGCGCTGGAATTTCTCGCGGATCCAGAAGCCGGATGTCGGCGTGTCGGAGAGCCAGTCGCCGACCAGGGGCACAGCGTCCGCCGCTTCGTCGATGACCGGCATGTCGTGCACCGCGACGTAGCGGATGCGCGGCAGGAACGCGGCAATGCGTGGGTCGGCGGCATCGAAGCGCAGGGCCTTCGGCTCGCCGCTGAAGGTGCGGTCGGCCTCGACGACAACGAAGCAATCGACCACCTCCGACAGCTCATGCAGCCGCGCCGCGAGGATATCGGCTTCGCCGTTGTAGGTGATGCAGTCGTACACCTTGCGCGGCGCGGCATTCGGCGCCACCGGCTCGGGCGCGAACTCGATGCGGTAGCCATTGCGCTCGAACATCTGCAGGATGTCGCGCTCGCCATACCAGGCGTCGAGCTGCGACAGTGGAATCAGCGAACGCAACGTGAGCGGCGACAAGCTCACCAGCTGCCGCACCTTCGCGTGGTGCCCGAACAGCAGCATCGCGTTGTAGCCCTGGTGCAGTTGCGGCCCCGCATGCTCGATGGAGAAACCGCGCGCCACCTCCAGCGGCGCGAAGCGCATGCCGACCGCTTCGAGCGCGGGACGCAGCACGCCGCTCAGTTGCACGTCTTCGAGCAGCGCGTTGTGCTGCCAGTGCATCTTCAGCGGATCGCCTTGCACTGCATCGGGCGGCGGAATCTCGACGCGGATGTGCGGGTGGTCGATGAGCGCGCGCATGAAGCGCCGGCTGCGCAGGCTGAAGCCGCCGTTCTGGATCGGCGTGACGGCGTGGCCAGGCTTCTGCAATTCATCGGCCCACTCGAAGCGGTTGCGCCAGTACGTGCCTTCGGGCGCATCGATCTTCGCAAGATGAATCGGTGCGCCGATGTAGTCGAAGTCCAGGAATTCGTCGCGCCAGTTGTTTGCGTTGACGACCCAGCCGTCTTCCTGCACCACCAGCGCGAATTCGGTCTGCACCACACGCCAGAGCGCGAACATCATGAACCAGCCGTACTCGTGGTAATTCAGCGGCGCGATCGGCACATGCGCGATGCCTGCTGGCAGGTCGTACGGCGCCTGCGGGCTGCACAGCAGCGCACGCGCACCGGGCATCTGTGCCTGGCTGTGCTGCAGCGCCATCGCGGCGCCGCGCGCGTCGGGCAGCCCGGTGACAGACACCAGCGTTATTTTTTCGAAAGACCTGTTGTCGATGCTCACGATGCGCCTCCCCTCGCTCGTGAGCCGGCTCAGAGGCTGAGAGGCAGTTCGGCGTGACCGAGCAGCACCCGCAAACGGTCCCAATCAAGGCGCAAAGCGCAGCCATAGCTCGGGCTATGGCGAGCATTTGCAACGCAGAGTGGGGCCGTTTGGGGGGGATGAGCGGTCATGTCGAATTGCCTCTCAGCCTCTTAGTAGGTGCCGGGGTAGGCGCCGCCGTCCGCCAGCACGTTCTGCCCTGTCATGTAACCGGCCTGCTGGCTGCAGAGAAACGCACAGATGGCGCCGAACTCCGCCGGCGTGCCGAAGCGCTTGGCCGGGATGTTCTTCTTGCGGGCTTCCCACACGGTGTCGAAGTCCTGCCCGGTCTTCTGTGCCGTGCCGGCCATCGTGCCCTTCAGGCGATCGGTCTCGAAGGAGCCGGGCAGCAGGTTGTTGATGGTCACGCCCTGCGCCGCGACGGCGGTGCGCGCCACGCCGGCCACGAACCCGGTGAGACCGCTGCGCGCGCCGTTCGAGAGCCCCAAGATGTCGATGGGCGACTTCACCGAGCTCGACGTGATGTTCACGATGCGCCCGAACCCGCGCTTGGCCATGCCGTCCACCGTGGCCTTGATGAGCTCGATGGGCGTGAGCATGTTCGCGTCGACCGCCTTGATCCACGCCTCGCGGTCCCAGTTGCGGAAGTCGCCGGGCGGCGGGCCGCCGGCGTTGGTGACGACGATGTCGAAGTCATGGCCCAGCGCGAACACGGCGGCGCGGCCGGCTTCGGTGGTGATGTCGGCCGCCACATGCTTGACGAAGGGGCTGCCCGATGCGCCTGCCGCTTCGGCCAGCTTCTTCGCAGCCGCTTCCAGCGCCTCGGCGCCGCGCGCCACGATCACCACGTTGACGCCCTCGCGCACCAGCGCCTCGGCGCAGCCGTAGCCCAGCCCCTTGCTCGCGCCGCACACCAGCGCGGTCTTGCCCGCAATGCCCAGATCCATGTTTGTTGCTCCTAACGTGCAGGGGCTTCGCGCCCCTTGCGTGTGAAAACGAAGATGCCCGCAATGACGAGCACCGTGCCAGCCGCGATCCACGCGGTGAACGGCTCATCGAGTATGACCACCCCCATGAGGATGGTCGACAGGGGCCCGATCATGCCGGTTTGCGCCGCCACCGCGGGGCCGATGCGCTCGATGGCCATCATGACCATCAGGACAGGCACCGCCGTGCACACCGTGGCGTTGAGCACCGACAGCCAGATGACCTCGGGCGCGAGCTGCATCGCCACGCTGATCGGCCGCGTGAGCACGAACTGCAGAATGCACAGCAGGCAGGCCACGGTGGTAGCCAGGCCCACGAGCCTGAGCGAGCCCAGGCGCTTGACGAACTCGCCGCTGTAGACGAGGTAGCCCGCATAGCTCACCGCGCTCAGGAACACGAGGAACGCGCCCCAGGCCGCGGCGCCGCCGCCCTTGCCGCCGCCACCGGTCCAGAGCTCGTGGCCGAACACCAGCAGCACGCCCGCATAGCTCACGATCATGCCCAACACCTGCGGGCGCGTGGCGCGTCGCCGGTAGAGGATCCAGCCGAACAGCAGCACCAGCGTCGGGTTGAGATACAGGATCAGCCGCTCGAAGCTCGCCGAGATGTAGGCGAGCCCCGCGAAGTCGAGAAAGCTCGCGAGGTAGTAGCCCGAGAAGCCCAGGCCGACGACGCCGAGCCAGTCGCGAAAGGTGAGCGTCGGCTTGCCGCGCCCCGCCCACCACGCCATCACCGCGAACAGCGGCAGCGCGAAGAGCATGCGCAGCATGATGAGCGTGATGGCGTCGACGCCGTAGCGGTAGGCCAGCTTGACGATGATCGCCTTGCCGCTGAACGCGATGGCGCCCAGCGAGGCGAGGATGAGGCCGGGCGCAATGCTCTTTGCGCCACTTTGCGAAAGGGGAATGCCGGTCTGTGCGGCGGTCTTGGTCATCCCCCGATCATCGCGCGCTCGTTAAAACCCTGCCGCCACGCCGTCGCGGCGCGGGTCGCTCGCGGCCACGTAGCCTTCGACCGACGGATCGCCCGCACGCCAGATGAACTGGCCGGCGCCGAAGTCCTGGTACGAATCGTTGATGACGTCCAGATGGTGGCCGAGGTCGCGCAGGCCCTGCACGGTGTCCGGGTTCATCGCGGCCTCGACGTTGATCTCCAGGCCCGCGTTGAAGCGCCAGCGCGGCGCATCGCAGGCGGCCTGCGGGTTCTGCTTGTAGTCGAGCATGCGCACCAGCGTCTGCATGTGGCCCTGGGGCTGCATGTTGCCGCCCATCACGCCGAAGCTCATGACCGGCTGGCCGTCCTTGGTGAGGAAGGCCGGAATGATCGTGTGGAACGGCCGCTTGCCCGGCGCCACCACGTTCGGGCTCTCGGCCTTCAGGCTGAAGCCATGGCCGCGGTTCTGCAGGCTGATGCCGAACTCCGGTTCCACGCAGCCCGAGCCGAAGCCCATGTAGTTGCTCTGGATGAAGCTCACCATCATGCCGCTCTCGTCCGCCGCGGTGAGATAGATGGTGCCGCCCTTGACAGGGTTGCCGGCCTTGAAGTCCTGCGCCTTTTTCACATCGATGAGTCTGGCACGGGATGCGAGGTACGCGTCATCGAGCATTTGCGCGGGGGTCACCGTCATCGACGATGGCTCCGACACGTAGCGGTACACGTCGGCGAAGGCCAGCTTCATCGCCTCGATCTGCAGATGCTGCGAAGCGACGGAGTCGACCGGGAGCGACGCGATGTCGAACTTCTCGAGGATGCCGAGCGCGATCAGCGCGGCGATGCCCTGGCCGTTCGGCGGAATCTCGTGCAGCGTGTGGCCGCGGTAGTCGCGCGAGATGGGCTCGACCCACTCGGGCTGGTAGGCCGCGAGGTCGGCCACGGTGAGGGAGCCGCCCTGCTCCTTCGCGAACTTCGCGAGCGCCTCGGCGATCTCGCCGTTGTAGTAGGCCTCGCCCTTGGTGCGGGCGATGGCCTTGAGCGCACGCGCCGCGGAGGCGAAGCGGAACAGTTCGCCGACCTCGGGGGCGCGGCCCCAGGGCAGGAAGGTCTGCGCAAAGCCGGGTTGCGAGCCCAGAAGCGGCGCGGCCGCGGCCCACTTGCCCTGCACCACCGGCGGCACGAGGTAGCCGCGCTCCGCGATGTCGATGGCCGGTGCCAGCAGGTCGGCGAAGGGCAGCTTGCCGAAGCGCTCGCTCATCGCGACCCAGCCGCGCACCGCGCCCGGCACGGTGACCGAGTCGATGCCACGCATCGGTGGCGTGGCGGCATCGGCGCCGTACTTGGCCTTGAAGTACTCGGGCGTCCAGGCCTTGGGCGCGGGGCCCGAGGCGTTCAGGCCGTGCAGTTCCTTGCCGTCCCACAGGATGCAGAAGGCATCGCTGCCGAGGCCGTTGCTCACGGGCTCGACCAGCGTCATCACGGCCGCGGTGGCGATGGCTGCATCGACGGCATTGCCGCCCTGCTGCAGGATGCGCAGGCCCGCTTGCGAAGCGAGCGGGTGCGAAGTCGACACCACGTTGCGCGCGAAGATCGGGATGCGGGTGGAGAGGTAAGGATTGTTGAAATCGAAGTTCATTTCGGCACTCTCTTTATTCGTTGGTGATCTTGCGTTCGACCACGATCTTTTTCCACTTGGCGGCATCGATGGCCACCATCTTGGCGAACTGTTCGGGCGTGCCGGCAACGGCGGGCTCGATCCCCAGGCGCGCGAGCTTGTCCTTCACTTCCGGATCGGCAAGGGCTTCGTTCGCCGCTTTGTTGACGCGCGCCACGATGTCGGCCGGCAGGTTCTTCGGGCCGTAGAAGCCGAACCAGGTGTTCGACTCGTAGCCCGGCAGCGTGTCGGCGATCGGCGGCAGCTCGGGCGCGAGCGGCGAGCGCTTGAGCGTCGTCACGCCCAGGGCACGCAGGCGACCGTCGCGCACGTGCGGCATGCCGGTGGGGAGCGAATCGAACAGCACGTCGATCTTGCCGCTGATCAGGTCGGGAATGGCGAGCGCCGTGCCCTTGTAGGGAATGTGCGTCACGAACACGCCGGCCTGCGCCTTGAAGAGCTCGGCCGTGAGCTGCACGATGGTGCCGTTGCCGCTCGATGCGTAGTTGAGCTTGCCGGGGTTCTTCTTCGCGTAATCGATCCACTCGCGCACTGTCTTGGCGGGCGAGGTGACCGGCACCAGCATGATGCTGGGCGCATCGCCCACGTGGCCGATGGGCGTGAAGTCGCGCACTGTGTCGTAGGGCAACTTCGGCACGACGGCCGGGCCGATCGAATGCGTGCTGGTGGTGGCCAGCAGCAGCGTGTAGCCGTCGGCCGGCGCCTTCGCTGCCTGATCGGAGCCGATAGCCCCGCCGGCGCCGGGCTTGTTGTCGATGATCAGCTGGGTGCCGAGCTTCTCGCCCATCTTCTGCCCGAGCGTGCGGGCGAAAAGGTCTGTGGCGCCGCCCGCGGGGAACGGCACGATGAGCCGGATCGGCTTGTTCGGATAGCCCTGCGCCAAACTGGCGGACGAGGCGGCCATGCACAGCAGCGCAACGGCGGCCCCTTGAAGGAACTGGATTCTTTTCATGGTGCTTGGATTCTGGCCCCGTGGGAAACCTCGCATGCTATGCAGCCGACGTGCATCAAGCCAGATAATCCAGCTTATTCAACTATGAGCGCCGCTTATGACGAAGAACGCCACGGAAGAAGTCTCGCTGCAGCAGCTGCGGGCGCTGGCGGCGGTCGCCGAATCGGGCAGCTTCACGCTGGCGGCGGAAAGCCTGCAGCTCACGCAGCCGGCCATCAGCCACCTGGTCAAGCGCATGGAAGAACAGCTCGGACAGCCGCTCATCGTGCGCGGCCGCCGCATCCAGCTGACGAGCGCGGGCCAGGTGATGGTCGAGACGGCCGTTCGGGCGCTGCGGCTCATCGACGAATCGGTCGGCGCCTGCCGCTCGCAATCACAGCTGCGCGAAGGGCGCGTGGTGCTGGCCGTGGGCCATCTCACGGCAGGCGCCCTGCTGCCGCCGATGCTCGGCCGCTTCTCGCAGAAGCATCCGATGCTCGCGACCACGCTGCTCGACAGCACGGCCGAACAGATGATCTCGCGCATCCTTTCGCAGGAGGCCGATCTCGGCTTCGGCTCGGACATCGGGCAGAAGCATTCGGAACTCGCGACTGAGCCACTGTTCACGGAGCGCATGGCGCTCTTCGTGCGCGACGACCATCCGCTCGCGCAGCGCGTGGTGGTCGATGCGAAGCACCTCGATGCGCTGCCCTTCATCCACGTCAACCCCGACGCCAACATCTGGCGCGCGGTGAGCCGCCAGTTGTCGAGCGTGGCGAACGTGTACCCGCACGTGGTGCATCACGTGTCGATGCTGTCGACGGCGTTCGGCCTCATCCAGGCGGGCGCGGGTGTGGCGTTGCTGCCGCGCTATGTGGAGGTGCTGATGCCGGGCAATCTGCGCGCCGTGGCGGTGACGCGTCCGACGCTCGAATACCCAGTCGTCGCGGTGCGGCTGGCAAAGCATCCGTTGAGCCCGGCGGCGCTGGCCTTTCTGGCGATGGCGCGGCAGCACATGAAACCGCCGCGCGCCAACAAATGAAAACGGCGCCCGAAGGCGCCGCGTTTCCAAAGAGAGCCGAAGCCCCGCTTATTCCTCGACGAAGGCTTCCTCGCGCTTCGACTTCACCGCAGGCAACAGCACGATCACCAGCAGCAATGCAGCAGCAGCCAGCAGGCTCGCGGAGATCGGACGCGTGACGAACACGCTCCAGTCGCCACGCGACAAGAGCAGCGAGCGGCGCAGGTTTTCTTCCATCATCGGCCCGAGGATGAAGCCCAGCAGCAATGGTGCAGGCTCGCAACCCAGCTTGAAGAAGGTGTAGCCCACCAGACCGAAGATGCCCACCATCCAGATGTCGAAGGTGTTGTTG
>Ga0163161_10002870_pt1 | contig 12215 bp, 8 predicted proteins | sample S45metaG_FD_129847 | JGI IMG/M metagenome (GOLD analysis project Ga0163161, IMG submission 129847) | Switchgrass rhizosphere microbial communities from Kellogg Biological Station, Michigan, USA - S4-5 metaG | ecosystem: Host-associated > Plants > Roots > Rhizosphere > Soil | place: USA: Michigan... | reverse complement strand
TGGAGCTGGCCATGTGCGCGCGCCGGCGCTGGAGTCCGGCCCTGTACCGCGCGTTCCTGGTCGAGCACCCGCTGCTGCGCCACCTGGTGCAGCGCCTGGTCTGGGGCGTGTACGCGGTCAGCGACGGCCAGTCGCATGGCGGCACCCTGCAGGCTTGCTTCCGGGTGGCCGAAGATGGCAGTTTCACCGACGCCAACGACGATCCGTTCGACCTGCCCGAGGGCGAGGCGGTGCGCATCGGCGTGCCGCATGCGCTGGAGCTGTCGGCCGCCGATGCCGCCGCGTTCGGCCAGGTGTTGGCCGACTACGAACTGCTGCAGCCGTTCGCGCAGATCGGCCGCGACACCTACACCCTGCGGGCCGACGAACACCCGCAGGACAAGCTGCTGCGCTGGAAGGGCGCCAAAGTGCCCACCGGCCGCGTGCTCGGCCTGGTCAACAAGGGCTGGCGTCGCGGCATGGCCCAGGACGGCGGCGGCATCTGGTACTTCACCAAGCCGCTGGCCAACGGCAAGGTGATCGAGCTGCTGCTCGATCCGGGCATCATCGTGGGCATGGTCAACGAGTACCCCGAACAGGAACTGGGCGACGTGCAGTTCGGCTCCCCCGGTGCCTGGGGCGACATGCAGCAGGCCGACCCGTTGTCCGCCCTGGACCCGATCGCCGCCAGCGAACTGATCCGCGACCTGGAGGCGCTGCGCGCCTGAGCCCTGCGGGCCGCGCCGCCGGCGTGGCCCGCCTCCCACCCGAACGCGCGCGCCCGGCGCGTGCGTGCAACCGGATACCCCGATGGCCCCGTCCTCCGTTTCCCCCGCGCCCACCGCCGCGATGCAGCGCCCGCCCGCCGAGGTGCTGCATGCCGACGAACTGGCCCGCCTGCGCCAGCACGACCGCGATGCCCGTCCACCGGGCTGGGCGCTCAGCCTGCGGGCCGCGCGCGCCTTCATCCTGGGCGATCCCGCGCTGGGCATCCAGGCCAAGGTCGTGGCCCCGGTGGCCAGCATCGAACGCATGCTGGTCACCTTGGCCACCGGCCGCGGCCTGATGCTGGTCGGCGAGCCGGGCACCGCCAAGTCGCTGTTGTCCGAACTGCTGGCCAGCGCCATCTGCGGCGTGTCCACCCTCACCATCCAGGGCGGCGCATCCACCACCGAAGACCAGATCAAGTACGGCTGGAACTACGCGCTGTTGATCAACGAAGGCCCCAGCCCGCGCGCGATGGTGCCGGCGCCGCTGTACCAGGGCATGCGCGATGGCCGCATCGTGCGCTTCGAGGAAATCACCCGCGCACCGCAGGAAGTACAGGACTGCCTGCTGGGCATGCTGTCGGACCGGGTCATGGCCGTGCCCGAGCTCGAGGGCGAGCACGCCATGCTGTATGCCCGCGAGGGCTTCAACATCATCGCCACCGCCAACACGCGCGACCGCGGCGTCAATGAAATGAGCGCCGCGCTCAAGCGCCGCTTCGATTTCGAAACCGTCGCGGCGATCCTCGATTTCGACCTGGAACTGCAGCTGGTGCAGCAGGCGTCGGCGCGCCTGCTCGAGCGCAGCGGCATTCCGGCCACGCTGCCGGTACCGGTGCTGGAACTGCTGGTCACCACCTTCCGCGACCTGCGCAGCGGCCACGCGCCGGACGGGCAGGGCGGCGACACGCCGATGGATCGCCTGTCGGCCGTCATGTCCACCGCCGAGGCCGTCAACGTCGCCCATGCAGTGGGCGTGCGGGCCTGGTTCCTGGAGCAGCGCGAAGGTGCACCGGCCGACCTGGTCGACTGCATCGCCGGCACGGTGGTCAAGGACAGCGCCGAGGACCGCGCCAAGCTGCGCCGGTACTTCGAACACACCGTCGCGCGCCGCCAGGGCCCGTCCTGGCGTGCGTACTACGAGGCGCGCCACCGCCTGCCGTGATCGATCAGCCCGACATCATCGGCGTACGCCACCACAGCCCGGCCTGCGCCCGGCTGGTGGCCGCGCGCATCCGCCGCCAGCGCCCGGCCTTCGTGCTGATCGAAGGCCCGGCCGATTTCAACCCGCGCCTGGAGGAGCTGTACCTGGACCATCGCCTGCCGCTGGCGATCTACAGCCATCGGTCCGACGACAGCACCCACCACGGCTCGTGGACCCCGTTCGCCGAGCACTCGCCCGAATGGCAGGCACTGGTGGTGGGGCGCGAAGTAGGCGCGCAGGTACGCTTCATCGACCTGCCCGCGTGGGACGACGCCTTCGCGGCGCTGGAAAACCGCTATGCCGACAGCGCCGACCATGCCCACGAAGCCCGCGCCGACGCCTACGAACGCGCGCTCGGCGAGCGCCTGGCCGTCCAGGGCCGCGATGCACTGTGGGACCACCTGTTCGAGCAGGACGACGCCGGCGATGGCCTGCACGAACGCCTGCACACCTACTTCGTCCACCTGCGCGGTGATGACCGCGGGTCGCTGGGCAACCAGCGACGCGAACAGATGATGGCCGCCTGGATCGCCTGGGCAATGCGCCAGCCGGCGCACGACGGTCGCCACGGCGTGCTCGTTGTCTGTGGCGGCTACCACGCCCCCGCGCTGCAGCAGCTGTGGGCGCGGCAACCGGCGGCGAGCACGCCGCCGGCGGTGCCCACCCCGCAGGACGGCAGTGGCGGGGCGGTGCGCCATGGTTCGTTCCTCGTGCCGTATACGTTCAAGCGCCTGGACGCTTTCGCCGGGTACGCGTCCGGAATGCCCTCGCCGGGCTGGTACCAGTGGCAGTGGGAGCACGGCGTGGATGCCGACGCCCACATGCTCGGCCAGGTGATGGCGCGGCTGCGTGGGCGCGGGTTGCCGGCGTCCACCGCCGACCTGATCGCCGCACGCCTGCGGGCTGAAGGCCTGGCGCGGCTGCGCGGGCATGCCCGTCCGCAGCGCGTGGACTGGCTCGACGCGCTGGCCGGGGCGCTGGTCAAGGACGCACTGGACGCACCGCTGCCGTGGACCTACCGCGGCCGACTGCGTGCCGGCACCGATCCGGTCCTGGTCCAGATCATGGACGTGCTGACCGGCGACAGCACCGGTCTGCTGGACCCGCTGACCCCGCAACCGCCCTTGCTGGCCGACCTCGCCGCGCAACTGCAGGCGCACGGGCTGGCGCTGGGCCAACGCTGCCAGCTGGACCTGCTCGACCCGCACGACCGCCAGCGCAGCGTCCTGCTGCATCGGCTGCTGCTGCTGCAGGTGCCCGGCATCGTGCGTACCCACGGCCCGGCGCAGGCCATCAGCGACACGTTCGACGAGACCTGGTCGCTGACCCAGCCAGTGGAGCAGCACGCCGCGCTGATCGAAGCCGGCGCCTGGGGCGCCACTGTCGGCGATGCCGCCCGCGCCCGGCTGGAAGATGCACTGCGGCATGCCGATCGCGGCATCGCCGGACGGGTCCCGCTGCTCAACCGCGCCGCATGGGCGGCACTGCCGGCCGTCAGTGCCGCCGTGCTCGACGATCTGGCCACGGCGGTCGCCAGCGAAGCGCGTTTCGAGGTGCTGGCCCCGGCGCTGGGCGAGCTGGACCTGCTGCGCCGGCATGGGCACATGCTGGGCATGCAGGAGGCGCCGATGCTCAACGCCCTGCTTGGGCCCGGCTTGGACCGTGCCCTGTGGCTGCTCGAAGCGCCCGGCCAGGTCAGCAGCGCCGACACCGACGCCCACCTGCGCGGCCACCTGGCGCTGCGCCAGATCCTCATCGATCGCCTGGCCGATCACGAGCCCGGCGACGCCGCCACGTTCGCCACGGCCCCGGCCCGCGCGCTGGCGGTATGGCAGCGCAAGCTCGCCAATCCCCAGGCGGCGGCCGTCAGCCGCGGCGCCTCGCTCGGTGCGCTGGTGGGCCTGCGCGAGCGGGTGGGGGCGGCCACGCTCCCGTTTGCCGACGAGGCCATGGCCCTGCTGCAGGGCCTGGCGCCGGCGCAGATGGGCGATGCCCTGGCCGGCCTGTTGGCGCTGGCGCGCGACCGCCTGGCCAGCGAGCCCGGCTTCACCGCCGCGCTCGACGGCCTCATCCAGGCCCTGCAGGCAGACGACTTCATCCTCGCCTTGCCGGCGCTGCGCAGCGCGTTCGCCTGGCTGCCCGCACGCGAGCGCGGCGCGCTGGCCACCCGCATGCTGGCCTTGCATGGCGCTGACCACCTGTCCGGCCGCGTGCTGACCGCGGCGGTGCCGGGGCAGGCGCCTGCCGACGCCCTGGCCCGCGCCGCCCAGCGCGAAACCGCCGCGCTGGACGCGCTCGCGCGCTGGGGCATCACCCCCGTGCAGGACGCCGCGTCATGAGCCTGGACATCCCCGATCCGCTGCAGCGCTGGCGCCTGCTGTTGGGCGAACCGGCCGAGCCGGCCTGTGGTGCGCTCGGCGCGCAGGCCCAGGCCGCCGACGCCGCGCTGGAGTGGCTGTACGGCCGTGATGGCGACCGCGCGCTGCGTGGCGAACGCAGTGGCGGCGGCGGTGCATCGCAGCTGTCCACGCCGGACTGGATCAACGACATCCACCGGCTGTTCCCGCGCGAGGTGATCGAACGCCTCGAACGCGACGCCGTGGAGCGCTATGGCATCGACGAAGTGGTCACCAACCTGGAGGTACTCGAGCGCATCGCGCCCTCCGAGAGCCTGCTGCGCGCGGTGCTGCATAGCAAGCACCTGATGAACCCGCAGGTGCTCGCCGCCGCCCGCAAGCTGGTGGCCGAGGTCGTGCGGCGCATCATGGAGCGGCTGGCCACGCAGGTGCACCAGGCCTTCAGCGGCACCCGCGACCGCCGCCGCCGCTCGCGCCGGCAGATCGCCAGCAACTTCGATTTCCGCCGCACGGTGGCGGCCAACCTGCATCGCCTCGACCCGGCCAGCGGCAAGCTCTACGTGCAGCAGCCGATGTTCTTCAGCCGCAGCCGTCGCCAGGCCGAACCGTGGGACATCATCCTGCTGATCGACCAGAGCGGCTCCATGGTCGACTCGGTCATCCACAGCGCGGTCATGGCCGCCTGCCTGTGGCAGTTGCCGGGCATGCGCACCCACCTGATCGCTTTCGATACCCAGGTGGTCGACCTCACCGCCGATGTCGCCGACCCGGTCGAACTGCTGATGAAGGTGCAACTCGGCGGCGGCACCGACATCGCCCGCGCCGTGGCCTACGCGCAGGGCCGCGTGGTCAATCCCTCGCGCAGCGTGGTGGTGCTGGTCAGCGACTTCTACGAAGGCGGTGCCGATGGCGACCTGGTGCGGCGGGTCAAGGCGCTGGTCGAATCCGGGGTCAAGGTGCTGGGGCTGGCCGCGCTGGACACGCAGGCCGAGCCCAGTTACGACCGCGAAACCGCGGCACGCCTGGTCAAGGTCGGCGCGCACATCGCGGCGATGACGCCGGGCGAGCTGGCCGCATGGCTGGCCGAAAAGGTACTGGCATGAACCTGCGCCAGGACCTGCTGGAACTCACCCCGGCCGCGTTGATGGCGCTGGCCAACCCGGGCTTCGTCAAGCGCGCGCAGAAGGACCTTGCCGCCGGGATGGCACCGGCGCTCGACATCGACGCCAGCGGCACCCTCACCGCCACCTACGACGACGGCTGCGTAACGCGCCTGCCGGTGGGCTGCACCCTGCGTGATGCCCAGTGCAGCTGCACCGCCACGGCTATGTGCCGCCATCGGGTCACGCTGGTGCTGGCCTGGCAGGCGCAGGTGGCCGCCACCCTGCCGCCGCCTGCCACCGACCTCGCGCTCGACCACGGCCAGGCCGCATCCGACGCGGCCTGGAGCCCGGCCCAGTTCGACCTGCCGAGCCTGGCCGCCGTGCTGCCCCCCGGGGTGATGGACCAGGCCGAGCGACTACGCCAGGACGGTCCGGTGATCACCGTGTCCCCGTGGGCCGGCGCGGCCAGCCCGCCCGGCGCGCAGCTGCCGATGTGCAGCGTGCGCTTCTTTGCCCGCGGCTCCATCGCCCACGCGCGCTGCGATTGCCGCCAGGGCGGCAACTGCGCCCACGTCGTGCTCGCGGTGATGGCCTTCGCCCAGGCCGAGCGCCTCGGCCCGCTGCAGGCACCGCACACCCTGCAACTGCGCACGGCCGACGCCGCACCCGACGCCGCCAGTGGCTGGGACACCGCCGCGCAGGCGTTGCAGGCCGACATCGACGCGCTGCTGCTCTCGCTCTGGCTCGACGGTGGCGCACAACCGCTGATCGCCGTGGCCGCGCGCATCCAGGCGCTGCGCACCCGCGCCCAGGCGCAGGGCTGGTGCTGGATCGATGACGCGCTGGCCGAGCTGCGCCAGCTGCTGCAGGCCCGGCAGGCGCGCAGCACCCGGTTCGCGCCGCTGGCCCTGCTCGACCTGGTGGTGGGGCTGTGGGCCCGTCTGCAAGCGGCCGCGCAGCTGGCCCGGCAGGTGGCGCCCGCGCTGCCCGCCGCGCAGGTGCTGGGGATCGGGGTCAAGGGCGAGGTCGCGCTGGACCGCGTGCGCCTGGTCTCGCTTGGTGCCGCGCTGTGGGGCGATGAACGCGAGCAGGGCGCCACCGTGCTCTGGGCCGACCCGGATACCCAGTCGGTCACGGTGATGGCACGGCAGTGGCCACGGGAGGCGCAGGCACCCCTCCCGCTCGGCGAACGCCGCATCGCCGGGCATCCACTGCGCCAGCTGGCCGCCAGCCAGGTCGTCACCCAGCGCGCCACGCGCAGCGCCAACGGCACCGTCAGCGTCGCCGCCCAGCGCCAGCACACTGGCCTGCTGCCGCTGTCGCCCCGTGCCTGGGACGAACTGGGCGCACCGTTGCGCCAGCCCGATCCGGCGGCCCTGGCCGCGCACCTGGCCCGGCAGCCGCCGGCATTCACCCAGCCGCGGCTGGCGGCAGCGGGTGTCGCCGGCGGTGCGCCGGCGGCTTTCCATGTCGTCCAGGTCGACGCGCTGCAGCCGGCACGGGTCGACTGGGATCCGATCACCCAGACCCTGCATGCCGACCTGGTCGCACGCGACGGCCAGGGCATCGGCCTGCGCCTGTTGCATCCGCACCGCGCCGCCGCACCCGATGCGGTGGACGTGCTGGCCCGCGTGCTCGACGGCCACTACGGCGCGTTGCGAGCGGTGGCCGGCAACGTCTGCCTGCAGGGCGGGGCACTGGTCATGCAACCCACCGCGCTGCTCACCGACACCCAGGCGGTGGTCCCGCAGGTCCACCCGCCCGTTGCAGCGCTGCCCTTGCGCTCGGTGGCCGCCGCCGCATCGACGCCGCTGCTGGACACCCTCGAACACCTGTCGCTACTGCTGCAGCAAGGCCTTCGCCACCAGCACGGCGGCGACTGGGAGCGCGTGCAGGACCAGGCCCACTGCCTGCGGCTGGCCGGTTACCGCCAGGCGGCTGCCCAGCTCGGCCAACTGCGCGCGGCGCTGGTACCCGCGCGGCGGCCGACGCTGCTGCAGCACGTGTCGGCGCTGGCCGTGCTGGTGCGGGACCTGTCTGCATGATCCCTGCCTGGCCACGCATTGACCTATGCTGCAGGCATGCCTTCTTCCGTTGCCCCCAGGTGATCATGCCCGCACGCCGTCCCCCGGCCCGACTGCCCGCCATCCACCGCCTTGGCCTGCGCCTGGCCGGCATCGCGCTGGCGCTGCTCGCAAGCACCACCAGCGCGGCCGCGCAGGACAGCTTCGATCGCTGCCTGGCCACCCTGCAACCGCAGGCGCTCAAGCAGGGCATCAGCGCGACCGGCTTCAGCCGCCTCACCGCCGGCCTCACCCCGGACCTGAGCGTGCTGCCGCTGCTCGATGCGCAGCCGGAATTCACTACGCCGCTGTGGGATTACCTGGCCGCGCTGGTGGACAGCCAGCGTGTCGACGATGGACGCGCCTTGCTGGTCCAGCACCGCGATCTGCTGGACCGCGTGTCCGCCCAGTACGGCGTCGACCCCGCCACCATCGTCGCGGTCTGGGGCGTGGAGAGTGACTACGGCCGCGTGTTCGGCAAGCGCCCGCTGCTGCAGTCGCTGGCCACGCTGTCGTGCAACGGCCGCCGGCAGCCCTTCTTCCGTGGCGAACTGCTGGCCCTGCTCAAGCTGCTCGACGCTGGCGACCTGCAGGCCGATGGCCTCACCGGTTCCTGGGCCGGGGCCTTCGGGCATACCCAGTTCATGCCCTCCACGTATGCGCGCATCGCGGTAGACGGCGATGGCGACGGTCGCCGCGACCTGGTCGCCAGCATCCCCGACGCGCTGGCCTCCACCGCCAACTACCTGGCCAAGGCCGGGTGGCGTACCGGCCAGCCGTGGGGCATCGAGGTCACGCTCCCGCCCGGTTTCAACGCGGCCGTGGCCGGCCGCACCCGGCGCCAGCCGCTGGCCAGTTGGCGCGCGCTGGGCATCGTCCCGGTCGGCGGCGGCGCCCTGGCGCCGGCGGGCCTGCCCGCCGACAGCAACGCCGCGCTGCTGCTGCCCACGGGCGCCAACGGCCCGGCCTGGCTGGTGTTCCGCAACTACGACGCGATCTATGCCTACAACGCCGCCGAAAGCTACGCCCTGGCCATTGCCACCCTGGCCGACCGCCTGCGTGGCGGCAGCGGCACCGTGGCGGCCTGGCCCACCGACGATCCCGGCATCGGCCGTCGCGAGCGCCGTGAACTGCAGACCCTGCTGCTCGCCCGCGGGCATGACATCGGTGCCGCCGACGGCATGGTCGGCACCGCCACCCGTCGCGCCATCCAGGTTGAGCAGCAGCGCCTGGGCTGGACCACCACCGACGGCCGCGCCGGCCAACGCATCCTCACCGCCCTGCGCAGCGCCCCTCCCATCAAGACCCCGTCGACCGCCATGCCCGCATCCACCGTGTTCACCCTGCCGCCCAACCACGCCCGCCTGATGCAGTCCCCGGCCGGTCCCAGCGCCGCGCTGCCCAAGGTCGATGGCCTGAGCCTGGGCACCGTGCAGGGCTTCCCCGCGTGGAAGGTCGAGACCCCGTTCGCCACCGCCGCCATCGCAGTGTTCGGTGGGCAACTGCTGTCCTACGTCCCCAAGGGGGGCCAGGACGTGTTGTGGCTGTCGCCCACCGCGCAGGCACTGCCCACCCCGATCCGCGGCGGCAGCCCGGTCTGCTGGCCGTACTTCGGCCGCCAGGGGCAGGGCACCGACGTGCCCTCGCACGGCTTCGTGCGCACCCTGCCGTGGACCCTGAAGGACGCGCGCCGCGATGCCGATGGCACCGTCGTGCTCACCCTCGCCCCGCCCACGCTGGATTCTCTGGGCCTGCGCCTGCAGATGGAACTGCGCATCGGCCGCACCCTGGAGCAGCGCCTGGTCACCGAGAACACCGGCGGCCAGCCGGTCAGCTTCACCCAGGCCCTGCACAACTACGTCCGGGTCGGCGATGCCACCCGCGTCGACGTGCAGGGGCTTGATGGCCTGACCTACCTGGACAAGTTCGAGGACTACGCCACCCCGCGCGTCCAGCAGGGCGACTGGAACCTGCGCGACCCGCGCGACCCCGGTCGCAGCGATCGCATCTATACCCAGGCCGGTGGCCACTACATCCTCAAGGATCCCACCCTCAAGCGGCGCATCGAGATCAGCACCCAGGGCAGCCGCACGCTGGTCGCCTGGAACCCGGGCGAAGCGGGGGCGGCCAAGATGGCCGACGTCGGCAGCGGCTGGCGCAATTACGTCTGCCTGGAAGCGGCCAATGCCGGCCCGGACGTGGTCACCCTGGCCCCGGGCGCACGCCATGTACTGCAGCAGGCCCTGCGCCTGCTGCCACTGTAATTCCATCAACGGCCTCTCAAGGAACGAGTCATGACCGAGACCCAGTGGTACTACGCCGATATCGGCCAGCAGCGGCAGGGCCCGCTGCCCACAGGCGCATTGCGACGCCTGCACCAGGAGGGCGCGGTCGATATCGATACCGTGGTCTGGTGCGAGGGCATGCCGCAGTGGAAGCCGCTGCACAGCGTGGCCGAGCTGTCCCGGGCAGAGCCGGAACCGCCACCGCCACAGGTGCTGGCACCGGCATGGGAACCAGCATCGGCTTCGGCGCATGATCCCTACGCCGCCCCGGCCTCCAGTCTGGTGCCCGGCAACGGTGGCGGGTGGGCCGCGCCGGATGCCAGCCAGCAGGCCTACGCCGCGTTCGTGGGCAGCAATTTCCCGGTGTACCGGCGCAAGTGGCGGCTGGACCGGCCCGGCCACAACGCCAGCGGCTGGCACTGGCCCGCGTTCCTGTTCGGGGCCTTCTGGATGCTGTACCGGCGCATGTATGCCGTGGCGGCCGGCTGGATCGCAGCCCTGGTCGGCCTGTCTTTCCTGGAAGCCCTCGTGAATGCCAGCAGCGCGCTGTCCACTGCGATCACCTTCGGTGCCAGCGCCACCGCCGGCGCCCTGGGCAACCATCTCTACCTGCGCCACGCCGACCGCATCATCGCCCAGGCCCGCGCCACGCACCGCGACAACACGCAGGCCCTGCACGCCGAGCTGGCCGCCCGCGGCGGCACCCGCTGGTCGGCGGTGGTGCTGGGGTTGCTTGCCTACGTCGCCGTGCTCGGTGGCCTGAGCTTCCTGTTCGACAGTTGATCCCGGCTCAGCCCTGGCGCGTGCGTGGGCGCAGCGCCAGCAGGCAGATCGCGCCGGCCACCAGGCCCCAGAATGCCGACCCGATCCCGGCCAGCGACACTCCCGAGGCGGTGACCAGGAACGTCACCAGCGCCGCCTCGCGGTCGGCCTCCTCCCGCAGTGCCATCGACAGGCTGTTGGCGATGGTCCCAAACAACGCGATGCCGGCCACGCAGGCCACCAGTTCCTTGGGGAAGGCGGCGAACACCGCCGCCACCGTCGCCCCGAACAGACCCACCACGATATAGAAGGCCCCGGCCGCCACCGCGGCCGTATACCGCCGGGCCGGGTCCTCGTGCGCCTCGCGGCCCATGCAGATCGCCGCCGTGATCGCCGCCAGGTTCAGCCCATAGGCGCCGAACGGTGCCAGCAACGTATTGGCCACCCCGATCCAGCCGATCACCGGCGAGATCGGCGTGTCGTAGCCCGACGCGCGGATCACCGCCACCCCGGGGATGTTCTGCGACGCCATGGTCACCACGAACAGGGGCAGCGCGATGCCGATCACCGCCGGCCACGACAGGGTCGGCCAGGTGAACGCCGGCGTGGCCAGTTCAAGGCGCACCGCCTGCAGGTGCAGCAGCCCCTGCGCCGCCGCCACCAGGATGCCCACCAGCAGGGTGGCGATGACCGCATAGCGTGCGAACAGGCGCCGACCCACCAGCCAGGTGACGAACATCGCCAATGCCATCCCCAGCTGCGTCTGCATGGACACGAAGACATCCAGCCCGAACCGAAGCAGTACGCCGGCAAGCATGCCCGCGGCCAGCGCCATCGGCACCCGGCGCATGACGCGCGCGAACAGGCCGGAGAAGCCGGCGATCATCCCCAGCACCGCTGCAAGCACGAACGCACCGATCGCATCGCTGTAGCCCACTGCACCGGCGCCCACCACCAGCATTGCCGCCCCTGGGGTGGACCATGCCGTCACCACCGGCACGCGGTAGCGAAGCGACAGTCCGATACAGGTGATGCCCATGCCCAGTCCCAAGGCCCACATCCACGACGCGATCTGTGCCTGTGTCGCGCCCACCGCGCGTGCGGCCTGGAACACGATCACTGCCGAACTGGCGAAGCCCACCAACACCGTGATGAAGCCGGCCATCAGCGCGGGCAACGACGCATCGCGCAACAACGAACGCTTGGGGAGGGCAGACATCGCATGCATTCCTGACGACAAGGGATGCATTGTTAGCAAGCCTTCGGCAGCACGCGCAACGCGCGTGCTGCCGCGCTTGTCGATGAGCAGCACGCACGGATGACGCGTTGATGAAAAAGATCGACGAAAACGCTTGACGAATTTTCAGAAGTCTTTAGTATTCGCTCCCTCGCTGTGACGCGGTCTTCACCCCGGTGAACACCCAGCCGCAGCGACGGCAACACGCTTCGAAAGAAGGTGTTGACGGAAACGAAAAGCCTGACATAATAGGCGGCTCGCAACGACGAAGGCCTCTCGGGGCAAACGACGAAGCGGCATCGGCAACAACGGTTCACTTCGGTGAAGCGGCCTTGAAAAAGGTGTTGACGAAGCAGATAAGCCGGCTATAATGGGCGGCTCGCAACGACGGAAACGTCGGGGCACACGGAGGAAGGCGCTGAGGCCGACTCCAAAGTTCTTTGACAGTATGCGCAGGT
>Ga0163161_10002868_pt1 | contig 12221 bp, 7 predicted proteins | sample S45metaG_FD_129847 | JGI IMG/M metagenome (GOLD analysis project Ga0163161, IMG submission 129847) | Switchgrass rhizosphere microbial communities from Kellogg Biological Station, Michigan, USA - S4-5 metaG | ecosystem: Host-associated > Plants > Roots > Rhizosphere > Soil | place: USA: Michigan... | reverse complement strand
GCGCACGACGCCGAGGCTGTGGGTGTTGGTGAAGGCGATGGGACTGGTCAGCAGCCCGGCCTCGCGAATCCACTCAAGGCCGGTGGCATCGCCATTGCCATTGAGCACATGCACCCCGGCGAAACACGGTTGCTGGTTGGTCGAGCCGCGGCGCGGTTCGATCACTGTGACGCCGGTGCAGATGTCACGTCCGCTGTCGCTGCGGCCACGCACGTTACTGTGGCCGACGCGCACGCCGGGGACGTCGGTGATGGCGTTGAGCGGGCCGGGTTGCAACTGGCCGATGCGGATGTTGAGGTCACGGGCACGAGGTTTCATGGGATGTCTCTCTATAAAAAGGCAGAAATGAATGAGCGGGACTGAACGCGAAACCCTGTGGGAGCGCGGCTTGCCCGCGAAGGCGGTGTGTCATTCAAAGGAGATGTTGACTGACCCGACGCATTCGCGAGCAAGCTCGCTCCCACAGGGAAATGTGTTGGGGTTACTGGCCGTTCTTGACCTTGCTCCACACCCGCGTGCGCACGCGTTCGGTGGCTTTGGGCAGCGGTTCCAGGGTGTACAACGTGGCCATCGCCGCGGCCGACGGATACACCGCCGGGTTATCCCGCGTGGCCGCAGCCACCAGTGGCGTCGCGGCGCGGTTGCCGTTGGGGTACGACAGGTGATCACTGACCGGCGCTATCACTTCCGGGCGCAGCAGGTAGTCGATAAACGCCAGACCCTGAGCGCGGTTCGGCGCATCCTTGAGCAGCACCAGCGTGTCGAACCACACTGGCGCGCCTTCCTTGGGCAGGCTGTAGGCGATCTTCACGCCGTTGTGCGCCTGCTCGGCGTTGGTCTTGGCTTCGAGCATCGCCCCGGACCAGCCCACCGCCACACAAATGTTGCCGTTGGACAGGTCACTGATGAATTTCGACGAGTTGAAGTAGGCAATGTGCGGGCGCAATTTGAGCAGCAGCGCTTCGGCTTTCTGATAGTCCTCGGGGTTGGTGCTGTTGGGCGGCAATCCCAGGTAGTGCAGGGCCACCGGGAGCATCTCCGACGGCGAGTCGAGCATCGCCACCCCGCACTGGCCGAGCTTGGCGAGGTTCTCTTCCTTGAACACCAGATCCCACGAATCCAGCGGCGCGTTGTCGCCGAGCGCGGCGCGCACTTTGTCGACGTTGTAGCCGATGCCGTTGGTGCCCCACAGATAAGGCACGGCGTATTGATTGCCGGGATCGTTGTTGGCCAGTTTGCTCAGCAGATCGCTGTCCAGATTGTTCCAGCCCGGCAGTTGATCGCGAGGCAGCTGGGCGAGGGCGCCGGCCTTGATCAGCGTCGGCAGGCTGAAGTTGCTCGCCACCACCACGTCGTAACCGCTGCGGCTGGTCAGCAGTTTGCCTTCGAGCACTTCGGCGCTGTCGAAGGTGTCGTAAACCGGCTGAATGCCGCTGTCGCGCTTGAAGTCAGCCAGGGTCGTGGGGCCGATGTAGTCGTACCAGTTGTAGACGTGCACGCTCGGCGCATCCGCGGCACTGGCGGCGAATGTGACGCCAAAACAGGCGAGCAGGCCAAGGTTGATGCCCCGGTTGATATAGCCACGACGACAACGCATGATGCGGCACTCCTGGCCTGCGGCAGGCCGGTGATTGACAGGAGTGCTCAGCCTATCGGGGCGGGCACGCCTGACCCATTCCCATCATGGGTTACTCAAAAGGGGTAGAGCGTGGACGCGTTGTTGCAGGAGTTGCCGGTGCATCAAAGTCTGGCGCGGGTGTTTGCCGCCGTCGGCCAGGACGCTTTCTGGCGCGCGCTGGTCGACACGCTGCGCCTGCTGGTGCCGCTGGACAACGCGCTGGTGGCACTGATGAAAGCGGGGCAGGCACCGCAATTGCTGATCGACTTCGACAGCAAGGGCCGCGCCGACGAGCAGGAAGAACTGGCCAGCTACACCGCTGGCATGTACCTGCTCGATCCGTTCTACCAAACCGCCTCGACCGGCATCGCCGACGGCCTGCACAGCCTGGCTTCGGTGGCGCCGGACCAGTTTCTGCACAGCGAGTATTACCAGAGCTACTTTCGCTCGGTGGTCGGTGAGGACGAGTTGCAGTTCATGATCAACATCGAGGGCGGGGTGCTTGGCCTGTCACTGGGGCGCTCGACGGCTTTCGACCTGGCCGAGCAGGGCCGTCTGCTGTGTGTGCGCGACTGGGTGTTGGCGGCGATGCGTCGCCATGTGCAACTGTTGCCGCCACAAGGGACCGGCACCGAGCCAGTGGCGGGGGATCTGGCAACGCTGCTCGATCGCTTCGATGCGCGCCTGACCACCCGCGAAGTCGACACCGCGCGGCTGATTCTGCAGGGCTTTTCCAGCAAGGCCATCGCCCAGCAAATGGGCATCTCGCCGGAGACGGTGAAGGTGCATCGGCGCAATCTCTATCACAAGCTCAATGTGAACGGGCATGGCGAGCTGTTTGCGCTGGTGTTGCGCCCACCCACCCCCTGACCCACCACAAATTCCTGTGGGAGCTGGCTTGCCAGCGATGACGCCCTTACAGCCAACCAATCCCAAACTGAATGCACTCAGTCAAATTGTGGGAGCTGGCTTGCCAGCGATGGCGGCCTGCCAACCGACCAACCTCCCACCTGAATGCACTCATTCCAACTGTGGGAGCGGGCTTGCTCGCGAAAGCGGCCTATCAGACAAAATCAAAACAACAGAGCAAACCCCGCAAATAAACATAACCCCGCAACCACGTTTAAAGTACATGAACCGTTACGCCATACCGGCTACAACGCCTTGCGCCGTTACCGACGCGTACGCCAGAATCCGCCGGCTTACACGGCTATGCGACGGGCTTATCGTTTCCCTGTCACTGAAAATCAGTGATCGGGTTTGGTAGCCCGTCTGTAATAGCTGTATGGCAACACCTTTGCAGTCCCTTTGTGGGGCTCGTTTTTATGGTGGTCATGCGTGGGGCTCACTCGTGAGCGCCGGGTTCCTATTGCAGCCGGTCTACCAACCCGCGTATGGCCACCACCCCTCGTTTGGTAGCGAGAGTGATGGCTCCTGAATAACTGCAATAGGAGTACATCCATGTTCAAAGCCACACCCAATCCCCCGGACACCTCGATCCCGTACGACCCGGCCTTCGACCCGCAGAAGATAAAAGCGGCGACCGACCGCGCCATCAACTTCTACCTCAACCCCGGCGCCCTGAAGATCTCGATCCCTTCAACCTCGTCATGCAGGGCGAACAGAATCTTCCTCATCGACCCCACCGTGGACGAAGAAACCTTGCTCGTCGAAGCCTGCGAATCCCTGGCCTCAGCCACGGTCATGCTCGGCGATTTCGCCGGCACGCTGGAGGGGCCGAGTCGTAATACGGTGTTGGGCATTGCGCAGGTGGTGATGCTGGGGGAGTTGGCGGTGAGTCAGGCGCTGGATAATGTGGTGCCATAGGAATAGTCGACAGCAGTAACGGCCTCATCGCGAGCAGGCTCGCTCCTACAGTGGATCTGCGTTGGTCACTGGTTAAGTGCCCGGCAAAGATGCCTTGTAGGCGTGAGCCTGCTCGCAATTGCCATCAAATAAATAACCGACCCTTACCCCGATCACTGATAGCGACAGCCCCACAATAGATCCCGCCTTCGAGGCACGAAAGTCAGCGACTTTTGGTGTCTGAAGGCAATGACGCAAGTGTTCTTGTTTGTTTAGAGATCGCTTAAACATCCATGAGCTACATCGTGCCGGATCAGTGATTGAACAGGCACGATGTCGGGAAGTTTCTTTCATTACGGTATATCTACTTCAGCGTCCCATTTCTCAGCCCAGGTTGCGGCTTATAGTACTGATTCTTAACATTCCCACCCCAAAGCACGTAACTCCCGTCTCGACGTCTTGCCGCGAAAGATGGATCAATAGGCGGTGGATTGGGAGGCGGTGCCTGGTAAAACGGATAACGTTTGATTGAGTAGAGCTCCACGACCTCATCGCTGAGGTACTGGGCCAATTCTGGTGGAATTTCCCCAGCATCTTCCATCGCCAAAGTTGCTCCCCAGACGATGACCGCGCCGTACACACTCCCTTGAGTCGCCACAACGCCATACGCGCCATTTGTACAGTAAACGCCAGTAATCCTGCTGGCCATCAGTGCCTGGCGAACGCCTAGCGAGATTGCTCCCCCGTGAGTATTCATTCCCCAGACCACCACGGCTCGGGTCCGACCGTCGTCGTGCTGACTCAAAAGAAAGAAGCTCAAATCATTGGAATAAAGGCTGAGTATTCCTGGAACTGTAATGGCTCGACTACCAACATGACCGTGAGCATCTTCGGGCTTTGGCTGCATATCCTTGATGGCTGCTTCAATCTCGTTACGAGTGGCTGCAGTGATGGAGGCTCCTCCATAACGCTGCGCTCCCCAAGCTTCTGCCTCTCCGCGTTCGGTGATAATGCAAAACGCCCAACGAGTTGCCTTGCATAAAAGTACACCGCCACGCGCTGCGATCAGGGAAGCCGATTCAGACATCAATCCGCCCTCACCATTGAGCCCCCAACTGACAGCCTTACGTCTGTCACGGGTGATTGCGCAAAATGCTGTGGTAGATGCCGTGACTGAATTAACGCCACCGTCATTGATGATCGTCTCCAGCTTGCCAGACGGAATTGCACCGCCATCGGCTGCCTTTCCCCACGTCACGATTTCGCCATTACGCCCAATTGCACAAAACGCCGCCGCCGCTGCAATAATTCGTTCGACGAATATATTGTCGAGTTGCACTTGTGCATCGGCGTTAATTGCTCCGCCATTATTAGTATTGCCCCACGCATAGACTTTGCCTTTTTGCGTACGAACGGCGAACGCGTTTTCCGTCGCGTGGATGGCGACCGGTGCATCAAACCAGAGGGCTCGCTGGATCAGTTCCGGAATGGTATCGCCGGAGCCTTTCAAACCAATAGCGCCTATTCTGTTTTGATCACCTGTCGGATCTTTATAGATGAAAGCGAAACACACTCGGTTGCTGTAAACCGACTCGATATCAGTCAGCTTCACGGAGTGGCCGGCCGGAATATTGGCTCCCCAGACCAGTAGCTGATTGCTCGAACCGTTGGTTACCAGTGCGGCAAAATCCTTTTCAGTTGAAAACAATCGAGTAGCCGGATTGTTTTTCAGAAAATTGATGATGTCGGGTGGAACCGGCAATCCCCAACCCGTCTGCCCCTCGAAGTAAATATCCTGCGTATCCGGATCAATCAGGCCAAAAGCGCCTCCCGTCGAGACAAATACTCGATCAGGCGGCTCAGGAACATGGGCGGAGAAATTTCCCCATTGCTTTAAAAAACTGTTCTCATTTTCCTCCCGGGTGATGCCTTGAAAATCAGGGTCTACAGTTTTGGCGACAGAGCGGGTTTCCTTACCGGTCTCACCATTAGCGGCCACCGGAATGACAGCGAATATGATTGCTCGTCCGCTGTACTCAGACTTTATCCGCAAATCGATGGCTACACCTTCCGGCGCTTCGATTTTTACGTTATCGAGATACCACTGATAGCGGGAAACTCCTTCAGGATTTTCATCAGCATTGTCATAGCGATAACTGCCGCGTACAAAACCACCAATGACTGGTTCCCCGATGATGATCACGTCCCGCGCAATCGGTTCGGCTATCGTACTCATTGCGATGCTCCTTTGCGTTCAGGTGAACTGCTGTAGTCGCTAACTCAGTTGCGCCCTGGTTCGAATTCTTCTTGTTTGACGTGGGCACCCCACGTCACATAATTGTTGTTAGATTTGCGTGCCGCGAAGGCGGCTGGAACCGTCGCGGTCGAAGGTGCTGGAGCGCCCTGGATGGTATAAATTTCGACAACACCGCTACTCAATGCGTCTCGAAGAGCGGCCGGAATTGTCCCGCCATCCTGTGAGGCACGTCCCCAGGTGACGACCACACCTTCGGTTGTGCCTTGGTCAACCAGAGCTGCGTAAGCACCATTGCTGCAGTAGATTTTTCTAATGCGACTGGCCATCAGTGTTTGCTTGATATCGCTGGGTATCGTGCCTCCCGTCGCAGCCAAACCCCAAGAGACCAGATTCTTTGTGCGTCCGTCGGGATGCCGGTTGAGCAAGACAAAGCTGCCATCGTTGCGCGTCAGTTCGATCGCCTCACCGTTGGTCAGGGTGACACTGGCAGACACGCGGCTATTTAGGCTTTTTGAGAATCTGGCATTGCTGAACATGCTCTCGATCTGCGCCTGGGTTTCGCCTTGCTCCAATAACGGCTGTGCATTCAAGGGCAAAGTCGAGGTTTCTTCCCCGGCGCCTTGGGCCGGAATGGCTCCACCACCGTGGCCTGCCGATCCCCATGCAGCCGCTTGTCCGCTTTCGTTGATGAAGCACATGGCCCAAGGCGCAGCTGCGCAAAGCGCGAGATTTCCTCTGGCTGCAAGGCTGGCGGCGGCCTCTGACATGGTTCCGCCGTATGCAGCCAATCCCCATGTAGCGGCTTTTCTGCGGCCTCTGGTTATAGCGATGAATGCGCTGTCATTGGCAATGACATTCAGCGCTCCGCCATCGTCATAAATTTTCTCAAGAGTTGCTGCGGGAATAGCGCCGTTAGCGCCCCAGGCAATGATTTCTCCGGATGCCGTCAGGGCACAAAATGCTGTTCGGGAAGCAACAATGCGATCGACTGTCATGGAATTCAATTGAGTCTGTACATCGGTCGGAATTTTCCCGCCATTCGCCGCGTTACCCCAGGCATATACGCGTCCGCTGTATGTGAGCACGGTGAAAGCATCGAGAGTGGCGTAGATGGCTTTCGGGCGATCAAACATCAGTTTGTTTTGTACTTCGACCGGCACCACACTGCCCGTTGCTTCCGTTCCGACAGCGCCGATGGTGTTTTCCCCGGAGGGTGGATTTTCATATATGAACGCTAGCGAGGAGCCGTTGCTGTAGACCGACTTGATTTCTTGAAGATTAGGTAACGTCGCCGGTATTCCAGGCCCCCAGACGAGCAGCTGATTGTGTTGACCTGTGGGCACCAGGGCACCAAAATTTGTTGTGGTGGTGAACATTCTGATAGCAGGGTTGTTTCTCAGGTATGTCGCAATCTCTGGAGGAACTATGCCACCAAAACTCTGCGTGCCTACAACAGTGACGTTTTGTGTGACTCTGCTCTTCAGGGCAAATGCTCCTGCGGTGGAGGTGAATACTCCGTCCTTTGGTCCGTTCGCATGAAAAGCGAACTGGCCTCTCTGTTTCAAAAAACTGTTTTCACTTTCTTCATCTGAAATGTTTTGAAAACCATCCTGGACTACTTGAACGGGACTGGAAAATGATTCGATGCCTGTTTCTCCCGATGCCGCAACGGGAGTCACCGAAAACGTAAGTTTCATCCCTGCATGCGCAGTGACCAAGGTCAGGTCGATTGAGGTCGCGATAACGGTTCCGCCGCTTGCCTCGTCATACCAGCAAAAGGTGGATTTCCCTTCGGGATTTTCATCTGGGTTTTCATATATGTAGCTGCCAGTCAGGGTTCCACCTATTTCAGGTTCCCCCATGATTGCTACTTGTTTGACGATCGGAATTGCTTTGGTGTTGGTGTTCATACCTGTAACTCCATTCGACGAGTGCCCTGTTCGCGGGCAGGCAATGTGAGCGAGATGAACTCACTCGGTGTAAGAAACCAGCCCTGACAATGCCTTCAGATCAGGCGCGTTCGGGCCTGCCGACTGCAGTTGCCTGTCCGCGCTCAGTAGCACCAGATGCGGGCCGGCTGCGTAGGCACAAGCAACGGCTTGAAGTTGCGTAGATGAGGTGTTTACGCCCCAGGAAACGGCGCGATGTGTGGTGAGCACTGCACTGAATGAGCCATAGGAACTGGCGATTGAAAGGGCAGGGGCAAGTCCTTCGGGAATCTGTCCACCCTCCTCGGACACCCCCCATGCGAATAATGAACCGTCGGTTTTGAGCGCACAAAAAGCCGTCGTCGACCCCGATAGATGTGACACGCTTTGAAGACCGATGGGCGTCTCGCCACCAAACCGTTGGTTTCCCCACGCGATGACCGTCCCGTCAGATCTCAGGGCGGCGAATGCGGCACTGGTGGAGGTGACAAGAACGACTTCTTCTGCACAATTATGTGTTCTGCCAGGCATCACGCCCCCGTGCTCGGGCGATCCCCATGCGACGACACTGTGATCAGCGTTCAGCGCACAAAAGGCGCGGTCACTTGCAGACAGTTGGATAGCTCCGCGCGCACCGGATACCCAAAATCCCTCAGGCCAACTGGCTCCCCAACTGAATACGCGACCGTCAATTAATAGCACTGTGAAGTCTGCGGTGTTGCCGATGACTTTTTTGGCAGGACCGAGCTCAGAGATAGCAGATACAGGGATCGAGCCTCCATATTCAGGATTGCCCCATGCGACAAGTTGGCCGTCTTTACGGAGGGCGACGAAAGCGCCATCGGTCGCTGCCAGTTTTCCTACATTCGTAAGTTCTTTCTCGATTTCTGGCGCAATGTAGCCTCCAAGAGAAGTAGCTCCCCAGGCAACGACGGTGTCGTCTTTTTTCAGTGCAGCAAATGCGTGGCCGCCAGCTGCCACATAACGCACATCTTTCAACTCGGATGGCGGCAACATTTCAGTGTTATCACTCCATCCAAAAACACTTCCGTCGTCTTTGATAATGCAGCCGCTGTGACGGTTTGCGAGATTGAATATCCCGCTGACGTTGCCGGGACGCAGCACTGTGCGAGCAATGATGTTCTCACCGTCCAGCAGGGAAACGATCAAGGGTTTCTCTGGTTCGGTATCAAGAAACGACTGGGCTAGGGCACCTTCGGTATCGCCCGCGTACATCCATACAGCTTCAGTTGGGGTATTGATTCTTCCATTTATTAGAAAAGAGGCGGTCAGACGGCTCAAGTTCGAATGGTAGCGTGGGGAGGTCTGTGACCGGTTGCCTACAACAGTGAGCTTTCCGGAGTGTGAATTACCCACCACAAAAACCAACGGGTTCGAATGACTGGTTTTGCCTGTTTCGAACCGCAGAATGCTGTAGCTGACACTGAGTGTTTCCCCTCGTCGGGCTTCGAAATACTGCTGGACAAATGCCGCATCAAGGGTGAAATCCACAGGTTTGCCGGCATTGAGGGTGTTGAGGATTTTGCTGCCTTCGTCAAGCAGCACGTTATAGGCATCACGCAATTGCCAGATGACCACATCTTTGGCTTTGGTCGGGTTGGCGATCGGGTTCGGACAGGTGATTTTGCTCGTGCCGTTGGGCAGGTCCTTGGGTTCCAGTGCGCCGTCCTGTTCACCAAGGACGATCGGTGACACCAGTTCCAGTTTTGCTTCGCCCACCGTCAGCAGTGGCGCATGCAAGGATGCCCGAATGACGATCTCATCGTCCTCGTCGCTGAGCACGTTGTAGGACAGATCCAGAGTACCGCCCTCGAGGGTCTTGAGGTGCCGGTTATCATCTACGCTGACGATGAACCCTGCCGGATGTGTGGCCTCGTCCGCGTCGGGGAAATGCCACGGCAGCTCCGGCTCATAGGTGCTCAGGTCGGCCCGGGTGCCCAGCCATTTGAGTTCAATGGCCATGCCTTCTTCGATACGCTCGTCGTTAGGGATACGGACGCGAATCGGCGCCAGGTCTGGGTGGAGCGCACCACCGACGGCATCCACGGCGATCGGCGCTGCGAGACGATAAGGTTCACCGATGATGCTGATGAAGCGACCTCTGGAGTGCTGAATGACAGCGCCGCCCCGTTCCAGCTCGTAGAAGAACAGCGCCTGGGTGTTGGCCAGTGCCCGAGCGGCGCTGTTGGGCAAAAGGATTTCGACCACTACCGGCGGTCGTTTGCTGATGGTTTGACGAGACTGGCGCTTCACTGGCTCGCCGCTTTCGGAAGTGCCCTTGATGTACATGATGATCACATCGTTTTCCTGGTACACCCCCTCTGGGTCAGCCCAGACCTTCAGCAGCAGTTCCTCGTCATTGAGCAAATCGAGGTCCAGGACGTGACCGTTGGCCTGATCAAGGATCGGTGCATCCAGTCGCGAGTTGCCGGTGTCGACGACGATGCGGGTTTCCGTGCACCAGTCTTCGGCCGCGTTGTTTACAAGGTCGTGGACGGTGAAGGTCACGGCCAGTCCGTCGGGACCTGAGTCCCCAGCCTCGAGAATGTCCGCTTCAGTGACCAGGACAACGATGGGATGGGCGTCCGGGTCGTCGACCTGGGGCTGCGTGACCGGTATGGAGTAAACCCGCACGCCGCCCCAACTGAGCGTGATCACATCACCGGCTGCGCAGTTCGGATAAGGCAGTTTCGAAGGGCTGCCGGGTTTGGCCTGGATGATGACCTGCACGCCATTTTTGGCGCTGTCACTGTCCACGCCGTCGGCGACGATTTGCGGATCGATGTATTGGTACAGCTCCGAATGCTCACCGGGCTTGGGGTTCACATCCTGGCCACCGGGCAGTTCGAGCTTGATATAGATCCTGACTGGCGGCTCGTAAGGTTCAGCGACCTGGTTGGCGCGATGCACGGTATAGCCCAGTGTATGAGGGCCGCTGTTGATGCGACCCGGTTGCACCCACAAGGTCACGCGCTCGTCGATCTCGATGTCCTCGGTGATCGTGTGCTGATCGACGCTGGCGCCATCGTAGTACAACTCGACCCAGTCGCTCTTCCTCATGTCGGCCCATGGCAGGATGAAAACTTTCAGGCCCTTGAGCGGGAAGTTGTCCAGTGCGGCTGCACGATTGATGCCCCATTCACCGGATGGCAATGGCGGCTCGGTACGTCCGGGGATTTCCGGAGCTCGCAAGGCCTGTGGGGCAATGCCGTTAACGGGGTGGGTCAGCATGGCAGGTACTCCGGCACGAGTTTGAGTGACGGAGTCATTTAAGGCGGGTGACTGAGGGTTGGCTACTGTCAGAAATTACAGGTGAGGAGGTATTTGCGATGAACGGTCGTGAGGCGCTGGGGTGATTGTTCGCGGGCAGGACAGGGCGAAAGTCGTCAGCGGCATGCTCAGTGAGCACGCATTGTAGGTGGGGACGGTTTGATCTCGGCCTGAACGACAAAACCCGCCGCCCCGGTTGATCGGGGCGGCGGGTTTTGTCCTTCTGAAGAAATGGGTTGCCGGTGAGTCAGTCTTCGCGAGCAGGCTCACTTCTACAGGGATGAGCGGGGTTCGCGGGATGTCGGGTCAGTCGAGGCGTTTGAAGACGAGCGCCTTCAGACCGCTCTCAGGATCAATATCCGGAAACTCCGGCGGATTCTCCAGCCGCTGCTCAAAGCGCAAGCTTGGCGCCTCTTGCGTCACGCCATCGATCAAAAAATCCGAACCAAATGACGGATCATTCATGCACGCCAGCACCGTGCCGTCTGCCGTGAGCAATTCCGGTAAACGACGCAATACGCGCTGGTAATCCTTGGTCAGCAGAAAACTGCCTTTCTGGAACGATGGCGGGTCGATGATCACCAGGTCGTACGGGCCGTTGTTGATCACCTTGCCCCACGACTTGAACAGGTCGTGGCCGAGGAAACTCACCTTGCTCAGGTCATGCCCGTTCAGCCGGTGATTGTCACGACCGCGGCTCAGTGCGGCGCGGGACATGTCGAGGTTGACCACATGGCTGGCGCCGCCTTCGATTGCTGCCACGGAAAACCCGCAGGTGTAGGCGAACAGGTTCAGCACGCGTTTGTCTGCGGCCTGCTCACGCACCCAGTTGCGCCCGTAGCGCATGTCGAGAAATAGCCCGGCGTTTTGCTTGCGGCCCAGGTCGACGCGGTACTGCAAGCCGCCCTCGACGATGCTCATCTCGTCGATTTCATTGCCCAGCAGCCATTCGGCGGTGCTCTGCGGCAGGTAACGATGTTGTACCAGCAAGGTGTGGGCGCCGGACTGTTGCCACTCGGCCGAGGTGCTGAGGTCGAGCAGCGATTGCTTGAGCGCTTCGAGCTGTTCGGGCTGCGGCTCCTTGAACAGCGACACCAGCACCACGCCTTGCAGCCAGTCCACCGTCAACTGTTCCAGCCCCGGCCAGCAACGCCCACGGCCATGGAACAGGCGGCGGGTTTCGCTCGGCGCCGTGGCGAGTGCAGGCAGCAGATGGGCGCGGAGGGTGGCGAGGGCTTCAGGGTTCATCAGTCACGGTCGGCAAGCAAAAGGGCCGGCATTTTAACCACAAAAACCGCTTGGCGAACGCCGGTCAGCCAAG
>Ga0163161_10002866_pt1 | contig 12225 bp, 13 predicted proteins | sample S45metaG_FD_129847 | JGI IMG/M metagenome (GOLD analysis project Ga0163161, IMG submission 129847) | Switchgrass rhizosphere microbial communities from Kellogg Biological Station, Michigan, USA - S4-5 metaG | ecosystem: Host-associated > Plants > Roots > Rhizosphere > Soil | place: USA... | reverse complement strand
GAAGATCGAGATGATGGTGATGAGCGGCAGCAGCAGGACGTCGTGCAGCCAGCGTGCGGTGTGCCCGGTCGGCGAAAACTGCTTCTGGAGGGTGATTTCGCCCGGCATCGGCATGCCGATGCCCGGCGTGGGCCTCATGCGGGGCGGAGCGGCCACTTTTTCGGCAGGCGCCGCCTGCGCGGCAGGAGCCGTTGCATTGGCCGCCGAATCAGCAGCCGCACTCTCATTACCGGCGGCAGGCGCCGCGACCGCGGCATTCTCCTGAGCCAGCGCCGGACCGTTCAGCAAAAGTGCAGGCGCAAAAGCCAACAACCCGGCGAGAACGAGCGATTTCACCTTTCTCATAGCGTCTTCTTACCCCGTAACCCCTTGGCGCCGCTGCAACGAAGACATGCGCATGAGAATACGCCTCCCCCCGCTATTTCGGTCTGCCGCGGCTTATAAGCATCGTTTTTTTATGCCTCAACCTTCCACAACCAGATTTTCTTCGCTGTTGCAACGCCTAGTTGGTGAGCCTATCTCGCTCCCCGCGCGCGCAGCAGGTAAGATGGGGCGCGCGACATGGGGCAGGATCATCGGGCGGCCTTGAGAGGGGCTGGCTATGACCGGGAATAGCATGCCGGGCCGTCGGACAGACGGACGGCATGGGCGAATGGATCGAAGATACGGATGACCGACGAGGAAGTATTAGCGGAATTCAGGGCTGCCGGCGCGTTGCTGGAGGGACATTTCATTCTGTCCTCGGGCCGCCGCAGCGCCAATTATCTCCAGTGCGCCCGCGTGCTGATGAACGCCGAGCGCGCCGGCCGGCTGGCCCGCGCCACGGTGCAGAAACTGCCGCGCGAACTGCGGCAGGAAATTGACCTGGTGGTGTCGCCCGCCATGGGCGGCCTGATCATCGGCCATGAGGTCGGCCGCGCGCTCGACAAGGATGCGGTGTTCCTGGAACGCCCCGAAGGCACGTTCGAACTGCGGCGCGGCTTTGCCATCACGCCGGGCCAGAAGGTGCTGATGGTCGAGGATGTCGTGACCACCGGCCTTTCCTCGCGCCAGGCGATCGAGGCGGTCGAAGCCGAGGGCGGCATTGTGCTGGCCGAAGTCGCGCTGGTCGATCGGTCCGCGGGCGAAGTCGATCTGGGCGTGCCCTTCTATCCGCTCGTCAGCATCAATTTTCCGGTCTATGACGCCGATCAGATCCCGGCCGAACTGGCCGCGATCCCGGCGACCAAGCCTGGCAGCCGGAAGCAGTAGGATCATGCCACACTCCCCCGCTCCCCTGCGTCTGGGCGTCAACATCGATCATGTGGCGACCATCCGCAACGCGCGGGGAGGCGAACATCCTGACCCGGTCAAGGCTGCGCTGCTGGCGGTCAAGGCGGGCGCCGACGGCATCACCGCTCATCTGCGCGAGGACCGGCGCCATATCCGCGATACGGATATCGCAACGTTGATGGCGGCGCTGAACGTGCCGCTCAATCTGGAGATGGCGGCGACGCAGGAAATGCTGGGCATTGCGCTCAGGCATCGGCCGCACGCCGCCTGCATCGTCCCCGAAAAGCGCGAGGAGCGCACGACCGAAGGCGGGCTGGATGCCGCCGGACAAATCGAAACGCTGCGGCCGATCGTCGGCGCGCTGGGCGAGGCAGGCGTGCGCGTCAGCCTGTTCATCGAGCCCGATGCCGCCCAGATCGAGGCAGCGATCCGCCTGAACGCGCCGGTGGTGGAATTTCACACCGGACGCTACGCCCATGTGACGGGGGCCGAGCGCGCCGAGGAATTGCGGCGCATCGCCGACGCCGCCGCGCTGGCGGCCAAGAACGGGATCGAACCCCATGCAGGCCACGGCCTGACCTTCGACAATGTCGGGCCGATTGCCGCCATTCCGCAGGTCGCCGAACTCAATATCGGCCACTTTCTGATCGGCGAGGCTATTTTCGGCGGGCTGGAGGGCAGCATCCGCGAAATGCGGCGACAGATGGATCTGGTACGGTGAAAGCAGCAAGAGCGTGATCATCGGACTCGGCTCCGATCTCTGCAATATCGAGCGGGTCCAGAATTCGCTCGACCGTTTTGGCGAGCGATTCGAGAATCGCGTCTTCACCGACATCGAACGGGCCAAGGCCGATCGCCGTCCCTTTACCAAGGCCGGCACGCTCGCCAAGCGCTTCGCCGCGAAGGAAGCCTTTTCCAAGGCGGTGGGCACCGGCTTCAAGCAGGGCGTGTTCATGAAAGATATCGGCGTGGTCAACCGACCCGGCGGCGCGCCCACGCTGGCGCTGACCGGGGGAGCGCTCGCGCGGCTGGAATCGATGGTTCCCGCCGGACACCGGCCGGTCGTTCACCTGACGCTCACCGACGATCATCCATGGGCGCAGGCCTTTGTGATCATTGAAGCCCTGCCGCTATGAGGACAGGGCGTCCCCAGCCGGAAATCCATTCATGACGGCAGCCGACATGACCGAGAATCATTCCACCGAAGAGCCGTCGACCGTTCCGGCCACGGAACCGCCCAGAGCATCGATCAACTGGTGGCAGGAAGCGAAAAGCATCAGTCTGCTGATACTGGCGGTGCTGGGTTTCCACAGCTTCATCGCCAAGCCCTTCTACATCCCCAGCGAATCGATGATGCCAGTGCTACTGAAGGGCGATCGGCTGGTGGTCAGCAAATATCCCTATGGTTGGTCCTATGTCTCGCCCAGCTTCCATCCCCTGCCGTTCCTGAAGGGCCGGATCTTCGGACGGATGCCGCAGCGGGGCGACATCGTCATCGTTTCGCCGCAGAACAAGCGTGAGGATTATATCAAGCGCGTCATCGGCCTGCCCGGCGACATATTAGAGGTGCGTGGGGGTCAGGTCATCCTGAACGGCGTGCCGGTGCCGCAAAAGATACTGAAGCCGATCCGCATTCCCGTGGACGGCAACGCCCCCTGCCCCCCCATGCAGTTCCCCGGCGCGCTGGTGACGGATGCCAGCGGCAAAAGCTGGTGCGAACTGCCGGTGCGGCAGGAGACGCTCCCCAACGGCAAGACCTATGTCACGATCGACATGGGGCCAAGCACGCTCGACTGGTATGGGCCGGTGCGGATTCCCGCGGACCACGTCTTCCTGATGGGCGACAATCGCGACAACAGCGCCGACAGCCGCGCTCCGCTGGAGGAAAATGGCCTGGGCGGACCGGTTCCATGGGAAGCCATTGGCGGCCGGGCGGAGTTCATCACCTTCTCGCTGGATGGCGATTCGGGCTGGAATCCGCTGAGCTGGCTCCACGCCTTCCGCGGCGGTCGGGCCGGGAACAGCCTGCGCCCGGCGAGCGTTACTCCCTCGAAATAAGCTTTTGAGTTCGCAAGGGGACAGGGGTTGAGCCGTAAGCAGGTCCATATCGAGCAACCCGGCCCCAGCGAATTGCACAGCCCCCTGGTCCAGCATGAGATCAAGCGGGCGGGCGTGTGGTTTGCCCTGGGGATCGCCATCGCGCTGCTGGTGCTGCTGGCCCAGCCGATCCTGCTGATCATGGGCGCGCTTGTGCTGACGACGATGATGGACGGCGGCACCCGGCTGTTGGGGCGGCTGCTCCCGATTGGCCGCGGCTGGCGGCTCACCATCGTGCTGCTCGCCGCCCTCGCCTTCCTGATCTACACCTTCTACCTGACCGGATCGAGCCTTGCCGCGCAGGCGCAGGCCATGCGCACGATCGTCGAGACCCAGATCAACCGCATCGGCGGCTGGTTGCAGCAATTGGGCGTCACCACCACACCCGAGGATTTCAAGAGCCTCGCCAGCCAGGCCATGAGCTCGCTGGGCCGGGTGACGGCAGCGGTAGGAACGGCGGTGGGCGCAATCACCAGCGGCGTCATGATGCTGGTGCTGGCGATCTTCATCGCGATCGAACCCAAACTTTACGAACGCGGCGTCGCCTGGATGCTGCCGATGGACAAAAGGTCCCATTTCTATGCCATTGCGGACAAGATGGGCTGGACGCTGCGGCGGCTGATGTTCGGCCGCCTGATCGGCATGACGGTGGAGGGCGTCGGCGTCTGGCTGCTGCTATGGGCGGGCGGTGTGCCGATGGCGGGGCTGCTGGGGATATTGACCGGCCTGTTCGCCTTCCTGCCCAATATCGGGTCGATCATCTCCGGCGTGCTGATCATGCTGGTGGGCTTTTCGGCGGGCCCCCATGCGGGCCTTTATGCGCTGGGCGTCTATCTGGCGGTCCAGATCGTCGACGGCTATCTGATCGTCCCCATGGTGGCCAAGCGCGCCACGGATCTGGCGCCCGCACTGGTTCTGGGCGCGCAGATCCTGTTCGGCGCGCTGTTCGGCATCATGGGGCTGTTCCTCGCCGACCCCATCGTCGCCATGATCAAGGTCTATCTGGAGGAGCGATCCAAAGCGCTGGAGGCCAAGGCTGACATCACCGCAACCGTGCCGGTAAACGCATAAGAGACGTGGACGCATAAGAAAAAAGGCCCGCAAAACGGGCCTTTTCCATTTCGACTATCGTAACCGGATCAGTGGCCGGACGGCGGCATCGCGCCCTGCTGCTGCATCATCTGCTGCATCCGCATGATGTCCGCCTTGGACTTGAAATCATGCAGCTGGACATCGAACACCAGCACCGAATTGGCCGGGATCGGACCTGCCGCCTGCTCGCCATAGCCAAGCTGCGGCGGAATCCACAGGCGGTACTTGCCGCCCTTCTTCATCTTCTGAAGGCCTTCGGAGAAGCCGGGAACCACGCCGTCGACCGGCATGGCGGTCTGCGGATTCTCGTCGAACACCGTGCCGTCGAGCAACGCGCCCTTATACCCCACCAGCGCCACGTCGGCGGCCGTCGGGCTGGGACCGGTGCCTTCTTCCAGCACCTTATATTGCAGGCCGGATTCGGTCGTCACCACGCCCGCTTCATGCCCATTATGGGCTAGGAAGCTGGCCGGCGACGGCTCGACGCCCTGCTGCCCGGCCCAGGCCAGACCGCCAGCTGCCAGCGCAACCGCGGCAATGCCGATCCAAAGGCGTGTCAGCGACCCCTTGGCGATAGGACGAAGGGGAACGGCCGTCGTGGACATGGGATATGCCTCGCAGTTGGTGCGGGTAGATTTTCAGCAGAAGAAAGGGCGGTCAAGCGGCCGCCCCGAAACGGCAGTCCTTACCGGACGCCGTCGCGCTCGGCGCGCTTGCGCTCCAGCTTGCGGGCGCGGCGGACGGCCGCAGCCTTTTCGCGGGCGCGCTTTTCCGACGGCTTCTCATAGTGACGGCGCAGCTTCATCTCGCGATACACGCCCTCGCGCTGCAGCTTCTTCTTGAGCGCGCGCAGGGCCTGGTCGACATTGTTGTCGCGAACGATGATTTGCATAAGCCAGTCAAACTCCAGTCGAAAACGAACGGATCGCCAGGAAACAAACCCTTCCCGACGGGCCACCCGAAGAAAATAGCGGTGAGTCGTCGCAGGTCACCCTGCGCCGTGTGGGGCGCGCCCTACCAGCAGAGTCGCGCAAATTCAACCCATCTCGACACGGACCAACGCAAAGCGGATAGTGGCCTCATAAATAAGAAGGAGGATCGCCATGGCAACTGCCGCCGGAAACCGGGGTCAAACAAGGCCCATGTCCGCCACGGAATGGGCCGCGCGTCAGCAACTGGCGGCCTGTTACCGCATTTTCGACCATCTGGGCTGGTCGGAACTGATCTACAACCACATCACCCTGCGCGTGCCGGAGGAGGAAAATGCCTTTCTGATCAATCCCTTCGGTCTGCTCTACGGCGAAGTGACGGCATCCAGCCTCGTCAAGATCGACATTGACGGCCATGTGCTGGACGGCAGCCCCTATCCGATCAATCGCGCCGGATTCACCCAGCATAGCATCTTCCACCGGCATGTGCCCGACGCCCACTGCATAATCCACACCCATACGACTGCGGGCATGGCGGTCAGCGCGACCCGGGAAGGATTGCAGCCGACCAACTTCTACGCCGCCGCCTTTACTGGCCGAATCGCCTATCATGATTTCGAAGGCGTCACGATTCGGCCGGAGGAAGGCGGACGGCTGATCGCCCATCTGGGCGAGCGGCGAATCATGATGCTGCGCAACCATGGCACGCTGGTCATGGCCAAAAGCCTGCCCGAAGCCTTTCTCACCCAATGGATGCTACAGCGCGCCTGCGAAATTCAGGTGGCGACCGGGTCGGCGGGCACGCCGGTCGAAATTCCGGTGGAGGTCATCGCCGTGCACCAGCGCGACCTGTCGGGCGTCCAGTTGCCGACCGGACCCGGCGTCCCCGATTTCGAGGCCATGGTCCGCAAGATCGACCGGATCGATCCCAGCTGGCGGAGTTAAGCGGCATTTGCGGCGGAGGCGCGCATCGCCCTTGCCCCCTGCCCCATATTTCAGCATCTTGGCCTTCATGCCCGCGATCCGCCCCGAACGGTCGATAATCCTGCTGTTGCTGGCACTGCTCGTCGTCGTGGTCGCGGTGGGCAGCACCTATTGGCTCTATGCCGTGCAGCAGCGGGTCAATGGCTGGGTTCAACACACGCTGCGGGTCGAGAACCAGCTCTCGACCCTGTTGCTCCACGCGCAGGAGGCGGAAAGCAGCCAGCGCGGCTTCATGCTGACCCGCAGGGACAGCTTCCTTAGTCCCTATGAAGCCTTTCGCGGCGGATGGCGGCAGGAACTGGCCGCGCTGCGGGCCGAAGTGCGGGACAATCGCCAGCAGGCCCAGTCTGTCGAGACGCTGGAGGCCCTGCTCGATGACCGCCTGTTCCTGATGCGCACCGGGATCGAACGGCGGCGCAACGGTGAAATCATCGCGGCGGGCGATTTCAATGCCGGCAGGATCACGATGATCAAGATCCGCTCGGTGGTGGCCGCCATGCGGGCGCGGGAAGCCCAATTGCTGAAGAAGCGCACGGCCAATGACTATCGCCTGAGCATGATGGTGTCCGTCGGCATGGCGGTTTCCGCGGTGCTGATCACGCTGCTGGGGGTGCTGGCCCTGCGCACCGCCTATCGCCGGGTAGCGGAGGTGACCGAAAGCCAGCAGGCCCTGAGCGCGGTCAACAAGCGGCTGATCGCGGAAGGGCAGGAACGGGAAGCGGCCGAGGCGCAGCTGCGCCAGATGCAGAAGATGGAGTCGATGGGCCAGCTGACCGGCGGCATTGCCCATGACTTCAACAATATGCTGGCGATCGTCATCGGGTCGCTCGACATTGCGCGGCGGCGGCTGGCGCCCGATGCCGATCCGCGTGTCGCGAAGAGCATCGGCAATGCCGCGGAAGGCGCGCAGCGCGCCGCGCAGCTGACCGCGCGCCTGCTGGCCTTTTCCCGGCAGCAGCCGCTCGATCCCCAGCCGACCGACGTCAACAAGCTGGTCGGTGGCATGTCGGAACTGCTGCGCCGCACCATCGGGGAAAGCATCCGAGTCGAAACCGTCCTTGCCGGCGGCCTCTGGCGGGCGAGCATCGACGCGAGCCAGCTGGAATCGGCCATCATCAACCTGTGCGTCAATTCCCGCGATGCCATGCCGACGGGCGGGCGGCTGACCATCGAGACGGCCAACGCCCATCTCGACGACGCCTATGCCGCCGCGCAACGGGATGTCGTGGCGGGCCAATATGTCATGGTGTCGGTGACCGACAGCGGCACCGGCATGCCGCGCGATGTGGTGGAACGCGCCTTCGACCCCTTTTTCACCACCAAGGGGGTTGGAAAGGGCACCGGGCTGGGATTGAGCCAGGTGTTCGGCTTTATCAAGCAGTCGCGGGGCCATGTGAAAATCTATTCCGAGCCGGGCGAAGGCACTGTCATCAAGATCTACATGCCGCGCTATTATGGTGCGGAAGCGGCCGTCGGGATGACTGTGGCCGCTCCAGCCGAGTTGCCCCGCGCACAGGGCGAGGAAATCATCCTGGTAGTAGAGGATGAGGAGCGCGTCCGGCACATGACGGTCGATTCGCTGCGCGAGCTGGGCTACACCATCGTGCAGGCTTCGGATGGCGAACAGGCGCTGGAAATACTGGCGATCCAGCCGCGCATCGACATGCTTTTCACCGATATCGTGATGCCCGGCATCAACGGGCGCGAACTGGCCGACCGGGCGCGCGAAACCGATCCCGATCTCAAGATTTTGTATACGACCGGCTATACCCGCAACGCCATCGTGCATAACGGCATGCTCGATCCGGGTCTCTCCTTCCTCGCCAAGCCCTTCACCCTCGATCAGCTGGCGATGAAGGTCCGTCAGGTGCTCGATGCCGGGCGGGTGGAGGCCTGACACCAACTTGATGCAGATTGTGGACAGGCTCGCAATAAGAACATATCATGAACGATATGACTCTTCTCTCCACTCGTCAGAAGCTCGAAATTCTCGCCGATGCCGCCAAATATGATGCTTCATGCGCATCCTCCGGCACGGTCAAACGCGATAGCGGTTCGGGCCGGAAGGGCGGAATCGGATCGACGGAAGGGATGGGCATCTGTCATGCCTATGCGCCGGATGGACGGTGCATTTCCCTGCTCAAGATCCTGCTGACAAACAGCTGCATTTTCGACTGCCATTATTGCATCAACCGCCGGTCCAGCAACGTCCGCCGCGCGCGCTTCACCGTGCGCGAAGTGGTGGATCTGACGATCAGCTTCTATCGCCGCAACTATATTGAGGGCCTGTTCCTCTCGTCCGGCATCATCCGGTCGTCGGATTATACGATGGAGCAGTTGGTTGCCGTCGCGCGCAGCCTGCGGGAAGAGCATGATTTTCGCGGCTATATCCATCTCAAGACGATCCCCGATGCCGATCCCGAACTGGCGCATCAGGCCGGACTCTACGCCGACCGGCTGTCGATCAACGTCGAGCTGCCGACCGAGACGGGACTGAAGCGCCTTGCCCCGGAAAAGGACGGCAACCGAATCGAAACCGCCATGGCGGGGATGCGCGCAGCGATCGAGGACGGCGCCGATGCGCGCCGCCGCTATGTCCATGCGCCCCGCTTCGCACCCGCCGGCCAGTCCACCCAGATGATCGTCGGCGCGGACAAGGCCGACGATCGTGCCATCATTCAACGGGCAAGCGCGCTCTATGACCGCCATCGCCTACGCCGGGTCTATTACAGCGCCTTCTCGCCCATCCCCTCGCCCAGCAGCGTGCTGCCGCTCCAGCGTCCGCCCCTGATGCGCGAACACCGGCTCTACCAGTCCGACTGGATGATGCGTTTCTACGGCTATTCGGCGCAGGAGCTGCAAGGCGCGACCGATCCGGAAACCGGCTGCCTGCCGCTCGACATCGATCCCAAACTGGCCTGGGCGTTGCGCCATCGCGAAATCTTTCCGCTGGACGTCAACCGGGCAACGCGGGAGGCCCTGCTGCGCGTGCCGGGTTTGGGCGTGAAAGCCGTCGACCGCATCCTTGCCAGCCGCCGCCACCGCCGGTTGCGGCTGGACGATGTGGCGCGGCTGACAAGCTGCGTCACCAAGATCCGGCCCTTTCTGGTGACCAGCGACTGGCGCCCCGTGGGCCTGGCCGACCGGATCGATCTGCGCCAGTCGCTGGCACCGCGCCCGACACAATATGAGCTTTTTCGATGAGTCGCGCGCATTTTGCCGTTGATCGATGCGGCGGTTCATGTTTTGCTTGGCAAGCAAGCGGAAAGGGCCGGGCATTTGGCGACAATGTGGAAGGATGGTGCAACGCATGGCGGCCAGGCAGGTCATGCCAGGCGGATGAGTACGCATCTGGCCGCCGCGCTCGTCGTCTTCTGCCTGCTTCAGATTTTCATCGTCGCCAAAATGGGCGGTTCGCTGCTTCTTCATCTGGGCATCATCGTCGCCATCGGCGGCTTTGCCGTCGCGGCACGCGGACTGGAGCGGCGCTGGGAAATGCTGGACCGCAGCGGCCTGTCCGCCCACGGGCTGGCGGTACGCTTCCGGCGCGATCTGTTGCAACTCTGGTCGGCCAGCATTGTCGGCGGCCTGCTGTGGATTCCCGTCGCGATCATCTTTCGCGCCCTGTTCGGCTGAATCGCCGGACCCAAATTCACCGATACGTCGTTCTTCCTCTTCGATGAGGAGGAGCATGTTTATGGCCGACGCCACGATTTTCGATCGTCTGAAGCAGGATCATGACGCGCATCGCCAGCTGTTCGACAAAATGGCTGATGCGAAGGACGATCCGGACCGGCTGGAAAAGCTGTTCGAACAGTTCAGGGTGGAGGTGACCGCGCACGCAGCGGCGGAGGAGGAAACGCTCTACGCCACCATGCTGGCCCGGCCGGACCTGCGCGAAGATGCCCAGCATAGCGTGTCCGAGCATAAGGAAATCGACGACTATCTGGAGGAACTGGGCGAGCTTCCCTTCAACAGCGATGGTTGGAACCGTAAGTTCGCCGACATGAAAAAGCGCTACCTCCATCATATCGATGAGGAAGAGGAGGAGATGTTCCCCGATGCGGCCAAGGAACTGACGGCCGAAGAGGAGCAGAAGCTGGCCACCCTCTTCGCCCGGCGCAAACCGGCCGAGTTGCAGCGGGCGGAGACCGAAAATCAGGCGCCATGATAGGCGCGCGCCTGAGCGGTCCGGATGATTTCGAAGGCTGGCGCGGAGTCGCGAGAACCTTTGCGCTGGCGCGGATCGCCCCATCCCAGATCGTCTGGCAGATTGAGGGCGAGCAGGATCTGTTCGCAACGGAAAGCCTGCCGCCGCCCTCACCTTCGCAGGATGCGACCTTTTCCGTCTCCCGCGCCTTTGTCCAGCTGTCCGAAACCGCAATATTGCACCGCGATCCGGAACGCTTTGCCCTGCTTTATGCCCTGCTGGTGCAGTTGCGCGAACGGCCGGGCAGTCTGGAGGACCGTGCCGATCCGCTGGTGCGGCGCGTCGAAGCGTTGGCCAAGGCGGTGCGGCGCGACATGCACAAGATGCGAGCCTTCGTACGCTTCCGGAAACTGGCGGACGGCGACGGTCCCCGTTTCGTCGCGTGGTTCGAGCCGGAACATCATATCGTCCGCGCCAATGCCGGGTTTTTCGTGCGGCGTTTCGCGTCGATGCGCTGGTCGATCCTGACGCCGGAGCGCGGCATCCATTGGGATGGCGAGACGTTATCGGAAGGACCGGGCGCCCAGCGGGGCGATGCCCCCGCCGACGATCCGGTCGAAGACATCTGGAAGGGCTATTATGCCGCGACCTTCAATCCGGCCCGGCTCAAGACCGGCGCGATGCTGTCCGAAATGCCCAAAAAATATTGGCGCAATCTGCCGGAAGCATCGCTCATTCCGGGGCTGGTCGCGGGCGCGCAGGCCCGTGAAGCGGCCATGATCGCCACGCCGCCCAGGTCCCCGTCCCGGCCCGGCAATGCCGGCGCCGCCTGGCAGGCGCTGCGGGAAGAGGCGATGGCCTGCACCCGCTGCCCCCTTTACCGCGATGCCACGCAGACGGTCTTTGGCGAGGGGCCGGTCGATGCGCCGCTGATGTTCGTCGGCGAACAGCCGGGCGATCAGGAGGATCTGGCCGGACGGCCCTTCGTCGGCCCCGCCGGGCACTTGTTCGACCGCGCTCTTGAGGAGGCCGGGATCGACCGGACGCATGCCTACATCACCAACGCGGTCAAGCATTTCAAACATGAACGGCGCGGTAAGCGGCGCATCCATCAGACCCCTGAAACGCCGGAAATAAAAGCCTGCCGCTGGTGGCTGGAACAGGAATGGGATCTGGTGCGGCCGCGCATCATCGTGGCGCTGGGCGCGACCGCCGGGCGGGCGCTGCTGGGCAAGGCCGTGACGATCAGCCGGATGCGCGGCGCGCCCATCGTCCTGGAAAGCGGCGCGCAGGGCTGGATCACCATCCACCCCAGCTTCCTGCTGCGCCTGCCGGACGAGCAGCGCAAGACCGAGGAGCGGGCGCGCTTCGTCCGGGAATTGCGGGCGATCGGCGAACAGGTGAAGGCGCTCGTCTGACCGTCAGATTAGCCCCAGCCTCGCCAGTTCGCCGATCATGGCGGGCGGCATGGCGTCCAGCGCGTTCGTCTCGCCCGCGCCCAGATCGGGCGGCGCATCCTTCGCCTCAAGATAGCGCCAACCCTGATGAGCGCGCTTGGGCTGGGCGCGAACCGCGATCAGCCCTGGCTCCAGCCTGATCCAGTAGCGGCCCTGCCCGGTTTCCTGAAATCCCAGGATCGGGCTGCGTCCCACCAGCTGATGGCCGTGAATCCAGTAGAGCGAACCGCCCGCCAACTCGTCG
>Ga0163161_10002865_pt1 | contig 12232 bp, 9 predicted proteins | sample S45metaG_FD_129847 | JGI IMG/M metagenome (GOLD analysis project Ga0163161, IMG submission 129847) | Switchgrass rhizosphere microbial communities from Kellogg Biological Station, Michigan, USA - S4-5 metaG | ecosystem: Host-associated > Plants > Roots > Rhizosphere > Soil | place: USA: Michigan... | reverse complement strand
ATCTTCAATATCGAGTATCGAGCCGCCCAGGATGCCCTGTCCCAGATTGGCGTTATACAGGCCAAAGGCGGGCACACTGGCCAGCCGCGCCAGCTGCGCGGCAAACTGCACCGGCGTGGCGATGTTGCCGGCCGCGTCGCGGTTGACATTGCCCGTCACCAGCAGCGCGTCGGGCGGCAGCCGCGCCACCTCGATGCGCATCTGCGCCAGGGTCAGATCGTCGAGATAGCGCAGCGCGACCTTGCCCTGCCAGGCCTGCGCCGCCTGCTGCATGCGGCGCTTGAGTGTCTGGTCGGCCTCGCTGGCGCCGACCGCCATCACGATCTGCCGGGTGTTCGGGAACAGCGCCATCGCCTGCGCCAGGGTGCCGGCGAAATCGACATTGGCCTGCTGTTGCCAGATGGTGGGTGGGGTGCCGGCCGGCAGGGCCTTGCCCGAGGTATTGATGGCGAGCACTGGCGTCGTTTGCGCCAGCGGCGCCAGCTCGGCCAGCAGATAGTCGAACGCCGGCTGCTGCATGGCAACGATCAGGTCGGCCTGGTGGCCCGAACCTTCGCTGTATCGCAATAGCAACAATTCGCGCATCTTGGTGCGCAGCACCGGCTCGCTCAAGGTGTTCAGGTTGAGAAATTCCACCACCACGTCTTCGCTGGCCAGGCCACCGTCCATCATGGCGTTCATGTAGGTGCGCGTGTACGAGTCGACGCCGGCCCGGCCATAATCATACGAACTGAGAAACAGCACGCGCTTGCCGTGCAGGCTGGCGTGGGGGGCGGAAGATACCGCGGCAGTGGCAGGGCCCGTGCACAAGAGCAACAGCAGCAATGCGCGGCAGCGGCGCCGCAACGCCGTCCACCGTTCTTCACCGCCAGGCATCAGCCCACGCGGCGCCTTGCCCGCAACGCCCATGTCCATGCCTATCCCGTCCGTCACCATGTATGTACTGACACTTACAAAAACATGATAACGTCAACAACGTGGGCAAGTCCATTCCTTAAAGCATCATTTATGGCCCTGCCTACAGATGAGTGGCCGCACTGATGCCGAACAATTCCATCTGCAATCCCCTGATGCCCGACGGCACATAGATGGTGATCGCCTGAGCCTTGAGCATCGCTTCGTGGATGACGCCCTTGTTTTCAATCGAGAAATAATAAGTATGCGGCCGCACCGGCACCTCGGCCGGCACCTGGGCCATATGGCGCAGCGCGGCGCCGGGCAAGGCGCGCGCCAGCAGGACGTCGATCTGCGCCGGCGAGGAAATCTTCAATTGCAGCGGTATCACGGCCACCAATTCCAGCGCCGGCAAATCGGCATTCACGGCCAGGCACAAGGTGGTCTGCGGGTTGACCTGGGCAGCATCGAGCACGCCGTGATAGTGGGTGCTTTTTTCCGGATCGATTTCCAGCGTGATCGGGAAATAACGCGACAGCAGCACGGTGTCGACCAGGTCGCGGATGATGAAGTCCAGCTTGCCAAAGCCGGGCGCGGGGTCGTCATGCACATAGCGCGGCAGGTCACCCAGCGCGTATTTCCGGGAAAACGTCATCAGGCCGCCGGCCAGCGCCGTCAGGTGGCCGAACAGCTGCTCGGGATGATGGCGGCCGTGGTTGGCGCAATGACTGAGGGTGGCGATCGCCGTGCTGAGGGTATTGAGCATCCAGAACGAGGACATGTCGCCGCCGTGAAACTCCACCGCATGGTGACCCGGCTGCCGGTGGCGGCTGTACAGCGAGGCTATTTTCGCGCCCAGGCGCTCGATCAATGCGTCGAGCATCTTTTGCAAGGCCGCGTCCGCATTGATGGCCAGGCACGGCGGCAGCCAGGAGGCATCGATCTCGAAGCCACCACGCCCGCCACGGCGCAGGCGCACCAGCGGAATCGCCAGATAGTCGTGCAGCGGTTCGCTATGCCAAAGCAGGCGGACAGTTTTCTTCAGGTAGGCCACCGGCATGCTGACGGCTTCGCTGTACAGGTCGGGCGTTTCGATATCGGCCTGTTGATAACGTGCACCGGGTGCCAGGTTGCCGCCATGCGCCTTCATCGCCGGCAGCGCCGCGTAGAACGTAAAGCTGTGCTGGTCGGACGGCAGCCGCGACAGGTCGACCGCGGCCGGCAAGGCATCGCCGAGCGGCGCTTCATAAATCTCGCCGTCCTGGAATACCAGCGACATGGTGTCGGCACGCAAGCTGTTGTTAGCCAGCGCATCGGTATTCCAGCCGAGCGCATGCACGCCCCACAGGTGCGGGCTGATCAAGGACACCAACCGCTGCAGACGCGCCTCATGATAACGATCCAGCTGCTGGAACTGCTGCGGGCCGATGGCCAGCCCTTCCGACCATAATAATTTTGACGGCAATGTCACGCTGCTCTCCCGGTGATGGTTGAAGGTCGCCCTCTGGCCTCCAGTCTGAAGTTGCCAGAATGAAAGTCATTGAGCTTGCGCAGCAAGACGCCCATGAATTTTGCGCAATCGCAAATTGCCTGTGGGAAAACACTTGGATACTGGCCCTTCCACATGACACCGGCGCCGCCCAGGCGCATCCCAGGCATGGAAACCTTGCTGCCGTATTTCGAACGCGAACTGGTGCTGCTGCGGCGCCATTGCCGGGAGTTTGCCGAGCGCTATCCACGCATCGCCGGCAAGCTGCACATGTCGGGCGAGGCTTGCGAAGATCCCCACGTCGAGCATCTGATCGAATCGGTGGCCCTGCTGGCGGCGCGCATCTCGAAGCGTCTCGACGATGACTATCCCCAATTCACGCACGCCCTGTTCGAGACCCTGTTTCCGCACTATCTGCGGCCGTTCCCGTCCTGCGCGATCGTGCGCCTGGCGCCGCCCGCGCTCGATGGCACGGTGCTGCGCCTGCCGGCCGGCAGCCTGATGGATGCCCCCCTGGTGCGCGGCGTGCGCTGCCGTTTCAGCGCCGTCTACGATATGGCGGCAGGCGACGTGGCGTTGACGGCCGCCGCCTTCGACACGCGCATCAAGGCCCCGCCAGACGTACGCATGCCGGCGGGCGCCAGCGCGGTGATCAGCATCGCCTTCGAGCATGACGGCAAGCCGCCGCCGGCGCTGCGCCTGTTTATCGACGGCGAACCGTCGTTTGCCGCCGCGCTGCACGACGCGCTGTTGCTGCATGCGGGCAGCGCCTGGGTCGAAGGCGCCGACGGGCAATGGCTGGCCTTGCCTGCGCCACCGCTGCTGCCGGTGGGCTTTGCCGAAGCGGACGCCTTACTGCCGTTTGGCGCGCGGTCGCACAGCGCCTACCGCATCCTGGCCGAGTATTTTGCCTATCCGGAAAAATTCAATTTCGTCGATATCGACACCGCGACCCTGCAAGCGCGCCTGCCGGCCGGCTGTCACGGCTATGCACTGCACCTGGTCTTGACCGGCATGCCGGCCGATGGGGACAGCGCGCGCATGCTGGCCAGCTTGTCAAACGCCAACCTGCTGACCGGTTGCAGTCCCGTGATCAACCTGTTCCCGCAAACCGGCGTGCCGGTCACCGTCACGCGGCAGAAAACCGAGTATGCCGTGCTGGCCCATGCCACCCACGCGCATGGCTACGAGGTATTGGGCATCGAATCGGTGCAGTTGCTGCGCCAGCGCGACGGCGACAGCAGCGTGAGCGAAGTACGTCCCCTGTACAGCCTGCGCCATGGCGAAGGCGCGGCGCAGCCCGGGCCGTACTGGGTCATGCGCGATGACCCGACAGTGGCGCTCAAGAGCGCCGGCCATGAAAAAACCATCAGCCTGGTCGATGGCGACTTCAATCCCCTGGTCCAGGAAAAAGCCACCCTGTCCTTGATGCTGAGCTGCAGCAACCGCGACCTGCCTTTGGCGCTCAAGCACGGCCAGCCGCAAGGCGATTTGCAGCCTTGCGGCGGCGGCGCGCCAGTGCGGCTGCTGCGCCGGCCCAGCCCGCCGCGCCGCTATGTGCCGGGGCAAGGCTTGCACTGGCGCCTGGTGTCGCACCTGGCGCTCAATCATCATGCGCTGACGCAAGAAGGCTTGCCTGCCCTGCGCGAAATGCTGGTGCTGTACGACCTGGCTCAGAGCGCCACCTCGCAACGCCAGATAGGCGGCATCGTGGCGCTGGAACAGCGCCCGGCCACCGCCTGGCTGCGCCACCCGCGCGGCGCGTCGCTGGTGCATGGCCTCGAAGTGCGCCTGACGCTCGACGAAGAAGCGTTTGTCGGCGCCAGCCTGTATCTGTTCGTGCGTGTCATCGACCAGTTCCTGGGCCTGTATGTGCAAATCAACAGCTTTGTCGAACTGGTGGTGCTGTCGCTGCAAAGCGGAGAGGAGCTGATCCGATGCAAGCCAAGAAACGGCATGCAATATCTGGTGTGATCGCCCACCTGATGGCCGAGCCATGGCGCTACCAGTTCATGCAGGCGGTGGGCCTGCTGCTGCGCTGGCTGCGCCAGCAGGGCGTGCCGCCGGAACAGGCGCTCGACGAGGTGCTGCGCTTCCGAAACAGCCTGTCGCTGGGCTTTCCGGCCAGCCAGGTCGAACGCCTGTCGCAGCAGGAAGATGGCCGCATCGCCATCACGCCAGCGTTTATCGGTCTGCTCGGCAACAGCGGCGCCCTGCCCCTGCACTACACGCAAGGCATTGCCAACAGCCAGCTCGCCGCCGGGGACGATGGCGCCTCGGCCTTCCTCGATATTTTTTCTCACCGCATGGTGACGCTGTTTTACCGAGCCTGCGGCAAATACCGGCTGGAACACCGGCTGGCGACCGAAGCCAGGGACGATCAACTGCCGATGCTGCTGGCGCTGGCCGGCGTCGCCTCGCCCGCCGGCAATGATGCAACCCATGCGGCGGCCTGGTATGCGGCCCTGCTGCGCAACCGTCCCGCTTCGGCGCATGCGATTGTCCAGGTGCTGGCCGACCATTGCCGCATTCCCATGGTGCTGGAGCAATTTGCCGGCGCCTGGGATTACTTGCCGCAGGACCGGCTGAGCCGGCTCGGCAGCGCCAATTTCGTGCTGGGCCACGGCGCCACCGCCGGCTTGCGCCTGTGGCGGCACGACCAGCGCGTGCGCCTGCATGTCGGGCCGGTGGACGAGGCCGGCTTGCAACGTTTCCTGCCACACGGCGACGGTGCGCAAGCCTTGGCGCAGATGCTGGCACTGTTTGGCGCGCCCAGCCTGCAAGTCGAAATACGGCTGGTGCTGAGCGCGCGCTGTATTAGCAAACTGGTGCTGACCAGCCATCCGGCCAGGCAGCGTCGGCTGGGCTGGAGCACTTTCCTGCCAGGCAGCCAGGGCCAGGTACGCGGCGCCGAAGTGCGCTATCTGTTGAGACAAGCGAGGACCACATGAAACACCAGGGACGCGGCGTGATACGCCTGGGCGACAAGACCGACCATGGCGGCAAGGTCAGCAGCGCATCCTCAGGCACCAGCGTGATGGGTGTGGCGGCGGCGCTGGCCGGCGACATGACGGTCTGCCCCAAATGCAAGGGCAGCTTTCCGATTCAGCCCGATGGCGCCGGCGCCAGACATGAGAAACGTGCCTATGCCTACGATGGCGACAAGACGGCTTGCGGCGCCAGGCTAATCACTTCCTTATAGCGGAGCAAAGCATGAACAACAGCATCCTGGCGGCATTGTCCGCCTTCGGTTCGGCCTCGCAGGAGCGGCGTTTGCTGCGACTGGATTTTCCGCATGGTGATGGCCCCGCCGATACCGTGCTGCTGGTCAATTCCATGCAGGCGCAGGAGGCGCTGTCGCGCGACTTCCGCTTCGAGGTGGAACTGCTGTCCGACGACGCCCATATCGCCTTGAGTGCCATGATGGGGCGCATGGTGACCATCGGCATGGTCCGCGACGATGGCAGCTTGCGTTATTTCAACGGCTATGTCGGCGAGTTTCGCCTGCTGCGCGCCGATGGCGGTTTTGCCTGGTACCGCATGCTGCTGCAACCGTGGCTGGCGTTTGCCAGGCTGCGCCAGGACAATGTCTCGTTCCATGGCCAGAGCGTGATGCAATTGACGGAAACCACGTTCGCGCACTACCAGCAGCGCGACTGGAAGACCTGTTTGCAGGGCGACGATCCGCAACTGTCTTGCGCCAACCAGCACAATGAAACCGACTACAACCATCTGCACCGGCGCTGGGAGGCATTGGGCTGGCACTACTGGTATGAGCACCGCCTTGACGGCCATACACTGTGGCTGGCCGACGACAGTACCCTGGCCGAGCTGATCGATGGCGAGTCCGGCGGCGCGATGCAGTTTCATGCCGGCTCCGGCTCGATGGAGGATGATGGCGTCCAGCAATGGCAAGCCGTGCGCCAGCTCGGTTCCGGCCTGCTGACCCTGGCCAGCTTCGACTATAAAGACCCGCGTCCGCAACGCGCCACCGGCCATACCCTGAACCGCCAGGGCGACGTCGCCGCCCATGAACTGTATGAAAACACCGGTTCATATGGCTACCGCGATGTCGACCATGGCGACCTGCTGGCCCAGCGCCGCATGGAGGAAAGCGATCATCTGCGACAATATTTCGAAGCGACCGGCAACCAGCGCCAGGCCCAGGCGGGCCGCTGTTTTACCCTGGCCGGCCATTTCAGCGGGCAGGAAAGGCGATACCAGCGCGGCGAGCCGCGTGGCGACGACGTCAAGGCGCGCGAATACCTGATCCTGTCGGTCGAGCATGTCGCCAGCAACAATTATCAGGCCGGCAGCGACGCGCCGTCCCACTACGAAAACGGTTTTGTTTGCGTGCGCAAGGACCGGCGCTGGCGACCCGGCCGCGGCTACAACAGCGTGCCTTGCGTGGTGGCCGGGGTGCAGACGGCGCTGGTGGTCGGCCCGGCCGGCGAAGAAATCCACACCGATGCACTGGGCCGCATCCGCCTGCAGTTCCACTGGGACCGACTGGGCGAATTCGACGAGCGCAGTTCGCCATGGATACGCGTCATGATGCCGATGGCCGGCGCACAGATGGGGCAGATCGCGCTGCCGCGCGTAGGCCAGGAAGTGGTGGTGCAATTTCAGGATGGCAATGTCGACCATCCCATCGTGACCGGCGTGGTCTACAACGGCGCCAACCCGCCGCCTTGGCAACTGCCGCAGCAACGTGCCCTGTCCGGCCTGCGCAGCCGCGAGCTGGGCGGTAGCAGCGCGAATCACCTGGTACTCGACGATACGCAGCATGCCATGCAGGCCCAGCTGCGCAGCAGCCACCAGGACAGCCGCCTGTCGCTGGGAAATATCGCCCGCATCGACGACCACGCCGGCCGCAAGGAAGCGCGCGGCAGCGGCTTCGAATTGGCGACCAGCGCCTGGGGCGCGCTGCGCGCCGGCAAAGGCATGCTGATCACCACCGAAACGCCAGGCGGGTCAGGCACCGCAAAACACCTCGACGAGACCTTGGCCCGACTGGCGCAGGCCAGGGAACTGCAGCATGGCCTGGCCGGGATGGCGGTCGACGCCGGCGCCCAGGACGGCGCCAGCGAACAAGGCGCGGTGGCCGACGCCATCCAGCAGCAAAACACCGCCATCAAGGGCAGCGGCGAAAAATTTCCGGAACTGTCCGAACCGCACCTGCTCATGGCCAGCCCGGCCGGCATTGAACTGTCCAGCGCGGCGTCCATCCACCTGGCCGCCAGCGAGCATGTGGCGCTGACAAGCGGCAAGGATATCGCCCTGGCCAGCGGCCACAGCCTGTTCGCCAGCGTGGCCCACAGCCTGCGCATCTTCGTCCACAAGGCCGGCATGAAACTGATCGCCGCCTCCGGCAAGATCGCCATCGAAGCCCACAGCGACGAAGTCGACATCATCGCCCGCAAAGTGCTGTCGCTGATCAGCGAAGCGGACTGGGTCAATATCAAAGGCAAAAAAGGCATCCGCCTGCACGGCGCCAACCACATGCTGGAAATCAGCGACAAGGTGCAGTTCTTTACCTCGTCGCCGGTGCTGTTCAACGGCAATCTGGAAACCCTGGCACCGAAGAGTGTGTCGCAGGAGTTCAATGAAAGGCCAAGCAGCAGCTTTGATCAGGAAGTGTTGCTGATGGAAGTGGACGATACGCCAGCCGTCGGCATCGATTTTGAAATCCTGCGCGAGGACGGCAACCAGTCAGGCAAAAGCGGTGCCGATGGCTCGACAAAGTTACAGAAATCCACCGGCATGGATAGCTATGTGATTCGATACAAGGGAGAACTGCCATGAGCGACAAAGATGATCTGAACAAACGCGGTAATCATCCAAGGCAATTTACACAAGGCGTGGGTGGGTGGGCTGAGTATGCTGTTCACATGACCGAAACAAAAGATATCGCGCGTCATGAAGTCACTTTGCCGCCACGGAAAGTAATACCCATCATTTTTTTACCGGGAGTAATGGGAAGTAACCTGCGCATGAGCAAAAAGCGGCAAGAAGATTTAAAGCGAGAAGATAATCGCGCCTGGCGACCAGATGACATGATGGGCGTAGGAGGCAAAACAGCCGTTGCCACAGGAAATGGGCTCGGCGGCTGGTTCAAAAATGCTTCGGCACGACAGCGTCAACTGGTATTCGACCCAACAGAGACGGAGGTCGAGTATTACCATTACACCGAAAATAATGACCGATTCGATCCCGATGGGAAAGAAACATTAGCTGCCGATGCCCGCCATCAAAACGTTCCAGACAGCTTTACGCCCATCCCACCCCTGATGGGTTCCAATCGACTATCTGCTGCAGCGCCAAGTACACGAGCAAAGGCTCGCTCCTACGAAAGTCCGGCACAAATCGCGCGCTGGCGAGGCTGGAGCGAAGTTTTTTTCACAGGAGCGTACGGTGAGATGTTAAGAACCGCTGAGTTGCATTTAAATAATATGGTAGCAGACAAAAAACTCCATCCAGTATGGCGTCAAAAGGTCGGTGTAGCCTCACTTCTTATGCAGGATCCCACTGTCTTTGGAGCTAGTTCCGGAAAAGCCATTACGATTGATGATCTCAAAAAAATATCAGCATGCTGGTACCCCGTACATGCAATGGGCTATAACTTCATTCAAAGCAACGGTGTTTCTGCAGTAACCATTGCGAAAAGACTACGCGGCTTGGTCAAAGGATATGTGAATCGTGGCTTTAAATGCAAGGAGGTAATAATTATCACTCATAGCATGGGCGGCTTACTGGCGAGAGCGCTTATTCATCCTGCCTACGGAAATTTAGTCAATGATGAGGAAGTAAAAATTCTTGGCATTTACCACAACGTCATGCCTACCATGGGAGCAGCCGGAGCATACAAGCGCATGCGTTTTGGCTTTCAGGAAAAAGAAGGATCGGTAGAAGAAATCGAAGCCCGTGTCTTAGGCTTCGATGGGATGCATGCCACAGCAATCCTGGCCAATGCACCGGCTCCACTGGAAATGATGCCAGGCGAAGCATACGGAAAAAAATGGTTAAAAATTGTTGATATTAAAGATCAGGTTCTCTGGAGTTGGCCACAAGAAAATGAAACCTCGCTCGATAGCATATATTTAAAACCACCTAACGCTTGGTGGCGCCTGATTAATCCAGAATGGGTAAACCCGGCAAACATTTCATCAGAGAATGGTGGAGGCATGAAAAACGTAACCATGCGACTAAAATTTGCATCAGAATTCATGTCTTCGATAGAGAAAACTTTCCATACATACACCTACGCAAGCTATTGTGCATCCAAAAATTATTTTAGTTATGGCGATGTGGTCTTTAAATTGATTGATGGAATGCAGGGTGGTCCCGGCGCGCCTTGGGAAAAATTTGAAAAGTCGCCTGAAAAATGGGTGCTTATACAAGATGATACCAAAGGTCAACTCGTTGTCCAAGCCGGTTTCAGAAGACTGACGTTGAAGCTAATGCCAGCCAACGCGCTCGGTGATGGAACCGTGCCATCAGAGCATTCTGCGCGCCACATCAACATCGGCATCGACAAAGGCATGTTATTCAGACATGGCGACGGTGATGGGAATGGATATGAACATCAGAATAGCTATGCCAATCCAAATGTGCTCGCATCCATGATTTATTCTATCGTGCAAATTGCAAAGAAAGCCAACTGGGGATAACTGATGAAAAACAAAATGAAAATATTTCCAATTTTTCTGATTGCTGCAATATGTTTCACACAATCAAATGCCCAACCCCAAAAAAATATAAATTCATTGAAAATCATGAAAAAATTTGAAAAAAATAAAAATTTTCTTGAAATTTTATTCTCAAAAACCAAAATTTTATGCTTTGGACGCTATGCGATCACAGTTCCTATTGAAGCGGAATTGATATCCGGAGGCGCATCTTTTCCTTCAAAAATTGAAATAATTAAAGGAAGCATTCTAGCGAAAGATGAAAAAATCAAAGAAGACATTGAAAACATAATATTTCAAAATAATACATCTGAAATAGTCTATAACGGAATTGGCCCCATCGAAAATAGTTGGCAAATACAATATTATGATGGTAAATTTTCCAAAGAAGACGGAAATCTATATTTTAAAACCTATATCGAAAAAGGAGACCTTATATTCACACTTGGAGGATCAATTCCAGAAGGTGGAACCGTTGCAAGTGCTTCGGCAAGGCAGGCGGCCAGAGCAAAAAGCTTGCGCTTGCGCGACATAAATGAAATACCTGATGAACCGGGCTACTGTCTTGTAGGTGGATTCATGCGTGATAATTCTTATGACGGACAGGAAATGGTCAACGCTGGCCTATATTTCCCCAGCTATCCCGATGTGACATTTTCAATCACTTCGAATAAAAACGCTTACGGCGACTTCCAGCCTGCAGAGTTCGAAAAAAAGTTGCGGCCAGAACTGTCGTTACTCGCCCGCATCCAACAAGCCAAAGATCAGCAAGGAAAAAATTATCCCGCCCGGACATTGTTGCGTGAAGGAAAACGCGATGTCCAACACTGGCACGGTGAAGAATCGTTGATACGCCGCACCGACGGTGTGCATGATTTTGAATGGACACTGGTAGGTACGCCAAAGAATATCGCAAACCCATCGGTGCTCGAAGTCAGCATGTTTACCAAGGTTCAGCATAATCTGGTAGGCGCGGCCAAGACCGCATCGCTCACCGACGAAGAAGCCATCGCCCTGTGGGATAAGCTCCTCTCCAGCCTGAAATTTCGCGTCAAGGTACCGGGTGCGCCGCCCGGCTCCTACTATATCGATCCGGACAAACCCGCGCAGTAAGGAAAGCACCAGGCCGACTGGCGCAGGCTGGCGGGATGCCATGCTTTACTGCTAGCATGGGCTTTTTGCCGGACATTCAACATGATCGAATTGCGCCCCGCCCTGTCCCTTGATATCGACGCCCTGTGGGCGCTGCGGACGGTGGCCGTGCGCATCAGTTGCGCCACGCATTATTCTGCCGAACAGATCGCCGTCTGGAGCGCATCGTCGGTGCCGGCTGGCTATGCTTGCCTGTTGGCTGCCGGTGGCGGGATTGTTGCCTTGCGAGATGGCGTGATTGCCGGCTATGCCATGCTGGACCTGGACAAGCACGAAGTCGATGCCGTGTTTGTCGATCCAGCCCAAGGCGGGCTGGGTATCGGCAAGCGGCTGCTGGCGGCGCTGGAAGACCTGGCGCGCGAACATGGGATCAAACACCTGCATTTTTCGGCGTCGATGAATGCCGTGCCGTTTTACCAGGCGGCGGGATTTGTTGCGCTGCGCGAGGAAGCGTATGCACACCCAAGCGGCCTGCTGCTGGCCAGCATGGCGATGGAAAAGGTTTTACCTGTCAACTGACAGCCGTCAGTCAGGCTGCCATTCGACCGCAGCGGGCCTGGCGCCGCCGGTCGTGAAAAACGCCGCCATTGCCCGATGGCACAGCGCCACCTCGACACACCACTCAGCGGGATACACATCGACCTGGCCGTTGGCCAGCCAATAGCTGCACTCGCCCTCTTCCTCCTCATCGCCCAGCGAGTGATAACTGGCGTCATCCTGGCCGGACACATACATTAGCCAGGCACTGGCGCCACTCTTCAGCATGCACAGGGCTGGCCCCTGCTCCGCATCCACGGCCATGGTCAGCCACAGTTCGCATTGCGCCAGCGACTGCGCGCGGGCCAGTGCCTGCCGCAAGTCGGCCAGCGAGGCGATGGCGACCGCTTCGCCGTGCAGATTGAGTTCCATCATCATGCCTTGCCTGCGCCCAGGTCGGCGGTGGCCAGCGCGGTGCTCAGGTAAAGCTTGCCGCTCAGTTCTTTCAGCAGGCTGCTCTGGCGCAGGCGGT
>Ga0163161_10002863_pt1 | contig 12234 bp, 7 predicted proteins | sample S45metaG_FD_129847 | JGI IMG/M metagenome (GOLD analysis project Ga0163161, IMG submission 129847) | Switchgrass rhizosphere microbial communities from Kellogg Biological Station, Michigan, USA - S4-5 metaG | ecosystem: Host-associated > Plants > Roots > Rhizosphere > Soil | place: USA: Michigan... | reverse complement strand
TTTGAATATTTTTCACGATGCATCGGTTTTTGAGCTTAACATGGGTGCCCTTTTTGCCGGAGCTTCTTATAAAGGTGAGGTTGAAGACAGGCTTCAGAAAATATTTAATGAAGTAAAAGCTCAATCGCGCCCTATCATTTTTATAGATGATATTCACGAGCTTTTTGATTCAAATCAGGGATCGGGTATTGCGAGTATTATAAAATCAGAACTGAGCAAAGGTGAAATCACTTTTATAGGTGCCACGACCATAGATAAATACAGGAAGTCATTAGGCAAGGATGATGCCCTTTCTCGCAGGTTTGAAACCCTCGAAATCTATGAGCCAAGTGTAGAGCTTGCGCAAAAAATGATAAAGAACGTCATAGAACATTACCAGTCGCATCATGGATTTACTATTGATGATGACAGCCTTGCAGAATCTATACGCCTGTCAAAACGATACCTTAAGGAAAAATCACTCCCGGATTCAGCTCTTGACCTGATAGACAGGACAATGTCGTCTCTTAAGGTTGCAAAGGAAATTATCAAAAAAGAACTGCCTAATTTAAAACAGCAATCCGAAGACATAGGCACATCATCTGAAACAGAAAAAGAACAAAAGCTGCATGACCTTTACACAGAGATTGCTTCAAGAAGCCACAAACTTTTTGATGATGACACATCCTCATTCCATTCGTTAGAAAATGAAGAAGGGAAACAGCAGTATATAAATGCACTATTAGATAAGCTGGACCAGCTGAATACAGAAGATAATAAGGTACTTCCCTCACATCTTTCTATTGTGGTGTCAGGAATTACAGGTATACCTGCCGGAAAAGTAAAAGAAAATGAAAGGGAAAGGCTTCTTGATATAGAAAACACTTTAAAAAAGAGGGTTATAGGACAGGATCATGCCGTTAAGGTCGTGGCAGATGCCATACTTGAATCACGCTCGGGTTTAACAAAACCGGGGCAGCCCATAGGTTCGTTCTTTTTCCTTGGCCCAACAGGTACAGGTAAAACCGAACTCGCAAAATCTTTAGCTGATTTCCTTTTTGGTGACGAAAATGCAATCATTCGCTTTGATATGTCGGAATTCAAAGAAGAACATTCGGCAGCGTTGCTTTATGGCGCACCTCCGGGATATGTGGGCTATGAAGAAGGCGGTATGCTGGTTAACAAAATACGTCAGCAGCCCTACTCAATTGTGCTTTTTGATGAGATTGAAAAGGCACACAAATCGGTTTTTGATGTATTCCTTCAGATACTTGATGAAGGAAAACTGCATGACAGGCTGGGTAAGGAAGGTGACTTTAGTAACGCGGTAATACTCTTTACCTCAAATATAGGATCAGACTATATCGTTAAATCTTTTCAAGAAGATATAATCCCGGATAGCAACAGCCTTATAAAAATAATGAGTTCGTTTTTCAGGCCTGAATTTTTGGGAAGGCTTACAGAGATAATTCCGTTTGCACCTATCAGTTCTAAAAGTGTTGCAAGGATATTTGATATCCACCTTAAAAAAGAACTCCTGCAATTGCTTGAAAAACTTGACATGACATTGGAAATTGAAGAGAAAGACAAGGAAGAAATTGCCCTGAAAGGCTTTAGCCCCGAATATGGTGCAAGGCCGATTAAAGGGATTATACGTAACCAGCTAAAAAGGCCTTTATCGCGTATGATCATTTCGAACGAACTTCAAAAGGGAGATAAACTGAAAGTGACGATCAATGAAGACGGAACCCTAAATTTTGAGAATACCAATGAAAGATCTGTATTATAAAATTCCATTAGATTTTAAAAATCTAACACGTGGCGAAGATATTCCTAAGGTAACTATAGAAGAATCGTTAGCACAATACATTTCGCTTATCATTACCACCATTTTTGGTGAATATAAACATGATGACGGATTTGGGACCATGATCTGGGAAACCGATTTTAATCTCCTTGCGAATGTTAACCAACTGAAAGATACCATTAAAGAATCGGTATTTGCTAAAGTGAAACAATATGAAAAGCGCATGAACATAACCGACGTCACTCTTGGAATAAGCGAAGACACCGTTAGTTATGCGACAAACATACGCGTTAAAAAGCGCCTTGATATTGTGGTGTATGGCGTTATAAAAAAGACCAATCAGCCTTATTATTATAAGAGCTCTTATTTTTTGGCTCCTTTTTCCTTTAAATAAAAAAACATGAAAGAGTTATCTAAAGAACATATAAAAGACCGCCTGCTGAAACGAGCAGCAAGGCAATGGGGCTACAGTGACATTGAACTTGAAAATGTATTTGACCCTATTGTAAACCTGCTTTTTGATGTTTGTGCCAAAGAGCTTGAAAAGATAGCAGGAGAAATTTACTCCAGCAGGAGAAGGATGACTGAGCGTTTAGTAGATATCCTGACGCCTACAGCAGCTACAAAAGCGGCACCCGCACGCGGAATACTAAGAGCCTATCCTGCAGAAAATGAAGTTATATTAAGTGACCATCATCAGTTTTACTATCAAAGAAAGGAAACCAATCCGTATAACCCTACCGAAAGCAATATTAAAAATTACTTTTTTGGCCCCACAGCTCCTGTAAAGCTAACACGTAATAAATTACAATATGTAGTATTGCCTAGTGGAGTACAGGAAGTGGTTAAAGAACAATTCCGTGAAAGTGTTGCCGGAGATAAATACCTTAAACCATCTCCACATGGTTCTATGTGGCTTGGTATAAAACATGAAGGCAGCGGAATTATTAAAGACCTTATGTTCTACTTTTTCCTCAAAAATATTGATAACAGAAACGTGTTTTTTCATTTCCTGCCTAAGGCCAAATGGTATATAGGAAATCATCTTTTGCAAACCGAACAAGGCTATAATACAAATGAGGATCTTGGAACGCTTAAAGGAGGACTGATAAATGACAGCTTTTACCATATCGAAAAAATGCAGGAACAGGTAAATGACTTTTACAGGAAGCAGTTTATAACTATAAAAGACATTATGAGCATAGACGCGGGTGATTTTGCACTACCCGAAGAATTTTCTTCTTTTGTAGACGCGGAAAACCTGAAAGAACTTGATAATCAAAAATTATTATGGATCAAGATTGAATTTCCTAACGTAATCAATAACGAAATTTTGTCTCAGGTATATAGTGCGGTAAATTGTTTTCCGGCCATCAACAAAAGGCTTAATGAGACTCAGGGCAGCATTAAAAGCTTATTGAACATTTATCCGTTAAGCACTAACGAAGAATATTTTCTTGAGGTACTCTCGGCATCAGATGATAAAAATAATGATATAGATATCATGGATGCCATAGACGACAGTGCTAATGATAATGATCTTGATCATGCATATCTGAGATTTGGAGGGATTGCCCGTTTTGACGAACGCAATGCCGGCGAAGAAATTAATTACCTGATTGACCTTGTACGTGACGAAGCTGCGGCATTTTCAAGGCTGGGGCATGATTTTACAGATGGTAATCTTAAAGAGATCAACCAGATCATATCAAGGTTTAAAAACAAGATGTCACAACTTGGCATGCAGGACACAAGCAATCCATACCTTGTATTCAGAAGTAAAGACCCAGACAAAAAAGGGACGTTGTTTGTAAAATACTGGACTACAAATGGCGAGGCAGCAAACAAAATTAACACCTTTTCAAGGCTGGCACTTCACAAAGGGGCCGATTTTGAAAAGGACTCCATCATGTTCTTATCAACAACTCAGGGCGGTAAAAATGAGCTTTCAAATTCTGAAAAGATATATGCCTACCGCGAAAACCTGATTTCGAATCAAAGGGTAGTTACAAGGCAGGATATAATAATCCTTTGCAAAAACCATTATGGAGAAAGTGTGGGTACTATTGAGATAAAAAACGGGATACAAACCAGCCTTGAAGAAAATGTGGGATACACACCTACCATTGATATTCATCTTCACCGAAAAGATACCGAAACCTATACCGATGAAGAATGGTATTACCTTAGCGAAAATTTAAAGCTTTCTATTGAAAAACGAGCTTTGGATATCGTTCCTTTCAGGATATTTTATAATTAAAACCTAAATCGCCAATCGGAAAGCCTGCAAAGTTTTTTTGCAGGCTTTTTTATGTTTTTATCCCTTTAAATTATCTTATTTATATTACAGATAAATAACAGAAATCAAATAATTTACAGTAAAAAATCTCTAACTTTGGGTAAAACCCTTCTTTTGGAGTCTTTACAAGTCAAAAGAAAACAAACACTAACAATCCGATTAAATATTCTTTTACCATGACAAATGATATTTATCAAATCAAAAAGCTGTTAAATACTAAAAACGGCACTTTCACTTACTATAGCCTTGCCGAAATGCAGAAAAAGGGATTTAACATTGAAAAACTCCCTTTTTCCATCAGGATACTTTTAGAGAATGTGCTGCGTAATTATGATGATTTTGCAATTACACGCGAAAGTATTGAAACCATATTAAACTGGAAACCTGAACCATCAGATAAAGATATTCCTTTTAAGCCTGCACGGGTATTAATGCAGGATTTTACCGGAGTGCCTGCCGTGGTAGATATTGCATCTTTACGCGCAGAAGTTGCCAGAAAAGGCAAAAACCCTGACGAAATTAACCCGCTGATACCTGTAGACCTTGTTATAGACCACTCTGTGCAAGTTGATTATTTTGGAACCCAATATGCGTATGAGCGCAACATGGACGAAGAATACAAGCGTAACAAGGAGCGCTATCAGTTCCTTAAATGGGCACAGCAATCATTCAGTAACTTTAGTGTGGTACCCCCAGGTATGGGCATTTGCCATCAGGTTAACCTTGAATACCTTTCTAAAGGCGTTATCGAGCGTAATGGAGAATTATTTCCTGACACCCTTGTAGGAACCGACAGCCATACACCCATGGTAAATGGTATAGGCGTAATTGCCTGGGGTGTAGGTGGTATAGAGGCTGAAGCCGCCATCTTAGGTCAGCCTATATACTTTATCATGCCCGAAGTCATAGGGCTAAAGCTTACCGGCAAAATTCCGTTAGGATCTACTGCTACCGATATGGTACTTACAATCGCCGAACTATTGAGAAAATATGGCGTTGTGGGCAAATTTGTAGAAGTTTTTGGCTCTGGGCTGGATAACCTTTCGGTACCCGACAGGGCGACAATAGGTAATATGTCACCGGAATTTGGCTGTACTGTAACCTACTTTCCTATAGACGACAAGACGCTTGAATATATGCGCCTAAGCAACAGGTCTGAAGATCAGGTAAAACTTGTGGAAGATTATTGTAAAGCTAACCTACTTTGGAGAACAGGTAATGAAGATATTACATATACAGATGTTTTAGAACTCGACCTTTCTACCATAGAGCCTACAGTTTCAGGTCCAAAAAGGCCTCAGGATAAGATATTGCTTAAAGATTTTAAATCTACTTTTATAGATGTGCTTCATAAGAGCTTTGGCCGAAAATATATAAAGCCACAACAGCTAACGCAGTGGTTTGCCGAAGGTGGAGGGTCTGCACCCATACCCGTAGTGACACCGATGCAGCCCGAAACTAAGATAGAGGAAAAAATAGAAGATGGCAGCAAAGTGGTAGCTGTAACCGTCGGACAGGAACAATTCATGCTTTCAGACGGTTCTGTGGTAGTTGCAGCGATAACATCCTGTACTAACACCTCTAACCCTTATGTAATGATAGGCGCCGGACTCGTAGCCCGAAAAGCCCGTGAGCATGGCCTTAATGTAAAACCATGGGTTAAAACATCTTTAGCACCGGGATCTAAAGTAGTAACTGATTACCTTATCAAAGCTGATCTTTTGGATGATTTTGAGTCTATGAAATTCCACGTTGTGGGTTACGGATGCACATCTTGCATAGGTAACTCCGGTCCGTTGCCTTCACACATTGCGAAAGCTATAGATGAACACGAACTTGTAGTTGCATCTGTACTATCGGGCAACCGTAATTTTGAAGCCAGGATACACCCACAGATAAAAATGAACTTCCTGATGTCGCCTATGCTTGTAGTGGCTTATGCCATCGCAGGCCGTGTGGATATAGACCTTATTAATGAACCTATCAGCTACGATCCTAACCAGCAGCCGGTGTATCTTAAAGATATATGGCCTGCCGATGACGAAATAAATACTGTATTACGCGAAGTTCTCTCTCCGCAGCAGTTTGCTGACAGCTATGGAACTATTTTTGACGGTAATGAAATATGGCAGAATCTTGAAATCCCGCAGGAAAAAATATATGTCTGGGATGATAATTCAACTTACATAAAAGAAGCGCCTTTCTTTAAAGACCTTCCAGAAAATCCTCAGCCATTAAAAGATATTGAAAATGCAAATGTGCTATTATCACTAGGCGACAGCATTACTACAGACCACATTTCTCCCGCAGGATCATATAACGAAACTTCTGCTGCCGGTAAATACCTCCTTGAACGTGGAGTTGAAAAAGCAGATTTTAACTCATACGGTTCACGACGCGGGCATGATGAAGTTATGATAAGGGGAACTTTTGCCAATGTACGCATCAAAAACCTTATTGCAGATAAGGAAGGCGGGTATACCAAATTTTTGCCTACAGGTGAAGAAATGAGTGTTTATGATGCATCTGTAAAATATAAGGAAGCACATATACCATTAGTAATTCTCGCCGGTAAAGAATACGGAAGCGGTTCTTCGAGGGACTGGGCTGCAAAAGGAACTTTCCTTTTAGGTGTTAAAGCCGTGCTGGCAGAAAGCTACGAAAGAATTCACCGAAGCAACCTTGTGGGTATGGGTGTATTACCGTTACAATACAAGCCAGGAGAAAATGCTGCAAGCCTTGGCCTTACAGGAAAAGAGCAATTTACAATAACCGGAATTGCAAACAACATCAGTCCGTTAAAAGAAGTTGACGTTACCGCAGTAAAGGAAAATGGTGATAAGATACAGTTTAAAGCCATAGCAAGGCTCGACTCTAAAGTAGAAATTGAATATTACAGGAACGAAGGCATATTGCAATACGTATTGAGACAGTTTCTGCAAAAAGCATAATATTTTGAAATACTAATATGAAGCAGGATGAAAGTCCTGCTTTTCATTTTTCCCCTTTTCATAGGTATTAATAACTAAAAGCATTAAGGCGTGCCATTGTTTTTTATTTGTTATAATTTTGTTTTTCCATTACTATTCTAAAATACCATAAACCAAATTCATGAAAATTATTGCACTAAATGAAGGTAAGTATGCTGTAACTAAAGAAAAAGATTTTACACTTGTAACCACTACAGATCGTCAGGAAAACCAATTTCTTACCATGGCTATATGCCCTTTTTTAATAGTCACAAAAACCGATATACTGCTTCTTGATACAGGTTTAGGATTTAAGAATAATGACGTGCCGCTAATTGTAGACCTTATTGAAAAGAATGGTTATAAAGCATCAGATGTTACAAAAGTGCTACTATCTCACCTGCACAAAGACCATGTAGATGGAATAGGCAGATTTGAAGATGGTAAATTTGTGTCTAACTTTCCTGAAGCAGCGATATATATACAGGAAAGAGAACTCGATTATGCGTTATCTCAACAAACAGGATATTCTTTCAACCAGGAAGTTTTAGAAGAGTTGTCGTCACTCCCAAACCTTCATTTGATGAACGAAGATAAGGGAACGATAGGCGATACTATTTCTTTTGAAGTTACAGGTGGGCACTCCCCTTTTCACCAGGTTTTCTGGATCAGGGAAAATAACGAAATTGTTTTCTACGGAGCTGATAACCTGCCTCAGCGCAGTTACCTTAAATTTCATATAGCGTATAAAAGTGACTTTGACGGCAAAAAAGCCATGGAACTTCGTCAGCATTGGGAGCAACTGGCTAAAGACGAACAATGGCAGGTATTGTTCTACCATGATATAAAAAACAATATTGTTCAGTACTAATAATGCATTTAGCAATTTGTTTTTACTATAACTTTGCTTCAAATTATCTGCATTGAAAAAGAAGATCCTTTTAATTGACGACGAAGAAAAGCTGAGAAGCTTAATGGCCCGCATTATTACCCTTGAGGGTTTTGAAGTGATACAGGCCGCTGACTGTAAGGCCGGTTTAAAGAAACTTCAGCATGAAGCCATAGACATTGTGCTTTGTGATGTTAAGCTGCCTGATGGTAATGGCGTAGACCTAACGCTTACTATAAAGCAAGCCTATCCGCATGTTGAAATCATATTACTTACCGCTTATGGCAATATACCAGATGGTATACAAGCCATTAAGAACGGCGCTTTTGACTATATCGTAAAAGGAGATGATAATAACAAGATCATTCCGCTTATTCATCGCGCAATCGAGAAAGCCGGACTTCAAAAGCGTGTGGATATTCTGGAAGCAAAACTTGAAAAGAAATACTCTTTCGAAGGCATTATAGGTAAATCTAAAAATATAGGCGATGCCATAAGCCTTGCCCAAAAAGTGGCTCCAACAGATACTACCGTTCTGCTTACCGGCGAAACCGGAACAGGAAAAGAAGTATTTGCAAATGCCATCCATCAGAACAGTGCACGGAAGAATAAAAACTTTGTAGCTATTAACTGTTCTGCGTTTAGCCATGACCTGCTGGAAAGTGAAATGTTTGGGCATGCCGCAGGTGCCTTTACCGGAGCTATTAAAGACAAGAAAGGCTTATTTGAAGAAGCCAATAACGGAACCATATTTTTGGATGAAGTTGGCGAAATGCCCATTGACCTGCAGGCGAAACTGCTCAGGGTTATAGAAGTGGGCGAATTTATAAAAGTAGGCGAAAGCAAAGTCACAAAAATAGATCTCAGAATTATAGCGGCAACAAACCGTAACCTGACAAAAGAGATTGAAGCCGGTAACTTTAGGCAGGATCTGTATTACAGGTTATCAATTTTCAGCATCTACCTCCCTGCCCTGCGCGAACGCCTTGTAGATATTGAAGAATTATCTAACTTTTTCCTGAAATCATTTTCGAACAAGACCAATAAAAAAATACACCAGCTCTCTGCCGAATATTTACACTTCTTAAAACTGCATAATTGGCCCGGTAACATCCGTGAACTTAAAAATGTTCTTGAGCGCAGCGTGATACTGGAAAACAGCAATACCCTTACTATTGACAGCCTTCCGTACGAAATTCAGCAGCTAAGTGATATAAAAGAAAACGAAGATGGCAAAATGCTGTCGGCTTTTTCATTGGCTTCTGCCGAAAAGATACATATCCAGAAAGTGATCAATTATACCAATGGCAATAAGACCGAAACTGCTAAACTGCTCAATATTGCCCTTACCACTCTTTACCGTAAGCTGGAAGAGTATAAAATACAATAAAACACTATCGTTTTGAAAGTGCCAACCCTATCATTTTGATAGGGTTTTTTATTGGTACAACCTCATTAATACATATAATCACCTATATATCAAAACATAAGGAGGTTTTTAGAATAAGGGCATTCATTTTGGCTATTAGTGGTAAAACAAATAATAATTATCAAAATGAAAAATCAGGCCAAATCTGCTTGTGCAAAAGCAGTTCAGTTTGCAGAGATCACTAAAAACCTAATACGTAAAGGAAACATTCTGAGGGTTAAAAAATGCCTTAGCGTTGCAGAACAGCTATTAGCAACAGGTAATGCAGAAACTAAAAACGTAATCTCTAACATTTATGTCTTTTCGGTTTCCACTTTTATGGAAATGCATAATTGCAGCATTGCCAACCTTTTTCCGCAATCGCTGCGAAAAGAATACATCGCACAGGTTAACGCATCCGGGGTTTAATTTCATTCACTATGATACTTACCATAGTTCTTGTGGCAGCGGGCGCAGCGCTTTTTGCCATCTGTTTTAAATCGATTGACTTTTTTGATAAAATCTAGACCATGACAGCACTATTTATACTCGCCGTTTTTGTTTTTGTGTACATCTGTTATGTACTTATTAAGCCCGAAAAATTTTAACCTGCACGTTGTGCAATCACACATTAAGCAATGAACACCGAAATCTTAGGCATTATACTAATGTTTGCCCTTACACTGCTGCTGGCAATTCCTTTTGGAAAATACATAGCGCGCGTTTACCAGGGCAGCAACACTTTTCTTGATCCTGTTTTTAATCCGATCGAAAAATTGTTTTACCGCGCCAGCGGCATAGACCACACTGAGGAAATGGGATGGAAAAGACACCTAAAAATTCTACTTTCTATAAACTTTATTTGGTTTATTTTGGGAATGACAGTGCTGATGTGCCAGGGATGGCTTCCTCTCAATCCGGACAGTAATCCGAATATGACAGCCGACCTGGCCTTTAACACCTCCGTATCTTTTGTAGTTAACTGTAACTTGCAGCATTACTCCGGCGAAACAGGATTAAGCTATTTGTCGCAATTATTCCTAATGTTCTTACAGTTTGTATCAGCAGGAACAGGACTTGCTGCCGCTGCCATATTGTTTAACGCCTTAAAAGAAAGGACAACCGAAACACTGGGTAACTTTTATGTGTACTTTATTAAATCGTGTACACGCATATTACTACCCTTATCTATCATAACTGCTGTTATCTTAATGGTTAACGGTACGCCAATGACATTTGACGGAAAGCAGGATATGCTAACCATGGAAGGCAAAACCGTACAGGTATCTACAGGGCCGGTGGCTGCATTTACAGCGATAAAACACATCGGCACAAATGGCGGCGGCTTCTTCGGGACCAACTCGGCCCATCCGTTTGAAAACCCAAATTACTTTACCAATATCATAGAGATGACCGCACAGATGATTGTGCCGTTTGCCATTATATTTACTCTTGGATTTTACCTGAAAAGAAAAAAACTGGCTTTAATGATATTTGGCGTTATGACAGTCGGTTTCCTGCTGCTAACGATACCAACGGTCATGGCCGAAATGAATGGGAATCCCGCGCTGAGCCAAATGGGTATTGATACTTCGGCAGGAGCTACAGAAGGAAAAGAGACACGGTTTGGCGCAGCGGCTTCCGGCTACTGGAGCATTGCTACCACTGTAATATCTACGGGGTCTGTAAACTCTATGCACGACAGTGCCATGCCAGTATCAGGCCTGTCTCAATTACTGGCCATGATGGTAAACTGCTTTTATGGCGGCTGCGGCGTAGGCATCCTTAACTTCTACATATTTATTATACTGGCAGTCTTTATAAGCGGGCTCATGGTGGGTAGGACACCGGAATTTTTGGGTAAAAAGATAGAAGCCCGCGAAATGAAGATTGCCATGATAATTGCGTTGCTGCATACACTCCTTATCCTTTCGGGTACAGCGTTAAGCACTGCATTGCCGGAGTATGGCGCAAGCACGCTTAACAATCCGGGATTTCATGGTTTTAGTGAGATACTGTATGAGTTTACTTCATCTTCAGCTAATAACGGCAGCGGCTTTGAAGGTCTTGGCGACAATAACCCGTGGTGGAATATTTCTACCGGAATCGTATTGCTGCTATCACGCTTCCTGCCTATCATCGGCCCGATAGCTATTGCGGGTATACTGGCTGCTAAAAAGCATATCCCGGAAAGTTCAGGTACACTGAAAACAGACACCCCAACCTTTGGACTAATGGTATTTGCGGTAATCTTTATAATTGCTGCCCTATCCTTCTTCCCTGCCCTGGCCCTTGGCCCAATAGCCGAATACTTTTCACTAGCTTAATTTAATTGTATGAAAAATAATAAATCACTGTTTCAGAAAGAACTGGTGCTTGAAGCATTAAAACAGTCTTTTGTGAAACTGAACCCTAAGAGCCTTTCCCGTAACCCAATTATGTTTACGGTAGAGATAGGCACTGCAGTTATGCTGTGCGTATGCTTATGGATACTTAGCGGTGAACAGGGACAGGGAAGTTTTGCCTACAACTTTGTAATATTCCTTGTCCTACTGTTTACGCTGTTGTTTGCCAATTTTGCCGAAGCCATAGCCGAAGCACGTGGCAAAGCACAGGCGGACAGCCTTAGAAAAACCCGTGAAGAAACCCCGGCTAAAAAGATATTTCCTGTGGGTGAAGTGTATGTAGACGAAGTAAATATTGTGCCCTCTTCTACCCTTATTAAAGGAGATGTTTTTATCTGCGAAGCGGGAGATATTATCCCAATCGATGGTGAGATCATTAAAGGGCTCGCTACTATTGACGAAAGCGCCATTACTGGTGAGAGCGCCCCTGTAATACGTGAAGCGCGAGGCGATAAAAGTTCGGTTACCGGTGGTACAA
>Ga0163161_10002861_pt1 | contig 12238 bp, 6 predicted proteins | sample S45metaG_FD_129847 | JGI IMG/M metagenome (GOLD analysis project Ga0163161, IMG submission 129847) | Switchgrass rhizosphere microbial communities from Kellogg Biological Station, Michigan, USA - S4-5 metaG | ecosystem: Host-associated > Plants > Roots > Rhizosphere > Soil | place: USA: Michigan... | reverse complement strand
TTATAAAACCGTCATTGCGAGGAGGAACGACACGGCAATCTCAGTCAATAAGTTAGATTGCTTTAGCTCGCACAAACCCAGCTTCGCAATAACGACCCCCATACCTGCATCGCGTTTAAGTAAAATGTTATTGCATAGCATGAAGCAACTATCATCGTCATTATCAGGTACGAAGCAATCTCTTTTGGTGTTAGTCCTTACTTTATTTTCTTTCTCTGCCAACGCAAAAGTTCTTTTGCCGCAAATATTATCAAGCAACATGGTTTTACAGCGTGAGAAACCCATCAATATTTGGGGTTACGTTTCGCCAGCTGAAAAAGTGGAAGTCACTTTCGCGGGGCAAAAAAAGCAGACGGTAACCGATAAAAACGGAAACTGGTCTGTGGTTTTAATGCCTTTGAAAACGTCGGCGACACCGCAAACAATGACCATTGCTGGCTCCAACAAAATCGAATTAACCAATATTTTGGTGGGTGAAGTTTGGGTGTGTTCCGGTCAATCGAACATGGAATACCAAATGCGTAAATTGGCAAAAATCCCAAAACCAAAAAATGAAAAACTGGGTTTCCCGGCTGATGAAGTGGAAAAGGCAAAAAACACACAACTCAGAATTTTCCTGGTTAACCGTAAACAATTAGCAAAGCCAGATTCTGTACATAAAAGTTGGGCGGTAGCACAAGATTCGGCTTTGAAAGCTTTTTCTGCCGTTGGTTACTTTTTCGCTAAAGAAGTTCAGGAAAAATTAGGTATTCCTATCGGTATGATTTCTTCATCCGTTTCGGGTAGTGCAATTGAGCCATGGGTTTCTCCGGAAGCATTTGCGCAAGAACCATATTTCAAAAACACTAAAGTTGGTAACGACCCTGGTAAATTTTATACACCGATGATTGAGCCACTTTCGAAGTTTAAAATTCGTGGCTTTTTGTGGTATCAAGGCGAAACAAACTGCTTTTTAAATGAAGATATCAGCTACGCTTATAAAATGAAAACCTTAATAAACCTTTGGCGAAAAGCTTGGGGCGAACAAGATTTGCCGTTTTACTACGTACAAATCGCACCTTACGATTACAGTAAGCAAAAAAGTGATAAGGTTGTGCTTACAACAGAAACACAACCAAAATTTTGGGAGGCACAACAACAAGTTTTGCGTTTGCCCAAAACAGGAATGATTTCAACGAATGATTTAAATGACAACGGAGGCGATTTGCACCCCACTTATAAATGGGAAGTGGGAAGGAGATTAGCGCTAATGGCTTTAGGTAAAACCTACAATCAACAGATAGATTTTTCAGGACCGGTTTTTAAAGCGATTTCCTTTAGAAATAATCAGGCGCTATTAGATTTCGATTATTTAAAATCAGCGAACGGTACAAATATCACCGGGTTTACAATTGCTGATGCTAATGGCAAATTTGTAAATGCTGATGCTGTTTTGAAAGACGGCAAGGTTGTCGTTTCCTCAAAAGAAATTGCAAAACCAACCGCTGTTCGTTATAACTGGACGGAAAATCCAACAGGAAATTTATACAGCAATGGATTACCAGCGCTGCCTTTCCGTACCGATAATCCTTTAACCAAACAATTTAAAACCAATTAATGAGAACCAGATTTATACTTTTCTTTTGTTTAATTATGATGTTTGGCCACGTAGAGGCACAACAAACAGAGAAACTATATCTTTCAGGAACTGGAAACGACAATACCGTAAATTGGGATTTCTTTTGCACCGAGGGCATGAATGCCGGAAAATGGACAACCATTCCGGTGCCATCCAACTGGGAGTTGCAAGGTTTCGGGAAGTACAACTATGGTTTTAATAAAGAAACGAACAAAGGCAGGGAACAAGGACTTTACAAATACAAATTTACAGTTCCAACCGCTTGGAAGAATCAAAAAATCAATATTGTATTTGAAGGTTCGATGACCGATACGGAAGTTAAAATTAACGGGAAATTGGCAGGAGATGTTCATCAAGGCTCATTTTATGTTTTCAGATATGATATTTCTAAACTGTTAATTTCAGGTGAAAATCTACTTGAAGTAAAAGTTTCCAAGCATTCTGCCAATCAATCGGTTAATGAAGCAGAGCGTAAAGCCGATTTCTGGATTTTTGGTGGCATTTTCAGACCTGTTTATCTTGAATCTCTACCACAAACTCATATCGATAGAATAAAAATTGATGCCAAAGCCAATGGTATTTTTACAGCTAATGTTTTCACTTCCGGCGGGGCCGATAAAATTAATGTAGAACTTGTAGATGCAAAAGGAAAGAAATTTGGAAGTGATTTTTCAACCAAAATAACAGCTAATTCTACCAATATCGAAAAAGAATTTAAAAACCCTGCACTTTGGTCTTCAGAGTTTCCAAATCTTTACACCGCAACGATTTCGCTTGTCAAAAATGGCAAAACTATTCATCAAATTTCAAAAAAAATCGGTTTCAGAACCGTTGAAGTGAAGGAACGCGACGGCGTTTACGTAAATGGTGTAAAAATGAAGTTCAAAGGTGTAAATCGCCATTCTTTTTATCCAACATCGGGCAGAACAACAAGTAAAAAAATAAGCATTGCTGATGTTGAACTGATGAAAGACATGAACATGAATGCCGTGCGAATGTCACACTATCCGCCTGATGGGCATTTTTTGGATGTTTGTGATTCGCTTGGTTTATTCGTGATGGATGAGCTTGCCGGCTGGCATGGAACCTATGATACCCCAACGGGAACAAAGTTGATGAAAGAAATGATGGTCAATGATGAAAATCATCCATCGATTATATTTTGGGCAAACGGAAATGAGGGCGGGCACAACCGTGAACTCGACCATCTTTTCGCTGAAGAAGATATTCAAAAACGCCCTTTAATCCATCCTTGGGAAGTTTTTAATGGATTTGAAACCACGCACTACCGTGAATTTAACTATGGAATTGGAAACTACGACCATGGCCACAACATCTTAATGCCAACTGAATTTTTGCATGGCATGTGGGACGGCGGTCATGGAGCAGGCATTGAAGATTATTGGAACGCGATGTGGAACAACCCACAGTCTGCCGGTGGTTTCCTTTGGGATTTTGCCGACCAGGCCGTTGTCCGTACCGACAAAAATGGCGAATTGGATACCGATGGAAATCACGGTCCGGACGGAATTGTTGGCCCTTACCATGAGAAAGAGGGAAGTTTCTTTACCATTAAAGAAGTTTGGAGCCCCGTTTTTGTAGAGAAAAGAGAAATGACTGCCGGTTTTGACGGGGGATTTTTATTGGAAAATCGGTATGCATTTACCAACCTCAACCAATGTACTTTCGAATGGAAGTTGAAAAAACTTAAAGCTGGCGATGATGCAGCTTTCAAGGCTGGAAAAGCTGATGCGCCAAATTTCAAACCTTTTGAGAAAGGAAAATTACAAGTAAATCTTCCAACAGATTGGAGAAGTTTTGATGTACTATATTTAACAGCAAAGGATTTTTATGGAAAGGAACTTTTTACCTGGAGTTTCCCAATTACATTACCTGCGGCCGATGCAGCGAAAATCGTAACGAAAACAGCATCGTCTAAAGTAACCTTAAAAGAAGATGCAAAAGTTTACCAGGTTTCGGCAAATGGCATTAATTTAACTTTTGACAAAATCTCCGGATTGTTACAAAAAGCTAAAAATGCAAAAGGTGTGATTCCGTTTTCGAACGGTCCGATTTTACAGGAAGGTGTGAATAATTTTAAAAATTTTACCGCTAAAACCGATGGCGAAAATCTGGTTATTTCATCAACTTATGATAAAAAAGAAAGCTGGAATACCTTGCAATGGACAGTCTATCCGTCTGGATGGTTAAAAATGGAAGTCAAATATTTCCCTGCTGAGTATTTCACCACATTCGTGGGATTAAACTTTTCTTATCCTGAAAGTGAAATCAAATCAGTTGAATATAAAGGAAATGGACCGTACCGAGTTTGGAAAAACAGGATGAAAGGACAACAGTTTGGTATCTGGAAAAAGGATTACAATGATTCGGCAACAGGAGAACCGGCTTGGCAATATCCGGAATTTAAAGGATATTACTCAAACATGTATTGGTGTGAATTTGTCGGCAAAACTCAAAGCTTTAAAGTAGTAACCGATAGAGAGGATGTTTTCTTGCGATTATTTACGCCAAAGAAATCTAAGGATACAGAATATGACAATATGAGTCCGACTTTCCCAAATGGAGATATTTCTTTTATGAATGGAATTTCGGCAATTGGTACAAAAACCCAAAAACCTGAAACAACCGGACCAATGGGAATGAAAAATATTTATTATGATTTTGATAAAGACCCGAGCAGGGCTTTGGATATGACGTTGTATTTTGATTTTTCAATTCGATAGTCGTCATTGCGAGGAGGCACGACGAAGCAACCTAATTATTGAAATGATAGGAAAAAAGATTTATCACGCGGATATACGCAGAAAAGAGATTAGAAATCTGCATACATCTCCAGAATCAGCGGGAGAAAATAAAAAATATAGAAATCGGTGTAATTAATCGCAAAGCGTAAATGAACATTAAAATATACATATTGATAATCAGCATCTGGCTACTGCCACTTACCAAAGTGGTGGCGCAAGTTTCTTTGCAAAATACCACTTGCGAAATGCTTCAAAATCCGCTGGGAATTGATGTTCAGAAACCACGTTTTGCCTGGCAAATTATTTCAAAAGAAAGAAATGTAATGCAAATGGCTTATCAGGTTTTAGTTGCTTCATCATTAGAAAAATTGGATGCCAACGAAGGCGATTTATGGAATTCTGAAAAAGTAAATTCTGCTGAATCTATTCATATAAAATACAGTGGAAAAGAGCTTAAAAGTCGGTTAAAGACTTATTGGAAAGTTAAAGTTTGGACTACCGCCGGGCAAAGCGAATGGTCAGCCAATAATTATTTTTCAATGGGTTTGCTCTATTATAAAGATTGGCCAAAAGGTTGGATAGGTTTCGATAGAGCTTTCCCTTGGGATAATATTAAAACCGATTCGCGTTTGTCGGCAAGGTATTTCAGAAAGGAATTTCAAGCTACCAAAAACATAAAATCTGCTACAGCATCTATCATTGGTTTAGGTTTATATGAGCTTTACATCAACGGTAAAAAAGTTGGGGAGGATGTATTATCTCCCTCGCCAACAGATTACACCAAAAATGTGAAATACAATACCTACGATGTTACTTCATATATCAAAAATGGAAAAAATGCAGTAGGTACCATTTTAGGTAATGGTCGGTTTTTCGCCATGCGCCAAAATGAAAAACCTTATAAAATTAAAACCTTTGGCTTTCCGAAGATGCTGATGAACATCAATATTGTTTATACAGATGGAACAACTGCAAATATCGATACGGATGACAGCTGGAAAGGCACTGCTGATGGGCCAATCAGAACCAATAATGAATATGACGGCGAAGAATATGACGCCACGAAAGATTTAACGGGTTGGAATACTATCGGTTTTGATGATAGCAAATGGGCAAAGGCCGAATTTGTGCAGGAGCCAACAGGCGTAATCGAAGCACAAATGAATGAGAATATGCGTGTGATGAATACGCTAAAACCTGTATCAATCAAAAAAATCTCTGGCGATAGATATATTCTGGATATGGGGCAAAATATGGTGGGCTGGCTTCAAATCAAGGTAAAAGGTTTAAAAGGAAAGCAAATTAAAATGCGTTTTGCAGAATCGTTACAGGATAATGGCGAATTGTTTACAGCCAATCTTCGCAATGCGAAATGTACCGATTTGTATACGTTAAAAGGTGGCGAACAAGAAACCTGGGAACCAACTTTTGCCTATCGTGGTTTCAGATATGTAGAGCTTTCGGGGTATACTTATCAGCCAGCTATTAATGATTTTGTTGGTAAGATGATATACGACAATATTAAAACCGTCGGAACTTTCGAAACATCTGATGCCCTAACCAACCAGATTTTTAAAAACGCCTGGTGGGGAATTGCAGGAAGTTACAAAGGGATTCCAGTCGATTGCCCGCAACGGAATGAGCGTATGCCTTGGTTAGGTGATAGGGGTGCAGTCGCTTATGGTGAAAATTTCGTTTTCGATAACGGCAGATTTTATACCAAATGGTTGCAGGATATTAGAAATTCGCAGAAGGAAGATGGTGCGATTCCTGATGTTGCTCCGGCATTCTGGAGATATTACAGCGATAATATGACCTGGCCGGGAGCAATGCTTTTGGTTACGGAAATGGTTTACAAGCAAACGGGAGATGCGTCTGCAGTTCACGACAACTATCCGGCAATGAAAAAATGGCTGGCTTATATGCAAGACCGCTACATGCAAGATTACATTTTAACGAAAGATAGCTATGGCGATTGGTGTATGCCACCGATTACCATTGAGTTTGGTCGCGGAAAAAGTGCCGATAAAAAATATCCATCAGCTTTAATTTCGACCGCTTATTATTATCATTTCACACAGTTGATGATTCAGTTTGCAGAAGCGATTGGAAACGAAGAGGATGTTAAAGATTACCAGGCTTTGGGAGACAAAGTTAAGGATGCTTTCAACCAGAAATATTATAATGAAAAAGGTTATTATGCCGCTAATGCTTTAACAGACAACATCATTCCGCTTTACTTTGGTATGGTTCCTCAAAACAAAGTGGAGGAGGTTTTTAAGAATATCACTTACACGATAGAGGTAACGAATAAGGGGCATTTAAGTAACGGATTGGTTGGTATTCAGTGGTTAATGCGTTGTTTAAATGATTATGGCCGACCAGATTTAGCTTACACCATCGCAACTAAAAAAACATATCCAAGCTGGGGCTACATGGTTGACAATGGTGCTACAACCATTTGGGAATTATGGAATGGCAACACCGCCGACCCGAAAATGAATTCTCAAAACCATGTAATGATGCTTGGCGATTTATTAATCTGGTATTACGAAAACCTGGCAGGAATTAAATCTGAAAGTCAGGCTTTCAAAAAAATCATCATGAAACCGGAGATGATTAATAGTTTGAATTCGGTTAGCGCAAGTTACCATTCAACTTATGGATTAATCAAAAGCAGTTATACAAAAACAGCAAAGCAGTTCAACTGGAACATTACGGTTCCTGCAAACACGAGGGCTTTGGTTTATATTCCTGCAACTAATAAAAATGAAATTACAGAGAAATTGAAATCGATAAAAGATTTAAAATTCATAAAAATGGAGCATAACAGAGCAATTTATGAAGTTGGCTCAGGAGATTATTCATTTGTAGTGGAAGGGAAATAATGTTACACTAGCCGTCATTGCGAGGCACGAAGCAATCTTATTAAAAGAGATTGCTTCAACTGATAAAAAATCAGTTTCGCAATGATGAAAAACTAAAATACAATTATGAGAAAGATTTTAAACCCACTAACGCTATTCATCTTACTGCTCACCACGGTAAATGTATTCAGCCAAACGAAAGATGTTGTGGTGTCAGAAGAAGCATTAAACAAATCGAAAGAATGGGTTTCAGCATTAAACTTAAATGATGCAACAAAAAAGTCAGCAGTTGAAAATATTATTGCTGTTCATCTAACCACGATTAGAGATTGGCATAACTCGCACCCATCCTCAACGGTACCGGATGGAATTAATCCGGTTACAGGAAATAAATTAAGCGACTTAGATAAGCAGATTATTGCTGATTCAGCAATTCCAACAACCGTTCATCAAGCTTTAATGGATGGCTTAAAGAAAAATTTATCGCCAGAACAAGTAGAAATCATTTTAGATAAATACACGATTGGTAAGGTTGATTTCACAATGAAAGGTTATAAGGCCATCGTTCCTGATTTAACTGCTGATGAAGAGGCGAAAATTTTGGCTTTTCTAAAGCAAGCTCGAGAACAAGCTGTCGATTATAAAAACATGAAACAGATTTCGGCCATCTTTGAGATTTATAAAACGAAATCAGAGCAAATGCTAAATAATAACGGACGCAGCTGGAGAGCACTTTATAGTGCCTACACAAAAAAGATAAAAGAAGAAAAGGCTAATAAGGTAAAGCAATGAAGCGTTTTGCTTCGCCTCTTCGTCATTCCGAAGCAATCTAAATGCTATAAGGTTGTAGCGACCGTACTGAGATTGCTTCGTGCCTCGTAATGACAACCGTTTATATAAAGTTGATTAAATATAATTATGTTAAAAAGAAAAATATACATTACACTAGGACTTGCTATTGCACTTACCATAAACGCTAAAGCTCAGGTTGAAAAATGGCAGACTGGCGTTGTAAAACAAGAGTTTCTTTACGATAAAGCACCGTTTCCATCTTGTCACTCAGCAACCATTGCCGAAACACCAACCGGTTTGGTAGCCTCTTTTTTTGGAGGCACTAAAGAACGAAATCCTGATGTAGAAATTTACATCAGCCGTTTTATTGATGGTAAATGGTTGGCACCTGTTTCTGTGGCGAATGGCGTGATGCCCGATGGTAAAAGATTACCCACCTGGAACCCGGTATTATATCAGGTACCGGGCGGGGATTTATTGTTGTTTTACAAAATCGGACCGAAACCATCTGAATGGTGGGGCTTGATGAAAACCTCAAAAGATGGTGGAATTACCTGGTCTGAAGCGACAAAATTGCCAGATGGTTATATCGGACCTGTTAAAAATAAGCCGGTTTTATTAAGTAACGGAAATCTTTTTGCACCATCGAGTAAAGAAGGCAATGGCTGGAAGATTCATTTCGAGGTAACAAAAGATAATGGCAAAACCTGGCGCACTGTTGGCCCGCTACCAGAAAATGGTATTAAAGCTATTCAGCCGAGTATTTTGCAGCATGGAAATGGTAAACTTCAAATTTTAGCTAGAACAGCAAACCGGGCAATTGTAGAATCCTGGTCGGAAGATAATGGTGAAACCTGGTCTCCATTGACTAAAACCTCTTTACCCAATAACAATTCCGGAACGGATGCCGTAACGATGAAAGATGGTCGCCATGTGCTGGTGTATAACCATGTTTTGCCGCCGGGCGATTTAGCTAAAGGACCAAGAACACCTCTAAACGTTTCTGTTTCCAAGGATGGGAAAACTTGGTCAGCCGCGTTAATTTTAGAAGATTCACCAATTAGCCAGTATTCATACCCGGCTGTTATTCAAACTTCTGATGGTATGTTGCATTTCATTTACACCTGGAGAAGAGAAAAAATCAAACACGTGGTTGTAGACCCATCGAAGTTAAAATTGAAAAAAATTAAAAATGGTGTTTGGCCAAAGCTTAATGGTTATACCGCTCCGGTAATTACGGAAACTAAGAACGAAGAACCATGAGAAATATGAAGCGTTTTTTCTGCTCATCGTTATTGCAAGGTATGAAGCAATCTCATTCTTCGAAGTCAGATTGCTTCAGCTCGCACGTGTCAGGCTTCGCAATGACGGATTTGCGGAAATCAAGCCTCGCTTCATCGTCATTGCGAGGTACGCAGCAATCTCTTTTTGAAAGTTTAGATTGCTTCAGCTCACACGTGCCCGGCTTCGCAATGACGGATTCACGGAAATCATTCCTCGCCTCATCGTCATTGCGAGGTACGAAGCAATCTCTTTTAAATATAAATTAAGGCAGATGGAACGAGGCGGATTTGTTTATATTATGACGAATAAAAATCATATGGTTTTATATACAGGTGTCACATCTGATTTACGGAATCGTATTTATGAGCATGTTAATGATCAATATCCAAATAGTTTTACCTCGAAATACAAATGTTATAAATTGGTTTACTATTATTTCTTCTGGAGTATTGAAGAAGCGATTGCTGAGGAAAAAAGAATAAAAGGTGGTAATAGAGTTGCCAAAATTAAATTAATAAATGAATTTAATCCGAATTGGAACGATTTATATGAAACATTGGACTAATGTAGTTTCCTCATTGCAATATGGTTTGATGAGGCAATCTATTCTTACAGAGATTGCTTCGGTTGATGAAAAATCAAACCTCGCAATGACGACCGTTTTATCTGATTCACTTGTAACTTCCTCGCCATTGCGAGGAACGAAGCAATCTCATTCTTCGAAGTCAAATTGCTTCAGCTCACACAAGCTTAGTTTTGCAATGATGGGGGTGCTTATTAAATACGCTGTAATGTTATTGATTATTCTTTTATCAGTAAACAACCTATCTGCACAAACTCAAAACTCCGATAACCTCTATAAAAAACCTCTTATAGATGTTTTAAAAGAAATTCAAACGCGTTTCAAGGTTCAGATTAAATATTCCGAACCTCAAGTAAAAGACAAATGGGTAAACTATGCCGATTGGCGTTTTCGTGCCAATGTCGATGAAACGTTAACCAACGTGCTCACGCCTTTGGATATGAAAGTGAACAAAGAGAAGCCAGGTGTTTATAAACTAAAAGAGTATGAATATTACCGTTGGGAAGTTCAGGATGGTTGGGCTTATCTCGATACTTTAGCAACAAAATACCACGACAAGGCCACTTGGGAGAAACGCAAAACGGAAATTAAGCCAGAATTGTACAAAGCCTTGATGTTATCTCCGTTGCCAGCAAAGGTTAATTCAAAACCAATTATCACAGCTAAAAGAATTTTCGATGGCTATTCTGTCGAGAATATTGCGCTGGAGATTTTACCTGGTGTATGGATTAATGGTTCATTATATAAGCCGCTAACTGCAAAAGGAAAAATTCCGGTGATTTTGAGTCCTGATGGACATTGGGAGAAACAAAGATACAGAGCCGATTGTCAGCTTCGTTGTGCAACAATTGCCAGAATGGGAGCCATGGCTTTCAGTTACGATTTATTTGCCTGGGGAGAATCTATGCTCCAGTTCAAGTATGAAGACCACAGACGAAGTCTAGCCCAAACAGTTCAAACTTTAGGTGGAATAAGAATTTTAGATTATTTCTCTTCATTAAAAGAAACCGATACCAACAGAATTGGGATTAGTGGTGGCTCAGGTGCCGGAAGTCATTCCATTTTAATGACGGCAATGGATGATAGAATTAAATTAAGCGCACCAGTCGTGGCCATGTCCTCATACTTTTATGGTGGTTGCCCTTGCGAAAGCGGGATGCCAATTCATCAATGCGGCGGCGGAACGGATAATGTAGAATTAGCTGCAATGGCTGCTCCACGGCCACAATTATTGGTGTCCGACGGGAGCGATTGGACGGCTCACACGCCACAACATGATTTTCCATATTTGCAAAAAATGTATGGTTATTATGGTGTGAAAGATAAGGTTGAAAATGTTCACCTTCCTGATGAAAAACACGATTTCGGTATCAACAAACGCATTGCATTGTACGATTTTTTAATCAAAAACTTCAAGCTAAATGCTGCTGCCGTAAAGGATAAAGCCGGCAAATATGATGAAAGTAAAGTTACAATAGAAAAGGAAAACGCCTTATATGTTTTTGGCGATAAAGGCGAAAAGCTACCTAAAAATGCAGTGATGGGATTCGAAAATTTGGAGAAATTATTTCCATTATCGGCAACTAAATAAGAAAGCATGAAACAAAACAGAAGAACCTTTATTACAAATGCTACTTTACTTGCAGGTGCTTTATTTATCCCTAATCAATTGCTTTTAGCTGCAGAGAAAAAGAATAGGTATAAAATTGCTGTCATTGATTTGATGATTTTAAAACGTCAGAAAATTAGTGCGCTACCATTAACCAAAGAAATTGGTGCCGATGGTTTGGAAATTGATATGGGAGGTTTGGGCAACAGGGAAACGTTTGATAATAAACTGGCCGACTCAAAAATCAGACAGGAGTATTTAGATAAAGCCAAAGAATTAAACCTCGAAATTTGTTCCCTGGCGATGACGGGATTTTACGCACAATCTTTTGCAACGCGACCAACTTATCAAAAAATGATACAGGATTGCTTGGACACCGCAACGGCAATGAACGTGAAAGTGGTTTTTCTTCCTTTGGGTGTTCAAGGAGATTTAGTCAAAAACCCTGAATTACGTGGACCTATTGTAGAAAGATTAAAGGTGGCTGGAAAAATGGCTTCAAAAGCGGGTATCGTGATTGGAATTGAAACATCGTTAGATGCAACAGGTGAATTAAATTTATTAAAAGAAATTGGTTCCAGATATGTGAAAAGCTATTTCAATTTCTCCAATGCGATTAAAAATGGTAGAGATTTACATCAGGAACTAAAAATTTTAGGCCGTAAGAATATTGTTCAAATCCATGCAACCAATGAAGATGGCGTTTGGTTACAAAACGAC
>Ga0163161_10002859_pt1 | contig 12239 bp, 10 predicted proteins | sample S45metaG_FD_129847 | JGI IMG/M metagenome (GOLD analysis project Ga0163161, IMG submission 129847) | Switchgrass rhizosphere microbial communities from Kellogg Biological Station, Michigan, USA - S4-5 metaG | ecosystem: Host-associated > Plants > Roots > Rhizosphere > Soil | place: USA... | reverse complement strand
GGAACTTTTACGAAATCTCCATTCGGATAGCCTTGAATAGTTGAAAATTTCGACTTTAAATCTTCAAATTGAGCTAAAGAAATTGTTGGATTTTTGAAAAAACTTCCTGCATTACCAATAATTTTGGGATCAGGTAATTTGCTCTGTCGGATGTTGATCACAGCTTTAGAAACATTCTGGATCGTAGGATTTTTAATTCCTAGATTTTCCAGTTCTGTTTTGATTGCACCGTATTCGGTTTTAATGATGTGATTTTCTTTTGTTAATTTGAAAGTAACTTCCAGGATCACGTATTTTCCTTTTCCTTCCTGCTTGAAAATAGAATCCCTGTATCCGAATCTACATCTTTCAAGATCAAATTCTTCAACTTCTAAAGTTTCCATATTTAAAACTTTACAACTCACGAAAATATCTTTTATTTCTGTTCCGTAAGCTCCGATGTTCTGCATTGGTGAAGTTCCTACATTTCCGGGAATTAAGGAAAGATTTTCCAATCCGCCATAGTTTTTATTTAAGCAAAATTGCACAAATTCATGCCAGTTTTCTCCTGCTTTTGCTGTAACCAAAACTTCATTTTCATTAATGATTTCTTCTGAAATTCCTTTTAAATTAAGCTGAATGACCAATCCGTCAAAATCCTGAATAAACAAAACGTTGCTTCCTCCTCCGAGAAAAAGGAGTGGGAGTCCTTCGACAAGCTCAGGATGAGATGTTTTAGGGTTTGTGGATTTAATAGCTTCTATTAATTCTTCTACAGAATTTACTTCTGCGTAATATCTGGCTTTTGCATCTACACTGAAAGTATTGTGAGCTTTTAAAGAAAAATTTTCCTGCATTGAAGAAGATGTGTTTTGAATTTGTTTTTGGCTAAAATTTAGATATGGAATCTATTGATATTTCTTGGGAATTATATTTTCCAGCTTTATTTTGAATTCCTCAAATTGTCTGTAGTGAGTGTCGCTGTAAGAATTGACGTAGACATGAGAGTTTTTTGTGGTTTTAATTTGAAATGTCTCATCCATACCATCGAGATGCTGAATGCTGGGTGAACTTTCAATTAAACTCAAATCTTTGACTTTGAATGAGGAAGTCAGATTTTTCCAGACTTTCGGAGTGATCGCGCTGTGCCATTCGCTGTGTTTTTGATTGACTGTCGATCCTTGGTCAAGATGAATGGAATCTTGTGTGATTTTAATATTCTTGTAATTTCCTAATTGCCCGCCAACATTCGATAATCCGATATAGGTGATTTCTTCAGAATTTGTTGAGGAGTTTTTGTTTTCTGCAGTTTGATTACATGAAAAAGATGCCAACAGTAAAAACATAGAGATGAATGATCTCAAACTTGCTATTTTTACTGTTGACATGATATTGTAATTGTATTAATGACGTTTGTCTGAATTATAATTTTCTAAAGCAGCATGTAATATCGCAACGCTTTTTCTCAAATCTTCTTCTTTAAGAACGTAAGCGATTCTTACCTGCTTTTTACCCAATTCCGGATTGCTGTAAAATCCTCCGGCCGGAGCAACCATGATGGTTTCGTTGTTTAAAGTGTATTTTTCTAAAAGCCACTGAGCAAATTTCTCGGTATCGTCAACCGGAAGTTCGGCAACACAGTAAAAAGCACCTCTTGGTTTCGGGCAAATTACACCAGGAATAGCATTTAATAAATCTACCAAAACATTTCTTCTGTGAGTATATTCTTCCCTTACGGCTCTGATGTAAGCTCCGTCATTTTGGTGAGCTGCAGTAGCTGCAATCTGACCCAAAAGGACAGGACTCAATCTTGCCTGTGCAAAAAGCATCGCTGCATCATGAATTTTTTTAGAACGGGTAATCAAACATCCGATTCTTGCACCGCACATGGAGTAACGCTTTGATTCTGAGTCGATAATAATGCAGTTTTCTGCTAATTCAGGAAATGCAAACATTGATATTTGCTGTTTTCCGTCATAAACATATTCTCTGTACACCTCATCAGAAATGATAACGATATCATATTTTAAAGCAATGTCTGCTAATTGCTGCAATTCTTCTCTCGTATAAAGATATCCTGTCGGATTTCCTGGATTGCAAATAACGATTGCTCTCGTTTTTGCAGTGATTTTTTTCTCAAATTCTTCGATCGGAGGCAATGCAAATCCGGTATCGATTGTTGATGGAACTGCAACCACATTGACATTGAATGTACTTGTAAAGCCATTATAATTCGCATAATAAGGTTCTGGAATAATTACCTCATCACCATCGTCACACAAAGTAGAGATTGCGAAGTTGAGAGCCTCTGATCCACCGTTTGTTACAATGAAATTATCGGGAGTGAGATCAGTAAAATCTAACGAATGATAATATTCGGTCAATGCCTTTCTGTACTCGATGTTTCCTTCTGAAAGTGCATACTCCAATACTTTTAAATCAATGTTTTTTAAAGCATTCAAAGCTGTTTCCGGAGTTTCAATATCAGGCTGTCCGATATTTAAATGATAGACTTTCGTTCCTCTCTGCTTTGCTTTTAAGGCAAAAGGAACCAGTTTTCTTACCGGTGAAGGCGGCATTTTTTGTGCTCTGTTTGAGATATTGGGCATTATTCTAAAATTTGTAAGGCAAAAATAGGATTAAATTCTTAATTAGTAAAAAACTATGTCATGAATGTTATATTTTGTTGATATTTAAATTCTGTTTAAAATTTTAACAAAAGTTTTAAATTTAATGCCTGATAAAAAATTTATTTATAGAATTTTATTAATATTATGAATTATTTAAAATTGTTGTTTTTTGATTAAATTCTATTAATTTAACTTAATATATTTATTTTTATATGATATATATTGATTTTTCATTATTTTAGCGCAACTTAAATTAATAATATGAAAATAAATCAATTTTTTGGAATCGCCAGTTTGTCCTTGGCTTTTTCATCATTAAGTGTTTCCGCTCAAAACTTTCAGACGATGCCGGTCTCAAGCGGCTTTAATGCCGATGTCATTGCTAATGGAGTAGGGTCATCCTCTGTCTCTACCAATAATGACGTTGACGGAGTTTCCTATGCTTTTGTAGCTCAGGGTTTTCAACTAACTTCATCTGCTGTTCCGTTAGCAACAGGATTACCAGTCAGTGGAGTCATTAATTCGATAGTCGCTGGTACACCCGGACTGTCCTATCAATTGGGTAATTTGAGTTCCAACAATACGTTGAGAATTGCTACTAATGAATCAGGAACTTTAGTCTTTTCAACTCCTAAAGCAGCAGTTAAGCTTTATATGCTTTCAACCACAGGTAGTGCCGGAAACGTCAGCAATAATTATAATATTACTGTTACTTTTACAGATAATTCAACTCAGGTCTTTACCGGAATCACGGTTTCTGATTGGTTCGGAGGCGCAAATGCAGCGATTCAGGGAATTAATAGAATAAAGAGAAGTGATGATTCTATCGAAACTCCCACCGATAATCCGAGATTATATCAGAATGAACTAGCCATCACTGCAGCAAATCAAACAAAGCTGATACAGAGTGTTACTGTAGCTAAAGTATCAGGTCCTGGTATCGGAAATGTCTTTGCATTCTCTGCAGATGCATTTTCTGATTGTGCTGCTCCCACTATACAACCTGTAGGTGCGCTGACATCCACGAGTGCTCAGATTTCTTGGACAGTGCCTTCTACAACTACAGCATCAAGCTATAATATCTATTATTCAACGACAAATACTCCACCTACTTCCACTACGAATCCTACAATCTCAGGATTTGTAGGGACAACGACCACACTCAACTCCCTGTTATCAAACACTACTTATTATTACTGGGTAAAAACTAATTGCGCAAATACAACGGGTCAAAGTGTGTGGTCTTTTGCCGGAACTTTCAAAACATTGTGTGGACCTGTGACATCACTATCAGAAAATTTCGATTCTTATGGAACAGGAACTACACTTCCGGATTGCTGGGTAAGAAATTTTGTAAATGGTACTATGTCAATCTCTTCTACCAGTCCTGCGTCAGGAACTAGAAATATTTATCAAACCAATACAGCTACTCAGACTGCGAGTACAGTTGTTTTACCTGAATTAAGTAATATCAACGCAGGTACACATTGGTTAAAATTAAAAGCAAGAGTGACTGCTGCTACAGGTGCTTTGAATGTAGGTTATGTTACAAATCCTACAGATCCTAGTACTTTTGTTTTATTGCAGACTTTAAGCATCGCAAATACAAGCTATGCAACAAACTCTGATTATGGTGTGATTGTACCTTCTACAGTTCCTGCCAATGCGAGATTAGCAATAAAAAATACCGCTGATGGCAAAGGTTATTATTGGGATGATGTTGTTTGGGAGGTTGTTCCTACATGTTTCCCGCCGACTGCAGTATCTACTTCTGCTGTGACTGCAAACACTGTTACTGCTTCATGGACTGCACCTTCATCTGCTCCGGCAAATGGATATGATTATTATTACTCGACAACTAATACTGCTCCTGTTGCTACAACAGCACCTACAGGAACTATTGCTGCAGGTAATGTTTCATCTGTGATTTCAGGATTTAATCCTTCTACAACTTACTATTTGTGGATGCGTTCTTCATGTAGTGCTACAAGTAAAAGTGTATGGACAAGTCTTGGTTCATTTACGACTTTATGTGCTCCAGTAATTCCAGCATATACGAATGATTTTAGTACATTCCCAGGGAATTGTTGGTCAAGCGGTCTTTCGGGAGGCACACCGGCAACAGGACCTACTGGAACTTCTACATATTGGGTTTCTGGAGGTTTCTTAAATACTGGCACTGCTAATTCTGCAAGGATGAATATTTATTCAACTGGTAGAACAGGGTGGTTGAAAACTAATGTCTTTAATTTATCGGGCGGAGGTTACAGAGTAAAATTCGATTACGGTTTGACAGCTTATAACAATACAGGATCATCAACGATGGGATCTGATGACAACGTTCAATTGCTTGTTTCAAATGATGGAGGTGCTACATGGACTTCACTGAAAATTTGGAGCGCAGGTAATGAGCCTACAAATACTTCAAGCGTATATTCTTTGGATTTGACAGGATATAACAGTGCCAATACTGTTTTTGCATTCTATGGGACTTCCGGTACTGCAGCTGACACTCAGGATTATGATTTCCATATAGATAACTTTACTGTAGAATCTGCTAGTTTGGGTACTTCTGAATCTACAGCGGTGAATAAAAAACTAAGCATTCATCCAAATCCTTTCAAAGATGTGATCTACATTTCTGAAACGAAAGATATCAAATCAGTTGCTGTTTATGATGTCGCAGGACGTATCGTAAAACAAGTAAATGATGCTTCTAAGGAAATTCATTTAGCTGAATTGAAAGAAGGATTGTACATAATCAAAGTTAGCTTTAAAGATGGAACGGAATCTGTTACAAAAGCGATCAAGAAATAACCTTTATTTTTGAATTATTTTTTAGGCAGCTGTACGAAAGTATGGCTGCTTTTTTATGTAATTTAAATTTTGTTAATTTGGAAACTTAAAATTGTTATGCCATGCAAATTCCTGCAACATCTGTAGAAGATTATATATCAAAAATTTCTGAAGAAAGGCAAGAGGTTTTTAAACAACTTTTTAATACCGTTTCCGAAAATTTACCTGAAGGTTTTAAAAATGGGGTAAGCAGCGGAAAGATCGGTTGGAATGTTCCTTTAGAAACTTTTCCTGCGGGTTATCATTGTACTCCGGGTTCGCCATTGCCTTTCATAGGGTTGGCTTCACAAAAGAATTTCATTGCTTTATATCACATGGGGATGTATGCAAAACAAGAACTCTCAAACTGGTTTGTGGGAGAGTTTCCGAAGCATTCAAAAAGAAAACTGGACATGGGGAAATCGTGTATCCGTTTTAAGAAAATGGATGAAATTCCTTTTGAATTGATCGCTGAAGTGAGTAAGAAAATGACTGTAAAAGAATGGATCGAAGTTTATGAAAGCAATCTTAAAAAATAATTTTTTTATTAAAATATTTGCAATTGCATTTATATTAATTCTGTTTACAGGTTGCAAGAACTCAATTTCAGCAGATCTGAAAACTGGTGATTTATTATTTGTGACTGCAAAAGAAAGTGGGCTTTCCGGAGCGATCAACAATGTTACCCAAAAACAAAAAAATGCCTCATTTGACCATATCGGAATTTTACAAAAAGATAAAGGTGGAGTTTTTGTACTTCATGCCGCTCCAAAAAATGGCTCTCAGAAGCAAAATTTAGATGATTTTCTAAAAGATCAGGCAAAAGACGGACAGAAAGTGGTGGTCTACAGATTGAAACCAGAATTTCAAAATACAATTCCAGCTGCGATTGAAAAGGCAAATTCAATGGTTGGGAAACCTTATAATTTTAATTATATTTTAAACGAAAACTCGTATTACTGTTCAGATTTTATAGAAAGATCATTCAGAAAAGATCATGTTTTTAAATTAGAACCGATGACTTTCGTTGATCCAAAATCAGGTAAAACAAATTCTTTTTGGGAAGAATTTTATGCCAAAAAAAATCTCAAAATTCCGGAGGGTGAACCTGGCTGCAATCCCAACGGTTTAGCTGCTTCAGACAAAATAGAACGAATTAAAGAATTATAAAGATCAGGAGAAGGTGAAAATCTTCTCTTTTTTTGTTAAAATCAAAAATTAATACCCTACTAATTTGGTAGACTAATATTTTTTTATACTTTTGTCAGGAATTAATGAGTAAATATTTCAAAAAATGTAATTCAGAAAGTACTGTTTAATCACAAATTGTTTAAGTTATGATTGCGCCAAATTTGCAGGCTTTGCCAAAAAATGTACACCTTATCAAAAAAGATTTGATCATCGAAGTAGAACTGAATGGAAAGATAAAGTTTGATCATCTTTTGAATGCGATTTACCAGCAAATGGGAATCTGCTACAAAGTACTGAGCGCAAATGTGGAATACATAAACGGAGCAAATTTCGGATCGTTTCAATTACATATCAAAGCAAGTGAAGAAGAATCTCAGGAGCTTGAATTTTTCCTGAACAACCATAAACTCATGAATACGACTGTTGATTATACCTGCAGAAAATATTCGTAAGCTGTAAGTCCATATAGTTTGAGGGGCGTTCAATTTATTGAGCGCTTTTTTTATTCAATTCTCCGAGAAAAACATTATTTTTAGCTAAATTAAATTACAAAATTATGATTAAACTTATTGTTGTTCTTGGTATTATAGTAATTGCGGTTTTATATGCAGTTTCTATTTATAACCGTCTTGTAAAACTCAAAAATCTCGTTCAGGAAGCGTGGAGCAGTATTGATGTGATGTTGAAAAAACGTCACGATCTAATTCCAAATTTAGTCGAAACAGTAAAAGGATATGCAACACATGAGAGAGAAACTTTAGAAAACGTAACAAAAGCCAGAAATCTTGCCGTAGGAGCAGATTCTGTAGAAGGCAAAGAGATTGCAGAAAAAAATCTGAATCAGGCAATGGTCAATTTATTTGCAGTGGCTGAACAATATCCGGATTTGAAAGCAAATGCCAATTTCCAGCAATTACAGGCAGAGCTGAGTTCTATTGAAAACGACATCGAAAAATCAAGAAGATATTACAATGGAACGGTGAGAGAAAACAATACTTTGGTAGAATCTTTCCCAAGCAATATCGTTGCAAATATGTACAAATTTGAAAAAGCTAAATTCTTTGAGTTGGATAATATTGCAGAGAGGGAAGTTCCAACGGTAAAATTTTAAAGAATGAAAAAGATTTTAGCGTTTTTTTTACTCATTATATTTTCTTTTAATTATAGTCAGGAAGCAGAAGGAGCTGAAGCTGTAAGTTCTGAATCGACCAATTTTAATGATGGTTCCGAAAGGATTATTAATTTTCATGCCACCATTGATGTTGATAAAAATTCAGGATTAAATATTACAGAAAAAATAAAAGTTCACAGTCTTGGAGATAAAATCAAAAGAGGAATTTTCCGTTCGCTTCCATTGACAAGAAATTTGAATAATACGACTCAGAAAGTACAATATAATGTGGTTTCTGTAAAGAAAGACGGTATAGATGAAGATTTTCACGAAGAATATGATGATGGTTTTCTTAAAATTTATGTCGGAAATAAAGATGTCATTCTGAGTCCGGGAGATTATGATTACGAGATACAGTATAGCACAGAAAAGCAAATCGGTTTTTTTCCGAAATATGATGAACTGTATTGGAATGTCAATGGAAATGATTGGGATTTTCCGGTAGACCGTATTTCTGCAACAATCAATCTTCCACAAGGTGCAGGGATTTTGCAAAACTCTTGTTACAAAGGATCTTATGGAAGTAATTCACAAGATTGTAATGCTAAAGTTTTGTCAGAGCATTCTATTGAGTGGAGTGCAGAAAATCTCGGTTCCGGTGAAGGTTTGACAGTTGCTGTAGGTTTCAAAAAAGGAGTGATGATTCCGCCACCGCCACCAACTTTCCTTGAAAAATTTGGAATTTTGATTGCAGGAATTATTATCTTTTTAGGTTTATCGCTTTACTATTATTACACATGGAAAAAATATGGTGTTGATCCGGAAAAACCGATTGTTTATCCGCAATTCAATTCTCCTGATGATCTTTCACCGGCTTCTTTGGGGTATATAGAAAATGAAAATTTTAAAAATAAATTTCTTACTGCAGCTTTAGTAAATTTAGCTATAAAAGGATATATACAAATTATTGAAGGTGACGATTCCGGGATTTTAGGTCTGTTTAAATCTAAAATGTTTACTGTTAAAAAACTAAAAGAACCTGATCAGAATTTACCAAAGGAAGAAATCGGTTTGATGAATAACCTTTTTGTAGACGGAGAAGATCTTATAAAGTTTGATGGAAAATACGATTCTAACGTAGGAAATGCATTAAGCAGTTTTAAATCATCGCTAAATTTTCAACATGATAAGTTTTTGAATGAAGGAAACAATTCTAAAAAATTAATAATTCCCATTCTTATCATTTTGGTCGTTTATTTTCTCGGACTATTTGTAAGTTTCAGGCTTTTTCCCGAATTTGAAAAAGTTTTTCTTGGAATTTTCCTTCTTGTGATTCTGACGGTGTTTTCTGTTATCTCTATTGTTTTATTTAAATTCTATCCGGGTTTATTTAAATTATTCTTGGTTTTCCCGGTCATTGCATTTATTGTTTTAGGAGTACTGATTCATAATGAAAGCGATTTTACAATTGATAATAATTTCAATGTGTGTTACATTTTTATTATTTTGAGTTCTATGTTTCTGGTAATTTATCAGTTTTTAATTAAACGTCCTTCAGAAGATAAATTAAGAAAAAAATCGCTCATTGAAGGTTTTAAAATGTACATGGGTGCAGCGGAAAACGAACAAATTAAATTTCATAATCCACCCGAAATGACTCCGCAGTCTTTCGAAAAATTGTTACCTTTTGCAATGGTTTTGGGTGTAGATGATATTTGGGGAAAGAAATTCGATGATCTGCTTCAGAAAATGTCTTACGAATACCAAAGCAATTGGTATGTTGGTTCATCAATAAATCATTTTGCAATGACGAGTGTACTCAATTCGAGCTTAACCAATTCTATACAATCTGCAGCAACACAACCCTCAAGTTCGGGAAGCAGTTCAGGTTCCGGATCAGGTGGTGGCGGATTCTCCGGCGGTGGAGGTGGAGGAGGCGGTGGCGGCGGATGGTAAATCGTTCACTAAAATTAACTCCAATAGTTTAAATAGATTTAATTAAAATAAAAGCGTTCAGAAAATAAATTCCGAACGCTTTTATATTTTAATTAAATCAATCGTGATTCAAATTGAATTTGATCTAAGCCTAAATTCTCTCAATATCAGCACCGATCGCTTTCAGTCTTCCGTCAATGTTTTCATAGCCACGGTCAATCTGCTCGATGTTATGAATGATTGATTTTCCTTCTGCAGAAAGTGCTGCAATAAGTAGTGCGTTTCCAGCTCTGATGTCCGGAGAAACCATCGTGGTTCCACGAAGCGGTGATTCCTGATTTAATCCGATTACTGTTGCTCTGTGTGGATCACACAGGATAATCTGTGCTCCCATATCGATTAATTTATCCACGAAAAATAATCTTGATTCAAACATTTTCTGATGTACCAGAATACTTCCTTTTGCCTGTGTTGCCACAACTAAAATGATAGAAAGTAAATCAGGAGTAAATCCCGGCCAAGGTGCATCTGAAATTGTAAGGATAGATCCGTCGATAAATTTCTGAATTTTATAATGTTCCTGAGAAGGAATGTAGATGTCGTCTCCACTTTGTTCAAGCTCGATTCCCAGTTTTCTGAATGTGTTTGGAATCACACCAAGCTGGTTCCAGTTGACATTTTTGATGGTGATTTCAGATTTTGTCATGGCTGCAAGACCAATCCACGAACCGATTTCTACCATGTCCGGTAGCATTGTGTGTTCTGTACCGTTCAAATGAGTAACTCCTTCAATCGTCAGTAAATTTGAACCGATTCCTGAAATCTGAGCGCCCATTCTGTTCAGCATTTTGCAAAGCTGTTGCAGATAAGGTTCGCATGCTGCGTTGTATATTCTAGTTTTTCCTTTTGCTAAAGCTGCAGCCATGACGATATTGGCAGTTCCCGTAACGGAAGCTTCCTCAAGAAGGATAAATTTTCCGTTAAGTTCTTTAGCTTTTAAAGAGTAGAAATATTCATTTTCGTCATAATGAAATTCGGCACCCAATTCTACCAATCCTTGGAAATGTGTGTCTAATCTTCTTCTGCCGATTTTATCACCACCCGGAGTCGGCATATATGCTTCACCGTAACGAGCCAACATCGGTCCCATCAACATGATCGAGCCTCTCAGTTTTGCACCGTCTTTTTTAAATTCGTTAGATTTAATATAATCAAAATTGACATTATCTGCCTTGAAAGTAAAGTCACCGTGCGCATTTTTGGTCACTTTTACTCCGAAATCGCCTAAAATCTCAATCAGTCTGTTGACATCATGGATATCGGGAATGTTTTTTATTCTTACTTCTTCATCAGTTAACAAAACCGCACATAAGATTTGAAGAGCTTCATTTTTTGCCCCTTGTGGAGTGATTTCACCTTGCAGTCTTTTTCCTCCTCTTATTTGAAATGTCCCACTCATTATCTTCTATTCTTATTATTGTTGTTATTTGTGAATCTTCTTTTGTTAATATTGTTGTTAGTATTGCTTTGATTTCTGTTATTATTGTTCTTGTTGAGATTATTACGGTTATTGGCTGTTGCGTAATAGATTTTGCTTTTCTCAAGAGATTCAATATTCGTTAAATCAAGTCTGTTGGATGATAATTCTTTCAGATGACGGAAAATCACATCATCGGTTACATGTTCTTTATTGTAAACATTATAAGACTTCTTCATGTTATTGGCAATTACTTCGATCAGAGCTTCTTTTTCGTCTCCCGGCTCCAGTTCGATTGCTTTTTCTATAAGCTGAAGAATACTTTTTCCATAAAATTTAAAATCACCCTGAAGTTTGGGATATTCCATTCTTTTTGGTTTTTCCTCAAGTTCTTCTTTGGTTGGGAAAGGGTAAACAGGATCAATATCCAGATCATGTTTAGCCAAAATATATAAATGATCCCAAAGTTTATGTTTATAATTGTCTTCGTCTCGTAGTTGCGGGTTTCTCTGACCCATAAAATCAATGATTGCCATTGCCATTTCGTTTCTTTCTTCTTTTGTAGAAAGCTCTTTGCAACGCTCAACCAGTTGTTGGATAATTCTGCCGTATTCCGGCATATTAAGCTGAGTTCTTTGGGTGTTGTATTCCATAATATGCAAATATATGGATTAATAAAAAAAATGTCCTGAAAAAGTTAAAAGTTTATAGTTTTTTAATAAAAATGCTATCACAATTTACACACCATGTTTAAGCCAAAAGTAAATATTTTTTAATTTTATGAATTTTATTTCGTAAAAATTGTATTTTAGTTGTTAGTTTAACAATTAAAACTATTCTATATGAAAAAAACACATTTTTTAGTTTCTTTATTGGCTTTAGCCTTTATCAATTCTTGTCAGAACAATGATGAAACGATTAACGAAACTCCAAAACAATTCGAAGTGCACGACAAAACGGTCAATGTCACCACGCATGATGGTAGACCTTTCAGTACAGGTAATGCATCATCGCTTAATGGAAGATTCGTTTCAGGTCCTGGTGGAGGAGTGATGATGCAGGGTTTTTATTGGGACGTTCC
>Ga0163161_10002857_pt1 | contig 12244 bp, 6 predicted proteins | sample S45metaG_FD_129847 | JGI IMG/M metagenome (GOLD analysis project Ga0163161, IMG submission 129847) | Switchgrass rhizosphere microbial communities from Kellogg Biological Station, Michigan, USA - S4-5 metaG | ecosystem: Host-associated > Plants > Roots > Rhizosphere > Soil | place: USA: Michigan... | reverse complement strand
TGAACATTGAAGACAAGATTAAAATCGTCAGCCAGAAACGGCAGGCCGAATGCGATGGGTATGAATGGCAGGATCGCCACCTCGTTCCGCATCTTCATATTTCCGTTGTCCGCGAGACTGCGGCAGCCCGAGAGCAACAGAAAAGCGAAAATGTATTCGTTCAAAAAGTAAAAGCTGAATAATTGGATCGAGTAATCCTCGTAGCCGAAGGCAAGGCGCAAGCAAAACAAGGCAAACGACAGAAACAGCCATGCGTTGGTCCAATGTTTGAGAGCGACGAGAGTGATCGACCGGCGCAGGAACAAAGTCAGCAGAGTTATCAGCGAAACTCCAGCCAACTGAATGATGAGACCAATCTTCGAATCCATATTGCGGAATGGGTTCCAACGGACCGACAATGTGGGTCTGCCGTTCGAGGCGTACTGTGGAGGGAGCTAACCGTTTAATATTAGGGTAAAACAATGTTTATGTCTAGCAGTTTTTTAAAAACGCCATTAATCTCTCTTGTATTGGCAGGCCAGCTCTTGCCCCAAGGCTGCCGCAACTTAGCGCAGCCACGGCGTTGGCTAGGCGCGCGCTTTCTCTCGGGCTTTCTCCTGTCAACATCCCGTATAAAAAGCCCGTTCTAAAGGCATCGCCCGCACCCGTTGTATCTACGCATCGTCCCGGGACTTCGAACGCGTGAGTCTCGATAACGACCCCTTCACAGAGGACTAATGAACCGGCGCGGCCCATTGTTGCGCCGACGACACCGCAGCCAAAACGCTCCTGGATGGTGCGCAAGGCAGCTTGGTGATCGGTCATGCCTATGAATGCCCGCGGAAACTCGCTTGAGGTTGTCAAAACATCGACCAACGGCAGCAGCCGGTCGAGACCTTGGAATACTTGATCGATATCGATCGACACGACGGCTCCGGTTTCTTTTGCGCGGATAGCCAGACGAATGCAAGCCTCAGTGTCGTGCGGCGTTATGTGAAGCACTCTGCAGCGGCCCGCTGATTCGACGGGTGCAGCCGCCGTCGTATATGCGAGCTTCTTGTCGCGATGCCAGATGATCGTCCGTTCGCCGGTTTTCTCATCAATGATGACGAACGCGATCTGCGTCGATGCTCCTGCGACGGTCTCGGTATACGTCGTATCTACCCCTTCGTCGATCAAACTCGCCAGGCCAAATTTGCCCTCGGCGTCGTCACCAAATCGTCCGGCGTATGCGGTCCGCATGCCGAGGCGCTGCAGGCCCACGAGCGTTGTCGCCACCTCGCCGCCCGCATCTTTCGCATACTGCACAAACTCGACCTTGGAATCGAACCTCGGGTATTCGGGCACCCGGATCAGATGGTCAACTGCGTTGGCCCCAAATCCGACGACGTCGAATTCCGCGGTGTCGGGTATATCAAAGGGAAACCTCATCGCACTCTATCGACCGAATTGCCACATATAAGATTCAAGAGCACTTAGTCTTGCCAAATCGTTCTCTATCAAGTTAGATTGATTTATATCTGTTTTACTTGTGGCAGTATACAAATTATTCTTTGATTTAGGAGACATGAATGCCGACGTCGATCTGCCCCGAATGCAGTGAAGAAGTTTTTGTAGACGCCGAAACCGAACAGGGCGACAACGTAACGTGTGATGAATGCGCGGCCCGGCTCGTGGTCGTCGGCCTCGATCCGATCGAGCTCGATCTGTTTGAAGAATCGGATGACGAGGGTTCGCACGCAGAGGACTTTCACAGCTACGGCTATGATGATGATGGATACTAGCCGGCCACTGACCTGCCAATCTGACCGAATATCTTCAATTTGAACTGTCATTTCGACCGCTTCCTTACCGCCTTAGCTTTTCGATTTCCTTAGAATTCCCTTTTTATCGATGCGTCTGCAACTGGGCGTCTTGGCACGGCATTTGTATTTGACCGTTTCGCAGTACCCCACGGTCGTCCTCGGCGTGATCTTGTCTCCGCGGCGATATTACGCTTATTTCATACTAATTCTAGAGATGCGAAGCTTTCCACCAGGCAAATATCCTTCTCGAACGATGATCACGTGGCTCGTATGTGCGGGCGCCGCGATCCCGCTATTATGGTTGCTGTTCCATCAATTCGGAGCGGGGATCGCGTTCCTTATTACTCCTGCGGTCGTCATTGGCGTTGCGGCTTACCGGATGCACCTCAAGCGTCTCGCTCAGAAGACACGCCAGATCTCCGAGGCGAGCCGCGTTCATCTGGCGACGGTCGAGGCGCTCGCGACCGCCATCGACGCACGTGATCAGGTCGGCGTGGGACACGTTCGCCGCACGCAGATCTATGCCGTCGGCCTTGGGCGAATACTCGGACTCGCGGAAACGGACATCAACGCGCTTCGGACAGGAGCATTGCTCCACGACATTGGCAAGCTGGCGGTCCCCGACCACATTCTTAACAAACACGGCGACCTGACACCTGCCGAGCTTGAAAAGGCAAAGATACATTCCGTCGTCGGGGCCTCGATACTCGAAAAGGTCGGCTTCGATTACCCCGTGATCCCGACCGTTCGGTACCATCACGAATTCTGGGATGGCACCGGTTATCCGGACGGATTGAAGGGCCAGGATATCCCTCTCACCGCCCGCATCGTGGCTGTTGCGAGTGCCTTTGACGCAATGCGCTGTGCTCGACCATTTCGCGATGCAATGTCGCGCGAAAGGGCGAGGCAGGTGATCCAGGCCGAGGCTGGAACTCGTTTCGATCCGGCGATCGTCGCCACGTTGATGCGAAATCTCGTAAAACTGGAACAGGAAATAAACAATGAAGGGCTGTCAAACGAGGACGCCAGCCCCGAAGACTTTGCTGAAGGTCCGCAAGATTACGTCGAGCAGATCAAGCTCGCCAACCGCGAGGTGTTCTCGCTTTATGAGCTGGCACGCGAGTTCAGCTCATCGCTGAACCTCAATGAGACGCTCGACATGTTCACAAAGAACGTGCGCGAGTTCGTGCCCTTCAGCACGTGCGCCCTTTATCTGCTTGATGATACAAAGCGGTCGGCTGTGGCCTCGCATGTCGAAGGCGAGAATGCCGATCTTCTGTCGCTGCGCGCGATCAAGGTCGGGCAGGGGGCGACGGGCTACGCATTGAAAAGGCGAGAAGCGATCCAAAGTGTCGATCCCGATCTCGACTTCCAGTATTGTCAGTCCGAGTTGGAAGGCAAGTATTCCACAATGGCATCAGTGCCGCTGATCGCCGACGAAGAGCTTATCGGGGCGATCACGATCTATTCGCGCCAGCTCGCCAGCTACGAGGACGAGCATATTCGACTGCTTGAAACCATTTCACGCATCGCTGCTGAAGCGATCGCTAAATCGCTCAAGCACGACGAGGCAAGGACCCACGCCCTGACCGACCCGATGACCGGCCTGCCGAACGCCCGCAGCCTGCAGAAACAGTTTGAGAGAGAGGCCGCCCGCGCTGGCCGAAGCGGCGCCAACCTTCAGCTGCTGATGCTCGACCTCGACGGATTTAAGGCGGTCAACGATACGTTCGGCCATAAGATCGGCGACAAGATGCTGGCCGAGATCAGCCGGGTCATCCGCGGCCAGCTTCGCGATTACGATTTCCTCGCCCGTTACGGCGGTGACGAGTTCGTCGCCATCGTCCCCGAGCTGGGCCGTGAAGATGTGATCGAAATGTGCGATCGCATCGAACAAGCTGTCCGCGAGTTTCGCCTGCCCGTCCACGGCGACGTTTATGCATCAGTCGGCATCAGCCTTGGTTCGGCCGGCTACCCGGCATACGGCACGACATTCGACCAGGTCGTGGCAGCCGCCGACAAGGTGATGTACGAACGTAAAGTGCGCCGCAAAGTCGCCGACCGTGCCCGCACCGCCGCCTTGTCTGCCCCGATCGACGTCTCGCCCGAAGTCCCCGAGGACAGCGCGGAATTCATCATCGAACTCGACGAAACCCACGTCATCGCCGCGAACGCAGTGCATTAGCCGAACCCCTGTTGGCTGACTGAAGAATTTACCTCGTCCCCGAAATCGGGACCCGCAACTCCAAACTCTCAACTCATCTGGTGTCCCACTGTCCCATGCTGTCCCATGAGCACGCTGGGACAAATAAGTGCTTGTCTTTCAAGCATTTACGACGATAAATACGCCCAAAAACCGCACTTTTGCAAAAAGACTCTTTTTCAAAGACCAAAAACCAAAGACCAAAGGCCAATGAGCCCCGAATCATACAGCTTTTCTGGGGTGATTTAAATGCTATTTTGCGGAAAATGCGGATTTTTCTCGTGAAGCGGTTTTTGCTTGACTATTTGGCCGAGAAGGCCATAAAATTCCCGCCATAAGAGTAGGTTTCCTTCCATGAAAATATCTGTCTTCCAAAGTGTATGCACTTCCCGTTTCTACGCCTTGATAAGCGCGTGCGCAGTCCTCATGTTAGTTTCGGCGAGCTATTTGGCGCGTCCGAGTGTTGCCGACGTTAGATCACCCGTTTTACAGCAGAATGTTTCAAGAACCAGACCCGAAGCGGGATCGCTTTCGAATACGAGCATGCCGCTTTCCTCCGTCTTGAATTCTGACGGAAAGATAAAGGATGGCTCCGTTGGCAGTTTTGACCCGAAGGGCTTTCAGATGCTTTACGGACCAAACGGCGAGCCGCGTTTCCTTCCTAAAGACGGCCCGAACGCTTTTACGCCGGAAGGCAACTGTAATGACGGCTGGAATGACCGGTTTGGAATACCAGGCGCTAACGGATTTGTGTATTCGGCAACATCGGATGGGGCCGGAAATATCTATATCGGGGGAGAGTTTACAGCGGTCGGGAATATACTTGCAAACCGAATCGCCAAATGGGATGGCACAAGCTGGTCGGCTCTCGGAACAGGCACCGACAGTGCTGTCTACGCCATTGCGCTATCCGGGATGGATGTTTATGCAGGTGGCCAATTCATGACCGCAGGCGGTGTTCCTGCAAGTCGTATCGCCAAATGGAGCGGCACAAGCTGGTCGGCCCTCGATTCCGGGATGAACGGTGATGTGCGTGCCCTCGCGGTATCGGGGACCGATGTATACGTTGGCGGATTTTTCACGGCCGCGGGCGGTGTTTCTGCAAATCATATAGGTAAGTGGAACGGCACGAGCTGGTCGGGTCTCGGGACCGGAACGAATACTCAGGTCAATGCGATTGCCGTGTCGGCGACGGATGTCTACGCAGGAGGAACATTCACGACCGCAGGGGGTGTTCCGGCAAATTACATCGCTAAATGGAGTGGCACAACCTGGTCGGGTCTCGGAACAGGAATGAATGGGGAGGTGCGTGCACTTGGGATTGTGGGGACGGATGTTTATGCTGGTGGGTTTTTTACAACGGCAGGCGGCAGCTCGGCGAATCGTATAGCTAAGTGGAACGGCACAAGCTGGTCGGCTCTTGGAGCCGGAATGGATGCTCCTGGTGTTGTCTATGCGATCGCCATATCAGGAACAGATGTTTACGCAGGTGGATCGTTCACGATCGCAGACGGAGTCATTGTACGTCGCATAGCTAGATGGAACGGCACAAGCTGGTCGGCTCTTGAGTCGGCTCTTGGAATCGGAGCGAATGGTATTGTCTATGCGATCGCCACATCAGGACATGATGTTTACGCAGGTGGACAATTCGGCGCCGCAGGCGGCGTTTCCGCAAGTCGTATCGCTAGATGGAACAGCACAAGCTGGTCGGCTCTCGGAAGCGGAATGAACAGTAGCGTTAATGCGATTGCTGTATCGGGGACGGATGTCTACGCAGGTGGCTCTTTTACGACCGCAGGCACCGTTTTGGCAAACCGTATCGCCAAATGGGATGGCACAGGCTGGTTGCCTCTCGGAACCGGTTTCAACGACACCTTAACCGGTGGCGATGTAGAGGCCATCACCGTGTCGGGGACGGACGTTTACGCAGGTGGGACGTTCGATTTCGCTGGGGGTGTTACCACACATGGTATAGCTAAATGGAATGGCACAAGCTGGTCAGCGCTCGGAACAGGACCAGGAATGAATGGCACGGTCTATGCCATCGCCGTGTCGGGGACGGATGTTTACGCAGGCGGACAGTTCACGGAGGTGAGCGGAGTTCCGGCAAGTCGCATCGCTAAATGGAACGGCACGAGCTGGTCGGCTCTTGGAGCCGGAATGGATAGCTTTGGTATTGTCTATGCGATCGCGATATCAGGAACAGATGTTTACGCCGGAGGCTCTTTTGGGACCGCGGGCGGCGTTCCGGCAAATCGTATCGCCAAATGGAATGGCACAAGCTGGTCGGCGCTCGGAACAGGAATCGAAGGCACGGTGTATGCGATCGCCGCGTCTGGGACAGATGTTTACGCGGGAGGTTCTTTCACCATCGCAGGCGGCGTTTCGGCAAATCGTATCGCCAAATGGAATGGCACAAGCTGGTCGGCTCTCGGAACCGGAATGACTGGCCCTGGGTTCCCAACAGTGTTGGCTATCGCCGCGTCGGGAACGGATGTTTATGCAGGTGGGGTGTTCACGAACGCGGGCAGCGTTTTGGCAAATAACATCGCTAAATGGAACGGCACGGGCTGGTCGGCTCTCGGAACCGGAACGAACGGCCGGGTCCTGGCCACCGCAGCGTCAGGTACGGATGTTTACGCAGGAGGCGAGTTCACAACCGGCGGCTGTCATGCCTCAGGCTACTTCGGGCATTACAATGCTACAGGTCACCGGACGGCGTTTGATTTTGATGGCGACGGTAAGGCTGATGTGTCGATCTTCCGGCCGTCGGTTGGCGAGTGGTATTACCAGCGGAGCACTGACGGCTCGGTATATGGAGCGCAGTTTGGTGCTTCGACCGACAAGCCGGTTCCTGCTGATCTCACCGGTGATGGCAAGACGGACATCGCATTCTGGCGGCCGTCGACGGGCGAGTGGTTTGTGTTGCGGAGCGAGGATTCGACTTACTACGCGTTTCCGTTCGGCTCGACGAACGACATTCCGAGACCGGCTGATTATGACGGTGACGGCAAGGCCGATGCCGCGGTTTACAGGCCGTCGATCTCGACGTGGTTCATCCTGCGTTCGAGCGACGGTGGTGTGACATCGGTGCCGTTCGGCATCAGCTCGGACGTGCCCGTTCCGGCCGACTATGACGGCGACGGAAAGGCCGACGTTGCCATTTGGCGTTCTGGTCCGGGTGAATGGTGGGTTTATCGCAGCAGTAACCAGACGGTCTTTGCCGCCCAATTCGGCTCGTCGACCGACAAGCCGGTGCCCGGCGATTACACAGGCGACGGCCGGGCTGACGTGGCGTTCTACCGGCCGTCGGAAGGCAGTTGGTACGTGATCAGAAGCGAGGACTCGAGCTACTATGCGTTCCCGTTCGGCAACTCGACGGACAAGCCCGTCCCGGCCGACTACGATGGGGACGGCCGGTTCGACGCAGCGGTGTTCCGGCCCTCGGATACTAACTGGTACATTCTCAAATCGACCGGCGGCGTCCAGATCCAGCCATTCGGCCTGGCGAACGACGTACCGCTGCCGGGTGCCAATGTGCCGTGATCTGAAGCCGATTGGTCGAAAGTCCGCGCGGTAGAAAATACTCTACCAATCTAAGGAATATTTGTGACCAGTCAGCCGATCTATTGCGACCAGTAGGGCAAAAACCAACGACAAAGGTCTATAAATCAGCTATTTGAGTCGTTTGGACGTTGCAGATGTGGCACGTCCCACACTTTTGTGAAACAGATTTGCGGGGGAAGATCTATTTGTCATGTTCCGATGGCGTGCGGAGGCTGAGGGCGGTTTGGAGAGCGATCAGCAGAACTATACTGACGATGAGGACGAACATCCCGGCGCGGAGGTTTCCGGCACGGTCGGAGAGGTAACCGATGAGCCATGTGGCGAGGGCGGCGCCGAATGTGCCGCAGATGAAGAGCGGCGTCGCGCGCCGGCTGGCGGCGGGGCCGAAGGTTCTTGAGAATCGGGCGACGTTGGTCGGGAATATCCACGACGTGCCAAATCCGGCGATGGCCGAGCCGAGGCTCAGCACTATTACCGTTCCCGCCGAGAGAATTATCACCATTCCGGCGAGCACTATAAAAAGGCCGAGGAAGAGCATTTTCTTCTCGTTCAAGTAGCGAAACAGGACGGGCGCGATGCCGCGGCCAAAGACGAACAGCGAGAAATACAACAGCGTCGGCGACAGCCAATAGACGATCGGCTCACCCTCGAGCCTGCCCGTGTAGGTCGTCAGCCATCCGCCCATTCCGCTCTCGAAGCCTACGTGAATGAAATTAAAGGCCGCGATCGCCCATGCTAGCGGTGTTCGCCAGATATCCGACGGTCGCCCTGCGGCCTGCGTGTTTTCACCTTCAGTTGCTGACGGTTGATCGGCCTTTCGACGATACGGACCAGCTGCGACCCGAAGCAGCACTGAGAAAACGAGAAGCGGCACGGCGAGAACGACGGTCGTCAGGCCAAGGTTGTCGGGCGTGCTAAAGAGGTCGACGAACGGCTTGCTGACGATTGCTCCGAGGCCCCAGCAAAAGTTCAACAGGCTTAGCGCCGCTGCAGGCCGATCCGGGTTGATCTCGACGATCATCATATTGATCGACGGCAGCGTAAGGCCGACCCCGAGGCCGACAAACATAAATCCCGCGATGCACACGCCATACGAATCGACATTCAAAAGCAACTCGCCGCACCCCATCGCGGCGCACCCCAGCATCGCCGATGCCATGTAATTATTGGCCCTGGCAAAACGGCTCGACAGCAGCGTCCCGCACACCGAGCCCGCGAATTGCGCCGGGAAAAAGAAGCTCAGCTGCAGGTCGCTGAGCGTAAAATGCCGCGCGAGAACCGGAAGGATCGGACCGATGAGAACGGTCGCGATCCCCGAGAGGAAAAATATGATGTGGAGCAGCGTTTTTAGCAGCCCGACGTTCCTGGTCCGCGGCATAAGTGGATATTGTGACAACTAAAGCCTCTGGAACCAACGACCGGAAGCCTTTTGCTCGCGAAAAAGCCGTCTATTCGCTAGAATTTAAGTATTAACGGCAAAACGGCATGATGGCCGCACCGCAGACAGCAAAAATGGCTTTAGCCACGATAGACGAGGCCGTGCGCGATATTCGCGACGGCAAGATGGTGATCATCGTCGACGACGAGGACCGCGAGAACGAGGGCGATCTCGTCTGCGCGGCCGAAAAGGTCACGCCCGAGATCATAAATTTCATGGCCGTCCACGGTCGCGGGCTGATCTGCCTGCCATTGACCGAGGAACGGTGCGCAGAACTGCAGCTTTTCCCGCAAACCACTGAAAACACGTCGAATCTGGGCACTGCCTTTACTACGTCGATCGAGGCCCGCGAGGGCGTGACGACGGGTATTTCGGCTGCCGATAGGGCGAAAACGATACTGACCGCGGTCGATCCGGCGTCAAAAGCGTCCGATCTCGCCCGGCCGGGACACGTTTTTCCGTTGCGTGCAAAACGCGGCGGCGTGCTCGTTCGGGCCGGCCAGACCGAGGCCAGCGTCGATATTGCTCGGTCTGCCGGATTACAACCTGCCGCGGTCATCTGCGAAATAATGAACGACGACGGAACGATGGCCCGGATGCCCGAGCTTGAGGTCTTTGCCGAGCGGCACGACCTCAAGATCATCTCGGTCGCCGACCTCGTGCGTTACCGTGTAGAAAGAGAGACGCTTGTAAGACGGGTGGCCGAGGCCGACCTGCCGACGGTCCACGGCACGTTCCGGACCATTTTGTACGAGAATATAATCAACGGCGAAACGCACGTCGCGCTTGTTATGGGCGACGTTTCGGGGACAACGGAACCGGTTCTCGTCCGCGTCCAAACCGAGAACGTGACCTTTGCGATGTTCGGCGCGACGCTTGGCGAAGCCGAAGGGGCGGTCACGGCCTCTCTCCAAAAGATCTCAAAGGAAGGACGCGGCGTTCTGGTCTACCTGCGGCAGCGGGAGAACGATCTTGACCTGGCAAACCAGCTCAAGACCTATGCGCTAATGCAGGAAAAGGGACTCGACCTGCAAACTGCAAAGGCCGAGACCGGTTACGGCAAGGTACACGACCACGGCATCGGTGCCCAGATACTAAAGGATGTCGGCGTCGGGAAGATGCGGCTCCTGACCAATCACCCGCCGCATATAGCGGCGCTCGACGCATTTGGGTTGGAGATCGTCGACACAGAACCGCTCTAGTCAGATGGCAGACGAAGACATCGAAAAACGCGAGGACATGCCGGAGCGAAGACGCCGGCGGTTCTTCACGCGCCGCCGCGTCACTATTACGGCTGCCGTTATATCGGTTGCGCTTGTCCTCGTCGCGATATTCAGCGTTGTCCTTTATCAAGGAGGTGTTTTTGACACCTATCTTCGTAATCAATTCCGCGACCGCATGGCTGAGATGGGCATCGTCTTTGAGGCTGAAGTTTTTCGCGTGACCGCGTCGCCGCTGGTGTTGGAGTTGAGGAACGCAACCTTTAACGACAAGGTCACGGGCGAAAAACTCTTCACTATCCGCGAAGCCCACCTTGCCATGACGGTCGAGGACCTTTACTCTCTGCAGCTCAGACGCGACATCAGTATCAACACGACCGACATCGCCGGTGCCGAGGTTTGGGTCAGATTTGACGAGAACGGCAAATCGAATTGGTCCAATTTGAAATTTCTCGAAGACCAGCCTGGTGCTGCGGTGAATTTTCGCTACGAATCGATAAGGTTCGCGTTGACTGACAGCATCATTCATTTTGGCGATCTCTCGCGAAAGATCTCAGGCAATGCGAACAATTTGATGTTCAACCTCGCCCCCGCCGTAGCCGTGCCGGCTGGCGAAACGGCGGCGAGGCGTTACACGTTCGATGTCACATCGACGGATTCGAACTTCACCTACGACGAACGCAACGTCGAGAACATCGACGTTCGCGCGAGCGGCATTGCCGACAATACCGGTGCTGAGATAACCAACCTCGACCTGCGAACACCGATCGGCACCTCAGTGCTTTCGGGCAAGGTCATCGATTGGGAGCATCCCAAGTACGATCTCGATATCCAGACGTCGGTCGACATGACGCAGGCGTCGAGCATATTCTTACCGGCGACGCCGATCACGGGAGTGGGCAATTTCAAGGGCAAGGTCTCGGGCGAGGGCGAGACCTATCATATCGAGGGCGAGGCCGACAGCGAGGCTCTTCGAGCCGGCGGCGTTTATCTAAAGGCGCTGAATGTCAACGCGACCGTCGCCGGCATCAACAGCAGTTACGAGGCGAACGGAAAGGCGATAGCCGAAATGCTGACATTCGAAGATTTTCGAATCGATTGGCTCAAGATGGCGGGCAACATTCGCGGGACAGGAACAGACTTTACATGGCTCGGCGACCTTCAGGCAGCGGCCGCGAGCTCGAACAAGCTCTCGCTGGGCGAGCTATTCCTGGCCGACGCCCGGGCTGAATACAAGGACAGGCAGCTGCGTGCCTCGGCGCCGAACGGCCGTGCTCAAAGGTTCAGTGTCGCGGACCTGGAATTTGCCGACATTCATGTTCGGGACCCTAAGCTCTCGCTCGCCGGCGACGTATTCGAAATGACGGCCCCGAGCGGGCAGATCCGGTCATTGAAGTCCAAATCTTACAGCCTGCAAAACCTGTCAGGCAGAAATCTGCGGATCCACGATCTAAAATACGGCGCCACCAAGGTCGACATCGACGGCCTTCGCGCCGACAGTGGCCTGATCAAAGACAGCCGTCTTAGGAACGTGACGGCCGACAAATTCAGCCTGACCGATCTGCCCCATTCGACCACCGCGATCAATATGAAGAACCTCAAGGCCGTCGAGGTCAATATTGGCGGCACGCGCGTCGAGGGTGTCGAAGCTCCGAATGTCGACTTTTCGACCGAGCCTGGCCCGGCTCCTGTCATTATCTATGCCGACAAGGCGCGGGTTGCTAAGATCAACGCCGGCTCTGCAATTCTTGGCAGCCTGAACATCGGCGGCGTGCGGCTGACGATCGCCCAAGGCCGCGTCGAGGCGCGATCGAATGATATCGACGCCGGCAGCGTGACTTTGACAAAGACGTCCGCTATTCCCAATGGCGGCACGCTTGAGGCCGTTAAGATCGTTCGTCCGGTCTATATCCTCGAGCCGTCGGGCCGCTACCGCGCGACAGCCGATATGAGCATCGGCGGCGGCGCGCTCGGCAGCGTCGGGCTCGGCGCCGCGACGGCAAAGGTGGATATCAACAACGACCGCGCCGCG
>Ga0163161_10002856_pt1 | contig 12250 bp, 10 predicted proteins | sample S45metaG_FD_129847 | JGI IMG/M metagenome (GOLD analysis project Ga0163161, IMG submission 129847) | Switchgrass rhizosphere microbial communities from Kellogg Biological Station, Michigan, USA - S4-5 metaG | ecosystem: Host-associated > Plants > Roots > Rhizosphere > Soil | place: USA... | reverse complement strand
CTGTGCGGTCCCGTTGGCTCCCCTCCAAGCGGGACCGCACAGGGTCCTGACGTGAGGCGCTAATAACCCCACGCGTTGGCGGCGGCGCGGTCGGTGGCGGCAACTTCATCGGCGCCGTCGCGAACTGCATTGCCAAGACTGAACAAGATCTCATTGAGCGCGGTCGCCGCCTGTTCCCAACGTGTCTGCTCCACGCGGTACGCCTCGGCCGCCTCCCTGGTCCAGACCTGTTGGAGCGGCGCGATCTGCGCCCGCAGCTCGTCGAGCGCGGCGTTCAACCGCGCGGAGGTCGCGTGGATGTCCTGCCGCACCGCGTACTCAATTTCGTCGAAGTTGTACGACAACACCTGATCCATGACCCAGCTCCTCAAAGGTTGGTGGCGACGGAACCGATTTGATGCGAATGGCTTTCGCCGGCCTCACGCAGGGTTCGCTCGCTGTAGCGGATGGTCTCCGCAATCCGCTGCAGGGCGGCGTGCAGCTTCATCGACTCCGCGTTCCACCGCTCGACGACGTCTCGGAAACGCGCCGCAGCAATACCTCCCCACACCGACGGCGGAACGCTGCCCATCCGGCCGATGAACGACTGCAACATCGCGCGGATCTCCTCGTTGCGAGCGTCCGTCTTGCAGGCGACGGACGCCATGAGTTCGAAGTCGGTGGTGAGCGCGCCGCCCCCGGGTGTCGTCATCAGGATCCTTCCGTGTCGTTCATGCGCGATATGAAAGTTGGACGCCGGCCCGCCGGTTTCGGTTCCCCGGTCCGCGAAGTTGGTCAGAACACGGCGTGCGCAGACCGAACCGCTTGGTCGCACGCCTCGCGCACCGCCTCTTCGTCTCCTGGTGCGCTCTGGCACCCGATGGCAATCCGCAGCGACTCATCGATCAGCACGAACCACGCGATGTGGTGGTCCGTGCGGATCTCGCGATACGTCATGACAGCTTGGTCCGCTCGCCGGTCGGCCGGATTGAACTCGAGGAACACACCGTCAGGCTCCTTGCTCAACGCACTGCGCAGTGACTCTGCCACCTGTTCGTGCGATTGATGCGACACCAGCGACGACTGCGTGATGTGAACCGCAACGTTCGCGTCGTCCGGCGAAACGACCTGCACCCGCGCCGAACCAGGGCCTGATGTTACGCGCTGAACCCGCCACTGCGCAGGCACCATGACGCCGACACGCCCCTCGACCAGCAGTGTCATCGGCATTTTCGGAACAGACGGTTCCTGGTCGTCCCGCATTGCGAATCCACCACAGAGCACAGCGGCCGACACCAGTGTTCCGGCCAATACCGCAGTTGCGCGCCCGAGGCGACCAGCAGGCGGACAGGTCTCAGCGTTCTCGTCCTTATCCTGCCTCCAGCGTGCCTCTACACTTCGTCGTATCCAATCTCGATCGACTATCGTGACGTCAATAGCGTTGTCCCGCAACCGATCAGCAACCGCATCAATGAGTGGGCCGACTCCCTCTACCCCCTCGGGTCCGTCCAGCAGAACCGCCATCGACATCGGAATCGCCGCCAAGATCGCTTGCGCGTCCCGGCACATAACCACTTGAACGTTGCCGCCAGGTGGCGAGACAATCACGAACTCCGGCGCAATCTCCACGACCGTCGCCAGTCGATCCGCCAGTCCATCGCGCACCACCTCAGCCCGTCTCAGTAACACGACGTCGTGCGCCACCGTGCCCGCGGCATCGCGCACGCGGGCCACGCGCGACGAAGCCCACCCCGTCGGACACACGACCACAATCGTTTCGGTGGGACCACCGACGACATCGTGCATGATCGTTCGCCACACGTCTGCGACGTCGACGGGACGGTCGTCGATCAGGGTCAACGCATCGTCAATCCCTGCAATAGCCGAAGAAACCGTTTCCATGTCAGCGTGGCTTGGGCCACGGACTGCCGCGGGACCTACCTCGACGACAGTGACTGTCACGGCGGATCGGTCCAGGCCACCTGGATCAACTGATCGGGATGCCCACGCGTGATGAGGGTTCCGCGCCCCGGCGGTTGTGTCGACGGCCGGATAGAGCCCAGCAGAATCCCTTCATCTGGACTGGCGCTCATCATCAAACCCATCGAGCCCAAGTCGCGCAGCCGCGCGAGAACCGGATCGAACATCGCCCTCGCGGCACCGCCCGAGCGGCGCGCCACGATGACATGCAGTCCGAGGTCTTTGGCGTGGGGCAGGTAGTCCACCAGCGGCATCAACGGGTTTCCGGTGGTGCCCGCGACCAGGTCGTAGTCGTCGACGACGAGGTAGATCTCGGGACCGGACCACCACGAGCGACTGCGCAACTGCTGTTGTGTCACATTCTCGCCGGGCATCCGCGCCTGCAACTGCTCGACCAGCAGAGGGACACGCGCCGTCAGCGTAGCGGCCGACATCACGTAGCCGCCGAGGTGTGCGGACTCGACAACGCCGAGCAGCGTCCTGCGAAAGTCGACGATCTCGATCCGCGCCGAGTCGGCGGTATTCGTGCCGACGAGCTCTCGACATATCAGACGCAAGGTCGACGTCTTGCCGCACTCGCCTTCACCCAGCACTACGAGATGTGCCTGCTCAGCGAAATCCAGTGTGACTGGCTGCAGTTCGCGCTCGCCCAGCCCGACGACGACCTGCGTTGCGGTCTTGCCACTCCCGGTGGGGACGGTGCTGTGAGGCACTTGCAGTGGGAGGAGTTCGATCGGACGCGCCCGTCGCCCGGCCCATCGGACGGCCATCGGCTCCCCGCCCAATTGTGGCAGCGCGATCACCATCTCCTTGCCGTCACACGTGATACCCCGTCCCGGCGGAAAGTGGGACAACTGTCGGGCACGTCTGCGATCCATCTCAGAGTCGCCGGGGTCGCCGAGCCGTAGCTCGATGCGCGTGCCGATCTGGTCCTTGAGTGCGGGTCGTATCTCCGCCCAGCGAGACGCTGTGACAACGACGTGCACGCCATACGAAAGACCCTGAGCAGCAAGGGCGATAATCCTCGGCTCCAGTCCCTCGAATTCTTGCCGGAGGGTGGCCCACCCATCGATCACCAGGAACACGTCGCCGAACGGATCGCCCGCGGCCGCCGCGCGGGCGTCGGCGCGCAGTCGGCGGTAGTCGGTCATCGATTCGACCCCGAGGCGGCGGAAGCGAGCTTCCCTCGCCCGCACGACCGCTTCCATTTCGGCGACGGTGCGACGGCACAGATCGGCATCGGACCGTCCCGCCACCGACCCCACGTGCGGCACTTGCCGCAGTGATGACAATGCACCGCCACCGAAGTCAAGGCAATAGAACTGGGCGACCGACGGGTCGTGAGTGGCGGCGACTGCCATCACCAATGTCCGCAGCGCGGTCGACTTGCCCGCTTGTGGTGCTCCGACGATCGCGACATTCCCTGCCGCCCCGGCCAAGTCGGCGATAAGCACGTCGCGCCGCTGATCGTACGGCGAGTCGACCAGGCCGATCGGTACCGACAGCGGATGCTCCCCGGCGCCGTCGGTAATCAGCACGTCGAGTGTCGGCGACTTCCTCAACGGAGGCAGCCATACCCGATGCGCAGGCGTGCCGTTACCCGCCAACCGATTCAGCACCGCGTCCATCAAGGTGCGTGGAGGTGCACCGGTCTCGTCGGGAGTGCGCTCCGGACGCTCAATCACCCGGCCCGCAGCGGCTGCGGTGAACCTCCGCGGCGTGACCGGTGCGTGCGGTCGCTGTACGAGCCGCGGCCTCTCGTAGGCGCCGGACACAAAGGCGGTTTGGAATCGCACCAACTCTCCGGACGGAGTCTTCAGATACGCGGCGCCAGGCGAACTGGGCAGGTGATGCGCGTCGGGCACTCCGAGCACCGCTCTGGACTCTGCGGCGGAGAATGTCTTCAGGCAGATCCGATACGACAGATGGGTTTCCAGCCCTCGAAGCCGTCCCTCGTCGAGCCGTTGACTGGCCAACAACAAATGCATGCCAAGCGAGCGTCCGACCCGACCGATTGCAACAAACAGTTCGGCGAACTCGGGGTGCTGACTCAGCAACTCAGAGAACTCGTCGACCACGACGAACAGGGCGGGCAGCGGCGGCGCGGAGAGGCCTTGAGACCGGGCGCTTTCATAGTCGGCCACATTCGCGAAGTGGCCTGCGGCCCTGAGGAGTTCCTGTCGACGGTTCATCTCGCCTGCGAGCGCGTCCTGCATCCGCGCGACGAGATGCGCCTCGTCGGACAAGTTGGTGATGATCGCCGACGCATGTCGTATCCGGTCCAGACCCAGAAACGTCGCACCGCCCTTGAAGTCGACCAGCACCAGATTGAGGACGTCCGGAGGATGCGCCGCAACCATGCCGAGGATCAACGTGCGCAGGAATTCCGACTTTCCAGAACCCGTAGCGCCTACACACAGGCCATGCGGTCCCATGCCGTTTTGAGCGGCCTCTTTGATATCGAGGTCCACGGTGTCGCCGTGCTCGGACACGCCAATCGGAACGCGCAGGCGCTGTCGAACCTGACGTGCACTCCAATGCCGCGCAGGTTCGATGCTTTCCGGATCGGCCAGGCCCGTCAGCGCAAGCCAGTCGATCGTTGCGTGCTTTGCCGCGATGTCCGACGTCGGTCGATAAGGGGCCAGTTGCCGGGCGCAAACCGACGCCTGGATCAATGTCAAACCGTCCGGGCGGGTGTCGCCGTCCGTGCACAGTTGCAGGCACGACCCATCGGTGAAGGGTTGTTCGATCCGAGGTGCCTCGCCGTCGTCGACGACGATCATCACGTGCGGAGATCCACCGTCGTCGGATGGGCGGCAGGCGGCGATCGCCTCTCCGAGGCTGTGGTACGTCATCCTTGACGGGCCAAGGGCATCGACAAGACGCGGATGCTGGTGGTGGGGAAGCCATTTCAGCCAGTCCCAGTCGGCTCGCGAGGCGGAACCGGCTACGGCGGCGATCCGCACGTCTTCGGGGCTGTGCAGGACCGCCAGCTGACAAACGATGGCGCGAAGCAGCGCCCGCACAGTCGTCGGGTCTCCGTCGAAGGTGAGTGCCGAGATCGTCCGTAGTGGGACCACTACCGGGACGTCGACGACCAAAGATCTGCGTCGGATGAGCCGCTGCAAGGCCGAGGAGGTCACCGGATCCAGCCCGTCGACCGGGCCGAGTTCGGGGGCGACAAGCGCCGCGGACAGTGGTCGGTCGCCGCGGCCGACCCGGATATGGCAGAAGTCGGAATCCTCGACCCTGCGCTCCCACATCCGCCGTCCACCCGGCAGCGTCCACAACGCCTCCGGCTCGGGATGAACCCAGCACAAAGAGCGATGCTGGTCGATCGCGGTTGTGCCGATGGTCCGGTCCAGCGCATCGAGATAGCCGAGGTACTCGCCACGATCCTCGGTCAGCTGCGCCGAGTGGTCTGCGCCCCTGTTCCCGTACGCGAACGAACCAACGACCGACGCCAGCATCATGACCGGAAAGAACATGAACATCGGGCCCCGACCTGCCGACGCACCGCCGGACGTGAAATACAACGTCATCATGCCGCCCGCAGCGACGAGCAAGGTCACCGGCATCAGACGCGCAAGAGGGTTGGTGGGCAATGACTTCGGGACCACTGGCGGCGCCTCAACGGTGATGGCACCCTCGGGCGCCGGCGGCGCGGGAAGTCTTGGTTCGCGGGAGAAGTTCATCGTCTAATGGACGTTCCACATGCTTGTCGCGTTCCATCCACAGGCCGCTGAGTTGCCGCACGGCCATGGACGAACCCCGCAGTACCGTGATTGCGCAGGCGTCAAACGGGGGGTGATCCGATGCCTGATCCATTGTGCCGGGTGTCACTTCAGCACGGGCCACACACCGTTGATGTAGCTCTGCCGAGCGATGCGCCGGTCGGCATGTTACTGCCGTCGATCGTCGACCTCGTCGGGCGAGGCGCGGTCGCCACGGACGAGGGCCGACAATGGCATCTGTCCCGCGTCGGTCAAGGGTGGCTGGACGAGACGGCAAGCCTGCACGACAACGCGGTTCGCGACGGAGAGGTGTTGTTGCTCACGACGACATCGATCCCGGCACCCGTGTTGGTGCCGGACGACCCGTGTCGCGCTGTCATCGACACTGCTGACAACGGCGACGCGCCGACTCGGGTCGCTGCGATAGCGGCAGGCGCTGCTGCGGCGCTGCTCGGTGCGTCGGCATTGGTGTGGTCGGGCATCGCCACCCATGCGATGCGCCACGTCGTGACCGCGGGCGTCATTGCAGCCGCCACCGCGATCGGAGCGGTCGCCGTGCGGCGCGCCCACCATGACTCGACTGTCTGTGTGGCGCTGAGCGTCATTGCAGTCGTGTTCGCGGCGATAGCCGGTTTTCTGGCAGTGCCTGGCGGTCCGTCAACAGCCAGCTCCTTACTGGCTGCAGCGGTGACGTGCTCGACATCCCTGCTGCTACTTCGCATCACCCGCTGTGGTGCAATCTGTTTGTCGGCGCTGGCGACGTTGGCCGCCCTGACAAGCGCGGCGTCGGCTTGTGCCGTCGCCTGGATGTTGTCCGTCACCACGATGGGCGCGGCGCTTGCGACGTCGTCCCTTGGCACTCTCGGCGTGGCGGCGAGGTTATCCATCGCGGCGGCCGGTTTGACGCCGGCGATGTCGAGTTCGGGTGATCGGGCAGAGGAAAATCCCCGCGCAGCCAAGGCTCACCACACATTGACCGGACTCGTATTCGGTTCTGCGGGTGCGGCGGCCCTCGGTTCCGTGCTTGTGGCATCGGAGCCGAAAGGCGCAGTCTTGGCCGCCGTGGTGGGCCTTGTGCTGGTGTTGCGGACCCGCACGCACATCGACCCGCGTCGCCGTGTCGCGCTCGTCGTCGGCGGTGCAGCGGCCATTGCTGCCAGTTGCGCATCCGTCGTGGTTTCTACGCCGGGACAGGTCAATTGGGTCTGCCTTGTCAGCACAGCCCTCGGTGTGAGCGTGCTGAGTGGTGGTCTCAGCGCGACGGCAAATCCCGTTGCACGCCGGGCGGTCGAACTGCTCGAGTATCTCGCACTCGCGGCAGTGGTGCCGCTGGCGTGTTGGGCAGGTGGCCTCTACGGGTTGATCCGCGGACTGAGCCTGCCATGACGGTCCAAGCCGCGCAGATCGTAAGGCTCTGCATCGCTGGGGTTCTCGCCGCCTTTCCGTTCTGCACGGCGCCGCCCGCATGCGGGGTCACGCCGCCGGCTGTGGACGATTCGATGCTGCCCAAGCCGGCCCCTGCCGCTCCACCGCGGCCGACAGAGCAGCAGGAGCGTTGTGTCGCCGCACCTCCGGCCGACGCGGGCACTGCCGACCCAGGCCAGCTGAAAGGCCTGAACCTGCAGGACGTCTGGAGGCTCACGCGAGGAGCTGGGCAGACCGTCGCCGTGATCGACACCGGCGTGGCACGCCATCGGCTGCTCCCCCGTCTGGTTCCCGGCGGCGACTACGTGTACACCGCCGATGGCACCGACGATTGCGACGGTCACGGCACTGTGGTGGCGGGGATCATCGGTGCCGAACCCGATTCCGACGGATCGGCCTTCAGCGGTATCGCACCCAACACCACGATCCTGAGCATCCGACAGTCCAGCAACAAGTTTCGGGCATCAGACGATCCGTCCGGATCCGGCTTCGGCGATGTCGATACGCTCGCGCGCGCCGTCCGCACCGCTGCGGATATGGGTGCGACGGTGATCAATGTGTCCTCCGTCGCATGCCTGCCGACCGACGCTGGTTTGGATGACCGTCCGCTCGGTGCCGCGTTGGCCTACGCCGTCGACGTCAAGAACGTCGTTGTGGTGGCCGCTGCGGGCAACGTGGGCGGTGCAGGCCAGTGTCCGGAACAGAATCCCGCGACCGCTCCGGCCCGGCCGGGCCAACCGGATTGGGACCGGGTCAGCGTCGTGGTGAGTCCGGCGTGGTACGACGACTACGTGCTGACGGTGGGTTCGGTGGACGAGCGCGGCGCGCCATCGTCGTTCAGTCTCGCCGGGCCGTGGGTGGACGTCGCAGCGCCGGGCGAAGGCATAGTGTCGCTGGATCCCGACGGTGAGGGCCTGGTGAGCAGCCTGCCTACCGCCGACACTCCGATGCCCATCTCGGGCACCAGTTATGCAGCGCCGGTGGTGAGCGGAATCGCCGCGTTGGTGCGGTCGCGATCGCCAGAGTTGACTGCGCGACAGGTCATGCGGCGCATCGAGGAGACCGCGCACGAACCGGCCGCCGGATGGGATCCGGTTGTGGGACACGGGGTTGTCGATGCGCTGGCCGCGGTGAGCGGTGACGCGCCGACACCTGCTCTCGAACCCAGGCCGTCGCGATCCACCCCGTATCCGGACGCGGCGCCCACTGACCGTGGGGCACATCAATTCGCCGTCGGCGGCGCCGCGGTCTGTCTCGCGGTGTCCGTGGCAACGCTTGCCATGACGGCGTCTGGGTCGCGGCTACGACGGTCCCGAGACGCTGTCGCGAACGATTGACGCGGCATCCTTGCTCAGCTCCGGTCCCCGCGGCAGCCGCGCGAGTATCGGCCATGGCGCAGGCACGGGTGCGCCGGCAAGACCGAGGTGCTTGGCGGTGTCCTCGTCACGAAGGCCGAACACGACGCCTGATTCGGTGACGAAGTACAGCACTCCGGTGCTGGCGCCGTCGCCGCGGAGCCCGATTGATCGGACGTAGGCGCTGCGGCCCCGCGGGATGGAGAAGGAGTCGACGCCTGGACCGGCACCGTCTGCCTGGGCCAGACGGAGGCCGTTGGCTGACAGCGAATTACCCTCTAATACAGTCGTTTTGGTTCCTATCGGGCTGAACTGCCACCGTGTGCACACGACGCCGGCGTTGGATACACCTCCGCGCTGCGGAAACGTCGAGACGCGCAACGAGTCGACGACGGGCATGGCCGCGATGACGTCGGGCGCGACGGTGGCGATGTCGCGGTCGTGTTGTGAGTCGGTGAACCGGATGAGGTCGGCGGCGAGTTGGCCGATCCGTTGCACACCCTGGGCGAGGATGACGTAGTACTCTTCGGCGGCGGCACGGGCGACCCGGACCACGCTGCCCACCGGGTATCCCCGCAGCGGGCTCGGTGAGCCGGCGCCTGCGATGCTGGGTGGGTAGATGGGCGGTGCCTCCGGCGTCGCGTCCAATAGTGCTCGCGAAACGGGCTGTGGCTCAACGCCATCTAGCTTCAGCGCTCGGACGACGGCCCGGTTGCGCAGGTCTACCTCGGCGCGCCATCCGTCGTGCAACAGATACGTCGTTGCCGCGCTCTCCGAACGAGGCGTGACAAGGACGCTGTGTCCCGACCCGAGACCCTCACCAAGTACGTCTCCGGCGATGACGGTCGTGCTCGTCGCGTCGTCGCACACCGCCCAGCCCGATTCGGGTTCACCGAGCGGTGGGGCGATCGTGGCCGGCGCGCCTGGTATGCCGACCAACGGACCGCTCTTCGTATTGCTTATCGCCGACATGTTGACGGCTTCGGGGTTGGCGGGCGTGCCTGCGATAAGCCGAGCGGAGGCGAGATTCATCACAGGATGCACGGTGTCGCCGATGCGCACATAGAGCGCGCCTGAATCGCGCACCATGACGATCGGCGCGTTGCCCAGCGTGCCAGGTGGCCGAAGGAACGCGAGGACCGCGCACACCGCAACGATGATCACCGCGAGGATGACTCCGGCGATCAGCGAAAGCGATTGTGCGCGAAGCGGATCATCCAGCATCCGGACATCACCGCGCACCAAGGCGTGCTCCATCCGGCGCAGCAGGAATCGGTATCCGCTGACGTGCAGCCGCGTCGTTGATTGCCGAACCATGTCTCCCCCGCCAGCCAGCCTAACGGCGGCCGGGAGAAGCCGATGTCACTGTTTTCGGCTAGAACGTGCGCAGCAAGGCGGTTCGGCCCTTGATGTGGAGCTTCTCGATCGTTGAGCCGCGCAGGTCGGCCATCCGCTGCCGCATCTGATCTCCCAGTGCATCCAGCTCGTCGTCACTCATCTCCACCGGCGGCGGACACAGGTCGCGCTCCTCTTCGGCGGCGTGGGCGTCCAACACCATCACGAAGGATTCCCATTCCTCTTGGTATCCCGGCGCTTCGGGTGGTGTCCGCAAGACGACGGCCAGTTGGTCGAAGACCTGCCGATGCTCGGCATGCGCGACGGCCACCAGCTTGCTCGCTGCTTGCACCGCCGGATAGAACAACTCGTCTTCGATGCGCATGTGGATGTCCAACTCCACCAACAGCTCGTCGAGGGTTTCCTGCCGTTCGTCCGAGGTGGGCGGCATCGCCGTGATCTTCTTGCACAGCCCGCGAAGCGTGTTGTGGTGGTCGAACAGCACGTCGTATGCGTTCATCGTGCGCAAACCTCCACCATTCCGTCGCGGATCCGGGTCAGATAACTCGGCAGCGGCGCCGTGGCCGGACCCTTCAGGACGTCACCCGACTGGCATTCGAATCGTGAACCGTGCCACGGACATACGACGCGGCCACGATCGACCCACCCGTCCGACATCGGCGCGCCGAGGTGCGGACAGTACTCGCCGACAGCGAGGATGCTGTCGCCGTCGCGATGCAAGACCACACCGACGCCGTCGATCTCCACCCGTCGCGCCTGACCGTCCAACGCCGTTACGGCCAGCACCGGTGTCCACTCGTCGACCTGCAAGCGGGGACCCGAGCGATCGACACCGACACCGGAGCCATACACGAGCGCCCCGCCCAAATAGCCACTTCCCATGGTGATGCCGTAACCCAGCGCAGTCGCTGCCATTCCGCGGAGGTGACGGCCGCGCCGACGGTCCCACCACGACACCGCATACAGCGCGGTGGCGACGGTGTTCAGCAGACCGTGCACAATCCCGATCCGGCGGGACTCCTCCTGGGTGTGCTGCCAGTCGGTCGCGCCGGTCGCGGCGGCCCCCAGACTCCCGATGATCCCCACGCCAAGCGCAAGCCTCGACGCCTCCCGCATGGCCTCACTGCGTCCGGGTAGCACGCTGGCGGCGTCCAGTGCCACCGCCGTCGCCACCGCGCCGGTCGGCACGGCCGTCAGCGCCGGGTGCACAGGATGACCCAACCACGTCCCGTGCAGAGCGTTGCTCACCTGCTCCCGACGGCGACCTAGCGCGGCGAAGATCAGTGTCAGCGTGTGTTCGAGCCGGTAACTGGGGCGATCGAGCCACTGCTGGCGCCCGAGGCTCTCGAGCACGTGTGTGCCGAACTTCGCTTTTCGTTCCGGTGCGGAACGCAGCCCATTCACCACGGCAGTACTCCTTTGACATACGTGTCGAAACATCGAATCGCGGCTGGTGCTGAACCGCAGTAGGCGGGCCGTCCCCCGAGCGGTGCAGTGACCGCGGGCCCCTCACTAGGGACACGAACGAAATGCCGCAACGGTTCAACTCGAGCCCGCATCGGATACTTTCGATCAACGCCCAGATCAGGGCTTCGGTCACGTCATGCGAACTGCGACCGCGGAGGCGGTGAACCTGGCGATAACCATGGTCGCCACAGCGGACCGGGCTGAGGAAGCGCACGAAGACGGAGTGTGCGTCGTTACCCCGATAGGCTGATCACATCGCGGCGCATCGAGCAATCGGCGCGTCAACGGCCGCGTTGGCGCGGTGTGCCAGCATCGATGACGATGAAGCCGACCGATAACCATGTTCACTCGCGGTGGTCGTGGGACACCGCGGCCTCGTCGTCGATGCGGCTCGCCTGCGCCCGCGCCGTCGAGATCGGCCTGCCGGGGCTGGCGTTCACCGAGCACGTTGATTTCACTCACTGGAGTCAGCAGGACTCCGCCGAGCTTGCCCGCCCTTCGGGGACGGCGGTCGTACCACCGGCGCGTATCGCTGCCCGACCGCGCGTGGCGCCGCTGGACGTCGAGGGCTACCTTGCGGATTTGGCGCGGTGCCGCGAGGAGTTTCCCGATCTGCGCATTCTGTCGGGCATCGAAACAGGGGAGCCGCACCTCTTTCCCGCCAGCGTGGCCGCCGTGCTGGCCGCCGGGGACTTCGAGCGGGTCCTCGGCAGCCTGCACGGGATCGTGTACGACGACACGCTGACAGGTATCAGCAACGCGCTGTTCGCCCGCATGGATGCACACGAAGTGATGCGCCGCTACTTCGCCGATCTGGTGGTGCTGGTCGACGGCTCGTCGGTGTTCACTGTGTTGGCGCACTGTGACTATCCGCGGCGGTACTGGCCGACTGCACGGGCAGGTGTCTACGCCGAAGCCGACTTCGAGGAGGAGTACCGGTCGGTGTTTGGCGCG
>Ga0163161_10002855_pt1 | contig 12252 bp, 14 predicted proteins | sample S45metaG_FD_129847 | JGI IMG/M metagenome (GOLD analysis project Ga0163161, IMG submission 129847) | Switchgrass rhizosphere microbial communities from Kellogg Biological Station, Michigan, USA - S4-5 metaG | ecosystem: Host-associated > Plants > Roots > Rhizosphere > Soil | place: USA... | reverse complement strand
GCCTGCGCCAGCAGCGCCAGGCGGCGCGGGCTCTCGCTGGCCAATACTAGCAGCGCCATAAATGCCTGCCTTTTTCGCTATCCAGGCGCGAGGCGTTTTGTGCCGTGAGCAGGAGCGCCGAGCGACGTGTACTGTAAACGTACACAAGCGATGGCGCGACGAACTCACGACGCAAAAGAACCGCGCCTAGCGGAAGCGGTAGGTGATACGACCCTTGGTCAGATCGTACGGAGTCATCTCAACCATCACCTTGTCGCCGGTCAGCACACGGATGCGGTTCTTGCGCATCTTGCCGGCGGTATGGGCGATGATCACGTGATCATTGGCGATCAGCTTCACACGGAAGTTCGCATTTGGGAGGAGCTCTTCCACGATCCCCTCGAACTCCAGCATTTCTTCTTTGGCCAATGGGTCCTCTTAAAACCGTTCGCGAGCAGGGGAGATAGGGGGGAAAGGTCCGAAAAGCAAGCCTTTCCAACGGTTTTCCACGTTTTTGGCCGCCCCTGTGGCTATGTATCCGCCGCCGCTGGGGCCAGAAAACGTTGTTTCAACCGCTGCATCAGCTGGTCCCGCACCATCCGGTAGGCCAACAGCCGCTGCTCGCGCGAGCCCTCGATCGCGGTGGGGTCTATGGTAGGCCAATATTCCACCTTGGTGGCGGCGGTCCGGGTCAGTTCCATAGCCTTGTGATGGGCCTCCGGCGAAAGGGTGATCACCAGGTCGAAGCTGCCGTCTTCCAGGTCCTCGAAGCGGCGCGGCTTATGTTTGCCGATTTCCAGCCCGATCTCTTCCATCGCCTCCATCGCCAGGGGATCGAGGCTACCCGCCTTCACCCCCGCCGATTCGATATAGAGCCCGCCCCGGCTGAGATGGCGCAGCATGGCCGCCGCCATGGGCGAACGCACCGCATTCATGGTGCAGGCAAACAGAATGGCCCCCTCTTTCGCCGCCATTCAGCCCCGCATCTGTAAGACGCAAATCAGCGTGAACAGCCGCCGCGCGGTGTCGAAATCGGTTTCCACCTTGCCCGTCAGACATGCCTGCAATTCCTTGGCGCCTTCGTCATGCAAGGTGCGTCGCGCCATGTCTAAGGATTCGATCTGGTGCGGCGGCGCCGTGCGGATCGCCTTGTAATAACTGTCGCAGACCAGGAAATAATCCTTCACCGTCTTGCGCAGCGGCGTCAGCGACAAGTGCACCTTGCCATGCTCGCTATCGTCTTCCAGGCGCACGTCCAGCACCAGGCGGTTTTCCTGCATTCCCAGGATCAGGTGATAGGGACCGCCCGCTGAGCCTTCCAACCGGAAGACATTGGCTTCCAGCAGGTCATAGATCGCAACTTCGCGTTCCTGTTCGATGGCGCGGCTGCGAACCACAACACTGGTTTCGTCCAGGGTGATGGCCGACAGCCGGTAGCTCACGGTCAGCGCTCGCGGTTAAGCCGCGCCGCGATCGAGCGCGCATGTGCGTCCAGGCCTTCGGCTTCTGCCAAGGTCAAGGCATCGGGGCCGATTGCCGCGATACTGGCCGCGCTCAAGCCCAGCAGGGTGGTGCGCTTCATGAAATCCAGCACTGACAGGCCGGAAGAAAAGCGCGCCGTGCGCGAAGTGGGCAACACGTGATTGGGCCCCGCGATATAATCGCCCATGGCTTCCGGCGTGTAGCGGCCCAGGAAAATCGCGCCGGCATGACGCACTTTGCTCAAGAAGCTTTCCGGATCGGCGGTGGCGATTTCCAAATGCTCCGGCGCAATGGCATCGGCCAGCGGCGCCGCATCCGCCAAGGTCTTGACCACGATGATGGCGCCGTAATTGTTCCAGCTTTGTTGCGCAATCGCCTTGCGCGGCAAAAGCGCGATCTGCCTTTCGCACGCCTGCGCCACCTTATCGGCAAAACCGGTGTCATCGGTGATCAGGATGCTTTGGGAAGACGTATCATGTTCGGCCTGGCTCAGAAGATCGGCCGCAATCCATTCCGGATCATTGCCGCCATCCGCCACCACCAGGATTTCAGATGGTCCCGCCACACTGTCAATGCCCACCTGGCCGAACACTTCGCGCTTGGCGGCCGCGACATAGGCGTTGCCGGGACCGACAATCTTGTCCACCGCTTGGATGGTCTCGGTGCCATAGGCCAGCGCCGCCACGGCTTGCGCCCCGCCGATGCGATAGATGTCGGTGACCCCTGCCCGCTTGGCCGCCGCCAGCACCAAAGGATTGATCACCCCGCCGCTGGCCGGGGTCACCATCACAATCCGCTTCACCCCCGCGACTTTGGCGGGAATGGCATTCATCAGCACCGAAGACGGATAAGAGGCCGTGCCGCCGGGCACATACAGGCCGGCGCTGTCCACACTGGTCCAGCGCCAACCCAACAGTGCGCCGGTATCGTCGGTGAAGCGCGCATCCTCGGGTATCTGGCGCAGGTGATAAGCCTCGATCCGGGCGGCGGCGATTTCTATGGCTTGTAGTTGCGCCTTGGAGACTTTGCCCAGCGCGGCATCGATCTCCGCCATGGAAAGCTTCAATGTCCCGGCGGTCACGCCGGCGCGGTCGAACTTGTTGGTGAGCTCGATCACGGCCGCATCGCCGCGCTTCCTCACATCGGCGAGGATGCCACGCACCACTTGGGCGACATCCTCCTCTTCCTCGCGCTTGGCAAAAAGCAGCTTTTGGAAATCTTGCTCGAAGCCCGCATCCGACGCGTTCAACCTACGCGCCATCGCCGGCTCCATGATCTGGCGTGGCCCGCGCCGCCCAGGGCGCCGTCATATCGGCCAGCTCGCCTTCGATACATTCCACCGTCAGCCGGATGGCGCCGCCACCCGCCAGCACAATCTCGATCACCCCGCCCGGGTCTTCATTTCCGCCGGGCGCAAACCGCAAGGCCAAAACCGACACCACCGCTTCGTCCGCGCCCAGCTTTACGTGGCTGGATTGGACCTTGAGCACGCCATCGAAGTGCAGCCCGGCACGCACGCGGGTTTTGCCGCCCTCTTCCCATTGCAGGCGGTTCACCACCGCCGCGAAACGGCGCTGCTTGGGCTGCCAGCTCACATCTTTCAGCTTGAACACCGCGTCCTGCAGCCGGGCCGACAGGACTTCCAGATCTTCGGCATCGCCAGCCGCCAATCTCAGAAGGGCCATGGCATCACTCCGAAACCCGCGCTATGTCGGCGCCCACCCGCGACAGTTTTTCTTCCAGCCGGTCGAAGCCGCGGTCCAGGTGATAGACGCGGGCGACAAAGGTTTCGCCTTCCGCCGCCAGACCCGCCAGCACCAAGGACACGGAAGCCCGCAGATCCGTCGCCATCACCGGCGCGCCTTTGAGCTTTTCCACGCCCCGCACCGTGGCGGTGTCGCCATCGATACGCACTTGTGCGCCCATGCGCGCCAATTCCGGCACATGCATGAAGCGGTTTTCGAAAATCTTTTCCCGGATCACCGAGGTGCCATCGGCCACCGTCATCAGCGCCATGATCTGGGCCTGCAGGTCGGTGGGAAAACCGGGATAGGGCGCGGTGGTGACGTCGGCGGCGTGGGGCCGCGATCCATTCATGTGCACTTTCATGCCGCGCATGGTGGTGGTGACTTCCGCTCCGCTTTTGACCAGGATCGAAGACAGAGAGGCGATGGTTTCCGGCAATGCGCCAACCAGCTCGACCTCACCGCCGGCGATGGCCGCGGCGATGGCATAGGTGCCGGCCTCGATACGGTCAGGCATGACGCGATATTCGGCGCCTTCAAGCGAATGCACACCTTCGATCGTGATCTCGCTGGAGCCCAGACCCGAAACCTTCGCCCCCATCCGGTTCAGGCAATTGCCCAGATCGGCGATTTCCGGTTCGCGCGCGGCATTGACGATTTTGGTTGTGCCTCTGGCCAGGGTCGCCGCCATCATCGCGGTTTCGGTGGCGCCGACCGAGACAAAGGGAAACACGATCTCAGCGCCCTTCAACCCGCCCGGCGCTTTGGCGATGACATAGCCTTCGGTCAGTTCGATTTTCGCGCCCATCTGCTCCAGCGCGGCGAGATGCAGTTCGACGGGACGCGCGCCGATGGCGCAGCCGCCGGGCAGCGACACTTTGGCTTCACCGGCCCGCGCCAATAGCGGCGCCAAGACCTGAAAGCTCGCCCGCATCTTGCGCACCATGTCGTAGGAGGCGAACACCGAGCTGATCTGGCGCGCTTCCAGCCGCATGGTGTCGCCCATGCCCAGATTGGGCGACATGTTGACCTGGATGGTGACGCCGAAGGTCATCAGCAGTTCCGCCATGGCGCGCACGTCGGCCAACCGCGGCACATTGGCCAGGGTCAGGGGCTGCGCGGTCAAAAGCGATGCCGCCATTAACTTCAAAGCGGCATTTTTGGCGCCGCTGATGGGGATTTCGCCCTTCAGCGGGTGGCCGCCGCGGATTCGGATACGGTCCATGAAAACCCTTGTAGCGGGGGGAAAAGGCCAAGGAAAGGCTGGGAAAAGCGGAGCTAGTCTCCGGTTTTAAATGGGGTTTTGGATGGGCTTTTTGAAGGCTTGGGGGCCGTTTTGGGGTCTGTTTCGGGGGTGAGCCCGGTTTTGGTCAGTTTCCGGCGCTTCAGATTGGCGCGCAGCGCCTGGGCCAGCTTTTCGGACGAGGATTTGACCATAACAAACTCTTCAAAGCCTTGTGGGGAAATGTGAAAAACCCGGCTTTCCTTCGCGGAATCCTTACGTTATAGCAGCGCACCCTTGACCAAACTCCGTCTTAAGAGTTGGGGCTTAAGGGTTGGCCGGTAAGGTCCAAAAATACCACGGTTGCCGTAGTAGCGTAGTGGTAGCGCAATCCCTTGGTAAGGGATAGGTCGTGAGTTCGATTCTCACCTACGGCACCATCTTCCCGCAGAAATGCGGGCTTTCGCTTGCGCGAGTCGTTCCTGATTCAGAACCTTTCGGAAACCAACGGCGCGAACAGGATGGCAACTGCACGTTTTATCCGTGCACTACGGTCTGCCCCCCTCGCGTCAAAAATCGTCAACATCAGGGACGCCCGGCGAAACTAGACACCGCCCCCCGGTTCGACCCCGACGCCCCGGGGGCTCTGTGTGCGATAGAGCGCGCGTATGGTTTTTTTGGATTTTTCAGACCGGACTTGCGGTCCTTGCGCCACGAATGTTCTGTCTCCCTGCGCGGCAGATGTTTCGGAGCGCCGTCAGTGGACGCCAGAAACGAAAACGGCGGCATCATGGCCGCCGTCTTGCGTTCCATTGGGAGCGCCTTGACTAGGTTACGACAACAGCTTCCTTGCGGCGCGCACTGCGAACCAGGAACCCTGTGCCGAGCAGGCCTAGGAAAAACATCGCCCAGGTGGCCGGTTCTGGCACTTCCGAGGTGGTCAACGATACGTTGACGGGCAGATTGTATTCCCAATAGCCGGGAGCAATTCCAGTATTTGCCGCGCCAAAAAATCCGGCGCTGAAAGTGTTGTCTCCGTTATTATAGACGTCGAATTGCTGGGAGGTTCCAAAGCCAACAGGCCCCGGCCCCATGGCGAAGATCAATCCATTGGTATCAATCGGGACCGCGGTATCAGCACCGAACCAATCTGTCCCGTCGTTAGAGCCGTAGCCCAACAGTCCGCCGCCCACATTTTCGACGCCGGGGCTATTGAGAGTAACCAACGTAAGTGACTGCGAACCGGTTAGCCCCCTCCGGTGATTGAACCACTACCACTTATTGCTTGCCCACCCTGCGAAAAAAGGGAAACCGTAGCGGAGTATGAACCGTGACTGTTCGAGCCATCAAAGGAGTAATTGTAAATTACACCTGCATCTGCGGTGCTCCAACCCAATGTGGTCAGTGCAAAGACCGCGGCTCCGAATGTTTGGCGAAACTTCAACACAATCCTCTTTTTCGTTCCGCGATTACTTATGCCTTGGAGGTAAGATCGCTGTTTGGCCCGCTCCCAAAATGGAAGACCCGGCGCGAGGGTAAGTCGGACCGGGTCCACAGAAGCTTTGGCAGTGTATGGAGACACTGAACGCCCCCAACTTCCAAAGCTATTAGACCGACATAGGCCTGCGCGGGCAATCACGGGAACATGTTCTGCAATGCCAAATATCGTGCACGACGCGCCAGCTTGATTAGCACGCATACAATTTCGAAATTCGATGCCCCGCGCGGAGTTCCTGTCGCGCGAACTCGGTCGCTTTGGCACGGCTCGCACACAGTATGGCACTGCAAAACATGCAGCCGATTTTGATCGCGATTACCTTGAGTAGCGCCCGAGGAACTTTCGTAGTTCCGGGCCCTAGGAGATCAAACTCATGCTAACGCAGCTGGCAGTAACTGATACTTCGGAATTGGCTCGATTGAACCTTGCAGAATTCGATGCAAGCAGCCGCGCATTCAGGCGGCTGATGCTCAAACTGACCCTGTTGGCAATCGTGCTCGTAGGCGCGGGGCTCGGGCTGTTGGCGCTGGGATAACTACTGCTTGAGATCGGCAGTGCGCCCGCAGAACCATTGGCTCTAGTGGCAGCCTCCTCAGTCAAGTTGCCGAAAACACGGAGCAGTCATGTTTGGCCTAGGAAAGCGACGCACAATCAAGCAAGAGAAAGCGTCCAATGCAAACGGCGATCGTCTAATGACTGCCGTTACAGCGATGGAGAGTACCTTCTTTCAGTGGAAAATCGGTCTCCACGAAGAGGAACGTGAAAAGCCTGAGGCGGCTGCAGTCTTGATGGGAATGTTTGATTCCCTCGCCCAAGCTATCGGCGTGAATACCGCCGACTCGGTACCAACGTTCTGTGTTGCGCTGGGAAAAGCGACCGATCCGGTCACGCAGAACCTCGACGCAGGCGCGCTGCTTAATCGCATGCTCAAAACTCTTTCTGACCCACGACTACAGCCGTGGGTACGCTACGCGGGCGCAAAAGTGCACGCTATCCCGGTGTCGCACCAGAACCCGACCGATACGATATTTGAGGTGCTGAAAGCAGTGAAGGCAGGTCATCTCTTGAACGCGGCGCAATAGGCTAACCAGCCGAGTTTACAGTTGTTTCTGAGATCGCCTGGGCGCTTGGTCTATAGTCCAATTGCCTGATCGGGCAGCATCGCGACCATTGTCCCGCCCGCGAACACGTTGCACCCCCATGCTCGTTTGCGAGGCCTTAAATGGCCCACAATCCCACCCCTCCCGGTTGGGTTGTGGGCCATTCGTTTGACGAGACCGTGCTGAATGCGCCGCCTTCTACGCGCCGAATAGCCCGTATTTACTCGCGCCCTTTTGACCTCTCTTCGCCTTCAGCGGCGCATTGGCGCGGTGCACCAGAATATCCTGCAGCGTGGGCTCAGCATAAAAGCCCAGCAACCCTTGGCCCGCCCAATTTGCGCGCGATGAAGACTTCGGAAGAGTCCGCGGTTCGCATCCAGGTATGACCAACTGCAAGCCCACCGTCTTGCTTTCAACTCGAGCCATTCACCTCTCCAGTTCCCTGAAACGGGAAATCCTAGCACCGGCGGGACAAAACACTCACCGCTCCTGCCGACAATCCACAAGCGAGCCCGCGTCGCTCACAACAATGTGCAAGAAATTTACGCCGGAAGGTCAGTACATGGCCTACTTAGGTCACCGGGCGTCGGTTAGGGAGGTGGCGGGCGCCAAGGTGATATTGACCACCGGATCATATCGGTTGTCGGCGCCACTGGCGGAATCCACGATAGAAGAAATGCCGGCCGTCAGTACGATGTCCGCTGCAATGTTTCCGGCTATCATTGCACTGACGCCCGAATGGTTGAGATAGGTTGCTTGCGCGAAGCCTGGCTTATCGCACTTGATTTCGATGTCGTATTTCCGACGTTTCACGTTCAGGATGCCGGGAGCATGGATAGTGCCGATTGCAATCCCTTGCCGATAAAAAATACAGCTTGCACCTGATGGATTGGTGTTGACCGTTATTTCTTGCGACGTTCCATCGATAATAGACGCGCAGCCAGACCCGATTATTCCCAATGCGGCAACCGCCGCAAAAGTGTGGATTTTCATTTGGAGTACCCGTGCCCGTTGATTCGCGGCCGATGTATCCGCTTGGGCGCAATAGGCACATGATGGAAACAGCCAAAAAACGATCTTTTCATGCCAAGATGCACTGAGCCGCACCACCGCTGCCACGCAGTCGCAAGCGTTCCAGCGATTTGTTTTCGGACCAATCTTCAACGGTTTCGGAAAGCGTACCGCGTTAGTTTGTGCGAAACGACGCAAAAGCGTGCAGCAGTGAGTGACCGTAGCCCTTGGTAAGGGATAGGTCGTAAGTTCGATTCTCACCTACGGCGCCATTCTTTTGGCCCGCGACGCGGGGCCAAAAGAAGGACAAGGCCGGGCGCGGCAGAACGAAGACACGGACTTCCCGGAAAAATCGCCCTCACCCGCCCCGGCGGCGCCACAGCTCCCGATAAGCGCGCTCCAATTTCCGCGCAAAGTCAGTCGCATCGAACAAAGAGCTGTTGGCCCGTGACGCGGCCAGCTTGCTCTGCACCTCCTCCAACGCCTGCCGGTCGTTCGCCAATCTCAGAGCCGCGCCCGCATAAGCCTCGGCACTCTCCGCGATCAGTTCCGGCAAATTCAGCGCTGTAAGCAGACTTGCCGCCACCCGGCCCGCAAAATTTGTGCCCCGTTGCGTCAGCACCGGTAGCCCAGCCCAAAGCGCATCGCCGGCGCCGGTATGGGCGCCATAAGGCTGGGTATCCAGAAACAGGTCGGCGCAGCCATGACGCGCCAGATGGGCATCCACTGCGACATGCGGCGCAAAGATCAGGCGCGTAGGATTCACGCCAAGCTTCTGTGCGGCCGCTGTCAGGTTTGCCTTGGCGCTGGCATTGTCGTCCAGCAGCCACAGCACGCTGCCCTCAACCTGTTGCAGCAATCGCATCCAGATCGTGAACATGGGTTCGGTGATCTTCCAGCTGGCGTTAAAGCAACAGAAGACGAAGCCCTTCTCCGGCAATCCAGCAGCAAGACGCGAAGGCCGCGGCGGCACCACGCGTGCGCCATCATTGGACTGGTAACAGCCGGAAAGATGCACAATGCGCTCGGCATAGTGGGGCTGCGCCGCCAGCGGCAACACCACATCATCCGCCAACACCGCATCGATGCCGCAATCGCCGATGGTGGCTGGATAGCCCAGCCAGGTCAGCTGCAGCGCCGCCGGCCGCCGGGCCAGGATACCGGGCCGCGAATCCCTGGTATGGCCTTTCAGGTCTATGGCGATATCGATCTTAAGATCGCGCAGCAGCCGCGCCACCGCTGCATCGTCCATTCCCGCCACGTCATGAAAATGGTCGAACGCCGCCTTCAGCCGGGCGCGGATGGCGCTGCCATCATCCGGCCCCCATGAAATTGCCGTGATCTCAAAATCATTGCGGTCATGGGCTTCGAACACACCCGCCGTCAGCCAGGCCGTGGCATGGGCATGGAAATCCGCCGACAGATAGGCCAGGCGCAGTTTCCCCTGGTCTCGCAATGGCGCAGGAGTCAGAGGCGCGACGTCTCTTAATATGTGACGCAAATAGGTCTGGGTGGCGCGCGACTGTTCGGCATCTCCGATTCCATAGCCCAGCAAGGTGAAAGGCGGCAGGACATCGCGCCCAGCCGCGATGCGGGCCGGCAGTTCCTTTGCCAACCGCGCCATCGCCGCCCAGTCGCAGGCGCGCAGGACCGCATTGGCCGCGCCGCCGAAGGCATGGCGGTGCGCGGGGTCGCGAGCCAGGGCCGCGATATAATTTTCCAGAGCCCCGGCGAAATCTTTGCGGTCCTCCAGCAGAAGCGCGCGGGTGTAATACAACTCAGCCAATTCCGGCTTCTGCACCAGCGCGGATTCCACATCGGCCAGCGCCCAATCGGTTTGGCCCATCGCCTGATAAGCCAAGGCGCGATTATAAAGACCACCCGCATGTGCCGGCTCCTGCGCCAGCAAACGATCCGCGATGGCGACAGCTTCTGCCGGGTGCCCTAGCTCCCTCAGCAACAGGATGCGTTGGTTCAGGGCGCCGCAATCGGCAGCCGCGAGCCGTTCCAGCAACGCCAAGGCTTCTGCCTGCCGCCCCGATTGGCGCATCGCCAGGCAATAAAAATCCAGCGTGTCGGCGTCACCCGGATTCACCGACAGAGCGGCTGTCAATAAGGACGCGGCTTGATCCGACGCCCCCTGCCGCAACCGCGCCAGCCCGGCGAAATGCAGGGCAGGAAAATTCCTGGGGTCGGCGGCCAGCACCCGCGCATAGCGATCAAGCGCATCCTCCAGCCGTCCAGCACGCTGGTGGGCCAGCCCCTCTTCCAGCAAAGCGCGGATCGGTCCCGGGTTTTTGTCCATGTCACGTCCAGAAAACCAAGCTTGATGCGCGAAGGCAATGGGCGTCCGATCCCGCGGGTGCTAGCGATAGCACGGGGGTTTCACACAATTGCGCTTCTGCAGGACCTGAAAAAAATGCCAAGCTCCGCGCCACAAATCGCGAAGAGGTATGGATGTCACGGTTCGGGCGCGTTTTGGGCTTCGGCCTGTTGGGGCTGATGCTTTTGTCCTCGGCCATCGCTTCCGCGGCCACGCCTCAGGACCAGGCCGCACTCGACAGTTTCGCCAAAAATCTCGGCTACCGCTTCACGCTTCTCAGCAACAAAGCCACCGAGGGCTGTCCGGCGCAGCAAACCTGCTTTTCAGCCAGCTTGGATCTGACCATGCCCAAGACCATGCCGACAGGCGACTGGTCGCTCTATCTGGGCTTTGCCGAGAATGTGCTGCCGCTGAGCAGCGACAGCTTCGCCCTGACAAGCGTGAATGGAAGTCTGCATCGCATCGCGCCCAAAGCCGGCATGGTCAAGGCGGACACCAGCTATCATTTGAATTTCACAGGGCCGACGCATTTCTTCTCACCCTTTATCCTGCTGCCGAATGTCTATGTCGCTCAAGAGGGGTTGAAGCCGCGTGTGATCGAGGCCACCCGCCCAAAGCGCGATCCGGACTCGCATTTGGAAGAATTGCCCTTCATCACGCCCTTCACGGATGAAGCCCAACTTGCGACCGCGCATCCCGACGACGCCACGGTCTGGCTGACACCCGGGCGTTTGTTTGAGCAGAGCGCCAAGCGCCACATGGATGTCGCGGCGCCGGAATTCGTCATCCTGCCCACGCCCGCGAAAGCCGCGCATGTTGACGGCCCAGTCCTTGATCTCAAGGCTGGCGCGCATTTGGCGTTTCATGGCATCCGGTCCGCCGATATCGCGCCCGCGATTGCCGCGTTCAGGCGCCACGTGCCTTCGGCCAAAGATGGCGTGGAACTGGCTATCACCATCGATCCGGCGATGACGCCGGAGGCTTATCGCATCACGGCAAAAGGCGACGTCATCGCCATCACCGCTGCCGATGCCGCCGGCGCCTCTTATGCCTTGCGTTCGCTGGCCCAGCAGGCGGCCTACGAAAGGCTGCGCCTGAAGCCGTTGGAGATCGAAGACGCACCACGCTTCGGCTTTCGCGGTCTGATGCTGGACCTGGGGCGCAATTTCCACCCCAAGGCGCAAGTCCTGACCATTATCGAACAGATGGCGGCGGTGAAGCTCAACAAGCTCCATCTCCATATGGGCGATGACGAAGGCTGGCGGCTTGAGATTGGCGGCCTGCCGGAACTTACCGGGATCGGCGCCCGCCGCTGCCATGATCCGGCGGAAACACATTGCATGATGCCGTTTCTGGGCATCGGCCCCGATTCCATCGCCCCCGCCACCGGCCATCTGACCCGGGCCGATTACATCGAGATTTTGAAAGCCGCCAAGGCGCGCCAGATCGAAGTGATCCCCTCGTTTGACATGCCGGGCCATTCGCGCGCCGCCATTATCGCCATGAAAGCCCGCGCCCGCCGCCTGATCGCCGAAGGCAAGCCGGAAGAAGCGGCGCGCTATCGCCTGGACGAGCCGGAGGACAAGACCGTCTATTCCTCCATTCAGCACTACAATGACAATACGCTGAATGTCTGCCTGCCTTCGACTTATGCATTCATCGCCACGGTGATCGACAGCCTCAAGGCGATGCACCAGGAAGCCGGCCTGCCGCTGCGCATCTATCATATCGGCGCCGATGAAACCGCCGGAGCCTGGAAGGATTCACCCGCCTGCCGGAAGTTTATGGCGGACCAGAAACTGACCTTGTCGCAGCTCGGTCATGTCTTTCTGGCCCGTGTCGCCGCGCTTTTGCGCGATAAGGGAATAGAAGCAGCGGGCTGGAGCGACGGT
>Ga0163161_10002854_pt1 | contig 12253 bp, 9 predicted proteins | sample S45metaG_FD_129847 | JGI IMG/M metagenome (GOLD analysis project Ga0163161, IMG submission 129847) | Switchgrass rhizosphere microbial communities from Kellogg Biological Station, Michigan, USA - S4-5 metaG | ecosystem: Host-associated > Plants > Roots > Rhizosphere > Soil | place: USA: Michigan... | reverse complement strand
GTAGAGCAGTTGGCTTTTAACCAATTGGTCGTAGGTTCGAATCCCACACGACCCACCATTTTTGGCGGTTTAGAAAATCCGGAAGGCCCACGCAAGTGAGGATTTCCGGGTTTTTTTTTGCCTTTGATTTGAGGGGGGCTTGCCGGCGCTCAGGCTGCATAGCCCGCTCGGTGATAATGCCCGGGGCAGGCGAGCGACGGTACCCCGATGGTCGCCGCATTCGCTGAGTGCCCATGGGCCGAGCGCAGCTGTTTAGCAGCCGGTCGGACTTGTACAGAGTGACGCTGCTTAACTTCCCGTCTTGAAAGTGCCAATGCGTTGTTCGTCTCTCAGCCTGGCCATCCAATTGAATATTGTCAGTGCTTGATAAAGTACTAATAATTGACACCGTGTCTTTTCTTATAAGGTGCGGTTTAACCGTTGTTAACTAGTTGCATCGACTTATTGATTTTTTAAATTCCAGCCAGCAGGCCGGGTTTACGCTAGTCATTACGAGGGTGTGACGCTCTGTGGCGACGGCCACTTGAAAAAAAGCCTATGCGTCATATTGACACTCCCAAAGCGATCTACTTAACTGGCCGCAGTCACGGAAGTCGAGCTGGAACCTAATCACGGAAGACTCTTATGAATGTGCTCTTGATGCATCCCATCGCGGATTGGTCGGTCCAACGCATTGCGCAGCTGTGTAAGGTTAATGGTTGGCAACTGACTATTATGACCATTCGCTCTTCTGGTGTGGGTGATGGTATTTCCGGTTTGCATGAGTGGCTGCGGGTCGACAAGTTAAGTGAGGCACTCGCCGATATGCGTGAGGCGATCGGCGATCGTCGTTTTGATGTTGTTATTCCCGGTAATGAGTTTGCTGTGGTCGCAGCAGAAGTGTTAGCCAAATGGCTGGGCATTTACCATAACGATATTGATAAAATTAAGTTGGCGCGCAATAAGGCCGCTATGCGCCAAGCGTTTGAGGCGGCGAATATACCGCAGCCAAAAGTCAGGGCGCAGGTCGCTTCGATGGAGGCATGTCGTGCGCTTGACTGGGCCGCTATTGCCATGCCGGTAATCGTCAAACCGGTGGATATGGCGAGCAGCCTATTTGTCCGCAAGTGCGACACGGTCGAAGAAGTGGAGCACACGCTGGCGCAGATCTTTGCGTTTGAACGCTCAATGATTACCAACTATGACTTTCAGCGACAGGCCTTGATCGAGGAGTTTGTCGAAGGCCCCGAGTTCAGCCTGGAATGCGTGATTGATCAAGGTGTCCTGCGCCAGCAACTGTTGACCAAGAAATTCGTATCGCCCTTTCCCGGGTGCTTCGAGATCGGCCACATCAGCGGGGTTGCGGTCCCGCCCAGGCATGTCGAGGCGCTGAGCGTGCTCAGTGAAAAGATCGCGGCCATGTGGGGCATGCCCAACGGCATCATGCATATCGAATTCAAAATGACCGACGAACACCTGTGGGTGATCGAAGCCGCCGCTCGGGTGCCCGGCTGCCGGATACCCGAACTGGTGCAAATCCGGCATGGGGTGCAGATTGAAGAAACCTTCATTCGTTTGCGCGCAGGCTTGCCCTGGACACCTGTCGAAGCTTCAACCGATGCGCATGAAGAATGGGTAGGTATTCGCTTTTCCTTCCCAGAGCGCGCGCAGGCGGTGGTGACGTCCAATATCCAAGTTCTCCAGGAACACTACGACGACGACCATGTCATGGATGGTGCGGATGCATTCTCGGTCGATCGGCGTACGGGGTTCGTATTTGCCCGCAGTCAATCATTTGAAGAACTTTGTCGTTTTATCGGTGAAGTCTGATGTTGTTACTTCAAACGCGTTTATAACGCTCGGCCAATAAGGCGTGCGCGTGCGCTTGTCGAACTGTTAGTCGTTGAGTTGTTTAATTCGTTCCGTTACTGAGACCTGTGAACAGTGGCGCCTAATAACGTCGCTATTCCGGATGCGTCGCAGGTGCGAGTGGTCAAACAGTCTGTAGTGGAACTATTGCTGTCTCACTTACGTCCATGTGTGTCTATTACTATGCATAAAAAAACGATAGAAACGCTCACCGATATTGAGATTCGTGGTCTTTCTTCACACTACAGTCTGGCGGATGGGCATGCGTACCAAGATGTCGATGACTGTTATAAAACTATTATCAATAGTTTGCCGGAGTGTTGGGGTGAAGCGCGGACTCGGCCAATACCGCAATTGGAGTTTGCGTTTAAGCAAGCGTACGCCACCCTGGCGGGATCGCCTGCACTGGCCGGCATTACGCAGTTCAAGATTTGCCCTACGGCATCGAACTCGATTGATATCGTTGGCGCTTTTTTGGCGGAGCTGAATATAAAGACCGCCCTGATCGAACCCACGTTCGATAACCTCGCCTTATTGTTGAAACGCCGTTCGGTAGAGCTGGTCTCCATTTACGATGATCTGCTGGTGGACGCGGCGCGCCATGACGGATTAGGCCCGGATGTGCTCGACGAGAGTATTCGCGCGCTGTTCCTGGTCAACCCTAACAACCCCACCGGGCGAGTGTTGAGCGAGCCGGAATTTCGCGCCATCGTCGATTACTGTGCGCAGACCGGCACCAAGGTCATCCTTGATAACAGCTTCCGCCTGCATAACCGTCGCCCCTTTGACGACTACCGGTTGCTGGTGGAGTCCGGTGTCTCGTTCATTTGCATCGAGGACACCGGCAAGGTGTTCCCGACGTTGGACATGAAAGGCAGCCTGCTGGTCTATTCCGAAGACAACCGTGTGCTGATGGACCGTATCTACAACGAGATTTTCCTGTGTACCTCGGCGTTTTCCCTGGTGGTGCTGGAAAAATTCCTCAGCGTTACCGCCCAAGTGGGTTTGCATAAAACGGTATGGCGCACGGTTGATACGCACCGTCAGTTACTGCGTGCGGCGCTGGACCTCTCGACCCTGGAAGTGGACCTGAGTGCGCGCCATTCCTCCTTGAGTGTCGAATGGCTCGATTGCAGCCTCGCCGGTCTGGATGACTTTCGCGTGTGCTCACAGTTCGAACAACAGGGCATCACCGTGCTGCCGGGGCGAATGTTCTATTGGAACAGTCACCACGTGCCTGCTCACCAGCACAACTTGAGGGTCAGCCTGCTCAAACCCCATGCCAAGTTCGCGGATGCAGTGGATCGCCTGAGCCTGTCTGTCGGGCGCAAGCTGATCATGCCGTTGGGCGTGCCTGCCACGCTCGGTAGCTGAGGCCGGATCAAGATGACGATCTACGATACCCAGGCACACCACGCCGACATCGAAGCGATCCGTTATTTATCCAAGGTCGCCAGCACGAACCAGCGTACCGACGCCAAGCAGGTGTTTTATTCGCGCCAGGCCTACGACACCCTGCAAAACCAGCAGCGCGTAGCGCGCCTGCTCCCGGCCCGGCTCAAGGCCTATCGGGCCGCGTCGCGGGGTGAACCGCTGGAAGGGCCGTCCATGGTTGCACGGCTGTCGGCCTTGGTGGATCACGCATTCCAGAACACGGTGCTGTATCGCAACCTGTATACGGCAGCAGGTTTCACACTTGGCGACATCCGCACACTGGCGGATTTTGAGGCGTTGCCGGTGATCACCAAGCAGGATTTGCGCGATTGTCCCGAGCATGAGCGTATCTGTCAGTCAGTTGCACTGCCGTCCTACACGTCCAGGACTTCCGGCTCATCCGGCGCGGCGTTGAGTGTGAAGTACGGTGACCAGCAGTACGTGGAGTCGATGACCCACTACCTGTGGCAATTGGAGCAGGCACTGGGTAAGCCGGTGGATCCGCAGCGCTGGATTTACAACATCCATCATGCGCGCTGGTGGTTGTCTTCGGTGCAGGGCCAATACCGCACGTTTGCGATCAATGATTTGCCCCCGCTGGAGGCATTGGCGGCGCACCTGGACGTGCTGCGCCCACAAGTGCTGGTGACCTTGCCCAGTTACCTGGCGACCCTCGTCGCCCATGGGGTTGACCTCAAGCAATACGGGGTCGAGGCGATCACCACCAATTCGGAGCAAAGCTCGCCCCTGGAACGCCGCCAGTACGAGGCCTACTTCGGCATGCCCGTGCGCGATGAGTATTCCAGCGTTGAACTCGAACAAATCGCCTTCGAGTGCTCCCACGGACGCCACCATGTGCTTGAGGGCAGTGTGTACGTTGAAACCCTTGATCCGGATGCGGACGGCGTCGGCACGGTAGTCGGCACTAATCTGCAGGCATGGCACATGCCCATGATCCGCTACAACCAGGGTGACCTGGCGGTGATGGCGCAAGAGCCCTGCGGGTGCTCGGCACACACGCCTGCGCTGATGCATTTGCACGGGCGCCGTAATGCCTCGTTTCAGGCGCGCGATGGGCGCGTGGTGCCGTCGGCCTCGATATTGGGCATCGTCGATGACTTTCTGATGCGCACCGGCAATGGGGTAGAAGCCTATCGGCTCTACCAGATGAGTGTTGACGAAATGGCGCTGTACCACACCGGGGCCTGCCAGCGACTCGACAGCACCGCCCTGCAACAGCAACTGCAGCGTTTGTTCGGGCACGCGTTGGTATTGAACCTCAAGCACGTCGACGAGTTGCCGCAGCAAGCCAGCTACAAACGACAACTGCTGGTCAGCCTGGTCATGGCGTGATCCGGTCATTCACAGTCAGGGATGAACATGAAAAAACTTCTAGTCACCGGTGACGGTTACGCGCCTCATCATTTTGCCTCGCTGCGCACGGCAGGCTACGACATCCGTCATCTGCCGGGAGATGCGCCCCACTCGCAGGTACTCGATGAGCTGGCTGATACGTCGGTGCACCTGCTGGGCGGTTCGGAGCGCTTTGGCGCGCACGAATTTGGCCTGGCGAAAAAGCTTGAGTTGATATCGTTCGTCGGCACGGGGATTGGTGCCTTTGTCGACGAAGCGTTGGCGCACACCCATGGCGTCAAGACCCTGCACACACCGCCAGTAATGGCGCCTGCTGTCGCTGAGCTGACCGTAGGCCTGTTGTTGTGCGTGTACCGTGCCATCTGCGTACAAAACCGTGAGGTCAAGCAGTCGCAGGCTTCGCCATTGGTATCCCGCGAGCTGGCGGGGGCGCGAGTCGGGGTGATTGGCCTGGGCAATATTGGTCGGCGCGTTGCGGGCATGCTCAGTGACACCTTTGGCGCGCAGGTTGCTTACCACTCGACAACCCGCAAGCCCGAGGCCGAGCAGGCACACAACTTGAGCTACATGGCACTCGATGACCTGCTGCGTCGCAGTGAGGTGGTTATCCTCGCGTTGCCGACCAACGCCCAGACCGAAAACATCATCAACGCGGCGCGTCTTGCACTGTTGCCTGCGTCCGCTGTGCTGATCAATACCGCAGGTCCGCGGCTGGTCGATCCGCACGCGCTCAAGCTGGCCCTGGACACCTGTGCATTGGCCGCTGCGGCATTTGACGGTTACTACGCCGAGCCGCTGCCGCATCCGGCCGATGATCCCTGGGGCTTGCTGGCATTGCCGGATGACAAGTTCATCATCACCCCGCACACCGCCGCCAAAACCCCGCAAACCTGGGAGCGTATGGTCGAGCATGCGGTCAGCAATGTCCTTAACCATGCGCGCGAGGCCCAGCGATGAGTGTTGCTCAAGCCAAGGCAGTACCAGGCGCGGAGGCGATCGAGCGGTTTGTGCGCACGTTGCCCTGTGAAGTCATCACGCCCCAGGATGCGCATTACGACGAAGCGCGACAGATCTACAACCGTTTTCACGATATGTACCCGGCCGCACTGGTGCGCACGCTGGATCATGCTTGCCTGCGCCAAGTGCTCAGCTTTGCCATGGCGCAGGGTGTGGAGCTGGCGATTCGCGGCGGTGGTCATCATATCGGCGGCCTGGGCACCAGCCATCAGGGCATCGTGATTGATTTCTCGCCGTTCCAGCAGGTGCAGTTGGACACCGCCAATGGCGTTGTTCATGTGCAGCCGGGTGCCACCCTCAAAGCGCTGGATGAGGCCCTGTGCCCGCATGGCTGGGTAGTGCCCACCGGCACCGTGAGCCAGACCGGCCTGGGTGGCCTTACCCTCGGCGGCGGGATTGGCTGGCTGGTGGGCGCCTATGGGTTGACGTGCGACAACCTGGTCGGTGCCGATGTCATGCTCGCCGATGGCAGCGTTGTGCGTGCCGGGGAGGGCGCGCACAAAGACTTGTTATGGGCGCTGCGCGGCGGCGGTGGCAATTTTGGTGTGGTGCTGTCTTACACCTACCGTCTGAACCGATTGCCCGACGTGTGTTGCGGTGCGTATCGGGTGCAGTGGTCCAGGGTGCCCGACGTGCTGGCCAGGCTGGTTGAATTCATGCTGCAGCGCTGCCCGCCGCAGCTGACTATCGCGCCGGCTTTCTTGCGCGATGCCGCCGGTGAGCCCTACCTCTCGATTGATTTCTGCGGCTTTGAAGCATGCCCGGACGGTTTGCGTGAGTTGGCCGTGGTAGCCGCCGGCTGTGAGCCCGACAACATCCGCCGCTGGGACTTTGCCGACTGGCAAAGCAGCTTCGATGCAAACTTTCTCCCGCCCATGCGCGGTTATTGGAAGGCCAAGTACCTGACCCAACTGACCGCAGCGGACATTGCCCTGTTAATCACCCACTACGAGCAGGCACCGCGCGCGGCCCGTTGCACTATCACCCTGGAACATCTGCACGGTGCCTTCCGTGAAATGCCTTGCGAGGAGTCTGCCTTCGGCCACCGGCAGATGAATTTTGGCGTACTGATATCGACCCGCTGGCCCACGCCTGCGGACGACCCAGCGCACGTGGGCTGGGTACGCGGGGTGGCCAGCGAACTGGACCCCCATGGCCGTTGTGGCAGCTACGTCAATTACAGCCCGCTGGACAAGGATGACCAGGTGAGCAGTCTGTACGGCGATCACCACCAAAAGCTCAAGCGCCTCAAAGGTCTTTACGACCCGCAGAACCTGTTTCGCCGCAATCACAACTTATAAGAAACCGCGCAGGCAGTATGCGCCACCGGGACGTGTGTACTTATGGACAATTCAGCTTCGGACGATGTGACCTCCAGCGGCGCCCTATGGCGTCATGCCAGAAGCCATGGCTATGCGGCCCGGCTCAAAGACCTTCAGCAGCGCCGAGCCTTGGCCACCGCCTGGGCAATCGCGCTGGATTACCTGTTGATCGGCGCGGCCATGCTGGTGACGTTCAACCTGGGCTGGCTGGCGCTGTTGCCGGCGTTATTGCTGATCGGCAATCGACAGCGCGCGCTGGTGGTATTGATTCACGATGCGTCGCACCGCTTGCTCTGCAACAGCGGCAAAGCCAACGACCGCATCGCCAAGTGGCTGTTGTGCCCGCCGATGCTGATTTCGCTGTCGCGTTATCGCACCCTGCACTTGCAGCATCACCAACACCTGGGAGACCCGCAAAAGGACACCGATTACCTACACGACGAGGCCCTGATTGCCCAGGGTTGGTGGGCTACTTACCGTACGCAGTTGCTGGGCCGCAGCAATTTGTCCACGGCCTGCTTTGGCATGCTTGCCCGCATGACGCCAGGCGAGCGGCTGACCACCGCCACGTGGTGGGCTGTGGCCTTGGCAGGCGTTGCGACTGCCTGGGGCGTGCAAGGGCTGGGGTTGTTCGTGGCCTTGTGGGTGACGGCGAGAATAGGGGTGTACCACCCGATTATCAGCTTCGTGATTATTTCCGATCACGTCGGCCTGGTACCCGGCACAGTCGTCAGCTTTACGCGTAACCACCCCGGCAATCTGGCCTCGCGGTTTATTCATCCCCACAACAACGGTTGGCACCTGGCTCACCATTTGATGCCGGGCCTGCCTTTTCACGCGTTGCGTTCGGCCCACGGGGTACTGATGCAATGGCCGCCGTATCGCGATGCCGAGCACTGCGAAAAGTACTTCAGCGGCCCGCAAAGTGTCGTCGCGTCCTGGTGTCGCAAAAGCCGCCGTTGGACGCTGCCGGCCCTCGACCTGCTGTCGCGCCGCTGACCCACAAGGATGAACCCTATGAACGACACAAAAAAGGCGTTTGCCAACAGCGAGTACGCCACCGTGCGTGAGGTCCTGCTGTGTGTGCCTGCCCTGCACATGCCCACGCCGGGCAAACAGGTATTTGCGGCGCCGCAATTGGCCAGTCAACAACACCGGTACCTGGTGCAAGCGTTAACGGATGAGGGCGTGGTCTGCCGTTTCATTGAGTCCGACCCGCAGCTGCCGTACCAGTGCTACACACGTGACAGTTGCGTCATTACCCCCTGGGGCCTGCTCGTCACCCGCATGGGTTTCACGCCACGCAAGGCCGAACAGGACGCGATGCTGCGCTACGCCAAGGCCAGCGAGACCCCCATCTGGCAGCAGGTGAGTGTCGGCTCGCTGGAAGGCGGCGACGTGATGCTCATACGGCCAGGGCTGGTGCTGATCGGCGTCAACGGCGTGCGCACCACTCGAGCGGCTGCCGAGCAGGTTGCGCACTGGTTTGAAGCCGAGGGCTGGAGCGCGCGTATCGTCGAATACCCCACGACCTTTCGGCACCTGGACATCCTTGTGGGCGTGGTTGGCTCGCACGACCTGCTGTGCGCCACCGATGCGCTGCACCCGGCCGATCTGGCCTGGCTCAGGGTGCAGGGCTACCACCTGCATACGGTGCCGCTGGATGAATGTCGCACCATGGCGTGCAACACCCTCAACCTGGGTGACGGCAGAGTCGTCACCCATGCGCGAAACGCCTTCGTCAATCAATACCTCTCGGGCCTGGGGGTGCGCACGGTGCCGGTTGACATCAGTGAGTATGCCGACGATGACGGCGGTGTGCATTGCCTGGTCCAGGCACTGGTGCGAGATGCGGCAACGACGTTGAACCGCGCGGATCTTCTTCCATTGGCAGGGGCATTTCATGTTTAAACGCGATTATCAGTTTCCGGGCTGTGAACACTACCTGGACGCCTCGGCGAATTTGAAGCAGTTACTCGCCAACGACGACGTAGCCACGCGCGATGGCATTCACCGTGCCTTGCTGGTGTGGCGCGGCGGGTTTGCCTCCAACGCCTTATCCGCGGCTTTCGAAACTGCTGACTGGCCGATTCGGCTGTTGGAGGCGATGCCGCCGTCCGAGGCCTGGCCGTGGAAATGGGTCGGCGCCGACACCAGCGAAACCGACCCGACCAGGATCATGCAGGCCGTTCAGCGCGCCAGCGGAGTTGAACACACGCCACAGGGCAATGTGCACCTGACCCTTGAACTGCGTCGCTACGAAGAAAAACACAGCACCGTAGGCGACCTGGCCTGGTGGAAAAGCCGTCAGCAGCTGCTGGAACAGAGCGGCGAGTTTGGCCGCGCCTTTATTACGACGCTGCTGCGCGCGTTCGAGAGCGCGCAGGCCGCCGGCTCCGAGTTGTTCACCGAGCAGCTGTCAATTGTGATCTCAAAAGATCCGCAGTCCGTGCTCTTCACTCTGACCCCGACCCTGCACGCCGATGAGTATTACGCTCGCCGCCAGACCGCCATTGTCTCGTTGCTGGAAACCGGTTGGGACAGCATCGGTGGTGCCGTCTTCCTGCCTAAACGTTCAATGCAGTCGTTATGGCACCTGCGTCCGATCACCTTGCAACGGCTGCAAGACGAATTCGACGATGAAGTGCTGCTGCGCACTGAAAGCGGTGACGTAATGATCTACGACGGGATGATTAACGAGGAGGGGGTCGTGGTGCGAGACAAAGGCATTCCACATATCTCGCCGGATGCCGTGGGCAAGACCTCGAGGCTCTGTGTATTGATGTACCACAAGCGCTGAAGCCACGACGGCATCGCTTGCGACAGTGGGCGAACGGACTGATAAGAAGGGCCAAATGAGCAAACTTGTATTACAGGATGTCGAGCTGGGCTACACACAACCGCTGGTGAGCGACGTGAATCTGCGTATCTCCAACCAGGAAAAAGTCGGGGTGGTGGGCATTAACGGGGCGGGCAAATCCACCCTGATCAAATGCATCATCGGCGAATTGGAACCCTCCCAGGGCCATGTGTCGACCCAGCGCGGGCTGCGAATCGCGCATATCGACCAACATGTGCCCGGCGCGCTGCTGGCCACCACTTTCCAGCAATGTGTGGCACAGGCGTTGCCGCCCAGTGAACTGGCCGCGCGCGAATGGGAGGTCGACTATATTCTCGACGTGCTCAATGTGCCGGCACGCCTTCGCCAGTACCAGTTGGCCGACCTGAGTGCCGGCTGGCAGCGTTTTGCGCTGATCGCCAGGGCCTGGCTGGGCAACCCGGACATTGCCCTGCTGGACGAACCCACCAACTTTCTCGACCTTGAAAAAGTGCTGGTTCTCGAACGCTGGATGCGGGATACCGCCGGCGATACCCCGATGATCATCGTCAGCCACGATCGCCGTTTCCTCGACAACGTGACGGACTCGACGCTGTTCGTGCGGCCCTTGCGTTCGCGCTTCATCAACCATCCGTATTCCAGGGCCGTCGAGTTGCTGGAGGCGGAGGACCGCGCCGAAGAAAACCGCCGCGAGCGCGATACCAAGCAACTGGACCGCTTACGCAAAAGTGCCCACCAACTGCGCCAGATCGGCGTCAATAAACACAGTGACACGGCGCTCAAGCGCTCCGCCCAGCTGGATAAAAAAATCGAAGCGCTGGCCGACGCACTGCCCCGTGCCGTGCGTGAACAGCCGCGGGAGATTCAACTGAGCAACAGTGGCACTCATGCCAAGGTGGTGCTGGAGTTCCAACAGTTCAAATTGCGTACGTCCGACGGCCAAGTGTTGCTCGGTATCGATGAGCTGCGCATCTGGCAGGGTGAGCGTGTGGTCATCCTGGGGCGTAATGGCGCGGGGAAGACGCGGCTGATCCAAGCGATCCACGCTGCGCTGCTCGACCGCGACGCGGGCGCGCAACGTGGCATCCGTATTCCGCCGTCGATCTCCTGCGGCTACGTCGATCACGGCATGCAATTACTGGAGGGGAGCGCGACGCCCTTGCAATTTATCAGCGAGCGTTTTCGCCTGCATGAAAACCGCACCACCTCCCTGCTGGTGTCCACCGGCTTCGAGCTGGGCCTGCATAACCGGCCGATCGCGCAGCTGAGTGCGGGGCAACGGGTGCGCCTGCTGTTGCTGGTACTGCGCCTTGAGCAACCGAATTTCTACCTGCTCGATGAACCGACCAACCACGTCGATATCCAGGGGCAGGAAGCGCTCGAGCAAGAACTGGTGCATCACCAGGCGACCTGTGTGTTCGCCTCCCATGACCGCGAGTTCATCGACCGCGTAGCGACACGCTTTTTTTGGATCAAGGGGCAGCGCCTGGTTGAGGTGCAATCACCTGACGCTTTCTATCGCGAGTTGCGTGAAGTGGCCCTGGCGTAGTTCAGACAATGCTTGCTCATCCAGACCCATCCAGACCCATCCAGACAAGGTAAGGAGATTTTGTTATGACGCTTCGGATTTCGCTCTTGGCCGGCGGCGCCTGCACGGCCCACGATGCTTCGCTGCTGATGCTCAAAGCCATGGCCGATGACATCGGCGCGGATACGGCGGGTTTGGTTCAAGTCGAACATATCTACTACATCGAGCGCGGCGGCGGCATGCGGCACATCGCGGTCGGCGCCGGTGGCGACCTGTCACGGGCGGTGACTGCGCAGCAGTTGGCGCAGGCGCAACCGATGTCGGTGGCCGAGTTTGTCGACAGCGTAACGTCGAACCAGCATTACGTGTTTTCCTTGCTGCAAGGCACTGACGGGGAAGACGGGGTCTATCAGGGGTTTTTCAAAGTACTGGGCGTGTTGTCCAACCTGGGCAGCGTTTACCCGGCAGCCATCAGCCGTCACAAGTGGGCCCAGTCACTGGTTGCCGAGCATCTGGTCGATGGCTTGAAACCCATTCGCACCGCACGGTTCAGCGCCGATTCGAGCCTTTCGCAACTGACGCGCATCGTGACCGATTTCAGTGGCATCGAGTGCATTGTCAAACCCAACGACCTGGGGGGCTCGGTACACACCAGCGTGCTTGGCCGTGTGACGGTGCCTGCGTTGCAGGCCTACCTGCGCCAGGCCCAGGGGTATGCCCAAGAGTACCTGGTGCAGGAGCGCATTCTCGGCGAGGAGTACACCGTCGGCTGCGTGCGCATCGATGGCCAGACGGTTGTACTGCCGGTGGCCCAAGTGCTGACCCCCAAAGCGTTCCTGGGCTTTACGGAAAAATGGACGGAGCCTGGGTATCGCATCCATTTTATCGCTG
>Ga0163161_10002853_pt1 | contig 12261 bp, 11 predicted proteins | sample S45metaG_FD_129847 | JGI IMG/M metagenome (GOLD analysis project Ga0163161, IMG submission 129847) | Switchgrass rhizosphere microbial communities from Kellogg Biological Station, Michigan, USA - S4-5 metaG | ecosystem: Host-associated > Plants > Roots > Rhizosphere > Soil | place: USA... | reverse complement strand
GGGCAGGTCATCGACGGCGCGGCGCCCGAGGATGTCCAGGCGGTGCTGCGGACGGTCAGCGAGGGCCTGCTGCTCGAAATCCAGAAGACGTTCGACTTCTTCAAAGCGACGACCTCCGCGGACCGGATTGATCGCGTGCTGGTCTGCGGCGGGGCGTCGCGGGTGGAGGGCTTCACCGAGCTGATCGCCGAGCGCTTCGATACGCCCATCGAGCGGCTGAACCCGTTCAAGACGATCACGTTCGACGGCGCGGCGCTCGGCGTGGAGTCGTCGGATGAAATCGCCGCGACGGCGGCGGTCGCCCTCGGCCTCGCGCTTCGGAAGGCGGGGGACCGATGATTCGCATCAACCTCCTCGCCGTCGAGCGGGAAAAGCCGAAGAAGCGCGCGGGCGTCGCCTTCGACATCGGCCAGAAGGTCACGCTCGTCTGCAGCCTGATTCTCGTCGCCACCGCCCTCGGTATCGGGTGGTGGTGGTGGGCCCTCAACAAGAAGCAGAGCGATCTGGCGACGCAGACGGAAAGCGCCGAGCGCGAGATGGCGCACCTGAAGACGATCCTCGCGCAGGTGGCGACGTTCGATAAGCAGAAGCAGCAGCTGCAGGACCGCGTCGCGCTCATCGAGCAGTTGCGCAAGGGGCAACCGGGCGCGGTCCACATGGTGGACGAAGTGAGCAAGGCCGTCCCCGACATGCTCTGGCTCACCGATCTGAAGCAGGACGGCGGGGAGCTCACGATCGACGGTCGCTGCACGTCGCTGACGGCGCTCTCGGATTTCGTCGGCAACATCGAGCACAGCCCGTACTTCCGCCGGCCCGTCGAGATTCTCGACAGCCAGGTGGATCCGACGGCGCAGGCCGCCAACGCCGGCGAGCTGATCAAGTTCTCGCTCAAGGCCACGTACGCGCTGCCGGGCAGCGATCCGGTGCCCGCGTCCGGCAAGAGCGGCAAGAAGTAAGCAGCAAACGTAAAGCGGGCCGGCGTCGGCCCGATAGGACCAGAGACATCGATGGAACTCGCGTTGAACAAGCTGCCGTGGAAAGTGCAGGTCGGGGTGTTCCTGGCCGTCGCGGTGGCCGCCCTCGGCGGCTTCTACTGGTACTACGTCCAGGGCGCACAGGACACGATCGCGACGCAGCAGAAGAAGCTCGATGGGATGCTCGCCGAGGCCGCGAAGGCCAACGCCACGGCGCGGCAGCTCAAGGGATTCCAGTCGCAGGTGGCGGAGTTGACCGCGCGGCTCGACAACCTGCGCGCGGTGCTGCCGGAGGAAAAGGACGTGGGCGATCTGCTCCGGCGCCTGCAGACGCTGGCGACACAGTCGAACCTGACGATCCGCGGATTCAAACCGGCGCCAATCGTCCAGAAGCCGACGCACGCGGAGTGGCCGATTCAGCTGGAGCTGGACGGGACGTACCACAACCTGGGCCTGTTCCTCGATCGGGTGAGCAAGTTCCCGCGAATCATCAACGTCGCAACGGTGCGCATCAAGGCGAAGGACAAGCCGCAGCCGGGATCGACCATCACGGCGAGCTGCACGGCGACGACCTACGTGCTCGTGGAAGCGCCGGCGCCGAAAGCGGGCGCCGCGAAGAAACCGGCGGCGCCGGCCAAGAAGGCGAGCTGACGTGAGAACACTGGCTCTTTCGCTCGTCGTGCTCGGCGTGACCGCGGTGGCGGTCGCCGCGCCGCAGACACCAGCGCCGGCCGCATCGCCGGCCGCGCAGGCCGCGGCTCCGGCGCAGGTACCCGCCGCGCTGTCTCCGGCCGATACGTTTACTTACAACCCGGACGGGCGGCGCGATCCGTTTGTGAGCCTGTTGACGAAGGGCGGCGAGCGTCACGTGCCGCGGCCCGGCCAGGACCTCGAAGGTGTTGCCGGTCTGGCGGTGGAAGAGCTCACGGTGCGGGGCATCGTCTCGAGCCCGTCGGGTCTGGTGGCGATGGTGCAGAGCCCCGACCGGAAGACGTACCTCGTGCGGCAGAACGACAAGCTGCTCGACGGCATCGTGAAGTCGGTTACGGCGGAGGGGCTCGTGATTCTGCAGGAAGTCAACGACCCGCTGTCGCTGGTCAAGCAGAAGGAAGTTCGCAAGATGCTGCACAGCAACGAGGAAGGGAAGTAGGACCCATGCGTCGTTACGGCATTGTCCTGGGCGTGGTGGCGGTCACCGCGATGGCGGGCGCCGGCCCGCGGCTCAACGCGGCGACCGGACCGCGGCTGCGCGCGATCTCGACGACGAGCGGCGCACGCCCGGCCGTGCTCATCGAGGCCTCCGAGCCGGTCGCGTACGTCTCCGCGCGGCCCGATCCGTTCACGGTCCTCGTCGACCTGCGCAACGTCGCCGCGTCGGGCTACGCCAACGGCTTCGTGCCGGAAGCGGGCAGCCCCGTGCGGTCGATCAGCGTGGAGCCGGCACGCGGCGACGACGGCGCCGAAGTGACGCGCGTGCGCGTGTCGCTCTCGGAGCCAGTCGGCCATGAGATCCGCAGCCAGCGGAATCTGATTTTCGTAGAGCTCGAACGCGACGCGACGCCGTCTCCCGTGACGACCACGGTCCCATCGTCTGCGCCCGTTGCGCCGTCAGGCACGGACGCCAGCAAGGCGCTGGCGCACAGCCTGCGCGCGGTGCGCACCGAATACACCTCGGCCGGCACGAGCGTTGTCCTCGTCGGCGACGGCCGTCTGGTTGCCAAGAACATCGAAAGCGCCGGCAGTCGTCGCGTCTACCTGGATTTCGCGGGCGTCTCGCCGAATGTCGCGCCGGTGACGCAGGTGGGCAAAGGCGGCATCGACCGCATTCGCGTCGGCTTGAACAGCCGGGATCCGCTGGTGACGCGCGTCGTGATCGATCTCAATCGGGACGCGGCACATGTGCTCAGCACGACGCCGGGCGATTGGCGGGAATTGCGGGTGAACTTCTCGGGTGCGCAGAGTGGGGACGGTGCGAAAGCCGCGGAAGGTGCGGCGACTGCTGCGCCGCCGTCGCCCGTCGCGGCGCCCGCGCCGGTCGTGCCCATCCCCGCCAGTGCGCCCAGTGCACCAGCCGCTGCGGCACCGGCAGTGCCGGCGCCGGTAGCACCTGCGGTAGCCGTGGCACCTGCGGCAGCCGTGGCCCCTGCACCCTCCGCACCTGTCGCACCCTCCGCACCTGTCTCGCAGGCGCCCGTGACTCTGGCGGCGTCCGTTTCGGGGGCGAAGCAGTACACGGGTCACCCCATCAGCCTCGACTTCCAGGGCGCAGATCTGCGTGCGGTGCTCCGCACCTTCGCCGAGATCAGCGGGCTCAACATCGTCATCGATCCGGCGGTGCAGGGCTCCGTGGACGTCTCGCTGCGCGACGTGCCGTGGGATCAGGCGCTCGACATCATCCTGCGCGCGAACAAGCTCGGTTACTCGGTGGACGGCACGATCGTCCGCGTCGCCCCGCTGAACGTGCTGGCCGACGAAGAGAAGCAGCGCCGCACGCTCTCCGATGCGCAGGCACTCGCGGGCGAGCTGCACGTCATGACGATGACCCTCAGCTACGCCACGGCGGACCAGCTGAAGGGGCTGCTGCTGAAGAGCGCGCTGTCGCAGCGCGGCACGGTGGAGGTGGACCAGCGGTCGAACACGCTGATCATCACCGACCTGCAGGCGTCACTCGACAAGGCGGCGAGCCTGATCTCCACCCTCGACCGGCCGCAGCCGCAGGTCGAGATCGAAGCGCGGATCGTCATCACGAACAAGTCATTCCGCCGTGAAGTGGGCGCCAAGCTGGGGCTCGGCGGCGAGATGTCGGCGCGTCTCGGCAACCCGACGGCCCTGGCGTTCCCGAACAACGTGCAGCTTGGCGGCACGACCGGCGCCGCGACGAACAACGCGGGGGCGCCCAATGCGGTGAACCTCGGCGTGCCTGGGGCTACCTCGGCCCTCGGCCTCGCGCTCGGCGCGGTCAACGGCGCATTCAATCTCGACCTGGCGATCTCGGCGCTCGAGCAGCAGGGCAAGCTCACGGTCATCTCGACGCCGCGCGTGTCGACTCAGAACAACGTCGAGGCCGAGATCACGCAGGGCACGCAGATCCCGATTCAGGTCGTCGCCAACAACACCGTCACGGTGCAGTTCAAGGACGCCGCGCTGAAGCTGACCGTCACGCCGCAGATTACCGCCGCCAACACGGTCATCATGAAGATTCAGCTCGAGAACGCGCAGGCCGACTTCGGCCGGAGCGTCAACGGCATCCCGCCGATCGACACGCAGCGGGCCAACACCACGGTGCTCATCGGCGACGGCCAGACGACCGTCATCGGCGGCATCTACTTCAGCTCGCAGCAGTCCAACCAGAACCGGACGCCGGTGCTGCACAACATCCCGCTGCTCGGCTGGCTGTTCAAAGACGACCTGACGAACAACCAGAACAACGAGCTGCTCATCTTCATTACGCCGCGGATCCTCAAGAGCTAGCGCGACGGAGCGACGCACGATGCCTACTGCCATTTACCGCAAATCTCTGGTCCTGCTGACGGGTGTCGCCCTGGCTGGCGGCGCCCTGGGCTGCAGCTCGCACGTGCGCGAGGGCCGCTCGCCGTCGTATGTCATCGTCGACAGCGTGCTGGCCGCGTCGGGTACCGACCAGACGTTCGGCAACACGCTGTCGTCAGACGTCGCGACGAAAGGCGCCGTCTACTCCGACTCGGGCCAGGCGACGATGACGCTGGCGCTCAAGGACATCGGCCCGGCGGCCAACCCGGCGGCGCCGACGACGAACAACTTCGTCACGATGACTCGGTATCACGTCCAGTACCGCCGCAGCGATGGCCGCAACACACAGGGCGTCGACGTGCCGTTCGCCTTCGATGGCTCGAGCACGGCCACCGTCACCGACTCGGCGACCAGCTTCACGTTCACGCTGGTGCGGCTGCAGGCGAAGCTCGAGGCGCCGCTCATCAACCTCGTCGGGCACGGCGGAGCGGGTGTCATCTCGACGATTGCCGACGTGACCTTCTACGGGACGGACCAGGCCGGCAACGAAGTGCAGGCGACCGGCTCGATCAGTGTGAACTTCGCCGACTGGGCCGATCCCCAGTAACGGCCGCAGACGAGACTCTCATGGCTCTGACCTTTCGCTCATCGCTGATTGTCGCGGCGGCGCTCCTCGTCACGGGGTGCACGACCAAGAAGACGGAGGCACCCGACCTGTCGGGCCCGTCCGAGCTAGCGACGTCGATCTCGCTGACCGCCAGCCCCGACATCCTCAACCAGGATGGGCAGAGTACGGCGGCGATCACCGTCCTCGCCCGCGACGGCAACGGGCAGCCGCTGAAAGGCCTCTCGCTGCGCGCGGACATCGAGGTCAACGGCGTCGTCACCGACTTCGGGCAGCTTTCGGCCAAGAACGTGGCGACCGGCGCGGACGGGCGCGCGAGCGTGGTGTACAAGGCGCCCCCCTCGGTCGACAGCCAGGATCGAGGCACCATGGTGACGATCGCCGTGACTCCGCTGTCGGGCGACGCGCATGCTGACTTCGCGAGAACCGTGCAGATCCGGCTCGTCCCCACGGGCACCGTCTCGGGCGGTCTGACCCAGGTACCCGACTTCCAGTTCTCGCCGACCACGCCAAACGTGCTGGAGTCGGTGATTTTCGACGCCTCAGATCCCACGCTCGACGGCAAGCTGGTGGGTTACTTGTGGGACTTCGGCGACGGAAGCAGCGGGTCTGGTCGGAACGCGACCCACCAGTACCGCAGCGGTGGCGTCTACTCGGTCACGCTCACGGTCACCGACACCGGCGGCAACAAGGGATCCCGGTCCAAGAGCCTCACCGTCGGCGCCGGCGACGCGCCGACCGCAGCCTTCGTGTTTTCGCCGGCGAGTCCGGGCATCGGCGAGGTCATCGTCTTCGACGCCTCGCAGTCCCTCGCGCCGTCGCCACGGCATATCGTCAGCTACGAGTGGCAGTTCGGCACGGGCCGTTCGGCGACGGGCATGATCGTCTCGAAGAGCTACGACACGCCTGGCGACTACAACGTCACACTCACGGTGACCGATGACGCGGGCAACGTCGCTGTGGCGTCGCAGACGGTCACGGTCGGGACGTCGAGCCCCGGTGGTCTCACGGCGGCGTTCACCGTCTCGCCGTCGCAGCCCACGGCCAACGTGCCGGTGAACTTCAACGCGAGCTCCTCGACGAGCAGCGCGAACATCACGAGCTACAAGTGGGACTTCGGCGATGGCCATACGACGACCACCGCCAGTGCCACGGTGGCGCACACGTACACGGCCAACGGCAGCTTCGTCGTCACGCTGACGATCAAGGACGCCAATGGGCTCACGGCGTCGACGAACCAGCCGGTGACGATTGGCGCGGGCGCGACGGCGTCGTTCACCAGCTCGCCGGCGTCGCCAACGGCCGGCGTCGTCAGCTTCGACGCAAGCGCGTCGACCCCGTCGAGCGGCGCGACGATCGTGAACTACGTCTGGAGCTTCGGGGACGGCAACGCGGTGGCGACGGCGTCGCCGACCTTGGCGCACACTTACGCGGCCGGCACCTACACGGTGAAGCTGACGGTGACCGACAGCAACGGATCATCCGCGAGCTCGACGCAGACGCTCGTCGTCGCGCCGTGATGATCTAGACTGTCCCCGTGGCGGACAGCGCCCGCATTCAAGAACTGCGTCGCCGGGTCCAACAGGATCCGGCGACGCTCGCCTTCGCGCCCCTCGCAGAAGAATTGCGGCGCGCCGGCCAGACGGCCGAAGCCATCAAGGTCTGTCAGGCCGGCCTCGCCGTCCATCCCCAATATCTTTCTGCTCGCGCCACGCTCGGTCGCGCGCTGTTCGAGGCCGGCGATCTCGACTCGGCGTTGATCGAGCTGTCTACCGTTCTTGGCGGGGCGCCCGAGAACCTCACGGCCCTCAAAGGCGTCGCCGAAATCCACGAAATGCGCGGGGACCTGGACGAAGCGCTCGTCAAATATCGCCTGGCGCTGGCCCTGGCGGGACGCGACCCCGAGTTGCAGCGCATCGTCCACGAGCTCGAACGGCAGCTGCCGCAGGACAGGGTGGTGGTCTCCCCGGTGGCGCACGACGCGGCGGGCGGCCACGAACGCGACCGTGAGACCGTCCGCCAGCTCGAACGGTTCCTGGCTGCGGTGGTCGACGACCGCCATCGGCGGACCGCCGGGCCCTGACGTGCGTCCGCCCCACGAACGACTGGCCGACCGTCACGACCGGGTGCGAGCCGTGATGGCCGATCTCGGCATCACCACGCTATTGGTCAGCGCGGCCAAAAACCTTCAGTACCTCACGGGCTTCGCGGGCTCCACTGGCACCGCGCTTGTGCGGTCCGACCATCTGGTGCTGGTCACGGACGGGCGATACGCGCAGGAGGCCGCGGACCTGGCCGCCAGCACCGCGGGCCTGGTCCGCCCGCTGATCGTCGAGAAGACCTACGAAGAGACCGTGGCTGCGGCGATTGTGGCTGACCGGCCAGAAGTCGGTTTCGAGGCGGACGTGATGCCGGTGTCCAGGCATCGCTGGTACGCGGCCACGCTGGAGGCGGCCAGCTGGCCGTCGGCGGGGTTCGTGCCGACGTCTGGCATCGTGGAGTCGTGCCGAATTGTGAAAGATGCCTGGGAAATCGGGGTCCTCCGCGAGGCGGCCGCCCGGCTCTCGGCCGTGGCGATCGGAGTATTGGCGGAGCTTCGGCCGGGCCTGCGAGAGCAGGACGTGGCGCAGGCAGTGGAGGCCGGGCTGCGCCGGGCGGGGTTTCACGGTCCAGCTTTCGATATAATTGTGGCTTCCGGTCCCCGCGCCGCCCTGCCACACGGGCGGGCGTCGGACCGGACGATCCAGCCGGGAGAGGCCGTCGTGCTGGACTTCGGCGGCATCTACGGCGGATACTGCGTCGATTTGACGCGGACCGTCGCCTGCGGGGAGCCTGGCGACGAGGTGCGGCACTGGCACGGCTGCGTGCTGGCCGCCCAACGCGCCGCCATCGGTCTGGCGGCGCCGGGGATCGCGCCCGAGGCGGTCGATCGAGCCGCCCGGGAAGTGATCGAGCGCGGTGGGTTGCTCGATCGGTTCACGCACGGCACTGGACATGGACTCGGACTCGAGGTGCACGAGGCTCCACGCGTGGGGCCTGCGCGCACCATGTCGCGCGTACTAGCCGCCGGGACCGCGCCCATGCCTGACCGGTTGCAGCCGGGCATGGTATTCACTGTCGAACCGGGGGTCTACGTGCCTGGCCGGGGCGGCGTTCGCATCGAGGATGACGTGCTGGTCACGGCATCCGGCGTGGAAGTCCTGACCAGCGTGCCGACCACGCTCGTCCTCGACTGACGCGGCCGGGGGCCCCTGAGCACACCGGAGACGGATGGATTTCGACGAGATTCAACGGATTCTCGCCATGGTGAAGGAGCACGAGCTCGCCGAGTTCGAGCTGGAGCACCAGGGCTTCAAGATCCGCATCAGGAAAGACAGCGTCGCCCCGGCGGTCGTGGCCATGGCCCCGCCGGTGGCGCAGTTGCCGGTGGCGGCCCCCCCCGCGCAGGCCTCCGCCGCGCCGGCTGAGGACGATGGCGAGCTCGAATTCGCGATCGTGAAGTCTCCCATCGTCGGCACGTTCTACCGGGCCTCCGAGCCCGGCGCCCGGTCCTTCGCCGAAGTCGGCGACATCGTGAAGAAGGACCAGGTGCTCTGCATCATCGAAGCGATGAAGCTGATGAACGAGATCAACTCCGAGTACGACGGGGAAGTGGTGAAGGTCTATGTCGAGAACGGCCAGGCCGTGCAATACGGCGAGCGGCTGTTCGCGATCAGGGCCAAGTAGCCATGTTCAAGAAGATCCTGATCGCCAACCGCGGCGAGATCGCGCTGCGCGTCATCCACGCGTGCCGCGAGCTCGGCATCAAGACGGTCGCGGTGTACTCCGAGGCCGACGAGCACGCGCTCCATGTCCGCTTCGCGGACGAAGATATCTGCATCGGTCCGCCGCGAAGCGCCGAAAGCTATCTCAGCGTCCCGGCCATCATCAGCGCCGCGGAGATCACCGGTGCCGACGCCATCCATCCTGGCTACGGCTTCCTGTCCGAGAGCGCGTATCTCGCCGAAGTCTGCGAGGCGTGCCACATCCGCTTCATCGGCCCCGATCCGAACGTCATCCGGCTGATGGGCGACAAAGCGCGGGCACGTCGCGCGATGAAGAAGGCTGGCGTGCCGATCCTTCCCGGCAGCGACGGGCCGGTCGAGGGCGAGGAGCAAGCGCTCAAGGTCGCCAAGGAAATCGGCTACCCGGTGATCATCAAGGCGGTCGCCGGCGGAGGCGGCCGCGGGATGCGGGTGGTCCAGTCGCCGGCGGAGCTCGGTCAGTCGTTGAAGACCGCGCAGCGCGAGGCCGAGGCGGCATTCGGCATCGGCAGCGTCTACATCGAGAAGTACGTCGTCGCGCCGCGGCACATCGAGTTCCAGGTGCTCGGCGATCACTACGGCGGCGTGGTCTCGCTCGGCGAGCGCGAGTGCTCGATTCAGCGCCGGCACCAGAAGCTCATCGAAGAGTCGCCGTCGGTCGCACTGACCGAGAAGATGCGCCGGAAGATGGGCGGCATCGTGGTGGACGCCGCGCGCGCCGTGCAGTACGCCAACGCCGGTACGTTCGAGTTCCTGATGGACAAGGATGGGCGGTTCTACTTCATGGAAGTGAACACGCGCCTCCAGGTCGAGCATCCCGTCACGGAGATGGTGACCGGCATCGACATCGTCAAGGAGCAAATCCGGATCGCGGCAGGCGAGCGGCTCTCGTTCAAGCAGAGCGAGATCACGTTCACCGGCCACGCGATCGAGTGCCGTATCAACGCGGAGGATCCCGAGACGTTCACGCCGTCGCCGGGCACCATCCACGCGTTCAGCGTGCCGGGAGGGCCGGGCGTGCGCTTCGACACGGCTGCCCACACCGAGTGCACGATCCCGCCGTACTACGACTCGATGATCGCCAAGGTCATCACCTGGGGTCGCGATCGACAGGAAGCCATCGCGCGGATGCGCCGCACGCTCGAGATGACCGTCATCGAAGGCATCAAGACGACGATTCCTCTGCATCTCAAGATCCTCGCGGAACCCGATTTCCAGGCCGGACGTCTCAGTACGGCTTTCATGGAGCGGTTCCAGCCGGCGGCAGGCTCCAAGGGCGGACTGCGGGAAGCCGTGTGAGCTTTCCGCGGCTCTACGCCGTGCTCGACGCCGGCGTGGCCGCGGCTCGCGGCTGGGATGTCCTCGATCTGGCGCGCGCCTTCCTCGACGGCGGCGCCCGCCTGATTCAGTTTCGCGCCAAGTCTGCCGATCTTCGAACCGTTCTTACCCTCACGGAATCGCTCGTCCGCCTGGCTGAGCCGGTGCAGGCGCGGATCGTCGTCAACGACCGGGCTGACGTCGCGCGGCTGGCGGGCGCATCGGGGGTGCACGTCGGACAAGACGACCTCGAACCGGCGGACGCGCGCGCCATCGTCGGCGACTCGAGTCTGGTGGGGCTGTCCACCCACACGCCGGAGCAGGTCGACGCGGCCGCGGGAGCGCCGATCGACTATGTCGCGATCGGTCCCGTGTTCGACACCCTCACCAAAGACACAGGCTATTCAGCCGTCGGCATCGATCGCGTGCGGCGCGCGGCCGAGCACCACCGGTGGCCTGTGGTGGCCATCGGCGGCATCACCCTGAAGACGGCGCCGCAGGTGATTGCGGCCGGCGCCAGCTCGGTCGCCGTCATCAGCGACCTCGTCGCGACAGGCGATCCGGCAGGTCGCGTCCGCGAATATCTGCAGTGCCTCGGGCGTTGATGAACCGCCGACGATCGCCATATATTGTCGCGGAGCATCCGCACGGCTAGACGAAGACGACAACCACGGGTCCGCGAGCGCGGTCCGTTTATCGGGAACGAACGACTGAGAGGGACATCGTGGCCGGATCACTGTTTCGCATAAAGTCGATCGACAGCCTGCTGGCCGCCGCAAGTCACGGCGGCGAGGGCGCGCTCAAACGAACCCTCACGGCGCCCGCCCTCGTGGCGCTGGGCATTGGCGGCATCATCGGCGCGGGCCTGTTCGTCCGGACGGCGGCGGCCATCGCCGAGCGGGCCGGTCCGTCGGTCGTGCTCGCGTTTCTCGTCGCCGGCGTCGGCTGCGCGTTCGCGGGACTCTGCTACGCGGAGTTCGCGTCGATGATCCCGATCGCCGGCAGCGCCTACACCTACTCCTACGCGACGATGGGAGAGCTGATTGCGTGGATCATCGGCTGGGACCTCGTGCTGGAGTACGCGCTCGGCGCCGCCACGGTGGCCATCGCGTGGAGCGAGTACTTCAACAAGATTCTCGAGTTCATCGGGATAGAAATTCCCTACCAGTTCTATCACTCGCCGCTCGAAGTGTCGCCCGACGGCGTGCACGGGATCATCAATATCCCGGCAATCATCATCCTCGGTGCGCTGTCGGCCCTGCTCATCCGGGGCATCAAGGAATCAGCGACCGTCAACAACATCATCGTGATCACCAAGGTCAGCATCGTGATCCTGGTGATCGTGATCGGGTGGGGCTACATCAACCCCGTCAACCACACGCCGTTTATTCCCGCGCCGACGACCTACACGACGGCGCAGGGGATCACCCACCCGTATGGCGGGATCATGGGCATCCTGGGGGCTGCCGGCGTGGTGTTCTTCGCGTTCATCGGCTTCGACGCGGTGTCCACCGCCGCGCAAGAGGCGAAGAACCCGAAGCGCGACATGCCGATCGGCATCCTCGGCTCGCTCGTCGTCTGCACGCTGCTCTACGTGGCGTTCTCGTACGTGCTGAGCGGCGTGGCTACTGTGCAGGACTTCCGCACGGCGGGGAAGGAAGCCTCAGTCACCTACGCGATTCTGACCTACATGCACGGGTACGAGTGGCTCGCGAAGTTCGTCACCGTGGCCATCCTGTTCGGGTTTTCGTCGGTGATCCTCGTGATGCTGCTCGGCCAGTCGCGGGTGTTCTACTCGATGGCCCACGACGGCCTGGTGCCGGCGGTGTTTGCGGAAGTGCATCCGACCTACAAGACGCCGTGGAAGTCGAACATGATCTTCTTCGTGTTCACGTCGCTCTTTGCCGGGTTCCTGCCCGAGAGCGTCGTCGGCGAGATGACGAGCATCGGGACGCTGTTCGCGTTCATCCTGGTCTGCGCGGGCGTTTGGATCATGCGCGTCAGGCGGCCGGACGTGCCTCGCGGATTCGTGGTGCCGGCGCTGCCAGTGGTG
>Ga0163161_10002852_pt1 | contig 12263 bp, 9 predicted proteins | sample S45metaG_FD_129847 | JGI IMG/M metagenome (GOLD analysis project Ga0163161, IMG submission 129847) | Switchgrass rhizosphere microbial communities from Kellogg Biological Station, Michigan, USA - S4-5 metaG | ecosystem: Host-associated > Plants > Roots > Rhizosphere > Soil | place: USA: Michigan... | reverse complement strand
CGTTTCGCCCTTGAAGATGCCTTCGGCGAGCTTGCCCTTCGCCATCAGGCGGAAGACCTTCGGCAGCGGCCATGCTGGGGTGTAATTCTCCAGACGCTCGACGGCACGGGGTCCGAGGATCAGCACGCCATGGCCGCCCTCACCGCCCAGCACCTTCTGCCAGGAGAAGGTGGCGACGTCGATCTTGGTCCAGTCAATGTCATAGGCGAACACGGCGCTGGTGGCGTCAGCGAAGGTCAGACCCTCGCGGTCGGCCGGAATCCAGTCGGCGTTCGGCACACGCACGCCCGACGTGGTGCCGTTCCAGGTAAACAGCACGTCGTTCGAGAAGTCGACGGTGCCAAGGTCCGGCAGCTGGCCATAATCGGCGCGGATGATCGTCGGATCGAGCTTGAGCTGCTTGGCGGCGTCCGTCACCCAGCCCTCGCCGAAGCTCTCCCAGGCCAGCGTCGTGACCGGGCGGGCGCCCAACATGGTCCACATCGCCATTTCGAAGGCGCCGGTGTCGGAACCGGGAACGATTCCGATGCGGTGGGTTTCGGGCAGGTTCAGCAGCTCGCGCATCAGGTCGATGCAATAAGCGAGGCGGGTCTTGCCGATCTTGGCGCGGTGCGAGCGGCCCAGCGATTCGGCGCTCAGCTTGTCGGCGCTCCAGCCCGGAGGCTTGGCGCAGGGACCGGAAGAGAAATAGGGGCGTGCCGGCTTGGTGGCGGGCTTCGCAGGCGCAAGGGTGGCGTCTGCGGCAATCGTATCAGTCATGTCTGCGTCTCCTTACAGAGAGCACGCGCGGCGTTGGGACCGCGTGGCCCGGCGGCCGAACTAAAGTCTTGGGCGAAAGAGTCAAGCTGCCAAAAGAGTCAAATGAAGGTCTTGATGCGATGAGCTGAGTCCGCCGTTAACCCTTGGGCCAGCCAGACGTGGTAAATGCTGCCTCCATGTTTGAACGGGTCAGGGGGAAAGCGATTTTTCGCGGTCTGGGGCTGGCGTCCCTGCTGGCGCTGGCGGGCTGCGGCGGCGATCTGGTGCCGCGCGGGCGCGTGGAGCGGCCTTCCAAACCGGTCAAAACGGCCCGCCCCGCAGCCCCCCCGCCCATGGAAGTGCGCCAGTGCATGGCGAAACTGACCTCGCAGTCCGTCCTGTTCACGCCGCTCCCCGACCAGAATTTCGGCGGCGGGTGCAGCGCCGTGGGCAGCGTCAAACTGCTCGACATCGGCGTGCCAGCGACGAATTTGGGGGCAATGACCTGCAATCTGGCTGCCAATTTCGCGGCCTGGGCACGCTATGGCGTCCAACCCGCCGCGCGGCTGATTTTGGGGGCGGAGATCGAGAAGATCGAAACCTTCGGCACCTATAATTGCCGCCCGATCGCGGGCAGCGGCAAACTGTCGGAGCATGCGCATAGCAATGCCATCGACGTATCCGCCTTCGTCCTGAGCGACGGTCGGCGGATTTCGATCGAGAAGGACTGGAACGGCGACAGGCGGACGCGGCAGTTCCTCGAAATCGTGCACGCCAGCGCCTGCAAGCGGTTTCGGACCGTGCTCAGCCCCGATTACAACGCCGCGCATCACGACCATTTTCATTTCGATATGGGCGGGCGTGGGGGATTTTGCCGATAAGCGCCTTGGCTTTGTCACCTTCGGCGCCTACTTTGGTGAAAATGACCAGAAAAGAAATCGAAGAACGCAAATTCCGTCCCGCCCGCCAGGAAGCGGCCGATGCCCGAAAGGGGATCGAAACTCCCCAGACCAGCAGTTCGGCCTATCGCCTCGCTTTTCAGGATACCGAGTTCCTGCTGCGCGAGGATTTGCGCCCCGTCCGCTTCCAGCTGGAACTGCTGAAGCCCCAATTGCTGATGGACGAAGCGAAGATCGAATCGACCTTCGTGTTTTACGGCTCCGCCCGCATCCCCGAACCCGACCAGGTGCAGGCGCGCATCGACGCCGCCACCACGCCCGACCAGAGGCGGATCGCCGAAAATCTGGGCAGGAAAGCCCGTTATTATGCGGAAGCGCGCAAGCTGGCGCGCATTGCCGCCCAATATCCAGTGAATGATGCGGGATGCCGCCATTTCGTGGTTTGCTCGGGCGGCGGCCCCTCGATCATGGAAGCGGCCAATCGCGGCGCCGACGATGTCGGCCAGACCACCATCGGCATGAACATCGTCCTGCCGCATGAACAGGCGCCCAACCGCTTCGTGACGCCGGAGCTGAGCTTCCAGTTCCACTATTTCGCGCTGCGCAAGATGCACTTCCTGCTGCGGGCGCGGGCGCTCGCCGTGTTCCCCGGCGGCTTCGGCACGTTCGACGAGATGTTCGAGCTGCTGACGCTGATCCAGACCGGCAAGATGAAGCCGATCCCGGTGCTGCTGTTCGGGCGGGACTTCTGGACGCGGGTGGTCGATTTCGAGGCGCTGGCCGATGAAGGCGTTATCTCGCCGTCGGACCTTAACCTGTTGACCTGGGTGGAAACGGCCGAGGAAGCCTGGGAAGCGGTGCAGACCTTCTATCAGGACAGCGAAGCGCCCGGCTGCGGCTAAAGTGATTTCGTCTCTCAGCCGAAGGCCAGCGAATCTAAATCACGGGAAACAAAAGAAACCGGCGTTCAGAAAGCCAGGCTGTAGCGCAGGGCGGCGCCGATATCGTCGGGCATGGCCGCAACATTGCCGCTCTGCCGCCGCCAATAGCTGTTGAGGCCCAGCCATCCTCCGGCAGCGGGAAAACCATAGCTCGCCTCCGCATCGATCTGGCGCCCCTGCGGCGCGAGCGAAAGGCGCCGCCGCTCCATCACCGTCGCTCCGCTGACATAATCATAGGAGACGGGCAGCAGCAGGCTCAGCCCGCCGCTGTCGACGCGCAAAGGCTGGGACAGGCGCAGCGCGAGACGATCCTGTTTGCCCAGCAGTCCATCGCGGCTGGCATCGAGCGACCAGGCGCTGCTTTGCAGACGCAGATCCATGGCGCGGGTCCAGCCATGGCGCCCCCCCAGAGCAAGGGTCCAGCCCGACCCGGCGTTCAGCGTCGCTCCCACGTCCGCGAACAGCGTCGTGCCCGCCCTTGCCCCCAGCGCCGCGCCGAAGCGGGCGCCCAGCACACTATTTTCCTCCCGAAGCAGCGACAGGCCGCCATACAGGCTAAGCGCGGCACGCTTTGCCTCCAGTCCAAACCGGGTCATACCATAGCGGTCCCGCCGACCGAGGCGAGAGGCTGTCGCCTCATGATCCATGACCGTGCCGCCCTCCACCGAGGCCAGCAGCGCGAAGCTGGGGCTGAGGGTGGTTCGGACGCCAAGGCTGGTCATGCCGATCCGATCAAACCCCCGTGAGGCGGCCGCAGAGCGCGCCACCAGAAAATCGCCCGCCACGCCCGCCGCTTCCCGGTCAGCGCCTTCCGACAGGCCCAGCGTCACGCGGGTCCGGGCGCTGAGCGGCAGGGTGATGCTTCCCGACATCGGCCGGCTGCGCGCTTGCGGATCGGACGGCAGGGCGAGGCCGCCGATATTGGCGGGACCGATGCGCGCCGGAGCGAGACTGAGCGAAAGGCTCGCAGGCCCCGCCTTCAGCGTCCCTTGGCGGCGCCGGTCGATCAGCGACGGCGTCAAAGTCAGGGATCGGGCCGCCGGGGTCAGGGTGCGGCCGACATTGAGCTGATAGGCCCGGCCCAGCCGGTCGATCATCACGGCGTTGGCGGTTGCCGTACCGCCCGCATCGCCCATGGCGCTCGACAGGCTGGCATTGCTGGTGATCGACACCGGCACGGCGCTGCCCGCAAGGCTGGTCGTGCCCTGCGGCGCGAAGGCGGCGGCGATGTTCAATATGCCACGGCCGTAGACGGCGTCGGTGCCCGTCGCGCCGGCGTCGGTGGCGCGGGACAGCAGCAGATCGACGATCTGCGTGCTGCTGAGCGTCGGAAAAGCCTGCGCCAGCAAGGCTGCGGCGCCCGCAATCTGCGGCGCCGAGAAAGAGGTGCCGTCATACAGGAAATGCGCGCCGGTCTGGTCCTGCGACAGCACCGATTCGCCCAACGCGAACAGCGTGTTGCCCTCATAGCCCTGTGCCGCGTTGGAAAAGCTGCTGCGCACACCGGACGCATTGACCGACCCCGCGATGATGACGAGGCCATGACTGACGCTGGCGGTGGAAAAGCTGGCGGCGAAGGCATCGGGCGCGGCCTGCCCGTCATTGCCCGCCGACACCACGACGATGACGCCCGCCGCCGTCGCCCGGCTGACTGCGTCCAGCAAGCCTTGAGACGCAGGATCGCCGCCCAGCGAGATATTGACGACGCGGGCACCGTTACTGCGCGCATGGTCAAGCGCCTGGGTGATGGCGCCGTCCTCGAAGGTGCAGCCCTCCTTGCCGGTTCCGGTGCAACTGCCCGGCGTATCGGTCCGCAGCGCCAACAGGGTGGCACCCCAGGCCATGCCCTGCACGAAGACATTGTCGCGGGCCGCTGCCAGAACCGTGGCGACGGCGGTGCCATGGCCGCCTTCATCCTCGGTCGTGCCGTTGCCCGCGAAATCGGCCGACGCGGCGCTGATGCGCCCCGCAAATTCGCTGTTCGACCGGGCAATGCCGCTGTCGATGATGCCGACCGTCACCCCCGCCCCGCTGGCGCCCGCATTATAGGCGGTGAGCGCGCCATGTTGGGACGGGCCGGTCGAGCGGCGAAATTCGGCGGTGTCGTAATTGACCGGCGCGGGTGTGGGCGCCGGTGTGGGAGACGGCGTCGGGCTGGGCGTGGGCGCAGGCGTCGAATTGACCCCGCCTCCTCCGCCACACGCCGTCAGCAGCAGAAGCGGCGCGAGCGTCAGTTCGGTCGCGCGACGGCGAACGCTGTGCTTTTCCATGACCCTTTTTCCCACTGTCCGGGGATAGTCTTAAATCGGGGATGTGAACAATATTTTGATGGCACCCGGTCGACGTCGCGCTTGCCCCTGCGGCCCGGCGGGACTAGGGCGCGGCCATGCGCGCGGACCTTTCCCATATTGATTGCTGGATCTTCGATCTGGACAATACGCTCTATCCGGCGAAGACGGACCTGTTCGCGCTGATCGACGTGAAGATGGGCGAGTTCATCCAGGGCCTGCTCGGCTGCGACCCGGAGATCGCGAAACAGACGCAGAAGCGCTATTTTCTGGAGCATGGCACGACGCTGTCCGGCCTGATGCACCATCATGGCATCGAACCGCACGCCTTTCTCGACTATGTCCACGACATTTCGATGGATCGGCTGGAAGTGGACGAGGCGCTCAACGCCCATATCGCCACGCTGCCGGGGAGGCGGCTGATTTTCACCAATGGCGATGGCGCCTATGCGACGCGGGTGCTGGACAAGCTCGGCCTCGCGCACGCGTTCGAGCTGATCCACGACATCCACGCCTGCCAATATATTCCCAAGCCTGACCCGTCCGGCTATGCGGAACTCTGCCGCATGCATGGGGTCGATCCCACCCGCGCCGCCTTTTTCGAGGATATGGCGCGCAACCTGAAGCCAGCCAAGGCGATCGGCATGACCACCATCTGGGTCAATAACGGATCGGAAGCGGGCGACCACGGCCATCATCCCGATTTCATCGATTTCGAAACCGACCATCTGACGCCGTTTCTGGCGGATATCACTGGGGAACAGCCATGAGCAACGAACTGATCGCGACCATCGACGCCGCCTGGGAGGACCGGGCCAATGTCAATCTCCAGACGCAGGGCGAAGTCCGTCAGGCGGTCGACAAGGCGCTGGCGCTGCTGGACAAGGGCGAACTGCGCGTGGCGGAGCCGACCGCCGATGGCTGGCAGGTCAACCAGTGGGCGAAGAAGGCGGTCCTGCTCTCCTTCCGCCTCAACGACAATGTCATGATCGACAACGGCCCCGGCGCCGGTCACTGGTGGGACAAGGTGCCGAGCAAGTTCGCCGGCTGGGACGAGGCCGCTTTCCGGGCCGCCGGTTTCCGCGCGGTGCCCGGTTCGTTCGCTCGTGCAGGCGCGCATATCGCCAGGAATGTGATCCTGATGCCGAGCTTCGTGAACATCGGCGCCTTCGTCGATGAAGGCACGATGGTCGACACCTGGGTGACCGTCGGCAGCTGCGCGCAGATCGGCAAGAATGTCCACCTGTCCGGCGGCGTCGGCATTGGCGGCGTGCTGGAGCCGTTGCAGGCCGATCCGGTGATCATCGAGGATGACTGCTTCATCGGCGCCCGTTCCGAAGTCGTGGAAGGCGTGCGCATCGGCAAGGGTTCGGTGCTGTCGATGGGCGTGTTCATCGGCATGTCGACCAAGATCGTCGACCGCACCACCGGCGAAGTGTTCATCGGCGAAGTGCCGCCCTATTCGGTGGTCGTGCCCGGCTCGCTGCCCGGCAAGCCGCTGCCCGACGGCACGCCGGGACCGAGCCTCTATTGCGCCGTGATCGTGAAGCGGGTGGACGCGCAGACGCGCTCCAAGACCGGGATCAACGAACTGCTGCGGGATTGAAGGCACGCCGCCATTCCACCCATACGGGCCTGGGAAGTCCGATTTTCTGCGCTCCGGTGCTCCAAAATCCCACTTCTCGGCTCCCTCTGGACGAAATGGCGACGCACCTTCGACATCTCTGGATCAAGGCGGCGTGACTCCCTAAATGGGGTGTCATGCCGCCCTCGACACCTGACAATTCGCCCCTTCCGCCCGTCTGGGCGACGATGCGGCGTTTCTTTCCTTACCTCTGGCCTGCCGATGCCCCTGCCCTGCGACGGCGGGTGACGATTGCGATGGTGCTTGTGCTGGTGGCGAAGGTCGTCAGCCTTGCCATGCCCTTCGCCTATAAGGGCGCGGTTGATCGCATGGTGCCGGGGATGCAATCCGGCGCGGGCCTCGCCATTGCGCTGGTGGTGGCCTATGCAGGCGCGCGCTTCGGCAGCGTCCTCTTCGACAATCTGCGCAACGCCATTTTCGAGCGCGTCGGGCAGGAAGCCGGGCGGCGACTGGCCGACGATGTGTTCGTGCATCTCCACCGGCTATCGCTGCGCTTCCATCTCGACCGGCGGACAGGTGCGGTCACCAAGATCGTCGAGCGCGGCACCAAGAGCATCGACACGATGCTCTATTTCCTGCTGTTCAACATCGCGCCCACGGTGTTGGAGCTGACGGCGGTCTGCGTCATCTTCTTCTGGAAATTCGGCCCCGGCCTCGTCGCCGCGACCCTGGTTATGGTGGGCCTCTATATCTGGTTCACCCGCACTATCACCGAATGGCGCAATCAGCTGCGCCGCGACATGGTGGACATGGACACCAGCGCCGTCGCCCATGCAGTCGACAGCCTCCTCAACTTCGAAACCGTCAAATATTTCGGCGCGGAGGAGCGCGAAGCCGCCCGCTACGGCAAGGCGATGCGGCGCTATGCCGACGCAGCCGTCAAGTCGGAGAACTCGCTGGCGTGGCTCAATATCGGCCAGTCGCTGATCACCAACCTGATGATGGCGGGCGCCATGGGCTATACCGTCTGGGGCTGGAGCCGGGGACAGTTCACGACCGGCGACGTGGTGCTGGTGAACACCTTGCTGAGCCAGCTGTTCAGGCCGCTCGACCTCCTGGGCATGGTCTATCGCACCATCCGGCAGGGGCTGATCGACATGGAGGCGATGTATAAGCTGATCGACACCCCGGCAGAGATCAGCGACGCGCCGGGCGCGCCTCTGCTGCATGTGGAGGCGGGCGAGGTGCGGTTCGACCACGTGCATTTCAGCTATGATCCGGAGCGCGAGATATTGCATGGAGTAAGCTTCACCGTTCCGGCGGGCAGGACGCTGGCGATTGTCGGACCTTCGGGCGCGGGCAAGTCCACCATCGCCCGGCTGCTGTTCCGTTTCTACGACATCCAGAGCGGGCGCATCCTGATCGACGGACAGGATATTTCGCAGGTCACTCAGGCATCGCTGCGCGCCGCCATCGGCATCGTGCCGCAGGACATGGTGCTGTTCAACGATACGGTCGGCTATAATATCGGCTATGGCCGCGCGGCCGCAAGCCAGGAAGAGATTGAGGCGGCGGCGAAAGCGGCCTCAATCCACGACTTCATCATGGGCCTGCCGCAAGGCTATGCCACGCGGGTCGGGGAACGCGGCCTCAAACTCTCCGGCGGCGAAAAGCAGCGGGTGGCGATCGCCCGGACGCTGCTGAAGGACCCGCCGGTGCTGGTGTTGGACGAGGCGACCAGCGCGCTCGACAGCCGAACGGAAACCGAAATTCAGGATGTGCTGCGCAGCATATCGCGCAAGCGCACGACCTTGATCGTGGCGCATCGCCTCTCCACCGTGGTCGATGCCGACGAGATCATCGTGCTGGAACAGGGCCGCATCGTCGAGCGCGGGCGCCACGCTGATCTGGTGCGCAGCGATGGGCTGTATGCTGCCATGTGGGCGCGGCAGGCGACCGAGCGGGATGACATGCCGGTCGAGCCGGGGATCGAGGACGTGTTCGAGGTGGTGGAGTTTCCCGCTACACAGAAGTGATGGCGGATGTAGGAGGCAGTCGGTCACTAGGGCGTAAACCCATAAACGGCGCATTCGAGGTTTGAGGCAAAAAGGCCCAGCGCAAGGAGAGAGGGCGCAGGAATATGTCGATATTTCCAGCGCTCTCGACGCCGGGCTGGGCCTTTTTGGTCAAATCCGCAGGACTCGAACGCGTCATTTATGGGTTTACGCCCTAACCTCCGTTCGCTGCGGTCATCGGTTGATTTTGCCGCCCTCACAGCCTATTCTCGCTCCTGCGGACCGGGCCCCTCTGGCGCGCTTGCCTGAAAACAGCGCGTGATGTCGGACCGCATCGGATTTTCCGATGCGACTGACGGCTCGGTTGCTTCCGCTCCACTCTCGCACCGGTTTCTCCGATCAACATGCATGTTGAACGAGAGGAGCATATCCCATGGAATTTCTCTTCACGGACTGGTTGGGAACACCCGCCTGGTTCTGGCTGGCCTTTCTCGCCATCGTCGCGGCGCTGACGGCGTTCGACCTTGGCTTCCTGCACCGGGAAAACAAGGAGATCGGCATCAGGGAAAGCCTCAAGCTCTCCCTTTTCTATATCAGCGTGGCCTGCGCTTTCGGCTGGTGGGTCTGGGTCGCGCGCGGTCCGGAGCCGGGAATGCAATATTTTACCGGTTTCTTCATCGAGAAGGCGCTGTCGATCGACAATGTCTTCGTCATCAGCCTGATCTTTTCCTATTTCGCGATCCCGCCGAAATATCAGTATCGCGCGCTGCTCTGGGGCATATTGGGTGTAATCGTGCTCCGCGGCCTGATGATCGCCGGTGGGGCGATGCTGCTGCATCAGGCCTATTGGGTGCTGTATCTCTTCGCCGCCTTCCTGATCTTCACCGGGATCAAGATGATGGTTAGCGGCGACGAACCGATGGATGTCGGCAATAATCCGCTGATCCGCTTCATATCGAAGCATATGCGGGTGACGCCCCATTTGCATGGCGAGCATTTCCTCGCCCGCACCACCGATCCCAGGACCGGCAGGATGGTGGTGGCGGCAACGCCTCTGCTTCTGGCGCTGGTGGTGATCAATTTTGCCGACCTGATATTCGCGGTGGACAGCGTGCCGGCGATCTTCGCGATCACGACCGATACCTTCATCGTCTATACGTCGAACGTAATGGCGATATTGGGCCTGCGCGCGCTCTACTTTGCGCTGTCTGCCATGGTGCACCGCTTCCATTATCTCAAATATGCGCTGGCCGCGATTCTGGTGTTTATCGGCACCAAGATCTTCGTCGCCGATTTCCTGCTGGATGGCGGGAAATTCCCGCCCGCGCTCAGTCTGGGCGTCACCTTCGCGCTGATCGGTGCGGGCGTGGGCTGGTCGCTCTGGAAAACGAGGACCGAGGAACGAGGCGTGGCGTAATCGGGCGGCAGGGAACCGGATTTCCTGCTCCCTGCCTTCGCGGATCAGCGGTTCGTCACGGTCGTGATGGTCTTTTCGACGACCCAGGCGCGGGCGGGACTGGTCGTCCTGCGCACGCCCTTGCGCTTGACCGGGATAACCTTGCGCGCAACCGGGGCCGGCGCGGTTTTCACCGTTTCGGTCGTCACCGTCGTCGTGGCCGCAGCGGCATCCTGCTGCGCCGAAACGGCGGCCGAGGCCTGCATCTGGGCGTCCGTCTCGGCGCGAATCTGGCTTTGTCCGATAGCCGTGTCCGCAAATTGCTGCGCATCGACGGCCGACCGGATCACGGCCTGTTCCTTGCCGCTCTTCAACTGCTCCTGCGCCAACCGGAGCGCCCCCTGCACCTTTGCAAGAACGGCGGGATTGAAGTCGCGCGCCTTCAGCTTGGCCGCAGCGTCGATCTTACCCTGCTCCTGCGCGATAGCGGCCAGTGCCCGCTCCTCATCGCCGGCCCAAGCCGGGCCATTTGCAAGAAACAAAGCCGACGCTGCGGCAATAACGCGTATGGCGGCGCCAAACTTACGTACAATCTATCCTGTAGCCATCACAAATGGCTTAGAAAACGTCCAACAAGTTCAAGAAGTTAAGGCTAAGTCAATTTTCGATAAAAGGCGCCGCAACCTCTGGTGGAACTCGCAGGATACGGCCCGTCTTCTTGTCTATGATCACCCATGTCGACTTTGCTGACACTTTTACTTTCCCATCAGGACCCGTAAACTCCATGTGGCGGTCGAAGCGGGCACCCCTTGGGCCTTGCGGAATCCAGGTCCGGACAGAAACACTTTCCCCTTCCCGGACGTTCCCGCGATAGTCGATTTCATGCCGGGTCACGACCCAGACATAATCGTCGACATGCGCGGGATCGGCATCACGGGTCCAGTGTTCCGTCGCAACCTGCTCCATCCACTGAACCCAGACGGCGTTGTTCACATGGCCCAGAATATCGATATGCTCCGGGCCTGCGGTGATCCGCGTGCGGTAGGTCGAGGGCATCAGTCCGCGATGCCCAACTGCCACAGGATAAAGGCGAACTCCTCCGCCGTTTCGTGGAGGCTCTCGAAGCGCCCCGACTTGCCGCCATGGCCCGCGCCCATATTGGTCTTGAGCAGCAGTATATTGCCGTCAGTCTTGGTGGAGCGCAGTTTCGCCACCCATTTGGCGGGTTCCCAATAGGTGACGCGGGGGTCGTTGAGGCCTGCCGTCACCATCAGCGGTGGATAGGCCTGCGCGCTCACATTGCTGTAGGGATCGTAAGAGAGGATCGTTTCGAACGCTGCCTTGTCCTCGATCGGATTGCCCCATTCGGGCCATTCGCCCGGCGTCAGCGGCAGGGTTTCGTCCAGCATCGTATTGAGCACATCGACGAAGGGCACATGCGCCACCACTGCACCCCAAAGGTCGGGATCGCTGTTGACGACCGCACCCATCAGTTCGCCGCCCGCCGACCCGCCGGAGATGCTGATCCTGCCCCTGGACGTATAGCCGCGCTCGATCAGCCCCTTTGCCGCATCGACAAAGTCGGTGAAAGTGTTGGTCCGCTTGTCGAGCTTGCCGTCCAGATACCATTGCTGGCCCAGATCGTCGCCACCGCGAATATGGGCGAGCGCGAAGGCGAAGCCGCGATCCAGCAGCGACACGCGGCTGGTGGAGAAGCCCGGCTCCATCGCAATGCCATAGGCGCCATAGCCATAGAGGTGCAGCGGCGCGCTGCCGTCGCGCGGCAGGTCCTTCGGGTAAACGATCGACACCGGAATTTGCGTGCCGTCGCGCGCCGGAACCATCAGCCTTTCCGTGGCGTAGCGTGTCGCGTCATAGCCGGAAGGAATTTCCTGCACCTTCAGGACTTCGAGTTCGCCGGTGGCAAGGTGATAGTCGTAGATGGTGTCCGGCGTGACCATCGATTCATAGCCGATGCGCAGCTTGGTCACATCATATTCGGGATTGTCGTCAAGACTGGCCGAATAGCTGGCCTCAGGGAAGGGAATGCGCTTGGGGCTATGCGTCGCATAGTCGCGCAGCTCGATCTGGTCGAGGCCGTCCTGCCGCCCTTCGGTGACGTAAAAGCCTTTGAAAAGGGTGAAGTCGGTCAGGTAGAAATGCGGGTCCGAACCGATCACCTCTTCGCACCGGTCTGGCGTTTCCAGCGATGCCTTGACCAGCCGGAAATTGGGATGGGTGTCGTTGGTGCGGATGTAGAGCATGCCCTCATGCTCATCGACCTCATATTCGCGGCCGGGCTTGCGGGCTGCGACGAGCAGCGGCGTGGCCGTGGGATTGTCGGCGGGAAGCAGCCAGGCCTCGGTCGTCACATGGTCGCCCGTCGCGATGACGATCCACT
>Ga0163161_10002850_pt1 | contig 12266 bp, 15 predicted proteins | sample S45metaG_FD_129847 | JGI IMG/M metagenome (GOLD analysis project Ga0163161, IMG submission 129847) | Switchgrass rhizosphere microbial communities from Kellogg Biological Station, Michigan, USA - S4-5 metaG | ecosystem: Host-associated > Plants > Roots > Rhizosphere > Soil | place: USA... | reverse complement strand
GGAGATTTAAATAATGACGGATTTTTGGATATTCAAAAAGGCAGTACAATCATGATGAATGCCGGAAATACAAATAAATGGCTTAAAGTGACATTGAAAGGAATTCAAAGTAACAGAAACGGAATTGGTGCAAGAGTAGAGATTTACGGTTCATGGGGAAAACAGATCAGAGATGTACAAAGCGGAACCGGATTCAGAAATATGAGCTCTCTGAATACTCATTTCGGCATTGGTCAGGCAACGTCAATTACAAAAGTTGTTGTAAGATGGCCTTCAGGAACTGTTGATGTAGTAAATAATGTCACGCCAAATACAACACTCCATATCGTAGAAGGATCATTCTTAGACACGAAAGAAGTTGAGAATGCACAAGATTTATTTACAATCTATCCCAATCCGGCTTATGATGCGATCCATATTAAAACTAAAAAAGGAATTGATATTGTAGAAGCAAAGGTATATGAATTGAGCGGAAGGATGGTTTTGCAGACAAAAGTTGAAAGAAATTCAATTTCTGTTAAAAATCTGAATCAAGGCGATTATTTGTTAGTTTTAACTGATAAAAACGGTAAAACCCATTCTGAGAAAATAATTAAAAAATAGTTTTAAAGAATTAGTAGTTAATAATTTATTTAAACTGTAAAGTCAAAAGGCTTTGCAGTTTTTTATTTTAATTAAATCAATTATTTTCAGGACTTACTTTATTCAAAAAAAGGTAAGAAGCAATCCCCAAGATGAAAGACATTGAAGTTGCCAGAATAAGACTTCCAATTACGTATTGTAAAAGGTTGTTTTTTACTAAATTAAAGTTCCATTCCTGACTCAAGATATGACCTTCTCCCGCAACAAATGGTGCTCCAAGAAATAATGCCGCTGCAATAATAAATGGAATAAATGGTGGTAAACTGACATTCGATGCTACAAAAGCGAGAACTTTATTCAGTTTAAATAATACAGAGAGCGAAATGACAAGCAACGTATGGTAACCTCCAAAAGGCAAAAATCCAACAAATACACCTAAAGCAATAGAGAAAGCTTTTACACGATTGGTACCTTCGCTTTCCAGAACATCTTCTTTAATAAATCGTTTAAAGCTTTTTTTTTTGAAATTATTCACGAAATTCCTCGGAATGATATAAAATAACGTAATGGTAACCAGAATTGTATTCAAAATACTGATTCTCGTAAAATCTTTAAATGGCCTGAAATGCGAAACCCGTTCAGCCGGATCATACAAAACTTTTATCGGTACATTTTTTACCGGAATATGCTTCCAGGCTGTTCTTACAATGATTTCAATTTCAAATTCGAACTTGGGCGTAAAATATTTCTTCGGAATTTTATGTAAAGGATATAATCTGTAACCGGACTGTGTGTCTTCAAGCTTAATTCCGGTTTCAAACCAGAACCAAAAGTTAGAGAAGCGGTTTCCAAAGCTGCTCTTTTTCGGAATTCCGTCCTGCGACATATTCCGGTTTCCGATGAGTAAAATATCTTGATTTTCTTCTAATAAAGCTTCCACGAAAACAGAAATGTCATCCGGATAATGTTGTCCGTCTGAATCAATCGTGATGGCATGATCAAAACCCATTTCTTTTGCTTTCCTGAAACCGATTTTCAGTCCGTTTCCTTTTCCTTTGTTTTCAGGTAAATTGATAACGGAAATTTGAGGATACGTTTTTAAGATTTCTGAAGTGAAATCTGTAGATCCGTCATTGACAATGATAATGTTATTAGTGTATTCTAAAACACCGTCAATCACTCTCCTCAGAGTTTTCTCATTATTGTAAGTAGGAATTAAAACGCAGATGTTTTTTACTTCGATTGCGTTTTGTACTTCAGAGAGTGTCATGTTTTATTTTAAACTATTTTTTTCTGCGGCAGTGATCGTTTTAGACTGTTGCACAAACTTCTTGATATAGCTTTTCAAAGCAGAATTCTGCTTACTGTAGTTATTCAGAATAAAGGTTTTATCCTCTTTAAGATTCTTAGAGTAACCCACAATTTTCGGAATGTTTTCCTGAACGCTCATTCTGATGACTCTCAATTCAGCGTTGTACGGATTAGATTTAATTATAGTTTCCAGACTTGAAGCTCCGGTTTTCACAAATGTTTTTCTTTTATTTTTTTCTGTTGTTACTTTAGCTTCAAGGATTTGGGATGCAGCTTTGTAAGCAGAAATTACGGGATCAGATGAAGATTTTTTTTCGGCCAGTTCGATGAAATCTTTTGCGCCTTGAGTTGACAAGTTGGCTTTTGCATAGCTGTTTCTTAAAGTTTCCAGATCTGAACTTTGGAAAAATAAAAATATACCTGCCAGTAATGATAAAATCAGTTTCATGATGTCTGTTTGTTATAGTTAACTGACATTTTCAGTGCAATAGTCTCGCCAAAGGAAGTGGTATTTTTTACTTTGATTTCATTTTCACCTTCGTTAATGTCTAGTTGCATCGTAAGATCCGGCGTTTCAAAAGGATTGATGATTGCCATAAACTTTACATTGGAAGCAGATTTTAAAAACAATTTTTTTCCTGAAAATTCTTCAGTTAATTCCTTCACGATCTGCATCATACAAACTCCTGGTGTAACAGGATTTCCAGGAAAATGACCTTTAAAGATTTCATGATTTTTGTTGAGTTTAATATCTGCGATAAAACTCCCATTTTCCGATTTTTGATGGCTTTCCAAGGTGTAAAAATCTGTAAGTATAGTTTGCATTTTAGTCAGTTTCAGTTATTTGAAATAGTTTGATGTTGATCTTGAAATCTTTATGCTGAAGATTGATCGTTTCTGCAAAAGTAGGTTTTTTCGCTTCAAAACTAAAATCAATTTTTGCCTTGTTATTCTTTGTATAAACTAAATGATGTAGTAATTTATTTTCTTTATTAAAAGATAAGTAATAATCCTTTTTGCCAATCTTCGAGTCATAGATGATAGAAAGATCATCTTCAAAACTTTCAGTTACAGGATATTTTTGTCTTAACAATTCCTGAAAGTCATTTCTCAGAAAATTAATAACCGTTTTTTTATCTAAATCTGCAAGAACATAATTCAGTTTAAAATCATTTTCAGAGATTTCAAAATCGATCATTTTATTTCCGAAATCTGAAGTCATGACAACCCGATGTGTGGTTTCGTTGATTTTTTTAATAATTACAATTCCGCTGATGTGATTTTTATAAATATCCATCTGACATTTATAAACGTAATCTTCTTTTGATGAAAAATATAAATTTTCAACGGTTTTTTCAGAACTTGAAACTGGTGTTACATCTGTAAGCTTATATGTTTTGCACGAAGCAAACATCAAGAAAATCAGACTATAAACTAAATTCTGATGCTGGAATCGGTGCATTTATTTTGGTGTTTTTGAAAACAATATTCGTCGTGTCTCCCGAAGCTTCCGTCATATTCACCTGCGAAACCGTCGTTTGATTTTTAGGAAAATGAAGCTCAATTTGTTTGATATACTTTAATAATTGAGCAGATTTCGGAGTAAATTTCGCAATATTCGATGACGAATTTTTTAAATAGACCACAGAAAATTCAGGATCATTGAACATCTTTCCGTTTGAGCTTCCAACGATTAATTTATTGATTTTTTCGAAAGTTTTACTTTTTGCATCCACTGAAGATTTTTTCCCCTGGTCGTTGATGAAGATTTTACTTTCCTTAAAAATAATGCTGTATTGGTAAGGTTTTGTATATTTCCAGCTCAATGTGTTTGGAGATTTTAAAGACATTCTGCCTTGCGTTACAATGTTTTTATCCAGAAAATCCATTTTTTTTGTCTGAATGAAATCACTTTGTAAAGTTTTAATTTCCTTTGTTTCAGCAGAAATTTTTGTTACAAATGCTTTTGATTCTGCACTTGTCATCGCTGTGTTTTGCGAAAAAACGAAACTTGAAATTAATAGAAAGGCGCAAAAAGCTATATTTTTAAACATTATTATCTGATTTAATAATTGAGTCAATCGTGAAAGTCGAATATTTTTCACGCTCCAAAAATAACAATAATTCCACCAAAACATTGTACGTTTTTTCCGAAGTGTCGTGAAGCAGAATAATACTGCCTTTTTTCAGACCTTTAGTTACTTTTTTCGAAATTTTCTTTTCATCTTGAATAACAGTGTCCAAAGAACGCACGTTCCATCCTATACTTTTTTTGTGCGTTATCTTTATGGCTTTATTAATGTTTGGATTAGTTACTCCGAAAGGTGGTCGATATAAATCTGTCTTAATATTTCCAATTTTTAACATCACTTCATCACATTTTTGAATTTCATCAATCATCTTTGAAGTCGATAAAAATCCTGTGTTGTTAGAATGTGAATAGGTGTGATTTCCAACGGAGTGACCTTCTGCAATGATTCTTTGGAAAGTTTCAGGATATTTTTCAATCTGTTTTCCGATGCAGAAAAAGGTTGCTTTGATGTTGTTTTCTTTTAATAAGTCTAAAAACTTCGGTGTCAATTCAGTGGGTCCGTCATCAAAAGTCAAAGCAACTTCTCGGATTTTCGTTCGTTTGCGTTTGAAACTATTGACAAAATATCCTAATTGAATATCAAAGGAACCCCAAACTACAACTGCGGAAAAGAGGATGAAACAGAAAATGTAGACCCAAATTGTTCCTTGAAATAAGTAAATAGATAGGTTCAAGAAGAGATAAAATAGGATAAATGAGTAATGTTTCATTTTTGTGATTTTGAAGTTTAAGTTAGATTCCATTCTGTTTGTCATTCCGCATGAATCCAAACAACGCTGTGGAGATTCTTACTTAATGACAAACTTACTCTTTAAATATCACTCAGAATAATTACTAAACTTTATCCAATAAAACCAAACTGTGGTCATTTCCTCCTAAGTGATTGTACAAGAGAACATTTCTAATGCTTTCCTTTTTCAAATCATTAATTTTCATCACTCCAGGAATCACCTGATTTTTCAGAATACGACAAGCCATAAAAGTTGAAAAACCGCTTGCGGTATTGAATTCTCCACTCAAATGTTTGTAATATAATAATGAAGAATTTGAAAATAATTCTGACGCATTGTGATAATAAAGATCAGATTTGGAATCTCCGCTAAAACCTAAAATTACAGCATCAATATCTTGACTCGTTAAACTGTTTTTAGCTAAAAAATCTTCAATAAATTTTTGATTTTCGTCTAATTCTAATGTGTTAATAATCTGAATAGCTGTAAGTTGAGCATAAGAACTTTCCTTTTTTTCTTTACCTAAAACAAAAAAGCTGGAACCTTCACCCCAAACCACACCTTCTGTTTTTGAATGTAAATAATCAACAGGAAGATTTTCTTCTTTTTTTATAGAATTATTCAGTTTGTAAAGCTGCATTGTTCGCTCGGTTTGCTCGTCCGTGGATCCTACCAAAACATTGCCTGCTTCACCATCTACAATCTGAAGCTTCGCATCAAGCATTGAAAATTCCAAAGACGAAGAAGAGTTGACATAAGTGAAATTATAGCCGTGACATTGCAATCCCAAAGCAATCTGTCCAGCAACAGTATTGTGTGTCGATTGAATAAAAAATGTCGGAGTCAAAAACTCTTCATTATTATCAATCACATTTTTCAGAAACTTTTCAGAATCCTGAGAACATCCCATTCCGGTTCCTACAATGATAGAATCTGGTTTTTCAATTCCTGCCTCCTGTAAAGCTTTTTTGGAAGCAACCGAACTCATTTTTACTGTTTTAGACATTCTTCTGCTCATTGCTGGAGGAATGAATTCTTTGTAATTGGGCTCAATCGCTTTTAAAACCTGAACAGAATTTTCGGGCGTTAAATTGTTGAAAAAGTTTTCGTTTAAAGTGTCCTGAAACGAGATGCAGGCTGCACTGTTGATATAAACTGTACTCATTATTTGGAAAAAATTAAAGTTGAACAGTTTCCTCCAAATCCAAATGAATTGGAAAGCACGTGGTTGATATTTTTTTCTTTCAGTTCGGTTATTGGTGTCAAGTCAAATTCTTCCATTTTTGTTTTAAAATTTAAATTTGGAAAAATCACATTATTCTGCATCGCCAAAATCGAATAAACGGCTTCAATTCCTGCAGCAGCAGCCAGAGTATGACCTGTAAATGCTTTCGTAGAACTGAATTCCGGAACCTGATTCTCACCGAAAATCCGAATCATTGCAATACCTTCCGACAAATCGTTATTCGGTGTTGCCGTTCCATGAACGTTGATGTAATCGATGTTTTCTTTATTTAAACCAGAAACTTTCAACGCTTTTTCCATTGCTAAGAAAGCACCTTGTCCGTTTTCCGAAGAAGCAGTTTGATGATGCGCATCATTGGCATTTCCGTAACCGGAAAGATAAGCGAGCACTTTTTTATTTTCTTTTTTGACAACTTCATCAGATTCCAAAACGAGGAAAGCAGCAGCTTCACCTAGGTTCAGACCTTTTCTGTCATTGTCGAAAGGCGTGTTGTAAGAATCTGTCAGAATCATCAATGTATTAAATCCATTCAAAGTAAACTTTGAAAGAGAATCTGTACCGCCGACAATCACGCGGTCAAGAACGCCGTTTTTAATGAGTTTTGCGCCCATCATAATCGCATTGGCTGCAGATGAACAGGCTGTACTGATGGTAGAAACCATACCTTTCAGACCCAATAATCCTGCAATCTCCAAAGATGAATTTCCGGCGTCGTGAGCGTCGATATATTTTTGTTTTTCAGGAAAATCTTCGTAGGTGTAGAAATATTTTTCAGTAACATCCATTCCGCCAACGCTTGTTGACGATATGAGTCCGGTTTTGTATTTGTTGATATCAGAAATTCCGGCACTTTCTACAGCTTCTTTTGCGGCAACCATTCCCAACAAAGCGGTTCTTGTAAGATTGTTGTCTTCATTTAGCTGAAGTTTCTGCACAAGTTCTTCGTTAGATAATTTTATCTCGCCTGTCTTGATGCTTCCGGCGTGGCGTGTTTCAAACAGTTGGATGTCTGAAATGCCGTGTTTACCAGTAGTCAGCGAAATAAAATTTTCCTCAACATTGTTACCTATGGAGGAAATGATGCCCATCCCTGTAATGGCAATTTTTTGACCCATCTTTTTGTAAATGTAACAATGTAACAATGTAACAGTTTACCAATTATTGCTAGACTGTTACATTGTTATATTGGTAAAGTAATTTATTTTGTTCTGTTTTCCTCTATGTATTTTGCCATCACTTCGATAGACTGGAAGATTTCTTTCCCTTTTTTCGGGTCAGCTAATTTGATTCCATAGTCTTTATCTAGAAGTACGATTAATTCTAAAGCGTCAATAGAATCCAAACCAAGACCACCACCAAATAATGGGTCTGTATCTTTGATTTCTTCTACTGCAACGTCTTCAAGATTAAGAACTTCTATGATTTTGTTTTTTAATTCTAATTTTAGATCTTCCATTTCTTTTAAATTTACCAATGTATCAATATACCAGTTTACCAATTGAGACTGAATAGTATAATGACATTGTTATGCTGTTATATTGTTAAATTATGTAGTCAGCAAATATACAAAAGCTTTATAACTTTCCTGATATAGTTCGACCCAGCCGCACAAGACTTTTTCAGCTTTTCCTGATTGCAGAATCTGTGCCGCGTATGAATTCAAAAATTCTTCATCAAATTCATCCAAGACAAAAAACGCGTTTTCAGTCTGCATTTTATGTTTAATACTAATTTCACCGACGCAAATATTCGGTAACGTGTACACAAAAACAGCAGGACTAGGGAAATAATTTTCCTGAGAATTGATGCTTTCCTGATATTTAAAATCGGTATCAAGACTTGAGGATTTGTTGGCGAAAACCAAAGCCGTTCTGCTGTGGTCGTTGTTTTTCAGAATTATTTCGGAAGCGAGAAAAGCGAGTTTGCTGAGATTATCCATTTTATGAAATTTCGGATAATTCAGTTCTAAATTTTTATAAGCTTCTTTTGCAAAGTCTGAGAAATTTTCGGTTTCAGATTGAAAAATAAGTCGGTCGTTGACAGTTATTTTTGAGTTTTTTATGATACAAATGTCTGTTTTCTTCATTGAGGATTTTCAAAAAGTTTAAGGCTTTTTTGTTGGGTTTTGATGGGTGTTGAAAACAGCGAAGACCACCACTTCGTTATCAATTATTTCAAAAATGATAACGTAGGGGAATTTTTGAATGTAAGCTTCACGCAAATTTCCTTTTTTCAAAGGAAAATGTAGTGGATTATTTTGAATTCTAGAAAAATAAGATTCAACCTTTTGTGTGAATTTTTCTCCAAGTCCAATTTGGCGGCTTTCATACCATAATGCAGATTCAAGCAAATCAGCTTCAGCATTTGGAGATAAGGAAAGATGATAAATCATAATTTCGCCAGCAATCTTGCTTTCACTTCTTCCCAAGAAGACGTTTTTAATTCACCTTTTAAATATTTTTGACGTTCTTCTTCAATCCTGTCATAAATATAATCCGGAACTTGAGGATAATCAGAAGGTTCTAGGTCGAAATCTTCCTCTTCAGCATCAATGATTGCATTGAAAATACGAAGTATACGTTCATCTGCATCATCAATGTAATCGTGAATTCTTTTTCTGATTTCTAAAGTAGATTCCATTTTTTAAACTTTAATTCTATCAAAATTACAAAAATTTTCTTATGCTTTCTCTAAAACAATGGCCGCATTACATCCACCAAAACCAGAAGCCGTTTTCAGAATGTATTTAATTTCTGCAGATTGATTTTCTTTAATAATATTCAACTCCTTAGAAATGCCCATTTCTTCAAAGTTTTTGGACGGAATTAAGGTATTGTTCAAAGCAGATTCCATAGAAATAATGCTTTCCAATAAACCGGATGCTCCCAAACAATGTCCGTAATAACCTTTCATACTATTCAGCGGAACATTTTGTAAGTCCATTCGGTTGAAGGCGATGGCTTCCATTTCGTCGTTATAAAGTGTTGCTGTTCCGTGCGCGGAAATAAAATCGATTTGTTCGGATGTAACTTTCGCTTCTTTCATTGCGTTTTGAACGCTTGCAAACAATCCGTCGCCGGTTCTCGATGGTCCGGAAATGTGATTGGCATCGTTGATTGCGGAGTCACCTAAAACTTTAAACCTAAATCTTTCATTCTTTCGGGGTTTGAGCGTAGTCAAAGACTCTGAAGTCATATAAACTGCCGCAGCCGCTTCACCCAGATTAATTCCGTTTCGGTTTTTGTCGTAAGGTTTACAAGGTTCGCTTCCGATTGCCTGAAATGAATTGAAACCCGAAATCACAAATTCAGAAATCTCATCCCCTGCAATGACAAATGCATCTTTGTATTTTCCTGCCTGAATCATATTCTTAGCAACAGAAATCGCCATCACTCCGGAAACACAAGCATTGGAAACCACAATCGGTTTGGTTTTAAATCCAAAAAAATCAGCCAGTTTTTGAGCTAAATTAGAGAGATAAATTCCATCTGGTAAAGTGCTTTCGTTTTTCAATAAACTGATATTTCCTTTTGTTGTTGAAAGAATAAAAGCAGTGTCATCTGAAATCGGATGTCTATCCACTGAAGGTTTCAGACTCAACAAAAACATTTTTTCAAGTCTTGTGAAATTTTCCGTGGAACTCTGAGCGGAGCCGAAGAGTTTTTTAAATTCTTCTTCTAATTTCTCAGAATCAATTTTAGAAATGTAAAACGGATCTAGATTATTAATAACTTTATGCAATGCCACACCAGATTTTCCTTCCAAAAGTGCCTTCCAGTTTGATTCTACATCAAAACCCAAAGGTGTAATGCAGTTGTAATCTGTAATGTAAATTTCTTTGTTCATTAATGAAATTTTCGATTGATATTTTGAAGAGCCAGAAGCTATTAGTCAATTGCCAAAAGCCAACTATAATTCCATTTTATCTTTCCAGGTTTGAAAAAAATCGGGGTTGTACAGACATAAATTATTTTCAGAATCCAAAAAAACCTGAATAGTTTCGCCTCTGCAAACCAATTGATCTTGTTGATTGAAAATCTCGTATTTATAAATCAATTTCGCCGAAACAGAATTCACGAAAGTCGTTACAATGTTGAATGTTTCTCCATATTTCAAAGGAAGAAAATGCTCGCACGTACTTTTTACAATCGGCGTGGTAAATCCTGCTTTCTGAATGTCGAGATAGGTCAAACCGTGCTGTCTTCCGAAAGCTTCTCTTCCGTCTTCAAAATAAACAATATAATGGCCGTGCCATACGATTCCCAGCGGATCGGTCTCATTGAAACGTACGCGTACTTCTTCGGTACAAGTTAAATTTTCTTTAGACTGCATTTTGTTTTCTTTCGTAAAGTAAAGAGATGGTTACCATTGCAATATAAAATAAAAATAAGAATATCAGTTCCTTAGCAATTCCGCCAATCCCGCTATTTCTCAATATAATATCGTAGTACGCATTCAGCCCCCAATTCATCGGGGAAAACTGCGCAATTTTCTGCATAAATTCTGGCATCAGGAAAACAGGAACCCAGATTCCGCCAATCGCTGCTAAAACCACCACGGAAGTCGCTCCAAACGGCGCCGACTGTTCCTGTGTATTAGACATTGTTCCAATTAAAACGCCAAATCCGATCGCAGCCAATCCTGCAAAAAGAGTGACAATAAGAAGGTGAAACATTTTTCCGGAAACATCAAACTGAGGCAAATCCATCAGCGGGAAAAGCCAGATTCCGACTGCAACCATCAGCAAAAACTGGATGACGCAAATGATAAGATATGTGAATGTTTTTCCTAAAATATGAATATAATACGGAGTCGGACTCACACGGACTCTCACGCTCGTTCCCTGACTTTTTTCTTTGACCAAATTGATCGACAATGGCACCACAATAAAGAAAATCGCAAACAATGCCCACGCCGGGACATTGTGCTGAACGGAATTCGGAATTAAATCTTTTCCGCTTTTTTTAGGGGTAATTTCTTTGAAACTGATGAGGTTTTTAGTTTCTTCAACGTTGTCTTCTGTACCTAGCTGGTCTTGAAATGCTTTGTAAATTTTTTTGTTTTCTATCTGAAAAACCATCTTACTCACAGCATTCATTACCGAGTTTTTGAAGCTATTATTGGTTGCGGGATCAAAGTATAGATGAATGTCTTTCGCTTTGGAGGGAATCGCTTTCGAGGCAACAGAGTCTGTCTCCAAACCAAATGAGCTTACAATCGTCTGAACTTTAGCATCTATGTTGGAAGTAAGATCTTTGGTTAAATTTTCAGGAATCACAATTGCCATTTGGTAATCGCCCGCAAAGACTGCTTTTTCGGCATCTTTTTCTTTAAAATCGGTGACAAGTTCAAATGTTTTGCTGTTTTCAAATTCAGATTTAATGCTTTTCGAAATGTCTGATCCGTCTTGATCCACAAATAGGATCGGAATTTTTGAACCTTCAAGATTTTTAAATGTGGAATCCTGAATTAAGGTAATCGTGATAATCAAAAGCAAAGGCATCAGAAAAATGATGACAATTCCGCCAGAATCTCTTTTCAGTAACTGAATTTCCTTGATAAAACTTCTCCACAATTTATACAACATCTCTCAATTCTTTTCCGGTTAATGAAATGAAAACATCCTCCAGGTTTTCAGCATTGGCAACTCTTGCCACCAATTCTTCGGGTGTTCCTGTTGCATGGATTTTTCCGTGGTCGATAATGGCGATTTTTGTACAGAATTCCTCCGCTTCAGATAAGTGATGCGAGGTATAAATAATGCACGTTCCTTTTTTATTTAAATCTAAAAGATAATCAATAATTGCTTTTTTCGACTGAACGTCAACACCAACTGTCGGCTCGTCCAGAAACAAAACTTTCGGGTTGTGAAGCGTTCCGGCAATCAGATTGCAACGGCGTTTCATTCCGCCTGAAAACTGGTCGACTTTTTTGTTGGCAAATTTTGTTAAGCCCATTAATTCTAAAGCTTCGTCGATGGCTTTGTGAAGGTAATTGGTTTTCAAACCATACAAACTTCCGAAGAATAAAAGATTTTCTTTCGCCGTCAAAGTCGGGTAGAGCGCATATTCCTGAGGAACAACGCCTATAATTTGTTTGATTTTCGAACCATCTTTTTTAGGCGACAATCCGTTGATGGTAAAACTTCCGGATGTTGGCTTGATTAAACCTGAAAGCATAGAAATCAACGTGGTTTTCCCCGCTCCATTGGGACCGAGAATTCCGTAGATTTCGTTTTTATCAATGTTTAAAGAAATATCATTAACCGAAAAGTCTTCCGAGTTTTTGTATTTCTTGTAAAGGT
>Ga0163161_10002847_pt1 | contig 12269 bp, 10 predicted proteins | sample S45metaG_FD_129847 | JGI IMG/M metagenome (GOLD analysis project Ga0163161, IMG submission 129847) | Switchgrass rhizosphere microbial communities from Kellogg Biological Station, Michigan, USA - S4-5 metaG | ecosystem: Host-associated > Plants > Roots > Rhizosphere > Soil | place: USA... | reverse complement strand
CTTTTGTTTTTAGGAATGTTTCTGATAACATCATCCATGCTGTGTACCGCCATATTTTATAATTATGACGATGGTGCAACCATATCCAAAGATGAGTTCTCCAAACGGATAGCTGACGAGGAGGAGTTTGAAACTCTGGTTACGCAGGCTATACCCACTGTTGATACCACCTACACTCATATTGTAAAGTTTAACCCTAATGTACAGGCACTTTTTCTGGAGAACGATATCAGAAATTCCATCGGTGCTATACGTTCGTATTATAACCGCCGCCCATACGATAGCCGGTATAAATGTTTTATTCATGCGTCAAAACTGTTCGAAAACCTATTTTATGATAAGCGCGAACTCACAGGCAATTACGGTGACATAAACCGGCTCAGTAAACTGTTGGATGATTGTAAGCTATCAACCCGGCAGTTGCAGCAAAGCCTTGGCTCCAGCAGATAAATGCAAAACATCACATCACTATAAAAAACATAAACCTCTAAACCAATGAAAGACGATTACAACAGCGGCAGACCCGTGGATACCAACAGGCAAACCTATGCCTTTTTGTATATTATGGTTGGTATACTCATTATTGCCGCATTGATCTTTTTATTTAAAAGTTCATTATTTGATAAAAGAACAGTTAACGCCAAGTTGTTAAAAGACGAGATATTTTTGAACGAAAACCTGGTATATTCTGATAATACCACTAATGCCAAAAGCTGGGTATGGGAGTTTGGTAATGGCGATAAATCAAACGTTCAAAACGGGAGTTATAAATTTAAACGCCCAGGCGATTACATTGTGCGGATTACTGTTGATGGTAGCTTAAAGCAGCAGTTTCCGGTAAGTGTTAAAGATACCATCGCGCAGGCTGTTGATACCCTGATGACTATTAATGGTCCCACCCAGGGTATAGTTAATGAGCAGATCAGGTTGGAAGCGCAAGGCAATGCCCGTATATATGAATGGTCATTTGGCGAAACCGGAAGGGTTGATGTTAAGGGCGCTACTGCTTTATACACCTATCATAACCCCGGAACATATTTCATAAAACTCAGTACCGATAAAAGCAAGCACCCTATTTATCATCGTATGCTGATATCAAACCCCGATTCAACGGTTAACGCTATTGTAACACCCGGCGAGGGCGAACGCAAAGTGGTTGACGATATCAGGGCTCATTTACAAGCCATAGCCAATGGGGCCGATTTTAATACCAATTACTATTACCTCGTCAACAAATATTTCTGTGGCGATGAAAAGGTAACCGTTAACCTGGAAACCAATGGCGATAGTAAACAAACCGACTTTTACTCGTATTGCATGCGTCTTACTTTTGGCGGAGGCATTAATATTGATGAAGCCCAGGTAACCTTAAGAGCCAAATCAAGCTGCTCAAGCATGCTTACTGTTAAACAGCATTCATCTACTTCGAATGCAGCTCCAAGACGGGCCAAATAATTAACCATTATCAATGAACCTAATATATGCACATACCAAAATGAAAAATATTCTAATAATGTTACTGCTGTTTTCCTGCTTTTCAGTGAACGCGCAGTCGCCGGTTTCCATCAGTAAGAAAGTAGTGACGCTGCCCGCAGCATTTGAAAAACCGAATGAAAATACCAATGTCTATAACAGTGATGATAAAACCAGTTTACCATGGATAGTTTTCTCTGATCGTGACGAGAATTATACTTATACCTCACCAGGAGGTACCCTTGTTATGAAAAAATTAAAGTTCATGGATCCTTTTTATGTAAGCGAAGAAAGGAACGGTTATATAAAATTGATCAAATACCAGCCCGGAATGGTACAGGGCCGCAAGCTCACCAATAAAAAATCGAGCCAGAGTTATGGCTGGATTAGTAAATCAAAAGTTTTACTGTGGCAGTCGGCATTCATTAACCAGGGCAGCTATCCAAGTAAATACATAGCGGTTATCAGCGGTAAGAACCCAATGTTGATGCCCGACTTTTATTATGATAAAACAGATTCGTTATATGTATTCACCTCACCAGAGCTGGAGCGTAAAAAAACAAAGCTGGCTCTAAATAACATCGTATACGTATTCAAAAAATCAGACGATGGTAAAAAGATGCTGGTTGGATCTGAAGGGCAGCTTGTAGCCGACAGCGCTGCCCGTAGTGTTTATGGATGGGTAGCAGCGGATGCTTTACATAACTGGGGTAACCGTTTATACATTGGCTCAGCTAAAAATACCACAGATGGCGATGACTCAGCCGCAACGGCCATTAATCAAGCCATATTAGTATCCGCTCCGCCAGCCACAAGTACCTATTTTAAATTTGATCCATTGATAAGCCCGGATGAGCCTGTGCTGCGAAGCATACCGGTAATTACTGGGGATGCGCTAAGCGCTAATGATAAGTTAGGGATAGGGCTGGCGACAGATGTGTATGATAAATCAAACAATAGCATTCTTAATGTTAAAGGCGGTCACCTCAAATACCTGGATTATCTGAGCATACGAAAAAATATCCATCACATTAACGTTGTTTTTGTGGTTGACGGTGGCAGTACCATGCGCAGTTACTTCTCTGGAATAACCAGCACTATACAATCCTTTGAAAATATATTTAATGCCCATGCAAAAGGCAATCAGATGATGTACGGAGGTGTGGTATACCGGAACGCCCAGGATTGCCCATCCGGAGGTATCAATAAAATGAACTTTTCGGCAGATTACCGGGAGCTTGTAAAATATTTTGATAAACAGGCATCCGTAACAAATGGTTGCGGTACTACCCTGCAAAATCAGCCCGTATTTGAAGGAATAAATACTGCCCTGTCCCTATTTAAGGGCCATACCAACGAAACCAATCTGATTGTGCTGATAGGCACCACCGGATCGGCCGACTATAATGCGGATGATATAGCTAATGAGGCTGATCAGGTAGCTGCTGCTGATGCCCGCTTACTAGCCATACAGGTGTTCAGTGATTATAATCCTATCTATAATGATTTTGTGATACAGGCAAGGCGAATTGTTTCACAATCAGCTGTAAAACTGGCCGATCTTAAAAAACAGCGTATGATCACGGGCGAAGGCTTGAGCAATATACAGCAGTTCAATACTTCGCTTTCCGATTCGATCTCGTTTTATCTGGATTATCCCAAAAACAGTATGATACAGGGTGCTGTGGTTTTCCCGCCAAAGGGTGTTGTAAAAACCAACCAGGCCATGCGCTTATCAGTCGACCGTTTGATGCGGGAGACAGATTATGACATTAATACCCAGGTGCATGCGCTGGATAGCGCTTTCAGGCTCACCGGGCGCGAAAATCGTTATGTGCAACCAGGAGTAATTGCACAGGTAAGCCCCGTTGCCAATGATCTGGGCAACAACATGCCGCATAACGCCTTTAAATATTTTATTAATGCACAGCTACCGGCAAATGTGGTGAGCCAACATCCGGGGCAATTACAATATCTGTTGATATTAAATGAACAGGAGTATAACCAGTTAACCGATATCCTGTCATTAATGATAGGTGAAAACCTGCAGCAGGATGCTTCTGATTATCGCAAAAAGTTGTTCAGAAACTATGTTGATATCCTCCGGAAACGATTAAATCAAAAGATATCAAGAGGTGATATTAAAAGTATGTCATTGGGTACCTACTTTAAAACAGTTACCGGTTTGCCTTTGCCTGGTAAAAATGCTTTCCGGAATACCAAAGTGGGCGATTTAAGAGGCGACATGCCTCAGGCACAGTTTGAGGGATACATTAAATTTTTAGTGCATAGCAGCGAACAGGTTAAACGTTCGGTACTGGTTAACCAGCATTTTACGTCAAACGGCAAAACTTATTTTTATATAACCCAGGCCAACCTGCAATAGGATGAATGTAGTTAATCTCAGCGAATCAGTAAAAACAGCCGTTAGGGTGGCGCAATCTCTTGCGAAAGAGTATCACCATAAAGAGTTTGGCCCGGCACACCTGTTAAAAGGTTTAATGCACCAGGAGGTAGGCTTGCGCGGTATGCTGCAATCTTTGGGTAAAGATGCCGCTTACGTGCAGGATTGGGCCGATGTGCGGATAGAGGAATACGCGCCGGCTATTACTGTACCCGACGAAATGCTGGGAAATAATGCCGTTAGGCAGGTATTTGAAGAGGCCGACAACGTGCGTATTAAGCTTGGGGTTGATTTGATAACCCCAGTTTGTGTACTTATTGCACTGGTTAAACCCAATGTGGGTTTTGATGTGAATCAGCTCAAATCGTTCCCGGTAAAGGAAAAGGAACTGTTGGATATTTACCTGAGCAACGAAGAAATACAACAAGCGGTACAAACAACTGGGAATGACGATAGCGGCGGGCATACGCCAACAAAGTCAAACAGTGCTTTGCTGAAATATTGCATCGACCGTACAGAGCTGGCCCGTCGTGATAAGATAGACCCCATTATTGGCCGTGAGCGGGAAACACGGATGGTCATGGAAATATTGAGCCGCCGTACCAAGCCCAATGTGATGATAACCGGTGATGCCGGGGTGGGTAAAACGGCTTTGGTTGATGGTTTTGCTTTAGATATTGTCAATAACCAGGTACCCGATTCATTAAAGAACGTACAGCTGTACGAGTTGGATCTGGGTTCGTTAATAGCCGGGGCATCTTACAAAGGCGAGATCGAGGATAGGCTCAAAAATATTCTGCGGGAGTTAAAACAGCTGGATAAAGCCATCCTGTTTATTGACGAGATACACACCTTATTAGACAATAAAGGCCCGATAGGCGGCGGCGTAGGCAATTTGCTGAAGCCCGAATTGGCCCGCGGTGAAATAACCGTAATTGGAGCTACTACTATTGACGAATACCGGAAGGTGATTGAGCCCGAGCAAGCTTTTAGTCGCCGGTTTGAGGTATTGCAGGTAAATGAGCCGGATACGGCCACAGCTATAAAAATGCTGAAAAAGCTGGTGCCCCGTTATGAGGCACATCACAATCTGAAAGTGGATGATAATGCCGCTGAAGAGTGTGTTCGCCTGGCACAGCGGTACCTGAAAGACAGGCGGCTGCCCGATGCCGCTTTTGATCTGCTTGACCGCACCATGGCGGCTATCCGCTTAATGAACGATACTTCGGTTACCTCACTGGCCGAACTGCGTACCCGTTTTGAGGAACTTAAAAACAGCGAGGATGATCCCGAGCTGATCGTATCCTACAAATGGTTATACTCCTTGCTTCGTAATAAGATCAGCGCGGTGTTATTGGGGCAGCTGGAAGACGAAACACAAGTAGAAAGCCTGGAAAACCCCGAAGAATATAATGCTTATTTCGAGCGGAATATAGGCCAGCTGGAAACTCTGGCCGGTAATAAAACAGAAGTGGTTGATAAACAGGACATCGCGGCTATTATATCCTATAAAACCGGTATCCCTTTAGGTAAGATACAAGCGCAGGAAAAAGAAAGACTTTTAAATATGGAAGGCTTTTTAAAGAAACGCGTTGTTGGGCAGGATCAGGCTTTGAAAGCCGTATCAGATGCTATCCTGGAATCGCGGAGTGGTTTAAATAAAAAGGGCCAACCCATTGGTTCGTTCTTTTTATTGGGGCCAACCGGTACCGGTAAAACCGAACTGGCTAAATCTATCGCTGAGTTTTTATTCAACGACGAAAAAGCAATGATCCGGTTTGATATGTCGGAGTTTAAGGAAGAGCATTCTGCAGCATTATTATACGGGGCGCCCCCGGGATATGTGGGATACGAAGAGGGTGGCCTTTTGGTGAATAAGATCCGTCAGCAGCCTTATTCAGTAGTGCTATTTGATGAGATCGAGAAAGCGCACCCCTCAGTGTTCGACATTTTTTTACAGATACTGGATGAAGGCCATATGCACGACAGGCTGGGAAAAGAAGGTGATTTTTCAAACGCGCTGATCCTGTTTACCTCCAATATTGGCAGCGAGTGGGTGGCAGGCGAGATACAAAAAGGGAATATGCCCACATCATCACAATTAATGGAGGTGATGGGTAAAAATTTCCGTCCTGAGTTTTTAGCCCGTCTTTCTGAAATTGTACCATTTGCACCAATATCCGAAGAAAATGTAGTGCGGATATTCGACATTCAGCTCAAAAGCCTGGTTCAGGCGCTCGAAAAAATGGGTATTGGTATGCAGATCAGTGATGAAGCCAAGAGCATGCTGGCTTTAAAAGGCTTTACACCCAAATACGGCGCAAGGCAATTATCTGGAGTGATCCGTAACCAGCTCCGGAGACCTATCTCGCGATATATTATTTCCGGAGAGTTAAAAAAGGGAAATAGCGTGATCATAAGCAAAAATACAGGCAGCGATGAGCTGTTATGGGATATTAAGTAACTCTTTTTGAAAGAATTAAGGTACAGTAAAAACAATTTACAAATAATTACATTATTAATATTTACAATTCTATACTTATCATTTAATTAAGAAACTATGTTTAACTACGAAATAGGAGGAAACGAGAAGAAAGTCGATACCTCAGAAGCATTTAATGATATAGCCCCTAATAAAACATTATTTATCCAAAAACTAACAGATAATGAACCGCTTAGGCCCGAAAAGGTTGAAGGGTTGAAAAATGTTGAAGAAGTATTTGGACACTACAAACCCAAGGTTAATGTAGCGTTTGATAAAATAGACGGATCAAACATTAACGAAACCTTTCATTTTGACAACCTGGGCGATTTTGCTCCGAAAAGATTGGTTCAGCAAAGTAATTATCTGCGTAAGCTCAATATTCAACGCGAAATGTATCAGAATATCATTAAGCAGTTAAAAACAAACAAAACATTAAAAACAACTCTTGATAACGCCGAAACCAAACAGGCTTTTATTGACGCGCTGAAGGGCATAGTTAAAGAGTTGGAGCAATAATACCTAAACAAATAAAAACACGATCATGGCAACACCCAACGAGCAGATACTTAATGATCAGTCATCTGGTCAGGCTTATAAACCCAAAGAAAAAGAGGAGCTATCGCTATCATCAAGTCTTGATAAACTTTCACGTGTAGGCGGTTTCGATCTGCTGGAAGCTACTATTGAAGGTTTACAGAACCTTAATCCCGAACGCAAAGCCCGCAAACAGATATTTTTAACCGACGATGAAAAGAAAACCGAGCGCGAAGAGTTAAAATTAAAGCTTAGCCAATGGATTGATGCTTTAGAAAACGGAGATTCGGTAAGTAGTATTATTGAAAAAAGTACCGAAAACCTGAAAAGCACCGAAGAAAATTTAAATCACAATTTACTAAATACCCTGCAAGCCACACGTGAGCTGGAGCAGGCTTATCGCTCGGTTCATTTGTTTTATAAGAATACCGAGGCTGATAAATTGAAAAATGTGGTAGTAATGAATGCCTCGCTTGATCAGTTGAAAGAGCTGGACAATCCAAGGTTCATAGAGTTTACGGCCAACGAATTAAAGCAAAATTACGATCGTTTGGACCTGCGCCAAAACTATTCCATATTGGTTATCCCGGGCTATCTGGGTTCCAATAAAGTAGTCGAGCGCTGGTCAAAAATAGCTTATGAAAACAAGGTAATGTTAGTTACCGATTTCGCCGATCTGGAACAACCCGATGACGTGGTAGATTTATTCACCGCGGCTAATTTAACAGGCGGCGATGCCTTTAAATCAAACACCATCATGACCTGTAACTGGCTGGTAGGCCGTGGCAAGGTATCGGAAGCCGGAGAAGTGGATGATCTGTATATACCAGGCTCGGCGGCATTAGCCGGTAAAATGTACTATACATTAATGTCGCAGGTTACCGCCGGTAAAAAACACGGTGCTGTAAATGAGGTTGACGGTGTACGGTTTGATTTGAAGAAAAGTGAAATATCGCACCTGGAGCGCGTAGGACTGGTGCCTATGGTTAATGAGTATGGCAAGGTAATGGCATTTTCGGCCAAAACATTATTCAATGGCGATAATATAGGTTTACAAACCTACTCTGTAGTTCGCGTATTTGATTATATCACTAAAGTATTGTTCGACTTTTTGAACCGTCGCGCTTTTGAAAACTGGAACTCCAAAACTGAGCAGGATCTTCGTTCACAGATCGTAAAATTCCTGGATAACATTCAGGGCCCAGACAGGTTGATCGAACGTTTTAAGATAGTACGTTTTGAACGCGATGAGCAACAGAAAGACCGCATCCATCTGGATATTAATATTACACCATATTTCCCTGCCAAAAGCTTCGTGGTGAAGCTAGACGGCCAGAAGGGTGAGGATGCCAGTACAACCTGGGATACCGAATATAAGCAACAATAGCAAACGCAAATAAGCCATTTAGCATCCGCTAAATGGCTTATTTGTTTTATGTTAATTTAAGTTCGCCCTCAGCTTTATTTATTGTTAAATACTGGCTATGTTTGTAGCCAATGAGGCAGCTATTGATCATTAATGCAGACATTAATAAAGGCGAGAACACGGCCGCATTGATCGGCGCTTATAAAGATGGGGCAGAGGCCGCCCAGAGCGTTGTAAAAGAGCTGGTTATTGCCGATCTGAAGTTTAACCCCAATAAACAGTTTGCCCTGCCCAACACTGACACAGAGCCCGATCTGCTGCAATCCATCAACATGTTAAAATGGGCTACGCATATCGCTATTTTTTGCCCGGTTTATAAAGATTCCATTAATACGCGTATCAAAGGCTTTTTTGACCGCATATTTATGCCCGACCAGGTATTTATAAGCTCTGCCGGGCGTATGGATATTAACTTTAGTGGAAAATCTGCCAGAATAATATCTATACTGGATGAACCCGCCTGGGACGACTGGCAAAAAAACCAACATCCCACCTATCTGGCTATCAAAAAAGGCATCCTCGAAAAACGACAGATAAAACCCGTGCATACCAGCACCATAGGGCATTTATACTCCCTGCAAAACGAATACAGCAAAAAATGGCTGCAAAAATTATATTCGTTTGGGTTAAAGCTTATTTGATAAAAAAATAATATTTCACGAAACAATAATAATTCTTATTTGTAGTTATTAAGAATACAGAAAAACTGTATTCTTTTAAATTATTAACCTTTAAAATTTATCGTTATGGCTTTCAAAGCAAGATTAAATTTTTCGGGCAAGGATTACGATGTACTTACTTGCTCGTATGCGCTTAACCGCGATGTTGATTCAAAAGGACGCCCTTCCTCTGGCGTTTATGGTGGTACGATCGATATTGAGATCGAATCAACCGAAGACACTTCCATCATCGAGTCGATGGTAAACAACCAGTACAAACCTATTGCAGGTACTTTGCTGATCAAAAAATCTGAAGAAGATGCTAAAATGAAAGAGCTTTCTTTTGAGGATGGTTACATCGTAAAGTATTCTGAGGGGATTGACATTACTGGATCCACTCCAATGAGCCTAAAGTTTGTGATCTCTGCACGCAAGCTTAAATTAGGCAGTGCCGAGCATGTAAATGACTGGCCGGGCAAAAATTAAATTAATTAATTTTTTTTGACCAAATTGTGCTGGTGCTTTAGGCACCTTGTTATTTTTTTAATTTAAAATTTTTAGAACCATGGCTTTCAAAGCAAGAATTAATCTCGGATCAAAGGAATTTGATGTGCTGCAGTGCAGCTTTTCATTAAACAGGGATGTGGACGCAAAAGGCCGTCCGTCATCTGGTGTTTACGGTGGTACCATACAAGTTGAGGTTGAATCAACTGAAGATACATCGGTTATCGAATCAATGGTTAATAATCAATACAAACCTATTAACGGAACCATCACCTTCAAAAAATCAGACGAAGACGCCAAAATGAAGGAGTTGAACTTTGAAGAAGGTTACATTATCCAGTATAACGAAGGTATATCTATCATTGGAAACAATCCAATGTCATTAAGCTTTGTTATATCGGCACGCAAGCTAAAAATGGGCAACGCCCAGCACGAAAACGATTGGCCTAAATAAGCCGTTGTTTTATATGAACTGAAAATACGGAGAAAGTAAGTAAAAGTATTTTCTCCGTATTTTTTTAGTTTGTTCTTATTTATTTCTTTGATATACCTATGAAAAAGAAGAAAAGAATAACGCGTGCCCCTGTACCTACCACTAAAAAAAAGGTAAAAAAGTCTTCCATCCCAACGGCTATGGAATACCTGTTGCTTTTTAATACCTGTGTAATTGCCAAAGAGAAAATTGCCCAGGTTGATAAAGTGATTGATGAAAATGTAACCGTGAACCGTAACCGGTATGAAAACATATCAAGCCTGGTTCGTTTAGGCAATGGCATGTTATTTCCACCGACAAACAGAAACTTGTTTGCTTCCAGCTATACTTCTTATTTTGACAGGTTTAGCGCGGGTTCGCTCAGTTTGCCAACAATTGGCGCGGCACAACCCAACAGTCTGCTGAATGTGGGTACCCAACCGCAAACCAATACTATTTTGGGGAACAACTTTTTTGACAGTACCAGTTTGCTGGGCGGCGATGTTTATTCACCTGTTAATTTTTTTGGTGGCGGCTCTTCCATTCCCTGGTATTTTATAGCTTGTGTTCACTACCTGGAATGTTCATTCAGTTTTAAAAAGCATTTGCATAACGGCGATCCTTTAACCGGTTACACAGTGCAAGTGCCGGCACACCGGCCCAAGGTAGGGCATGGTCCGCCGTTTACTTTTGAGGAGAGCGCGGTTGATGCACTTAAATTGATGAAATACGATAAGGTGAACAACTGGAGCCTGCCTTTTATATTACAGAAACTGGAAGGTTACAATGGGTTTGGTTATGCCGGCAGAGGATTGCACAGCCCATATCTCTGGAGTTTCTCTAACCATTATACCAAAGGTAAATATGTTAAGGATCGTGTTTTTGATGCCAACGCGGTATCGCAGCAACTGGGTGCCGCGGTCATATTAAAAAGAATGGAAGATAGGGCCATCATCAGCATACCAAGAAGTTGATCATGATAAAAAAGGTCACATATGTTTTAGCTTGTCAGCTTATCCTATTGGCTTGTACAACCATGGGTTGCAAGGGTAATACGCCTGTGCAAAGCCAAATTACGGATAGCGCAGCTAACACACAGCAGGCTGATAAGATCGTTAAGACCAGTATTTCCGCTAAAAATAAGGACGAACAACAATTTCGGGAATTTCTTAAAAAGTTTAAAGCCGCGGTAAAAAAGGGTGATAAAACACAGCTAAAAAACATGTTCTATTTCCCTTTGCAAACGCTGCCGCAGTGGACGGCCGAAGACTTAAAGGCGACAACCGTAAATCCCGCAGAGGGCCTGGTGAGTGTTGCGGAGTATCCAAAATACGAAGGAACTATTTTTAGCAAAGATGCCTTGCGGCTGATACCCCAAAGCAGGGAAGATGATCTGTCTGAAATTGATAACGCGACAACAGAAAATTACTACAATACCTTAAAAAAGGACACTGACAAAGGCAGTACCTTATATGAGCTGCAACAGCAGTACGAACAAAAAAATGGTAAAGAAACTTCATACGGTTTTGTGTTTGGTAAGATAAAGGGCCAGTATAAAGTTATAAGCTACTTCTGCCCTTGGCCGCTTAAAGACTAAGGGATCATTTACCGAATTATGGAAAAGAAATTAATAGTTGATATCAACATAGAAGGCACGGCAATAACGCACTTTTCAACATTTAACCTTGATCAGCGTTTTAATGAGCACCACACCTTTCAGTTACGATTTAACCACGACCAGGTTGAGGAGTATAACCAGGTAACCCTGCAAAACTCCAAGGACTTTATCGGGAAGAACATAACGGTACAATTTGGTGTAGCCAGCGGGAGCGAAAACATATTTAGCGGCATCATAACCAAAGTGGAGCTATCACAAAGCCATGGTTTTCATGGCGATATATTGATCAGTGGTTTTAGTCCGGGGATACTGATAGACCGCGGGCCCGACCTGGGATCGTACCTGAATAAGGACCTGAAAACGATCATTCAACTGGCTACGCAGGATGCCCCCCAAAACGACCTGAAATTTAACATCAAGCCCACCAATACGGCGCCGATAGATTATATCATCCAATACCGGGAAAGCGACTACGCTTTTATTAACAGGCTATCGGCGGAGTATTATGAGTGGTTTTATTACGACGGTCAAAAACTGAACTTCGGTAAACCGGATAAGCTGGACGAAGTAAAGCTGATCTATGGTCGTGACCTGCACAGCCTGCAATATTCCATGCAGATAGCCCCGCTGAAACAAAACAAGTTTGCCTATAACCCAAAACAGGATGAGTTGCTTAAAGCCGAACCACAGGGAG
>Ga0163161_10002845_pt1 | contig 12277 bp, 12 predicted proteins | sample S45metaG_FD_129847 | JGI IMG/M metagenome (GOLD analysis project Ga0163161, IMG submission 129847) | Switchgrass rhizosphere microbial communities from Kellogg Biological Station, Michigan, USA - S4-5 metaG | ecosystem: Host-associated > Plants > Roots > Rhizosphere > Soil | place: USA... | reverse complement strand
TTGCAGATTCCACTTTAATACTGCAAACAAGTACCTGGAAACTTTTCACAATGGTAAAGACGCCGGAGAAAAAGTTTTGTTGAATAGCCTTGATGAAATCTACAATTTTAGAAATCAGCTTCATCTCACATTAGAAAACTATAATTAAAACTAATAACCATGAAAACTTTTTTACTGATTCTGAAAATTTTGCGTTGGTTTTTCGGAGCTTTATTTTTTCTTTTGTCATTGGGTTTACTATTGGAACAAAGCTTTATCGCTTTTGTAGTAACATTAACATTTACAATATTTCTACTTCCATTATCAGGTGATTTAATTATAAGTAAAATTATGAACCTCGATGGAACCAATAAAATCTTAAAAACACTGAACTATTCTGATCTCAATAGTATCTTGCCAACCTATCATCAGAATGTATTAAATCTCAAAAAACCATTAAGTGATAAGCTAAAAATAAAAGTCGGAAAAAAGATTTACTACAATACTTTGTGTACTTCAATTTCAGACTTTAATCTTACTCAGGACGAAATATTTAAGCTAAATGAAATCAAAGTATATTTCGATTTATCTGATCAGCAAGTATTTCTTGAAAAAAATAAAATTTCAGAAAAAACCGTGAAAAATTTAATTCAGAAATGTTACTCAGATCAGGTGTTGACCGATTCTGAAAATCAACAAATAGCAAGCATATCTAACTTTCTTCAATTTCCTGAAGACAAGACTGAAGCGATCAAAAATAAAATTGCTTTTTCATTATTTAATAAAATTCTTGACGAAAAAACATCTGATAACCGTCTTTCTCCTATGAAGGAAACCGAATTGAGACAAACAACAAGAAACTTGAAAATTGATCATCAGAATATCAAAAATTTTATCTCTGAAAGAAAAATTAAAAGTTTACAATATGCTAAATTGTTATGGGATTTAGATCACGGTATTTTTCCGCTTGTTTACAATCCTCCAATAGTGTTAAGCAGAGATGAGCAATGCTACCTGAGTATTGCTGCCAATCTTATAGAGAATAAATTGGTACATAAAGGCTATTCGAGTACAAGTTCCAGCGTTTCTTTTAGGGTGACCAAAGGAGTAAGTGCAAGAGTTGGTGGCGGAAGATCCCGTCCTATAAAAGAAAATGTGACACAGCTACATCCCGGAACTTTATTTTTGACAAATTCTAGAGTTGTTTTCCATGCCGGAGGAAAAAGTTTTCAAATTCCTTTTTATAAATTGATTTCTCATGATATCCGAGGCGTAAGTTTCGAGTTTATTGTTCAAAACAAAAGCTATTTGTTACGATTAAATCATAATGAAGCTGAAATACTATCACTTGGATTATCCAGCGCTATCAGACAGCATAAAAACACCAATGATCATGTAAAAATACAAGCGATGAGAGAAAAATCTATGAATGAAATTTTTATATAAATAATTAATATTAAAACAATGAAAAAACTACTTTTTACAAGCCTTTTAGGTTTAGGCTTATTATTACCTGCAAACATTTTTGCATCAACAGACAATACAACTTCAGCAACCGAAGTTTCCTTTTCAAAAGGAAAGAAAAAGAAAAATAGCACTAAAAGAAAAAGTTCTAAAGCAAGAAAATCGAGATCATCTGCGAGTCGAGGGTGCACTTATAACGGACACGAATTGATCGTGGGAGAAAGAGGAGGTTGCTACTACTATTCAGGAAGCAGCAAACAATATGTAGACAGATCATACTGTTCAGGATGTAACTAATTCACAATAAAAGTCCGGCAAAATTTAAAACTAATAATATGAAATATCTTATCATTATCGCCGCATTATGCTGTTTTATTGGCATTATTGATTTACCGGTTGGCTACTACACTTTTCTTCGGATCATCGTTTCGTTTATGTCATTTGTGATTATTGTCAATGAATTTAAAACCAGAAGATTTTGGTTCATTGCTTTTGTTTTGATATTCATTCTTTTCAATCCGATTTTTCCGATTTATCTCTATTTAAAGCCATTTTGGATTTTCATTGACTGCATTGTCGGACTTTTATTACTCTACTATTTCTTCAGTTTAATTCCGAAGAAAAAGATAAAAGAACCTGAAACGATCGACATTCCACACCAAGAAATTCCACGAACAAGAGACAGAATAATTAAATAAAAACTATGGAAACACTACAAATACCCGAAAATCTTAAAGCTCATTTTTTAAGGTTATATCAAATGGCAATTTGCGACGACGATTTTAGTCCGCTCGAGTTGAAAATGCTGTACAAATCAGCTGAAGAAAGAGGCATTTCATCAAAAAATTTAGATGAAATACTTTTAAATCCAATTAATTCTAAATCATTAATTCCTGAAATGATTGATGAAAAAGTAGAATATCTCTACGATCTTACTGTAATGATTTGGGCAGATGGAATTGTCTCGGAAAACGAATATTCTGCCCTGAAAAAATATGTAGGAATGTTCGGATTTTTAGAAGAAAACGTACAAGATATTGCCGATTATTTCATCGAAGCAGTAAAGAATGGAAAAACCAAAACCGATATTCTTAATGACTTAAAAAACTGATCACCATGAATGCCATGACCTCAAATATTAAAAATCTTTTCAGATTAAAGACTGTTCCGGCTGATGAAAGTCAAAATCAGCTTCCGACAATCGAAACGGTAAATATCGAAGAAACAGAAGAAAGCCGAAAAAGAACCTATCACGAATCCGGTTACAGAGACGGAACAAGAAACAGCGGAAATCATACTGCTTTATCCATTTGTTTGGATGCGATTTATTCTAAATTTCAGAACGAAGAAAAACAACTCGTTGAAAAACAGGGTAAACTAAAGGAACCTTATCTCAACGAACAAAAAAATAAGGAAACCGAAATCAAAGGACTCACAGTTTCTTTAGACAATAAAGAAGATAAACTCAATAACATCGGTGAAGATATAAAAAAAGTTCAGGATAAAATTGAAAGTTTGAAATTTGAAATTAACGATCTCCCAAGAAATCCCGAAGCGTACAGCGTAAAAGCAACGAAGGGTGCTTCTACAAAATTCTGGATTGGTTTGATTCTTTTGGTTCCGATCAGTTTATATCTTTTCACTTTTTATATTTCGACTTCGTATTCTGCGTTTTTCAAAAGTTTTGATGCCAATGGAAATATTATTCAAAGTGTTTTGGACGCTCAAGCTTTCAACAAAGCTTGGGATGAAGGTCCGCTGGAAGGTGCTTTTGTCACACTAATCCCGTTTGTTTTTTTAGGTTTGGGATATTTGATCCACATGTTTGGTGAAAATAAAAGTTTTGGTAATTATTCTAAAGTTGCCTTGCTTTTCATTATCACATTTGTTTTTGATGCGATTTTAGCCTACGAAATTGAATCTAAATTATACGAACTCAACAAAACTTTTGAGTCTCTCCCATTCGATCTCAAAATTGCATTTACGAAAAATCAGTTTTGGGGAATTATTTTCGCCGGATTTATCGTCTACATTATTTGGGGATTGGTTTTCGACTTTGTGATGAAAGAGCATAAAGAAAAAGACAAGATCAAAAACGAGCAAATCAGAAGACAGAAAGATATTTTGATTCATCAGGAAAGAATTTTTGATTTCGAAAAGCAAAAAGAAGAGGTAAGAAACAGTATTGGAAGCATCAAAGAACTGATTGCAAAAGCAAAAGGCAGAATAGAAGAACTTCAGAATATTATTGACGGAGTCATCATTCCTACAAAAGATTATAAACTCTACGCTTCAGAATATATGCAGGGCTGGATCACATTTATGAGTGAAAAATTAGCCGTTTCTCAATCCGTAAAGCAGGATATGATAGAGGAATGCAAGAAGCAATACAATTATAATCTTAATAAAGTAGGTGCAAATTCCGACAGCCAGAACTCTGTTTATATGTCTGTTTTATAAAAATTTAATTATGAGAAAAATATTTTATATCATCATAGTTTCTGTGTTTTTTATCCAATGTGGAAAGCCGAAAGAAGTAATTAATGAACCTGCAGTTTCAGCAGACAAATTTGCGAAAAACCTGAACGTAAGTGTTTTGATTGATCTTTCAGACAGGATTGATCCCGAGAAAAATCCCAATCCTACAATGGAATATTTCCAGAGAGACACTGAATATATTAAAGCGATCGAGAAAGGATTTCTAGATCATATTAAAAGCAAAAGAGTCATTCAACTCAACGATCAGATGCAGGTTTTCTTTAATCCTGAACCTTCCGATCCTAAAATGAATGAACTGACAAAAGAGTTGAAGGTTTCTTTTGATAAAAACACGACCAAAGAAAACATCAATCTGGTTGAAAACAAATATTCAGCTTTACCATTACAGATTTATGAATCAGCCATAAAAGACAAAAAATACGTGGGTTCAGATATTTGGGAATTTTTTAAAAATAAGGTGAAAGATTATTGCATCAAAGAAAATCACAGAAATGTGCTTTTCATTTTAACTGACGGATATATTTACCATAAAGACTCTAAATTCTCTGAAGGTCAAAAAACTTCCTACCTCACTCCTGAATTGGTAAAATCTTTAAAACTAAATTCTTCGGATTTCAAAAGCAAAATTCAGAATAAAGATTTAGGTTTTGTAAAAGCCAATGACGATCTAGATCATCTTGAAGTAGTTGTTCTAGGGATAAATGCAGCAAAAGGTAATCCTTTTGAGGCCGATGTCATCAAAGAATACTGGGAAAACTGGTTCAAAGAGATGAAAATCAAAAACTATCAGATAAAATCTGCCGATTTGCCGTCTAACTTAGAACCGATTATTTTAAAAGCAATTTCGGGTAAATAAAAACACTTTTCAGCATATCATTCATTCCAAGGGCGAAGTTTTCTTCGTCTTTTTCGTTTATTATCTTTTCCCTATTTTTGTGAAACTCGTTGCATTATGAAAAAAATTGTTCTGATCGAAGATGAAACCAGCGTAGTTTCTTTTATCAAAAAAGGGCTTCAGGAAAAGGGATATGAAGTTTCTGTGGCTTTTGACGGTCGCACCGGAGTCAGTCTCGTGCAGGAAAATGATTTTGATCTGGTCATTTTAGACATTATGCTTCCGGAAATGAACGGATTGGATGTCTGCAAAGAGATCAGAAAAACCAACAAGCACGTTCCTATCCTTTTTTTAACGGCTTTAGGAAGTTCAGAAAATATTGTTCTCGGCTTGGAAAGCGGCGGCGATGATTATTTGGTAAAACCTTTTAAGTTTATCGAACTGGTTGCCAGAATTAAATCGTTATTGCGAAGAAGCGTTCCTATTTCAACTCCCGAAATCACAGAAGATGAAACTTTTAACGAATATCTTTTTCAGTTTTCAGATCTCAAAGTGAATGATTACACCAAAAAAGTAACGCGCGCAGGAGAAGAAATTTCTCTTACAACCACAGAATACAAACTGTTGATGTACTTCCTCAACAATCCCGAAAAAGTAATCTCAAGAGCTGAAATTCTGGATGCTGTTTGGGGCGTAAATTACGATCTGGGAACCAATGTTGTAGATGTTTACGTCAATTACTTAAGAAAGAAAATCGACAATCAGGATGATAAAAAGCTCATTCATACCGTAATAGGAATGGGTTATGTTTTAAAAAAACCCTAGAAAATGCCTAACAAAGTCATGACCAATCAGACCAAAACAATGGTACTTTTGATGGGCGTTTTTATAACGGTCATCTCACTTTTTGGCGGTTTGGTTTATTATTCTATTGTTAATTTTTCTCATCAGAGGTTTTATGAGTTACTAAAAATCCGAACGACAACGATTGTTCAGATCGAGAAAAGCAAACAACATCTTGATCTTCCGGAGAATCATATTCTCAACAGTCTCAACGACGAAGAACTTCCGATGGAACGTGATTATGTTTTTGCAGTTCCGACGGATTCAAATTTTAAAAACATTTCGAAAGAAGTTCATATTCCCGATACTTTTTTTAAAAATATTATCCGGAAAGGAGAAGCCAATTACAACGACAAAGAGTTTTATTATATCGGTCAGTCTTTTAAATTTAATCAAAAAGAATACATCGCCATTGCTTCTGCAAAGAATCATTATGTCGTTTATTATCTCGGATTTTTGAAAAGAACGATCATTACCTGTATGGTTCTCTCGATCTTCTTCAGTATGATTTTTTCTTTTTATTTATCTAAAACTTTATTTAAACCTATTCTTAAAATTACGGGGAAAGTAAAGCAGATCAGTTCGGAAAATCTTCATTTAAGATTGGAACCTCAACCTGACAACAAGGAATTGAATGAACTGATCGACACCTTCAATACGATGCTGACAAGAATCGAGACTTCATTTGAAACGCAAAATCATTTGATCGGAAATGTTTCTCACGAATTGAGAACTCCGCTTACCTCTATCATGGGTGAAGCCGATGTCGCACTTTCTATCAACAGAACTGCAGAAGAATATAAAGAAACTTTAGGAATCATTCTTGACGAAGCAGAAAAACTTGACAAAAAGATAAAAGCTCTTTTGATCATCGCACAAACCGGTTTTGACGGAAAAATCCAGAAGATTGATAAAGTAAGGATCGATCAGTTGCTTTGGGACGTGATTGAAACCATCAGAAAAATTGATTCCCGAAACAATATCTATCTCGACATCAGTATGCTTCCCGATAATCCTAAAAAACTGAAAGTTCAGGGCAACGAGCAGCTTCTTCATCTCGCGGTAGCCAATATCGTCAATAATGGCTGTAAATATTCTAACTTCCAGCAGGTAAAAGTTTCCCTGGGAGCGACAGATACAGACGTTTACATCATCGTAAAAGATACAGGAATCGGTATTCCGGAAACAGAAATGGACAAAATCTACGATCCTTTCTTCAGAGCTTCGAATACCAAAAATTACGAAGGTTATGGCATCGGTCTTCCACTTGCCAGAAATATTGTGAGAATGCATAACGGCGAACTGATTGTGAGTTCGCACGAAAACCAGGGAACGACCGTACAATTACGTTTTCCTACTATTTACAGTACGCAAAAGGAGGAAAAGCAACCTTAGCTTCAAAACGAAGCAATTTTTTAAATGAAATTCTAATCTCATTTTAATCTCTTTAATTACATTTTAATTTTATTCCAAACGTCTTCTAATCTTACAGATATAGTTTTGTATTATCAAAATAGGTAATCACTAAATCTAAAAGATATGATCAAGACCATTTTAATCGCAACAGACTATTCTCTTGAATCTTTAAATATATTAAAGAAAGTTCTGAAGGAGAAAAACGCTACAGAAGAAGACACACAGTACAATGTTTTGCTGGTATCGGGTTATGATATGGGAGATTCTATCAGAGATCTTTTATTCAATACCAAAGGAACGGTTTTCAACAAAATAAGATCGAAAGAATTTTGTGATGCATACAGCATTATCAAAAACAAATATCCGCATTTAGTCAATAAAATTGTCTGCGATATTTTCACCGGAAGTTTCCAGAGAGCTTTCAATAACTATCTGAAAGCCGAAAACATCGAAGAAGCTTATTTCACTTCATCTTTAAAAGATAAAAATTCTAAAGGAAAATTTGATCTCGCTCCATACATCAAAAAAGCGAAAGAGATCAAAGCGTATGAAATCAAGCTTGATGTACCGGAATTTATGCCGGAAAGAGGAAGATTGGCTGAAGTGTTTATTGAAGTTTAAAATTATTTAAAATTAAAAAAATGTTAAGAAATTATAGTAACAGCAGGACATTGGGAGACAATATAAGACTGGGGACGCTGACTGCCTTTACGGCAGGAACTATAAATATTGCATCTCTATTGATATTCCTTTCCTTTACTTCAAACGTAACGGGACATTACGCGGTATTTGCCGCAGAGATCAGCAAAGGAAACTGGTCGCAGGTTGCCGTTGTAGGCGCATGGATTTTCCTATTTTTCTTCGGAAGTTTCACAGCCAACTTTTTTGTGATCAATTTTAATAAGAAAAGTAAATATTTTGCACACGCAATGCCGCTCATTTTGGAGATTCTATGTCTCGTCGGAGTTGGTTTTTACGGACAGTTTTATTACCGAAAAACTTTGGAAGAAGCCGAAGTTTTGGTAGCCTTAATGCTTTTTGCAACAGGTTTGCAGAATGGTTTGACGGCAAGTATCTCCAATTTTTTGGTAAAAACGACCCACCTTACCGGTACAACTACCGATTTAGGAATTCTGATGTCGATGTTTACCCATAAAAAATACAGAAAAAACCCTGAACTGATTGCAAGAGCAAAGCTCCTGTCAAGCATTATGTTTGCGTATGTTTCAGGAGCGGTCTTCTCTGGATTGGTTTATTATTCATTAGAATTCAGTGTATTTTACATCATCAGTCTATGTTTACTGGTTGTCATCGGATATGATTTTTATAAAATTAATATCAGACATTTCAGAACCAATTACCGGTATGCGAAAATTTACAATAAGCCGAATTTTATGGCATTTATGTATGACAAAATTCACGGAAACGGAGAAGTAATGGTGAAAGAAACGAGAAAAGAAAAATCTAAGCTTGTCTTGGAAGAAACTTAAAAAATTAGTCAATTGACAGCACAAATCGTATATACTTAGTTTTGTAGCCTCTGTTTGTTTTGCAAATGGGGGCTTTTTTTAATCAGTTTTCATTTTTGAATAGCTGGCGGAAGTTCCGACGGGCAGAAACAGTTTCGGTTTTCGTTGTCGGAACTTCCGACGGAGAGCATCTGAACAGGGGGAAACAATCTGAACTTCCGACGAGGCAAACCACAACAGGTTCTCGCTGTCGGAAGTTCCGATGACAAGAACCAATACAGAGGCAGCCCGTCGGGAATTCCGACAGACTGATCCTCATTTTTCTGCCTGATTTCCTTTCATTGATCATTACTGATTGAATACTTAATTTTTAATTCATCACCTATTTATTTTAAATCTTATTTCCTTTGACTATTTTTGTAAGTTCATTTATCATTTATGTCAGATATCATTCAGCTTTTACCGGATCATGTAGCCAACCAAATTGCAGCAGGTGAAGTGGTACAACGCCCCGCTTCTATTGTGAAAGAACTTTTGGAAAACGCCATTGATGCAGGAGCTTCAAAAATTGAACTGATTATAAGAGATGCCGGGAAAAATCTCATTCAGGTAGTCGATGACGGAAAAGGAATGTCTGAAACCGATGCAAGAATGGCATTTGAAAGACACGCCACCTCAAAAATAAGAGCGACAGACGATATTTTTAAAATTTCAACTAAAGGATTTCGCGGTGAAGCTTTGGCTTCTATTGCTGCCGTTTCTCAGGTAGAGTTAAGAACAAAACAGCCGGAATCACCTTTAGGAACAAACATTTATATTGAAGGCGGTATTTTTCAGTTTCAGGAACCTGTACAGACTGCTGAAGGATCAAATTTTTTAGTTAAAAATCTTTTTTACAACGTTCCTGCCAGAAGAAAATTTCTTAAAAACAATAATATAGAATTCAGACACGTCATTGATGAGTTTCAGCGTGTGGCTTTAGCTCATGAGAATTTAGAATTTTCTATGTTCCATGATGACGAGCCTATTTTCAGATTGAGAAAAGGAACGCAGATGCAGAGAATTGTAGATGTTTTCGGAAGAAAATTGCATCCGCAACTGATTCCTATCAAAGAAGATATTCTTTGGTGTAAACTCCACGGATTTGTTGCCAAACCTGAAGGTGCAAAGAAAACCCGTGGCGAACAGTTTCTTTTTGTCAACGGACGTTTTTTTAAAAGTCCCTATTTCAACAAAGCCGTTCAGGAAGCTTTTGAAGGACTTCTTTTGCCCGGATATATTCCGACATTTTTTCTTTATCTGGAATTAGATCCTGAGAAAATTGATGTCAATATTCATCCGCAGAAAACGGAAGTAAAATTTGAAGACGAGCATTTGATTTTTGCTTTGATTCGTTCTACGATTAAAAGATCATTGGGAATTTACAATATTGCACCAAGTCTTGATTTTGAAAGAGATCCGCAATTGGACGAGATGATGCAGAAAAGTTTCCCGAGCAAAAGCAATAATACCGGAAATCTGAAAATGCCGGAAATCATTGTAGACCGCGATTACAATCCTTTTTTGGAAGAAAGAGAAGTCACAAAAACGGAAATTCATAATCTTACGGAAATGTATCACCAGAATATTTCTGCAGAACCTTCAAAGATCAATCTTTTTGAAGATGAAGATTTTGATGAAGATCTGATGCGACTTCCGAACGGATATTGGCTTTTTAATAAAGGTGACAGAACATTGATGCTTGATTTAGGCAGAATGCACCGTTTGCTGGTTGCAGAGAATAATAAAAACGCCAAAAAAGGCAATGTGAGCCATGCCTTACTTTTCTCTCTCGAGTATCATATGAACGAAATTGAGAAAAATAAATACAAATCGATCAAAAAATTTCTTCCGGAACTCGGGTTTGACATGAAAATTGCACATGAAAATGTCTTGAGAATCGATACCGTACCGGAAGGTCTAAAGGAAACTCAGGTAATGAAATTTCTGGAAAATCTTTTTGACATTCTGGAATACAGAACTGAGGATGAATTTATGCAGTTTTATCATAATCAATGGGCAAAAATTCAGTCAAAGTCCAGATTTGATTTTATTTATAAAGCTGACGCAGAGCAATTAATAAAAGACTTTACCGCACTCGGTTTCCCAGAGTTTTTGCCGAACGGAAAAAGATGTTTTTATGAAGTTCCTTTTAATGATTTAAAAAATAAATTTTAAAGCTGATGTTTAATAATATACCGCCAATTACACGAAATTTGATATTTTTAAATGTTATCGTTTATATAATATCAAACTTAATTCTATCGCAGCAGATATATTTTTATCTGTCGGCATATTTTCCATTATCCCCTCTTTTTAAATCATGGCAAATTATTACCCATATGTTTATGCATGCTCAGATAGGAAGCGGTGTTGGGTTGTTTCATATCATCTTTAATATGTTTACATTGTATAGCTTCGGACCAATATTAGAGCAAAGTTTAGGAGATAAGAAATATTTAATTTTATATTTTTTAAGTGGTTTGGGAGCATATTTTCTATTTAATTTGTGGAATTTCATAGAATATCAAAATGTTTATAATCAACTTAACGCCATTGGATTCGATGTTGAACGTTATGTAGATAATCCACAGGCTTATTTGGCTTCTTCCAAAATTGCAATTGGGAATAGTGAATTAATAACAAAACTAAATTCAATCATTTTTGGTCATATGCTTGGAGCTTCCGGAGCAATCTTTGGAGTCATTGCCGCATTTGCAACCTTATATCCAGAAGCTAAAATTGGAATTATGTTTATTCCAATACCCGTAAAAGTAAAGTACGTATTACCGATTGTTGTGATAGGATCGATTTATCTGGGTGTAACAGGAAATGGAGGTGGAATTGCCCATTTAGCTCATGTCGGCGGTGCTATTGTCGGATTTATTCTCGCAAGAATCTGGAGGAAACATTTATATCGATTTAATTAAACTATTGTGAAAATCGTTAGGCTCATCTTTCTCATCTTGCATTTAGGAATACTTTCTTTATTGATTGGCGTTCTATTGAATGCGTATATTCCGCCAAAAGTTTTTCCTTGGTTTAATTTACTGTCTTTAGGATTTCCTTTATTAATTACTGGATATGTTCTGATTACATTTTTCTGGATTTTTTCCTGGAAAAAGCGAGCATTCGTCTTTATGCTTTTGGGATTGTTTTTTTTAAATCCTGTCAAAAGATGGGTGAATTATTCTCCCGGTACAAATAAAGCGGCGAACTTAAAAATTGTAACTTTTAATATAAAGGGCGGGAAATTTGGAGCGGAAAATATTAAGAAATTCATCAGTGAACAGAATGCTGATATTGTTATCATTCAGGAAGATGCAGATTTTGACTATAAGTTTACCGGTCTGAAAAAAGATCATAAAAACCCTGTTGTAGGAACATATTCAAAATACAAAACCGTAGGGCATAAAGAATTATTCAAAGGTATGTACAGCGAAGAATTCAATGCATTTGGAGAGTATACAGATATCGAAATAAAAGGTAAAACATACCGCATCATCAATGTCTACATGCAGCCATTCAAATTTGAAAAAAGCATGGTCAAATTAAATGGAGACAGCAAGAAGGATGAGCAAAAAGTAAAAGGCGTTATTAAAAGACTGATTCCGGTATTTAAAATGCATCAGGAGCATATTGCAATCATCCGGGAAAGTATAGACGAGTCTCCTTATCCTGTAATTTTAGGTGGTGATTTTAATTCCGTTCCCAATTCTTACGAATATTATCA
>Ga0163161_10002844_pt1 | contig 12279 bp, 6 predicted proteins | sample S45metaG_FD_129847 | JGI IMG/M metagenome (GOLD analysis project Ga0163161, IMG submission 129847) | Switchgrass rhizosphere microbial communities from Kellogg Biological Station, Michigan, USA - S4-5 metaG | ecosystem: Host-associated > Plants > Roots > Rhizosphere > Soil | place: USA: Michigan... | reverse complement strand
CCCGACAATCGCATACAAAAACGCATCCTGCGATGCATCGCCGATTTTACTGAGATCCCCGAGGACGAGATCGCAATCGGCACCGACGGATGTGCCGCCCCGAATTTTGCCTTGCCCGTCTCGGCTATGGCACGCAGCTTCGCCAATCTTGTTTCGCCGACGACCTTTCCCGAAATAACGCAAAACGCCTGTTCGCGTATCGTTGAGGCAATGATGCGTTTCCCCGAGCTTATCGGCGGTTCGACGCGGCTCGACACGATGCTGATGCAAGCCGCGCCCGGCCGCATCATCTCAAAGGTCGGCGCCGACGGCGTCTGGCTCTTCGGCGTCCTGCCGTGCGAACAATACGCGACCGGCCTCGGTATCGCGCTCAAAGTCGCCGATGGCGACGATCATCGAGCCCGCCCGGTCGTGGCCGTTGAGACATTGCGTCAGTTGGGGATTTTGGATGAGACCGATTTGCTGGACCTGTCGCCAATGCCGATCAAAAATCGCAGCGGTGAATCCGTGGGACGGATCGAATCGGTTTTACGCCTCCGCGAGTAGTTCCTTTTTGAAATCCTCTTTCTTAAACGCGCGATCCAACCACAGGTTCGTCAGCTTCTCCTGAATACTATTTGCCCGCAAGCGTTCGTTGAGATTTTTGAAGTCAACAAAATCCAAGTGCTGGTCTTGGTTAAAGCATGAGAAGACCCAGAATTCTTCACCTGTGTGCGGGTTGACGTGTCGTTGCAGGCATTGGGCGCAGACCTCTTTCATCATGCATTGCATCGGGCTGTTGATGGAGCCGATGGCGACGTGGTCCTCTTTGAGAAATGGTTTTAGCGTAGTGTGACGAGCCTCGCGGACGGCGTTCATCATGCGGTCCGAGCCGATCGCGATCAGCCGGTCCACTTGCTGCGGCTCGACGATCTGTTTGCCGAGGCGGCCTTCGGAATATGCGATCATCGCCTGGACGATGTTGCCGCGGAAATGCACGTCCTGTGCTCGATTCGGCTGTATCTCGTCGCCAAAGTCCGTCGCCCAAACGACCTGGTCTGTCGCCTTCTCGATCTCCTCACGTTTGAAGAGATCATCGCTGTGCTTATACCCCGCGAAATAGACAACCTTATTTTTGCGTGCGCGAAGCGCACGCGCGATCGAGAATAGCACTGCGTTGCCCAGGCCGCCGCCTGCGAGCAGAACGTTCTCGTTTTCGGGTATCTCGGTCGGCGTTCCGGTCGGGCCCATGACGAGGACCTCCTCGCCTTCTTTAAGAAGCGAGCACAGTCGTGACGATGTGCCCATCTCGAGTACGATCATCGACAAGAGGCCTTTCTCGCGGTCGACCCATGCTCCCGTTAGGGCGAGCCCTTCCATCAAGAGGCGCACGCCGTCCATGACAGGAGCGGATGTCTCAAAATTCTGCAGGCGATAGAATTGGCCGGGCTCGAACTTGCGAGCCTGCAGTGGAGCCTTAACAATAACGTCGACGATGGTCGGTGTCAGTCGATCGACGCGGACGACGTAGGCACGAAGCTCCTCGTCGAGCGTCGCCTCAAGGTTATCAAATAGCGCGTCCCTGTCGGCCTGTGGCAGCTCGCCTCGAGCTGCAAGATCATCGGCAAACAATTCGACGACACGCTCGTAACCGAACTTTGCCGACGCCATCGCTTTGACGACATTGCCGGCGTATTCCGGATGGTTGTCGCCGTAGTACGAGACGAATTTGCCGTCGTGCTCGTATGACGTGAAGAATCCTTTCTCTCCCTTCGTGGTCTCGACCGCGTGCAGCTTTCCGTCGCCGTTCCGCTCGACCTTGAAGGGTTGGAAGAACTGCTTCCACTCGTCCATCTTGAACGTGCCCGGCTTTTCCTTTTCGTAAATGACATTCGGCGACGTGCCCGCGGCAACGCAGACAGTATGTGCAGGAAACTCGTGCATTTCACCGGTCGGTTCGAACTTGCCCGTCTCGGCGATGTATTCGAGCCGCTCAAAGATCAACGCACGTACCGCGTTGTATTCGTCGGGCACCGCCTCGACCGGGTTCATACATTCGACAAAATCGATGCCTTCTTCTAGCGCCTTTTGCACTTCTTCGTGATTGAGGCGATAGGCGGGCGAATCCTGCAGCCGCTTGCGGTAGATCAGTGACACACCGCCCCAGCCGCGTACAAGGGGAATGAAATTTGGCTCTTCGCCTGCCGCGGCCGCGCGAGCGCGTTCCTCGCGGATCTCACGGCCGTGCTCGAGGAACTCCTGCAGCACGCGGATCTCTTCCGTATCAAAATGCTCGACGACCTTTTCCTCGCCAAATTCGGCGACCACCTGCTCGTACTTTGAGAGCATCTTCTCGCACTGGACCGGATAATACGCGAACAATTCCGTCGCCGTGTCGATGCCGGTAAGGCCGCCGCCGATGACGACAGCGGGAAGCCGCACTTGCAAATTCGACAGCGTATCCTTTTTGAATGCACCAGTTAGCTGCAATGCCATGAGAAAGTCCGACGCTTGGCGGATGCCTCGGATCAGGTTGTTCTTCATCGGCACGATCGTCGGCCGGCCAGCACCCGTCGCGATCGCGATGTGGTCAAAACCAAAATGCCACGCGTCCTCGATCGTCACCGTTCCGCCAAACCTGATACCGCCGTAGGCACGGAACCGCTTTCGCCGCGACAGCATCAGCTGCACCATTGTCAGAAAATTCTTGTCCCAGCGGACCGTTATGCCGTATTCCGACACGCCGCCAAACCCCGACAAGATGCGTCGGTCAAGCTGCTCCGTTATTTCGTCGAGATCGCGGATCGGTTTCGGAACCGTCTTGCCGTTGTTGCCTGTCCACTCGGCCGGCAACGGCTCGATCTTGAGGCCGTCGACGCCGACAACGCCGAATCCTTCGTTCAATAAGTAATGTGCAAGCGTGTAACCCGCGGGACCGAGGCCAACGACCAGGATGTTCTTGCCGTTATACGGCAGCGGATAAGGGCGCTTTGCGTTAAGCGGGTTCCAACGCGTCAGAAGGCTGTAGATCTCAAAACCGTATGGCAAGGCGAGCACATCCGTCAGCGTGGCCGTCTCGGCAAGCGGGATGTTGACGGGTTCTTGCTTTTGGAAAATGCAGCCCTTCATACAGTCGTTGCAGATGCGATGACCGGTGCCGGCACACATCGGATTGTCGATCGCAACAAGCGCAAGGCTACCGATCGGGTCACCCTGTTTTTTGAGCAGGTGCATCTCCGAGATGCGTTCGTCGAGCGGGCAGCCCTCGGCCTTGATGCCAAGCGGATTCCGGTGGACCGAGCCATCTTTCTCGTGCAGGCCGGTCGAGCACGAATCCTTTTCACGCTCGTGGCAGATGAGGCAATAGTCGACTTCAAACAGCGCGTCGCGCATCGTGCCGCGCTCATCGGTCAGCTTGAATCCGTCGCGGCGTCGCAACTCTTCATCCGCACCGCGCATGATGTTGTGCAGCTCGGGTTCGGGGTGAATAAGATGAACTAGATTCTGATAGTCCAGCGGATGCGGCGCTTTGAACGAGTACCAGCGCTTCGATTTGTTAAAAAAAGCGGCCGCCGACCAGGCTTCGATGAGATGCAGTGCGGCCTTGACGGTGAGAAGATCGCCCTCACCGTCCTCTTTGAGGACGTATTGCGAGAACACCTTGCCGAACTCCGAATCTTTTAACTTCCCATATGCCGAGTTGACCTTGTCTGCGGCTGATCTCGCGTCTGAATGGTCCGCATCGGATTTGCCCAAATCCTCCTCGGCGTCCAGCAGCCGGCAGGTCATTTCGGCGATCGAAAGCTCTTCGTCGCGCACCAACGTTTCGTCAAAGGCCGTGTTGCGAAGCTGCGTTAACGCCCGCCAAAGCTCATTCTCATTGAGTTCTATGATCTGTTCGGCCTTATATTTCTTGATCGCACGCCGCTGGACAAAGAACTTGAACCGCCAGATCGGGTTTTGGACGAGTATTTCCCTTTCCAAAACGGCACGCTCGGCGCTAATGCCAAAGAGCCGTGCGACAAAATCCGAAATATAGGGTGCGGCGTCAGTCAATATCTTTGACTCGACCTTTTTTTCGTAGTACTGGCCTTTCGCGCCGATGTATTTCGTCAGAGCGGAGTGCAGGACGGCGTCCCGGCCCTCCAAGTCGGCATAAAACCGCTCGGCGAGCTCCTTTAGCCGCACGGCGTCAAAAAGATCCGAGAACCGAAATCCCTTGATTCCCAGCTCAAAATCACCGTTTTCGGAAAATGCCGTCATACCAGTCTTTCTTACCCATTATCAGCCGATTTCGGGCAAATGAACAATATACCACCCGCCTCGGCGAGGGTTCAAAGAAGACGGGCGCGCAATGGGCCGGTAACGTGTTAGAATTGACCCATACAGCGGCTAATTTTAGTGAAAATTCGGGCTGAGTATGGTATAAAGCAAGTTCGTCTTTTCGCGCACGTAATTGGATATAAGGTAGTACCAGCAGTATGGAAAACGATCAGCGGTTGACGCCCTTGCCGGCGATAAGCGACCTGCAATCCAGCCACATCGATTATGCACCCGGCTATCTGTCGGGCTATGACGACGCACTCAGCAGCAAGCGTTCACTCAGGCAGTATTTCAATATTGTCTATAAGCGCCTGCCGATCATTATCGCGATCACCATCATTGTTACCGCCGCCGTCGCCTTTTATTCTTATCGCCAACCGTCCATCTACCAGGCTTCGACCGAGATGATCATAGAGCCGCGCAAGGCGCCGCAAACCCAAAAGGACGCCATCAACATCAATTTCGGCGACGATTCTAAGTATTACAATACCCAACTGCAGCTCCTGCAGAATCAGGACCTTATGAAACGGGTCGTTGTCTCGCTCGGGCTGCATCGCGATGCAAATCTATTTGGAGACCAGAACCGCGGCATCCTGGCAGGGATCAGGTCGCTCTTTTCGGGCGGGCAAAAGCCGGCGGGCGGTGACAACTCGCTTCCGATAGTCAACGAAAACTCGCTTGACGACAAAAATGGCCAGATCCAGCTCACGCCCGAAGAGAACGCGCGGGCCGATGCCTATTCAGCGAACCTCATCGGCGGCCTCGACGTAAAACAGCGCGAGGGCACGAACATCGTCTATGTGACGCTGACCGGCGCATATCCGGCTCTCGCCCCGAAGGTCACCGACCGCATTGCGGAACTTTTCATCAAGGAAGACGTCGAGCGCGAAACAGCCGGAGCGCAAAAGGCCTACGAGGACCTCAGGGCATCGATCGAAGAGTTAAAGGGCACGATAGGACAGCAGGAGAACGAGCTCATCGAGGTAATGAAGTCAAGCGACCTGCCGCTCCAAGACAAGGGCGGGGAACTCCGGTCTGACAACCTGAAGGCGCTGCAAACGGAGAGAAACGAAGCCCAGACGGATGTCGAAAAGCTTCAAGCGCAGTACTCGGCCGTCTTGAAGGCCGCGGCGGACCACCAGATACTTCCCCTCGTGCCCCCGGGCAATCCGCTCCAAAATGAAAGAGAGCAATATCTCAAGCGTCGACTCGATGCTGAAAAACGGATCGAGGACATCGACAAAAAGATCGACGAGAAGGAACAGCGCCGCAAGGAACTGCTTGTTAAGTACACCGCGGAGCATCCTGACGTAAAAAGAGTCGAGGCCGAGATCGCCGAGCTTAACATTCAAAAGGCCCGGGTCAGTAAGGAAAACGAGCAGAAGAACGAGCTCGAGGGCAAGAGCTTAGAGACAAAGGCGGAAACGGAGGTGCTCTCGAGCCTTCGATCGCAGTTGGCGGCGGCCCAGCAGCGTCTTGGCCGCGCAGTCATCGCTTTTGACCAGGCAGCGGCAAAGGCCAATGTCGAGGGGCAAGCCGAGACGCGTCTGACGACTTTGAAAAATGAGTTGAAGTCTAACCACGACCTTCTCGATACATATACACAGCGGCAAAAGGAGCAGGAATTGGCGCTGTCCAGTGGACGGCCGAACAACATCACCGTCCAGAACCACGCGGTCACGCCGACGACGCCGATCGGCCCGCAGCGGACGCGAAACATACTCGTCGCTTTTCTGCTCTCGCTGGCCGCCGGCATCGGTTTGGCGTTCTTGCTTGATTATCTCGACGACTCCGTCCGCACATCGGATGACATCAGCCGCCATCTCGGACTGCCGACGCTCGCGCTGATACCGCACTATCTCAACACCGACAAGAAGAAACTGCTGACAGCGGGCAATGGCAATGGCGCTCACGGCGCAGCCCTGATCACGATCGAAGAGCGGCATTCGCCCATGGCCGAGGCTTACCGTCATTTGCGGACGAGCTTACTGTTCTCGTCGGCCGGCAAGCCGCCGCAGACCATCCTCGTTACCTCGTCGCAGCCGTCTGAGGGCAAGACAACAACGGCCATCAATACGGCGATCACGCTCGCACAGTCGGACGCCGACGTCGTAATTATTGATTGCGACCTTCGCCGCCCGCGGCTGCACACGCACTTCGGTTTTGAGAACACACACGGCCTAACCAACTACCTTTCGGGTGACAAGGAGACGGCAAATCTCATCCGCACATATGCTGACCTGCCGCGGCTCAAGATCGTCACCAGCGGACCGATACCGCCGAACCCGGCCGAGCTGCTTTCGTCGAACGAGATGCGCAATCTGCTGCAATTTCTTGCCGGGCGGTTCAAACACGTCATCATCGACTCGCCGCCGGCGATCTCGTTTACCGACGCGGCGATCCTCTCGACGCTTGCCGACGGCGTTGTGCTTGTCGCAATGGCCAATAAGAGCTCGATCCACCTGATGCGGCAGTTCAAGCAGCGTATCCATACCGTAGGTGCTCGCATCTACGGCGTTGTTTTGAATGGCATCAAGGCCGGCTCGATGGAATACGATTACTACGGCTCGGGTTATTACAAGTACTACCAGCACGATGAGCTAGACGAATCGACACCGATAATGGGCGAGAGTGAAAACGTGAAAAAGTGAAAAGGGGCAAAAGTAAAAATGAAAGGCGCCTTTAATGGCGCCTTTCATTTTTTCACCCCTTCTCTTCACTCTCAGCCTTCGAGGCGTCTCATTTGTTTGAGCAACGCATCCGCGTAGTGGTTCGGGGTGTTGATGTTTTTGAGCACGACCTTGCCACCCTCTTCGCTGGCGTTGTCGATGACGACATCGCCAACGCCCAGCATTCGCTGCCACACATCGGACGAAACGGTCACATCCTGGATGCGCCGGATCGGTACATTGCGTCGCGTGCGTGAGACAAAGCCGGTGTCTATCTCAAGCTTCGATTCCGTCAAGGTGTAGCTTACAAGTTTTTGCCGGACGTGATAATAAGCTGGGATGAGGAATAGCAGCAGCCCCATCACGACGGCCCACAACGCTGAGACACTGGTAAATGCGCTCGTTATCGCCACGAGCAGCACCGCTCCCAAAGCCGCAGCGACATAACCTGCCTTGACGAACATCAGTGTCGGGCTGATCGAAAAGATCTCGGCCTCGACAGCGCCATCTTGTTCTTCGGTTCGTGTCGGGATGTCGGTTCGCCGGGTGGCGACACGTGTTTCTTGTTCTGCCTCGCTCACCGCTGCCTCACCGATCTGGGCTCCGCATTTACGGCAGAAGACTGCCGCGTCCTTGTTCTCGGCCCCGCATTTTTCGCAAAACATATCGCCCGATTATAACGCAAAAACGCGGCCGGCTAACGAACCGGCCGCATGTCTCTCGGACCAATTGGAGAAGAGTGTCTACTCTCGGTGGGAATTGTTTTTGGCCTCATCTATGGCCAAAACCTATTGATTCACCAGCCTCATGCGGCCGTCGGCGAGGCGAATGGCCACTGCATTCGGTTCATAGACTGTCAACGGACGGGCGTCCTTTTTCTCGAGCTTGGCTGCCTGAGCGCTCGAAACCCGGCGATAGCTGTGTGCGAACGTGCCGTCTGATATTGCCGCATATCGCGCTGAAATGCGGCGGACATATTCCTGTGTTTCGCTGTATGGCGGGATCTGGTTGCCGTATTTCATGACAGCTCCTTCGCCCGCGTTGTAGCCCGCCAGGGCGAGGCTGACGTCACCGCCGAACATATCGAGCAGCATCCGCATATATTTAATACCGCCGTCGATATTCTGCTTCGGGTCGAAAATATTCGATACGCCCAAGCGCCGTGCCGTCGCCGGCATAAGCTGCATCAGGCCGCTCGCACCTTTATACGAAACTGCACGCGGCTTGAACGTCGATTCCTGGTGCATTTGCGAATAGATCAGCAGCGGGTCGATGCCGTAACGGCGGCTCGAATCAACGATGTAGGAATCGACCAGGGCGTCGCCGGTCGTAAATCCTTTCAGGCTGGCCGAGCCGGCCGGAAGCTTGAAATTGTTATTAAAGCTCGGCGTCGCGGCCATCTCGCGGTCGGCGAGTCCCTCGGACACGCCCATTCTGGACAGGGGCGACTGTTTCACGGGCTTGACCAGTGCAGTTCGCTGGACGAATTTTTTGTTTGCCGAGTTTTTCGAGGTAAACGCCGGCTTTTGCCTGGCACCGACCGGCACAAAACTCGGGTTGTAGACCTGAACACCACGCGAAGTGTCGAAGTTTTCGAGCGAGTAACGGGGGCGTTCCTGCGAGAATGCGGACACAGCCGCAAATAGACACACAATTATCGTAATATACGCAATTTTCATTTATGAAGTGGATAGGAGGACGAGTATCCGCTCGTGGGACAAGCGATTTCCGACTCACGCCGTCTCCTAATCTATAGAAATGCCCAAGAGTAAAAATTTTCCGCAAAAACTAACACTGTTTATCAATATTGTGCAAAAAATGCGCCCAAGCGAACAGGCGTCCGCTTTGGACGCCTGTTTTCGAGCATAATATCGTGATCAGCGGCCGGGCCTACTGCCTATTTAGCCGTGTTCCCAGGTTTAACGGGACTGGCACTTGGACTTGGGCTAGGCGGCGGAGTACCCGTCAATGTGCAGGTGAAAGGGCTGGCATACGCGGGTCCGGCGAGTACCTGGCAGAAATCGCCGATGGGAATGCATATGTCGCCACAAGGGGCATAACCAGTGGGGCAGGCCCGGATGAGGCGAAAATCCGGCCCGAGGTCGGAAAACTTGGCGACGAAATTATTGCCGTCAACCGTGCAGCCTATGGCCGTATCGCCGACCAGTTTTCTGATCGCGATATAATCGGGCGACCACCCAATGATCGTTAGTTTTTTGCCGTTCTCAGTGATGTTGAACTGCCATTCCTGAGGGCCGTATGTCTTTGTGATCGCGTCATAAACGGCCTTGAGGATCGCGTCATGGCCCGAGGAGTTGCAATCGACCGTTGTGGACGGTGCTGGTGACATGAGGGCTGTGTTCGTGTTTGTATTCGTCTGGGTGCCGCCGCAGCCGAAAGAAGCGAAGCCCGCGAAGAGAGAAAGCGCACAAAACAACGCGATAGACGTGGAAACAGATCTGTTCATAAATCCTCCTGTTCAATCAATATCGGTGATCATAGACAGCAAACTGAACCGCGTTTGCTTGCCAAAGACGATGGCGCTTCCATCGTGAAGCCAGGCGAGCCTGGAAAAAGCGTAATTCCGTGTGTTATTGGCGGCCCCATTGCGGCCGCTCGCGCCACCTCAAACCGCTGAAGCGTCCTCGACATGTCTGCTCGAAAAGCTTGTTAGGAAGTGACCAAAGTCGCCGGCCAAAGTAAAAAAGATTCGGAGGCGACCTGAAATCGACCGACCGGTATGCTTCCTACTTATTAACCCTACCGTTTGAACTCTCCACATTACCGTTAGGACTCGGTGATGGCATCACAATCTTTGAATCTGAAACCGTGCAACTGAACTTATTATTAGGACTCGCCGCGGCGAGTTTGCAGGTGTCACTGCTAGGAATACAAATATCCCCGCACGCGGCGTAACCCGGCGGGCATCCCACTCTCAATGGAGGAATCGGGGTGCCTGTCGGGTTCCCGTGCGACGGCGTTTGATCGAAATCGGAGCGGCTGATGGCAAAACTATCATCTAGGACAGTGCAGTGTATTGCGGCAGCCCTCACATACCCTATTATATCGGGCCGCTTACTCGACCAGCCGGTAATTCTTACCTGTTTCTGAGTTCTGTCAGCGGTGATATTAAACTGCCACCATTCGTTCTCGACTCCTTCCGCCTTGAGGCGCAGGTAAACCGCGTCCAAAATGTTCTCGTTCGTTGGGCCCTTATCACAATCTGCCGGGGGCGGAGTCGGCCCCGTCGTAATGCCACCTCCATTATTTGTCGTCGAGCCGCAACCGAAAAAGGTGAACATTGCAAAAAACGTAAAGGCACAAACAAGCGCCATCGATACGGAAACAAATCTGGTCATAATTCTTCTCCTGTTCAATCAATATCCGTGATCATGGAGAGCAAACTGAACCGCGTTTGCTTGCCGAAAACGATGGCGCTTCCATCGTGAAGCCAGGCGAGCCTGGAATAGTAAAGGCCGCTGTCGTTGTTTGCGGTCAGCTTACGGGCCGTTCCACCCATCGACGGAATGACCCAAATGTCATCCTTATCATCGCTGCGGGCCGCGTACGCAATAGATTTTCGGTCGTCTGAGAGAAAAATATTGTAAAAGTAAGTATTTTTCAAGGCGGCGATGACGGTTTCTTTGCCACCGGCGACGCCGACTCGTTTCAGCATCGTATCCGGAGCCACCGCCTTGGAGCTCTCGGTTTCCGCAAAGATCAAGCCGGTTTCGTCGGCAGTCCAGCCGATCAGGCGGATAAGTTTGGGCGATTCATACAGGCCAACAGCCGGTCCGGGTTCGGATGTGGTGATACTCAGTACGTTCGCCGATGTTCCGTCCGCCCTTCTTTTCTGGAACGAAAGTGCGAGCTGTTTGCCATCCGCTGACCACATCGTAGAGAAGAATGAAGTGGAGGCATCGGAATTGTCCGTGAGCATAACGTCAGCAGCGTCGCCGGATCGCACCGCCCATACATTGGAAGCGCCGCTCCTTTTTGAGACGTAAGCTATTCGTGTCGCGTCGGGCGACCACGCAAGTGCTTTAGCTTGCCAATAATTGTAGGGCGAGACAGAAAAACGGCCGGGTGCCACGTCCGACGCGAGCTTGCGTTCACCTCCGCCGTTCGGATTGATTGCATAGAGGTCCGTTGTCGTGTTGGTCTGCCGCAAGAACGCGATCGCTGAGCCGTCCGGCGACCAAGACGGCAAGAAGCCATGTTCGGCAAGCTGTGCCGGCTGCTCGCTGTCGTCGCGCGGCCTGACGCTTTTGACGACCAATGCGGTGTCAAGGAGCTTGTTTCCCTGATTCAGGCTTTTCACGGACTGATATACGATCTTGTCGTTAGCCGGAGACACGTCAGGCCATATTTTTGCGTTAATGTCGCGGCTGATCGGCGCGTCCTGGCCATCGCTGACGCCGACTCGCCAGATGTGGGACTCTTCTTTTGCCGATGTAACGACTACCGATCTGCCATCGGGTGCCGCGTCGACAGGGGCGACATCGGTTTCCGACGCGGTCAGCCGCCTGCTCTCGCCAGAACCGATATTTGAAACAAAGACCTGGAGTATGCCGTCAAGAGGAGCGCCGTAAAAGATCCGCTTTTTCTCCGGCAGCCAGGCGAACCCGTCAGGCCTTCCGGTGCCTTTCGCAACTTCGGTTACTTGTCCTCCAGCAATATCGCTGACGGCGATCCGCCAGGCGCCATTATTTTCGGTAGCAAAGGCGATCGACCTCTCATCAGGCGAGACGTCTACCCACAAAATATTCCCTTGATCAAGAGAAGTCACCTTTTGCGATGCGCCGTTCGAGACATCTAGCGTGTAGAGGTCGCCTTTGGATTGGAAATATATCTTTCCGGACTGGGCCCATCGTCTGGTCCTGCTCTGTGGATCAGGCACGGACCCGATCAATCTCGGGGGTTTTCCGCCCAAAGCCGGAACGCTCCAAATGCCGGGACCGTTAGTGCCAGCTGAGAAATACGCTATCTCATCGCCCTTAGGCGACCAGATCGGATCGATGTTTGCAGCATTATCATTTGTGACAGATCTGGCTTCGGTCGAGTTTGCCTGTGTTACCCAAATGTTCTTGGTGCCCGACCTGGTCGACGCGAATGCGATCAAGTCGCCCGCCGGCGAAAACTTCGCGGTGCTGTAGAGCTCGCCGGGGGCGCTGCTCCATGAGGCGACCTCTGTTGTTTTGTATGAACCCGGAAGGCGGGTCTTCGGGCCGAACGCCGAGCTAAAGTACCACGCCGCACCGATGAGGACGGCGGCAACTGCGGTAAACAGAAACGCATGGAGCAGCGT
>Ga0163161_10002841_pt1 | contig 12287 bp, 18 predicted proteins | sample S45metaG_FD_129847 | JGI IMG/M metagenome (GOLD analysis project Ga0163161, IMG submission 129847) | Switchgrass rhizosphere microbial communities from Kellogg Biological Station, Michigan, USA - S4-5 metaG | ecosystem: Host-associated > Plants > Roots > Rhizosphere > Soil | place: USA... | reverse complement strand
CGCCGAACAAGTTATTGCTCGATATACGGCAGGAACACGGTCGTCTTGCCGTCGCCGACGTTGTACACCTCCTGCGTGGCGATGAAGCTGGTCCTACTTCTCGAACCGCCTTCGACCCTCAGCTCAAAACGTAACGGCATGCGCTCGCCTTCATCGAGATCAATGGGTCCGAGCTCATACATAGCAGCATGGCCAGGTTCCACCGCACGTCGCTCTGACTGCGCAAGGACACGGCCTTCGCTGTCGAATGCCCACCAGGTCGTGTAGATAGTGTCCGGGTCCTCTACGGTATTGAACACGTGAGCACTCGTGACCTGACCCCGTGCGAGGCTGAAGACGCCTGTTGTTTTAATGATCGCGATAACAGCGTCTGCCCTGTTCGCGGTCGCGATCGTCCAGACGGCTGCAATAGCCGCAACTATCACCAATGCGGTGATCTTCAATGTCGTGTTTCGTTTTTTCATTACTTCTACTCCTCTCACGTGGTTTCCAAGAGGCGGCATCTGATCAAGGGGGGCTTTTAGTTTATCAAATAAGAAAACTAGGGTCCGGCCGGGGACCTCAGAAAATGTTCCATAATGGGGAAAAAAGTTGCCATCCGCCCGCCGCTTTTGTTATACTGACTTCCATGACACCGATAATTCACGTGTCATAGGCTCGAATTAACGAGCCGTCCGGGTCCGGTTTGGACCTTTAACAAACAAAATAGGAGCTAAATATGAAAAACGCACAACGAATTTTCGCTGGCACGCAGGGTAGCCATGCCGGCAACAAAGAAAGCGGATATCTGGATCTCGGCTAACCTACCGAGGCTAGAAGGACTTTATCGTGTTTTCCGTACCGAGGCCTTTTGCTGCTTCATCGCTGCTTTGCACTTGGCAAGCCCGGTAGTCGCAGGGACGGAAAACGTAAAGAGCAAAAGGCGCGAATACCGACGCTTGCCGTTTTGGAGGTTCAATGGAAACCACAAGATGGCGAGTCGAGGATGAAAGCACGGATGAGCCTACACGGGTCGAATACGGTGGCGAGGTCGTACTCGAGGCCGTAGCAGATCGCACGGCAGCGATCATGCAGGTCGCGGAGGCTAATCCCGACACGGAACTTGACGCGGCATACGGCGGCACGGTCGCAGACCTGGCCGCGGCTGAGTGGGAGCCGTCCACGCACGAGCACCGATTTTGGCGCGACTCTGTCGTCCGGTGCATCATGGCGGTGGCGATCGGTCTCAGCATGACCTGCGTTGTAGTCACGATGTGTATCGGCGCGTTGATCGCGATCGTGAGCGACGTGTTGCAGCACGGTCGGACGTTTGGCGAGTTGTTGCCCGGACTTGTCATGTTCATGTTGGCGGGTGTCGTGGCCGGGAGCGCTGTGCTAGGAGATGGAAAACGATGGCGGATGCTACGCAAACTGAAAAAGAACCTAAAACGAGCCCAAAAAATGACCGAGTAAGAGTGCAGTTTGATTTTAGCGAGTCTTCACTAGACAGCCTGGACAAGCTGAGGGCGAACTTTGGAGCGGCGAGTCGTGCCGAGATCGTTCGACGCGCACTTATGCTCTTAAACGATTATGTCGTGGAAGAGAACCGCGGATCAAAGCTCGGATTCATGAAAAGTGACGGTACGTTCGCAGAAATACGCTTTTATTAACTGCTTTCCTTCAAGCGATCATACATAAATACAGAGGCCGCGGGCGTGATGTCCGCGGCCATTCCTTTCACTCGTCACTTGTCACTCGTCACTCGTCACTCGTCCTACGGATTTACCGTCACCAATCCGATCTCGGACGGCTGGCCGTAGTTGGCGTTATTTTTGCGCAACTGCACGTAGACCTGCAGCTGGACGGGGCCGCTGGCTTCGCCGGCGTTGTAGGTGACATCGACGGACTTGCCGGTTGCGGTTGCGACCATTTGCCAATCGCCTCCGCCCTCGGGCCTGACCCAGACCTGCCACTGGTCGGCCTCTTCGCGGCCGGTTACGACCGCTGAGAAGAGGTAAAAGTGCGCCGCTGCCGAAAGCTCGATCTCGGGCTGAACGTCGCCCGGGCTTAGCGGCTCATCCGTTGCGGGCTCGATACCCATCGCGGCTCCCATCTCGGACGTGTAAGTCGGCTGTGCCATGATCAATTCGCGAAGCTCGATGAGCCGCTGGAATATGCCGGCCGCGACGTCATTCGGCGGAGCCGCAAAGCTCTCAAGCGGAAACACCGGATGCGGCGAACCGACGGCGCTCTCGGTCAGGTTCTTCAAAAAATCGGCCACCGCGCTGACAAAATTCTTCGCCGCCAGCCTCGTCGCCGCGATCGACTGAAAATCCTCGTTGTCCTGCCCGACCGCCGTCACATACGACGACAACGTCAACACCGCCGCATAGGCCGCAAACTGCGTATTAAAATTTGCAAACCACGCCGCCCTCGCAATAAGACTCGTCGGAAACCACGTTTGACTCGGTATGAACCTCTGCTCTGCCATCACCTTTCTCCTTTTTTGTTGGAATGTCTCCGCGGACCCGCACGAACTCTTACCGTGATGGAAAGGGATCGCGAGCCCGCAGAGGGGATCTGAAGCGTTTCTTGCGACGATGAGGATATTTAGGTTGGCAGACTGACGGCTACGACACCTAGTCCGCGGTCCCTAAGGACCCCGACATCGTCGTAGCCGTTTTTCAGACGCCCAAATTGTAAGGCCAACGTCTCGCGAATGCAAGCGTGTTTTCGCTGAAAGCCATCCGCCTCAAGATGAGGCCGTTCCACAGCAAAATGAACGCCTCCAGCAGTCTAATGAACGCCTTCAGCGGACCAATGAACGCGTTCAGAGTTTAAATGAACACGTTCAGCGGGCTAATAAAGGCGTTCAGAGTTTAAATGAACACGTTCATCAGGCTAATAAACACGTTCAGCGGGCTAATGAACACGTTCAGCGGGCTAATGAACGCGTTCATTTCCCTAATAAAGACGTCCAGAGTCCTAATGAACACGTTCATTTCCCTAATGAACAGCCTCATTTCCACGAAAAAGGCGTTCTGAAGCCATCTTTCCGTTTTCAGCTTTCCACTTTCGGCTTTATTTTACGGGCTTTCGGCGTTGTCGAGATCGAGAGAACGAAAATATTCCTTAAATCCGGCCTGGCGTTCGTGGACGGTCGCGTCCTCAGTTTGTGCTCCGCGGAAAGATCGAGAAGGCCGCCACGGAAACGACCACAAAGGCAACGCAGAGAAGCGTGTCGAAATGGTAAAAAAGGGCTGCGATGCCAACATACGCAAGGACATAACCACCTACGACAAGTGTCACCGTCCACGGATTGGCAGGAACGGCCTCGTCCTTCCGAATGTGCGTCAGTGTCTCGACGTAAAGTGCCAGGATCGGGATCGCGACCGCGAAACACGTTGCCGAAACGAAGAGCGCTTTCGATAACTCTGGAATCGAAGAGTACTCAACCAACGCAATGATGCACGTTCCCAATAAACCGGTTGATGCAAAAAGATTTGTTTCTCTTCTAAAGTATGAAGCCATGGATTCCTCAATCAAATCCGAGAATGCTCTCCTCCGAGCAGAAATTCACGCTTCTCAATTCTCACTTTTCGACGTTCCGCTCGGCTTGTAATGGCGAAATAACTCACTCACCGTTTTGAAACGCTATCTCTCTGGATGAACAGTAACCCCTTCTGAGAACTCACATGAGTCACAAACGTAGGTCCTGAGCAAAGTGCCAAGTTCCCCGAAGAGAGGATGCTCTTCGGACTTCTCAAGGTGGTACGTCCTTTTCTTGCATCGCGGACACGGGTCGCCCTCCGCATTGGACAGAGCCGCAAGGTCACGTTTCAATCGGTTATTCTCCGCAGTCAAGTCCAGCATTCCTTCTTTCATGCTGACGAGTTCAGACCTTAGGTCAACGATGACTTCACGAAGCTCGGTGTTCTTCAGGCTGTCGCTAATCGCTTTCAGTTTATTCGCAAGCGTAATCGCCGTGGTTAGTGCGGGCAGAAGTTCAACCATATATTCCCCCTGAATTCTAGTTATTAGATTCTATGTTTTCGCCTTCGCGGTTCGTCTTCGATAATTGAAAGCAAGCCGCACAGCCGCAACCAGTATCGAGGCCAAAACCGAGGACAGCACGCCAAGGCCAAATCCAATCCAGCGTTCTTTCGATAGGTTTCCCGCCGCTCTACTATTTTGGAGTTCAAGCAAAGATTCGACTGCTCGGCGGTCCGCCTCAACGACAGGTTTTAAGACCTCGCCCTCATGTTTGAGGTCATCCAATAGCTGCTGAGAGTCGTGTAGCTTCTGTCTTTCGTTCACGACGAACTTCGTTAAATCCTTCAAGCTTGATTCAACTGTTTGGAGGCTTTCCATCTGTTCCGCGTAGGTGCCATTTCTCACTCTCAATGCTTCGTCAACTTCCGAAAGATTTTTTCTTGCTTCCAGAAACGCCGTTAGAGCGACACCGAGCCCGACTATCGTTATGAGGGCGGTCACGAATCTGTGACTCTTAAATAGCTTGAAGTATGCGTCTACGATTTTGAAGGAAATTGATTCGATGACCATAGAATTCCCTCGGATCAGAACAAAAGGCTTCGCCCGGTGTCGAGCGAAGCCTCTCAATCAATACATCGAACTAAACTGCAGATCGGTGCAAGCGGTTTTGGGAAACTTGCGCCCCTTGCTTGTTTTCAAGCCACTTTAGCACAAAAGCAACTAAACTCGGCATGGGACAAATGACCCTTGCAATGAAGGCCCCTTGACGCTATTATTCGCGAACCCATAAGGTCATCCAGCAGTTTTGGGCGTTTTCCCGCGTCTCGCGGCCCAGTTTTTTTTCGGCGTGAGCGTTGGAAATGAATTAAATACCATCGTTCCAAATACACGCAAATTATATGCAAACAATCCTTTGGGACATTGTTACTTGGATCGTCGGACTAGTCTTGATTTCTTTGTTCTGCCTTATCTGTTATTTCATCGGACACCTGGGAGTGCTAATGCGGAACGGTATAAGCCTTCTCAGGCATATTCACAAAGCTGAACGAGATGGAAAAGCGGAAGGACTTTCCCTTACTGATGAAGGGATTGCAATAAGACAAAAGGCAAGGCTAAAGCTATTTTTGCCAATAGTTGGATTAGTCGTGTTCTATTCTCTCGCTTTCATTCTTATTCCGACATTGGGAATGAAATTAGCAACGCTGATCCTTATGATTCCGGTAGTTATGGGTTTCTTCGGAATTTTCTTTGTTCCCGACGCGTAATCTGGAACAGATACTAAAGTGAGGTGAAAAGGAGAAAAAGAAATGAAACAGCGGATACAGACGATTTGCTTTGCTGCGTTCCTTTTAATGGCGATACCGATGAGTTTATTAGCGGAAACCCGGAGCTACACCCCGCCCCCAAAACAAGGCGTAATTTTTGTGGTGGTGCGGCTAAAAGGCTATAGCTCGCGGGACATAATTCGGCATTCAACAAACGTTAATATCAAATGGGGAAACTATCAACGGTCTAAGCGTTACCCCACGATGACCACGACACGCCCGATTGTCGGCGTTGTTATCAGACTGCGCCATGACAATAATGACTCTGTGCCACTTACGGTCGAAACTAACGGACAGATCGAGTACATTGAACAGACATCCAGATCGCCAAGGCAGTGGACTGATTCGGCGTATGAGCAAACGGATTGGTGATCTTGGACCATCCGGGAAAGACCCAGAATTCGAATGTGTTAACAATAGCGATGGCGCAGGCTCTATCCGATCCAGAAATTTCTTGACATTACGATGAAACGGGGAGTAAGCTACTCCGAACCCAAGAATATGGCGCAGAGTACTGAGGAAATAATTTCTCTTCTCAAGGAGAAATATCGAGGGCGTTTGCGGGAGCTTAGTGGAACCTCATTTAATTTCGAGGAGATTACTACGCGCGGACGATCGCAGGTGGTCAGCTTTGATATAGAGAAACGTTCACACTCATCAATTGATCTTTCACGATACGTTTGTCAAAGCACAATCGGAATCTTATCGCGAAGAATAAATCTGGAGGCAATCCTGAGACGAAATCTATCCTTCGATGTGGGTTCGATCTCTGTTGAAGATCGACAAACAAGGAAGACGAATCTAAGGGCACCACATTTAGTTTTTCGGGCGTCGCATTTGGTAGCGACTGCAGACTATCCCGAGATCGAAGAACTCATAGTCAAAACAGCGGAATATGCTGATGAGATCGAAGATGAGTTTTACGCTAAAGATGAGGAATAAGAATATCGAGGAGTCGAAATATGTTCAAACACTATTGGTGGAGATTTATTAAGTTTCCTGGCTATTTTACGAGCCATACCGGATTATCTGGATTTGGGGACAAGTGCCAAACGATGCTCGTTCACGAAGTGAACGACGGCACAGAGAAGATTTATCGGCGGCGTGGGGTGAATAAACAACGAATTGAAGAAATCGGCCATGAGCTTGAAGATTTGGCAAACTATCCAAAGCTTGGAGATGACCGGTTTCAGCGCGTTCAAAGTTCGTTAAGATTATTTAATTTCGCCTTTTGGATTTTAGTTTTGTCCGAATTCGGCTTAAATTATTTCACAACCTACATAATATTTGATTCGTCGAAAACCGGCCTTTTTTGGTTGGTAATGCGGCTGGCGATATCGCTAACGATCACGGGAATGGCGATCATCGGCGCAGAACTGCTTTTAGAAGCCGCATTTCCGCATGAAATCCATGATGTTAATCGCCTCGATGACAACCCGGAGACGAAAGTAACGAAAACTGAAGGTAGGCGTGATATAGGGAAGATCATTCTCTTCGGCGCAATTTTTTTGATGGCTGAGGCAGTGATTTATTATGTTGGGTTGTCACGCGCCCATACCTTTGAATCCGGCGGCGTCGGCAGCGAGATTGCTGTAGCGATGGTCCTCCTTTCTATGGTAATTCCAATCGCGGCGGGTGCTGTTCGGTGGCAAAGGGGTAAGGAACTTGACGCATACAAGAATCGTCTCCAGGAAAAGAAGCTTATCAAGGATGACGGTGGGTTAAGGAAAGCTATTGCCGATCTAGATGAACAAGAGGCTAACTTGTTCAAGGATAAGGTGAATAACTATTGGACCGTTTTTAAAGACTTTGAAGGGTTTAAGGAAAAGTACAATCGGAAACATCAAATTGAAGAAAAATACAAAGAAAATCCCGAATGTTCTTATTTGAAGGGATTTGACGCATTTCAAGAAGAAGGGAGACGAAGGTGTGCCAAAGCCCAGAAGGGCGATTCAAAAATTGCCAGTTCTGTTGCCGCCGGAGTCGGAAAATTGAATTAAGTAACAGTCACAGTCAAAAGCACCATGAAGAAAATCGTTTTCATCTCACTTGTAATTCTTCTTGCGCTGGAAACAGGCTGTCCAGGCTATTTAGCGAGGGTAGAGAAGCGGAAAAACGTAATTTGTCTGATAGATTATTCGGGCACGATCAAGCCGGAGACCTTGGATATATATGCCAAGACCGTAGTGGACAACGTTTTCATGAATTTCGGTCCTTACGACAAGTTGACGCTTATGCCTATAGACGAGGGTTCTAAAATTCAGGCCGTTCAGCTAATCAGCCATGACATGAGCACGGAAAAATTCACTGACGATAAGGACAACATTTTGCAAGCCCCGGCGTTGGAGAAGGAGCGGCTTGACAAATACAAACGAGAACAACGCGAGCAAGACCTTGATACGGTAAAGCGCGAAAAGGAAAATCGCAAGCAATTTACGAATTTTTCCGATATTTTGGGATCCTTGGAACAAGCAGCGTCTCTTTTGGATAAGAATGAACCCGTGCCCTATTCTAAGCAGTTTTCGGACTGGAACGATAATACACCGGAATTCGTGAGTGAAAATATTATTGTAATTCTCTCGGATATGATCCATGAATCGAGCGAACTTAATTTTCTTCGTACCGTTCCGGACCAGAAGATGATTGCCAAAACAATAGCTGACCTAAAGGCAAATAATCGACTCCCTGATTTTACAGGCAGCAAGGCTTTTGTCTGCGGCAGAACCGGGAAAAATAATGCGATGATTGACGGCATTCACAACTTCTGGGTTAGTTATTTCAAAGAAACGCACGCCCAATTGGTAGTTTACGATTACGATTGCAGCAAGGGGGTAGCCCACTACATTAGTCAAAAATGAGGTGGACTTGCCTCGATATGACGATAGGACAGCCGTCAAGCGATTGCGGATTATATGTAGGTTCGAAATGAGTAACTAGGAGAGCATAAATGCAATATCATGTTGTACCATTTACAGCAAATATTGTGACTGGGCAGGGGGCTGATGCGGCGGCGGAGCAACTTGAGGAGATGATAAACCATTTTGCATCCCAAGGCTGGGATTATGTCCGTCTAGAAAGCGTTAGCACCATCGTCACGAATCCTGGAAATGCAGGCTGTGCGGGTTTTGGCGCGGTGCCAGCTACAAGTGCAGAAACGATTGTATATATGGTCGTTTTTCGAAAATAATGCGCTACTTCTTGATTGGATTGTTGAGCTTGTATCGGCGAATTCCGCCAAACTTTAAGCGGGAATGTCTCTTTGCTGAGAGCTGCTCCCGACATTCCCTTAGGATCACCAGGGAACAAGGATTCTGGGCCGGATGTCGAGCCATTTCATCTCGGCTTAAGCAGTGTCGCCCCCAATATTCTGTCGTTTTTGATTATGTATCAGAAGCTTGGAAAGTAAGGCTTCGAAACGGCAGCTACATTCGAGAAGGTGAAGCAGCTGATTGGATCATCAACCCGTATCGGTCGGTGATCTTTAGAAAAACAAAGGAGAACAAGTATGGCGTTTGAAAAGGATATTCCCTTTTTATTGCTCAATCCAGATGATGGGTCGGTAGATCGTGGCTATCTCCCTGCTTCATCTTATTCCTACGACCCCGTCTCGCAAACTACCGATGCGTTCGCCATGGGTTCCACTAGTCCCACGACAATGTCGAGCGTGTCTACGTGGTTAAGTGGTGATGACGAGAATGGCCAGGACGATAAAGGTGAGGACTAGGCACACGGGGTACAAGCGAGGGCAGTTTTGACCTTTATGGCGCTGTTTCAATATCGGCGTCCGATGGAAGAGGATTTTCCTCTTTATGAAGAATGCTTCCAAAATAACGAATGGTGCGAAAGCTATGGTGACCTGACGGAACGGTCCGTTGATAAGGCAAGCGTCGCCCGGAGAATAGGGTTCGAAACCTATTCAAATCTCGAGCGCTTTGTCTTCTTTAGAGATTCTGTTCCACTGGGCTTTTTCCATTTCCAACGCTCAGGGCCAGATCAATCAAGACGATGTATTTTGGCAGGAGGTATTCGGCCAAGCATTCTAAACCGTGGCTGCGGAGTGTTTATGTGCGCGGTGGCCTTAGATCTTGCCTTTAAGCGATTCAAATTTCATAAGGTCTCATCTACGGTTCTAAGTCGTGGCCAGCACAGCGCCCGGATGATAGAACGGTTTGGATTTGTGCTCGAAGGGACTGGCCGGCAACATTTATTTGATTTGAATAAGGGTCGGTTTGTTGACGTGTCCTTCTTCGGACTCCTCGAAAGTGATTTTCCCAACCGCTTCACCAGTACAGTGTTGGCACGTACGCGTTATGAGCCGATCTAAAGTTTTAGTTGTTTCTTGCAAGAAAGATGAGCACGCCGACTTTGTCATTTCTGAGTTTAATTCCAGGGGACTAGGCGAAGAAGTTGTACGACTAAACACGGAAGACTTCGTACAGAATTGTGAGGTTGCTTTCGATGGAATGGACTTCGAAATTCAACTTCGTGACTCTGATCGTACCTTACGGGGCCGAGAAGTGCAGTCAGTTTGGTACCGGCGGCCGGAGGACTTTAATCTACCCGAGGAGGCCGACGGCGGCATTCGGGAATTCGTAAGAATGCAGGCCTCGGCATTCTTACGAGGATGTTACTTCTCTTGTCATGATGAGGCTCTCTGGGTGAATCCGTTGCCGTCTCTGCATCGGGCGAGGATAAAACTGCAACAACTTAAGCTCGCCGGCGAACTCGGCTTCTCGTTGCCCGGAATACTAGTTACCAACTGCCTGCGTAAAGCTGCAAACTTCGCCAAGAAACAGAAAAAGATTTGCGTCAAGAGTCTTGACGAACCGACATATACAGCCGGTTCGATTACGCATGCTTTGTTTACGAAGGTCATCGATGACCTAGACGTATTGGAACAGCATTCGGCATCGATCAAACGGTGTCCCGTTCTTTTTCAGCAATACATTGAAAAGCGATGCGATATTAGAGTCATTGTTATGGGATCTAAGTTGTTTGCGTTTGAGATTCATTCCCAAGATCATCCGCTCGCAGTGCATGATTTTCGTGGCGTTGTCCCGGATCAGCTGCCACACTTCGCACACGAACTTCCTAAGGACATCGAACAAAAAGTCTTTCGGTTTGTTGAAGAGCAAGGACTTCGCTTCTCTGCGCTGGATCTCGTAATCTCAAAGGACGGGAAATACTATTTTCTTGAAAACAACGCAAATGGCCAATGGCTTTGGCTACAGTTTAGAACTGGGGTTGATTTGGCCACACCTATGATTGACTTGCTATTCCGTAGCCCACATTAGATCAAATATAAATCGAGCCGTGCGATTGTGGGTTACGATACAATCTTAAATCGTGGATCGAGAACCCAATCCAGCTCTCTCAGTGTTTAGCCTTCGCACTGAAGCGATTGCCGGCTTCACTACCTTTCTCACAATTGTTTACATCGTTGTTGTAAATCCAAGCGTCTTGTCGGCCGACGGGCAGACTGGCATTACATTTTCGGGAGCATTGACCGCGACGGTCGTCGTCTGTTTTGTGATGACGCTGTTGATGGGAATCTACGCAAAGCTGCCGTTTGCGGTGGCGCCGGGGTTGGGGCAGAATGCGTTTTTTGCTTATACGGTGATCATCGGGCAGCGGGTGCCGTGGCAGACGGCGTTGGGGATCGTGTTTTGGTCGGGGCTGCTGTTTCTGGTGGTGTCGGCGACGCCGCTGAGGGCGATGATCGCACGGGGCATCCCGCGGAACCTGCGTTACGCGGCAGGCGTCGGGATAGGCGTGTTTTTGACGTTCATCGGGTTGAAGAACGCCGGGTTTGTGGCGGCGGACCCGGTGACGTTCGTGAGGTTTGGCGAGCTGGGGTGGCAGTCGGTCGTGACCCTGGGCGGCGTGGTGGTCGCGGCGTTTTTGTTGAAGCGAAAGTCGTCGCTGGCGTTTTTGGCGGCGATCGCTTTTGTGACAGTGGCGGCGATCATTATTGGCTGGGTGCGGCCGCCCGAGCAGATATTCGACACGCCTGATTTTTCAAGCGTGTTTTTGAAATTGGACATTTGGGGCGCGCTGAAATTGAGCCTGCTGCCGACGATCATGGCGATAATGTTTACCGACCTGTTCGACTCGATCTCGACGCTCGTCGGCGTGTCAACGGCGGCCGGGCTGGTGGATGAGAACGGCGATCCGAAGAATTTGAAGGAAGGGCTGGTGGTGGATTCGTTCGCGACCTTGGGCGCGGGGCTCGCTGGGTCTTCGCCGGGCACGGCCTACATCGAATCGATGGCCGGCATCGAGATGGGCGGCCGCACCGGCTGGACCGCGGTATTCTGCGCGCTGTGCTTTATTCCGTGCCTGTTCCTGGCGCCGCTCGCGGGCGTGGTGCCCCCGTATGCGACGGCCGTCGTGCTGCTGCTCGTCGGCGTGTATATGTTCAGGTGCGTGTCGGCGATGGAATTCGAGCATCTCGAGGACGCGGTGCCGGCGTTTGTCACGATCATTCTTATTCCGCTGACTTTCTCGATCACGCAGGGCATTTTGTGGGGATTTATCTCGTACACGGCCTTGTACGTCGTCGCCGGGCGGTGGCGTGAGGTCTCGGTGGTGATGTATGTGCTGGCGGTGGTGTCGGCGGGGCTGGTTGTATTAGAGCACTGGCATGGTTAGTTCCGGGTTCCGAGTTTCGGGTTTCGAGTTGGTTGGGCTCGCTCAATTTCGAATTTGAAATTTCAGATTTGAAACAGTCGGTGGTAAAACTTCACGTATAAAACAGATGGAAGTATTCCTCTATAGGAAAGGCTCGAGTAAGGTCGAGGAAGGGTTTACCGTTGACGACCTGCCGGGGCTGCTCGCCGACAAGACGAATGTCGTCTGGGTCGACCTGCGGGGCGAGACGGACGAGCACGTTCAGGAGGCTCGGCATGTGATGCTCGATATTTTTGGGTTTCATCCGCTGACGGTCGAGGATTGCCTTATCACGCGGCGGCAGCCGAAGATCGAGGGATT
>Ga0163161_10002840_pt1 | contig 12290 bp, 14 predicted proteins | sample S45metaG_FD_129847 | JGI IMG/M metagenome (GOLD analysis project Ga0163161, IMG submission 129847) | Switchgrass rhizosphere microbial communities from Kellogg Biological Station, Michigan, USA - S4-5 metaG | ecosystem: Host-associated > Plants > Roots > Rhizosphere > Soil | place: USA... | reverse complement strand
GGCGAGTAGCGCGTTTTCATTAGGACACGGCTCGCCGGTGCGCAGGTTGGTGAACGCCGCAAGAAAGCCGGTTTCCTGAGCCACCTCATGCAGCAGTTCGGTGATGCGGATACGTGGCATCATGACATCGAGCCGGTCGGCCAGCGCTTCGGCGTCGGGCGTCGCGATCGTGCGAACGGGGGATATCTGGAGGCGGGCGTCGCGGTATCGCACACCCTCCAGAGCGTCGCGGTTCAGGCGCTGGGCAAATTTCTTCAGCCGCCAGTCCAGTTCGCGGCCCCGCTGTTCGAGCCATTCGTCGGCTGTGGGTGGCAGGCCAAGAGCCGACACACAATGAATCAGACTTCCAACTGAAAGGGAATCCCCAAGCGACTCTGTCAGATCGGATTATGCTCTAGCTCGGATCAACAGCCCTTAAGTTGGCAGATTACCTTGTCATATCTATTGGGCTTGAACTGGCACGTAGCGCGTTCATTCCACGGCCTGCGCGATCGCAAGCGGGCCGTAGAGGCACTTAGCAAGGCGGTCAAAGGCGGCGAGCTGCAATCTCTTTTTCAAGACACGCAAGGCCTGGTCGATATTGTTGTCGCGAACGATGATCTGCATGCGAAGCCGGCTTTCGATGATACGGTGGTCGTTTACGCTGGCCGCCTTATGGCATGCTCGCCGGCAAACCAAGGCGCCGAACATGCATCTCAGGATCGCCTACCGCGTTCGGGATGAAGAAGGAACGCAATCGCCGGCCGAGACACTGCGCCTGAAAAGTGGGTCTTGTCGGGATGTCGCGGCTCTGGTGAGCAGGCTCGATCATCGATCGCCTCCGTGCCACGCTCATTGACCGGAGGCTTTCGCTAAAAAATCGCGCTCCACCAGCAACTGCCCGATCTTCGCGTGAAGCTTGTCCACCTCCGCGTCGCTGGCCGCCCTGGCCGCTTGCCCGCCCCTGAAAAGGTCGCCGACATCCCCTCAATCGCCTGCCGCTTCCAGGCCGCGATCATCGTGTGGTGGACACCATGCTTCGCGGCCAATACCGCCAGCATCAGGTCACCCCCGATCACTTCCAGCGCCACCTTCGCCTTGAAATCCGCGCTGTAGCGCTTCCTCGTCGTCTTCAATCCCATACCAATCCATCAGGTCGGGACTAGCTTAACACCCTGTCCAAAAAACTGGCCCCACCTCAGTATCGATCCAGCTCGGCCGATGAGTATCGCGATCAGCACGCAAGCTTGGCCGCGACCGCCTGGGCCAGCGGCGATGGCAGGTCTTTACGATAGGCCATAATCGTCTCGACACTGTCGCTATAGTCGGCAAGCTCGATCGCGGTCGTCTCGCCCAGTTGGAGCCGCATCATCGATCGCGGCGCAAGCACCACGCCATAACCACCGGCAGCCATGCAAGCCGCGGTAATGAAGTCCTTGACGGTCAGCGTCGCGACGGTGGGGAACCCGCCCGCAACAGCCAGCCGACGCTGATTCTCGATCAGTCCGGTGCCGTCGTCGAAGCGCGGCACGATGAACGTTTCGGCGTGCAGATCGCTGGGGGTGACGCTTTTCCGTCGGGCCAGCGGATGGCGCGTGCCGACCAGCAGGATAACATCTTCCTGGTGCACGCGGCAGGTTGCGATGCCATCTGGATAGTGGGTGCGTGGCCGACCGAAGGCGAGTTCGGTCCGGCCATCGGCGAGCGCGTCGAGTTGTTCTGGTGTCGACATCATTTCAGCCTCGATGCGTAGAGCCGGAAAGCGGTCGTGGCTCGCGGCGAGCACGTGGCCAAGGAGGCCGCTGACTGCCGCAGAAAAGATGTAGGCGATACGCATCTGCCCAGCCGCGCCCTTGCCGGCCAGAATACCGATCCGCTCGGCACGATCAAGCTGTGCGATTGCGGCGCGCGCTTCCTTGAGAAAGGTCTCCCCTGTTGGCGTGAGCCTGACCGGCGCGCGTTTGCCCCGGCTCAGGAGCGGGCTGCCGAGGCGGTCCTCAAGCCGGCGTATATGGGTGCTGAGCGCCGATTGCGCGATGCGCAGGCGATCGGCCGATCGACCGAAGTGCAACTCCTCGGCCAAGACGACAAACGAACGAAGCGCGCGATACTCGATCAACTATAATCTCTAAACTCGATCAAAGTTTACCAATTATCGCGTTGATCCGATCGTTTCAAGTCGGCCATTCGACGTCGGTTCACAGGATGAAAGCGAGAGAAGCATGGCAAGCACGCTCGATTGGGCAGATCCGCTGTTGATAGAGGATCTTCTGACGGAGGAAGAGCGCCTCATCCGTGACACCGCGCGCAGCTATGCGCAGCAGCAGCTTCAGCCGCGCGTGATCGATGCATTCGACAAGGAGCATACCGACCCGGCGATCTTCCGCGAGATGGGCGAAGCGGGGTTGCTGGGCGTGACGTTGCCGGCGGACTATGGCGGCGCCGCAGCGTCCTACGTCGCGTACGGTCTGGTCGCGCGCGAAGTGGAACGCGTCGATTCAGGCTATCGTTCGATGATGTCGGTGCAGTCCAGCCTGGTGATGTATCCGATCCATGCCTATGGCTCGGAGGAACAGCGCAAGCGCTACCTGCCCGGACTTGCCGCCGGCACGCTGATCGGTTGCTTCGGGCTGACCGAACCCGACGCCGGGTCCGATCCCGGGGGCATGCGCACGCGCGCGGTCAAGACCGCCAATGGCTACCGCCTCAATGGCAACAAGACATGGATTTCCAACGCTCCGATCGCCGACGTTTTCGTCGTGTGGGCCAAGTCCGACGCTCACGGCGGCGCCATTCGCGGCTTCGTGCTCGACCGCGATACGCCCGGGCTGTCGGCTCCGAAGATCGAGGGCAAGCTCAGCCTGCGCGCGTCGATCACCGGCATGATCAATCTTGACGAAGTCGAGGTTGGCGAGGACGCATTGCTGCCCGATGTCGAGGGGCTCCAGGGGCCGTTCGGCTGCCTCAATCGCGCGCGTTATGGTATCAGTTGGGGCGCTCTGGGCGCGGCCGAAGCCTGTTTCCATGCCGCGCGACAATATGGCCTCGACCGCAAGCAGTTTGGTCGTCCGCTCGCCGCCACGCAGCTGTACCAAAAGAAACTGGCCGACATGCTGTGCGAGATTGCGCTCGGCACGCAGGCCTCGCTGCGCGTTGGTCGATTGATGGATGAGGGGAAGATGGCGCCGGATATGATCTCGATCGTCAAGCGCAATAATGTCGGCAAGGCGCTGGATATCGCACGGGCCGCGCGCGACATGCACGGCGGCAACGGAATTTCGGGAGAATATCAGGTGATCCGCCACATGCTGAATCTGGAGACAGTGAACACTTATGAGGGTGCGCATGACGTGCATGCGCTGATTCTGGGGCGGGCGATCACCGGAATCGCTGCATTCTGATGGCAGATGCGCCGCTCGCCGGACTAAAAGTGCTCGAATTCGCCCGGATCCTGGCGGGTCCCTGGGCCGGGCAGGTGTTGGCCGATCTGGGTGCCGACGTCATCAAGATCGAATGTCCGGCAGGCGATGACACTCGCGGTTGGGGGCCGCCTTTCATCACCCGCCCGGATGGCAGTCGCGACGCGGCCTATTTCCACGCCACCAATCGCGGCAAACGTTCGATCGCGCTCGATTTCCGCGACGCTGAACATCAGGGTCAGATCCGCGCGATGGCCGCCGAAGCCGATGTGGTGATCGAGAATTTCAAGGTCGGTGGCCTGCGCAAATACGGGCTCGATTATGCCAGCCTTGCGGCACTCAATCCGCGGCTGATCTATTGCTCGATCACCGGGTTCGGGCAGACGGGCCCCTATGCCGCGCGGCCGGGCTATGACTTCATCATCCAAGGCATGAGCGGCATCATGGATCTGACTGGCGACCCGGACGGCGCGCCCCAGAAGATCGGCGTCGCCTATGCCGATATCCTGACGGGCCTCTATGCGGTGATCGGCATACAGGCGGCACTGCGCGAACGGGAGCGCAGCGGCGAGGGGCAGCAGATCGACATGGCGCTCATGGACGTCATGGTCGGCACGCTAGCCAACCAGGCGATGAACTATCTTACCTCGGGCCGTCCGCCCACGCGAATGGGGAACGCGCATCCCAACATCGCGCCGTATGAAGCCTTTCCGACTCAGGACAGCTGGATCATCCTCGCGGTCGGCAGCGACCAGCAGTTTGCCCGCTTCTGTAATGTGGTCGGCATTGCACCCGATCCGGACCTAGCGACGAACACCGGGCGACTGGCGCGGCGCGATGAACTTAGCGACAGGGTCGCAAGCGTGACGCGCAACTGGCGCCGTGCGGACCTGCTCGCGGCGCTCGAGCAGGCCGGCGTCCCGGCTGGCCCCATCAACGATATCGGCCAGGCATTTGAGGATCCGCAGGTCGTGTATCGCGGCATGCGGATTGATCTGTCCGATGAGGACGGCTCGCTGGTGCCCGGTGTGCGCCTGCCCGTCCGCTTCTCGCGCTCCCCGCTCGCAGCAAGCGGACCCGCACCAACCCTGCCCGACGCGGCGGCCGAGCGCCCCGACGGCTGGCTACGTGTTTGATTCCAGTTTGATTTTGCGAATTTGCCGTTGGCCTGGAAGAAAACATCAGTGAATCTGGAAGGGTAGGCAGGCACGATGAGTCGGGTTGGGAAGGGAAGTAATGTGGCTGCGGGGCGAACCGCTTGCATCGTCGGCGCATCGCGCGGCCTTGGCCTTGGCCTTGCGGAGGAATTCTGCGCGCGAGGTTGGAATGTGATCGCCACCGTGCGAACGCCATCGCAACCGATCGAAGTGGTGCGATCCCGGTATCCGAACCAGTTGAGGATCGAAACCGTCGACATTGCCGACGCTGCAGACGTGGCTTGCCTGCGGCAGCGAATTGCAACCTTGCAAATCTCCGTCCTGTTTGTCGTCGCGGGTGTAAATCCCGTGAAGCACCAGACCGTGATCGAGGTGGGCGAGCAGGACTTCATCGACCTCCTGAAGGTCAACACGCTTGCCCCGCTGCGAATCATCGAGACCTTAGAACCGCTGGTAGGGCAGGGCGGCGTTATCGCCGCCATGAGTTCGCAATTGGCAAGCATTACCAGGACGACCGGATCCAACCCGCTTTACAGCGCCAGCAAGGCAGCGCTGAACATGCTGTTCAGTGCATTCGCGGCGCGGCGCCCGGGCGACAGCCGCGCGATGTTGCTGATCACGCCCGGATGGGTGCGAACCACGATGGGCGGAGCGGGCGCCCAACTGACCATCGAGGAAAGCGTGAGGCCGACAGTCGATACGCTTCAAGCGCATCTTGGCCGACCCGGGCTCAGGTTTGTGGACAGATTTGGCGCACCCTTGCCCTGGTGATGCGCGCTTGCATTCTTCCTCAGCGCGGGCCAAGCGGGCATCGCTGAAAATCAACTGATGTCAGCGATCCCCGAACAACGCCTTCCGGCTGGCGATCAGGTGCTCGCGCATCAGCTGTTCCGCTCGATCCGCGTCGCGTTCGGCGATCGCCGACACCAGTTCGAGATGCTCGCCGTTCACGGAAGCTCGCGGACCGTCGCGAAAGATCTTCTCCTGTCTGGCGAGCGTGCCCGGCGGCGTACTTTCGCGCGTCGCGTCGTAAAGGGCGAGCAGGAGCGTATTGCGGGCCGCCTTTGCAATTGTGCGATGCAACCGCTGATCCTGCGCAGACCATTCGGCATAAGCGTGGGTAGCGCCCATGCGCCGGCTCGACTCGCGCATGTCGGCGATCTCGTTCGGGGTCGCACGGACGGCCGCGAAGCCGGCCAGGCGCGGCTCGATCACCAACCTCGCCTCGAACGCTTCAACCGGATTGATGGAGTCGGCCAGCGTCTCGAATTCGCCGGTCAGGGTTCGCTGGCCAATGAACGTCCCCTTGCCGACGTGACGCCAGATAACCCCTTCGTCTTCCAACTGCTTGAGAGCTGCGCGCAACCGCCCCCTGGTCACGCCGAGCTCCTCGGCCAGCTTCCCCTCGGGCGGCAGCCGCGTGAGATTGCTCAGGCGCGCGCGCTCGATATAGTCGCTGGTGAGCTCGAAGACGCTAATTGGCTCGGAGGCCATGGCAGATCCTTTGTGGGGTACAGGTCAGATCATTAATTCGCACAATGATGTCAACAAAGCCAACGTTCCTTACACCTGCATCTCGAATGTCCCGCGACGGCTGCCAAGCAAGTGACATGGCCGCGCCCCCACGCATCGCCACGACCATGTCTACCGCAAGTCGAGGAGGCGCCTCACCCGCCGGTCGGATGCCGCCCGATGAAGAATTCGCGGTTATGTTCCTCTGCCGGCAGGAGGCCACATTCGCGAAGGCCGTTGCGCAGCGTGTTCATCTGCGGGTCGTGAATGCGCATCGTGGGTTGCCGTAGCGGCCCACCATTGAAGCCCTGAAGCCACGCCTGATACTTCCATGCCATGCGGTTGATGAAAAATCCGCCGCTCAGGATCGGATGCACGGCCTGCTTGGCTTTGCGCGCCGGCATCATGTCCCAGAACAGCCGCGTGGCTTCATCAAGTTCGCCGGCCTGCAAATGGTTGAAGATCGTCGGGATGCGCGATCCGTAATATTCGGTGTCGCTGGTCGCCGAGAACTGGATCGGCATCAGCTGGGCGAGGGGGATCATGTCCGACTCGATCGGGCAGCTGATGACGACGTCCTTGTGAAAGTGACGGTGCGCTTCGACCGGACCCATGATGCTGGGGAAACCGCCTTCGGCCTTGATCGCGGCGACATTGGGACAGTCGTCGACCAACCGGCGCAGCAAGGGCACCGGAATGTCGGACGGATGGATTCGCGACGAGAAGCCCCACAGGTTCATGGGGAACAACATGACGGCAATGTCCGTCGCGTCGCAGACCGCACGGGTGTAGTCGTAGATATCCTGCTCGGATTCCGGGTAAAAATTCGGTGGATAGGAAATCAGGATCAGTTCGGCGCCATGATCCTCGGCGATCTTGAGTGCTTCGAGATTTTGGGCGAGATCGTTCCAGCTGGCGTGATGGACCAGCATCAACTCGCCCCGCGCCTCGTCATTCGCGATTTCGAAGAACTGCCGATACTCGTCGAGCGTGATATTCACCTCGGAAACGAGCAGCGTCCCCTTGAAGCCGAGCTCCTTGGACTTGCGGATATCGTGCCGGATGCCCGCTTCGTTGATCGACAGGAGGTCGTTGGAAAACGAAGGGATGACGACATTGACGCATCCCTTGAGGTGCTCGCGTCCCCATTCTCTGGCGTCGGCCCGACCATAACTGCGTGAAAAAGACATTATTTCCTAACCCCACTTTTAAACTGAGAGTTGCAAGTTCGCTTCGCCGCGATGGCCCCTGGCGATCGTGCCCGGCGTATCGCGCAGCCAGCGGCGCTCGGCCCGGAACAGCCATACCCCGCCCAGCAGCGCCATGATCCCATAGGCGGCGCAGAGCAGGGACAGGGCGGGTGCCAGGGCACCGGAAAAATAGGTTGCCGTTAGCGGCACCAGGACGGGGGCCACGCCGGAGCCGACAGCAGCCTGGGCGAGCAGAAAAACCGACATGGTCCTACCCACGTTTCGCGGTGTCGCGACGCGCGAGACGGCAGCGGATACGATCAGCAGATAAGCCATGGATCCGAGCAGGAAGATTCCCAGACAGAGCCATGTCCAGCCAATCGTCGGAGCGTAAGGCAATGCGACGGCGGCCGGCACAGTTACGAGCGTCATGGCCGACCCTGCGGTTCCATAGCCGAGCTTCCCGCGCTCCCGCAGCCGCGCGAGGAGCAGGCCGACGAGATAAAGGCCGACAGGCGATATTGTCATCAGCATGATCCCCGTCGGAACTCCGACATCGGCCGGACCGATGCCAAACTTGCGAACCATGAACGACGGCTGCCACGATGCGATGGACATGGCGCTGAGCGCCTGGGCGACGGAGAACAAGAGCAGCGGCACGTACAGCGTGCGCAGGTGCCACATCTCGTCGATCGCTTCGCGAAATGTCGGCCCGGCGGCCGCGCTGTCCACCCGGCCTCGGCCCGGTTCGGCGAACGAGAGAAGCAACAGGCAGAATGGCATGCCGGCAACGCCAGCCACGAACAGCGTGATCGCCCATGGCTGCATGCCGCGAAAGAGGGGGACAGCGCTAAGGTCCAGCGTCGTGATCCACGCATAGAGAAGGCCGCCGAGCGCGAGGGCGAGGCCCGTGCCGCTTGTGGTCGCCATGGCATAGATGCTGAGGGCTCGCTCGCGGCGATCGGGCGTCACACCATCGCGGATCAGCGATATGGCAGCGGGCGGGATCAGCGCTTCGCTCATGCCGACGCCGGCACGGCAAAGAAACAGGGTGACGAAATTGCGCGAGAATGCGCACCCCACGGTGAATGCCGACCACAACAGGACGCCTGCCGCCACGACCCCCTTGCGATTGTATCGATCGGCGAGCCAGCCCGCTGGGAGCGATGCGCAGATGTTAACGAGCGCAAAAGCAAGCCCGATGATCAAGCCGATCTGGGTGTCCGACAGACCGATGTCGACCTTGATCGGGGTGACCAGCAGCAGTACAATGTTCTTGTCGATCAGCGCGAGGGCACCGATCGCCGTCAGCGAGCCGACCAGCCGCCATTGCGCCCGGCCGTCTTCGATCCGCTCGGGCAGGCTCATCGACACGGCGTTCTCTCCCGATCCTGTCAGTGGTGCGCACGAGCTGACCGCCGCATCAAGTTCGGCGCAATATGCATAATTGATCTGATCATTCAAGCAATTGATTCGAGAATTTTGTTGACTCCGTTTTTGCGCGGGACCAAAACATTGTGGATTGAGCGCCATGCCGATGGCCGAGAAAGGATGGATGGGTGACGGATCTGCAGCGAAACTTGGTCGATCTAGGCAAGCGCGCGGTGAGTCCGCTCGTCTACGTCGATCCCGAGGTCTACCGCCAGGAGCAGGAGAAAATCTTCGCCCGCAGCTGGCAGTTTGTGGGTCATGAAACCCAGATCCCCAATCCGGGTGACTATGTGAGGGCGCCGATGGGCGAAGAGTCTGTGATCCTCTGGCGTGCGGACGACGGGTCGATCGGCGTGTTCCTGAATTCATGCACCCACCGCGGCATGCCGCTATGCCGCACCGACGGCGGCAATGGCAAAATGTTGACGTGCCCCTATCACGGGTGGTCGTTCGATCTGCGCGGGCGTTTGAAGGGTGTGCCCGCTTTTGCGGAAACGTACAGCGACACCGACAAAGCGAATTGGGGATTGATCCGAATTCCACGTGTCGAACTGTATCGCGGGTTGATATTCGCCTGCTACGACGCCGATGCCGTTTCGCTTGAGGACTATCTGGGTGACATCCGCTGGCACCTGGACTCGATCTTCAACCGCACCGAGGGCGGCCTTCGGGTTCTGCCGGGCGTTCACCGCTGGGATGTGGGCGCCAATTGGAAGTTCGGCGCGGAAGGCTTGTGCGGCGACAACAGTCATGCCGCTGTCGCGCACAGTTCGAACGCCGGGCTATTCAAGCTGAGCGGCGTCAAGCACAAGGCTGAAGAAGGTAGCCTTCAGGCGACGCTGTCCAACGGCAATGGCTGGATTTACCTGCGCGAGCACCCGTCCCGCAAGACGCATGCGATGCTCAAACATAATGAGCAGGTTCTCGCTGAAGCGTCGGAGCGTCTGAGCGACACACAGCGCGAGCAAATCGGCCACTTCTTCACCGGGACGGTCTTCCCGAACTTCTCCCTGCTTTATGCCGGCTGCACGACGCTGCGCGTTTGGCAGCCATTGGCGCACAATCGTACGCGGGTGTGGTCCTGGACGTTGGCGGACGCGGACGCTTCGCCGGAAGTGATCGAGGACGAGCGTCGCCGCATGACGCTGTTCTTCTCGCCGTCGGGTGTGGTCGAGCAGGATGACGGTGTGCTCTGGGAATCCTGTCAGCAAACGCTTGAGGCGGGTGTGATGCGGCGTTCCTTCCCGCTGAATTATCAGCAAGGCGGCATTGCCGAGCGGCGCCTGACGGATACCGAGCGTCCCGGAACGGTCGAGATCGCGCCGACCGAGGCGCCGCTGATCGGCTTCTACCACCGGTGGTGCTCCGACATGGGGATTGATCAGTGAGCGCTGATGTCAAAATGCCCCGGCTTCTCGCCACGGCGGAAGAATGGAGCAGGCTGCGCGCCGTAGAGCAATTTCTCGCCCGTGAGGCATGGTTGCTCGATCATTGGCACCTTGCGACCTGGCTGGAGACGCTCAGCCCCAAGATCCGCTATTTCGCGCCCACTCGCCATAATGCGATGAGCATCGCGGATGAGCCGCTCGGATCGGCGGGGCATCAGGCCTATTTCGACGACACGTTCGAGACTTTGACCCTGCGCGTCAGGCGGATGCAGACTGGTCGGGCATGGAGCGAGGAGCCCCGGTCACGTACACGCCGCTTCGTCAGCAATATCGTGCTGCTCGATTTGGATGGTGACCGGATGCTGGTCGGATCGAACTTGCTGATGCGGCGAGAAGATGCTGCGGAAAACGCGCGGTTTCTCTCCGCTTATCGCGAAGACCTGCTCGTCGGCGGCGCTTCGGGGATCAAGCTGGAATCCCGGCATATCCTGCTGGACCACCTGACGGTTCCACCACTCACGCTGATCCTGTAGCAGCTTATGCTGGACGAACGTCTTGCCGCGTTGATGAGCCTGGAAGGTCGCGCGGCGATTGTCACGGGCGGCAGGGGCATCGGGCGCGCCATCGCCGAGACGCTGGCGCTCGCCGGTGCTCGGGTGGCGGTCGCGGATCATGCGATCGATCAGGAGATGCGAGACTGGGCAGGCGAGCGCCTGCCCGGTGGCCATCTCGCGGTCGTCGATCTGCTGCAGCCTCCGGCGATCACGCAGTTCGTGGACGAGGTGGACCGTCTTTTCGGTCGGGTCGACATTCTGGTCAACAACGCCGGCATTTATCCCTTCGCGCCCCTGTCGGACCTGTCCGTGGATGCGTGGGATCGTACCATGGATACCAACGTCCGGGCTGCGTTCCTGTTAACCCAGCGTGTCGCCGAAGGAATGAAAGGGCGAGGCGAGGGCAGGATCGTCAACATCTCGTCGCTCAACACGCTGCGCACCTATGTCGGCGTCGCGCATTACGATGCGAGCAAGGCGGCGCTGGAGGCGCTGACCCGTGCCTGTGCGCTCGAACTTGCCGCCTTCAACATCACCTGTAATGCGGTGGCGCCCGGCGGCGTATTCACGCCCGGATCGCTGCCGCTGCGCACGGCGAAAGGCTTTCCCTCGTCGGCAGGGGCTGTCGAGGCGGCGGGCAAATCCCTGCCGCTGGGCAGGGCCTGCGCACCTGATGACGTGGCGCGCGCCGTCTGGTTCTTCACCAGTCGAGCCGCCGCCTATGTGACCGGCCAGATCCTCTATGTGGAAGGGGGCGTGACCATTGGGCCATCACCGCGTGCCTGATCAGGTTGCCGACCGAGCGCGGCGGCCTCGCGCCGCATGCGTTCGCGGTTCGCGATCAGGCCGCCGGTAAGATAATAGATTTCGGTGAAGCAGCCTAACTGGGCTGTCGTGTCATAATAGGCCCATCGGCACACGCCGTCACCTTCAAAGCGGCCGCTCATAGCCGGCTCGAAGCCGAGCGCCTGCAAATGCTGGCCGGCATGAAGATAGGCATCATGATCTTCGACTCTAAAGCCGATATGATGGGGGCCAGTGCGTCCCGCGTCCAACCATTCGGCATAGACGCTCGCGCCTTCGTCATGACGCGTCAGTTCGATGAGCGTGTCGCCCGCATAAGCATAGGCGCAACTGAATTCGAATCGGCCGGGCTGGCCGCGGTACCGCTTTTCGGTTTGTCCGCGCGATAACCCCTCACGCATGCTCCAGCCGCCGACGCCGAACGAGCGCTCCCAAAAGTCTGCCGCCTCTTTCAAATCTGGCACGACGAAGCAGATTTGATCGAACGTTCTGCCGATAAAATATGGGTGAATGATCATCATGGCTCCCAAACGGCTGGTTTGGCACAATACCGTATCAACATAGCGATTGATATGAATATATTGACAAATTAATCCAGCATCCCTAATCACATTAATTGCCCGCCCCAAGGGTCGAGGACAGCGGGATTTGGAAGATTTCTTTCGCGAAGGAATTATCCGGCCGGTGGCTCGGTGATAATTCCCTTGGGAAGAAAGGGCGCAAAACCTGGTCGGCAAACGGCTGGTCGAAGCAGATTTCAAAGGGAGAGGATAGGATGCGGAAAACGCTATCGAGTACGGCAGCGACCGTGCTGGCACTGGCATGCTCGAATGCCCATGCACAGAGCGATCCACAG
>Ga0163161_10002836_pt1 | contig 12297 bp, 9 predicted proteins | sample S45metaG_FD_129847 | JGI IMG/M metagenome (GOLD analysis project Ga0163161, IMG submission 129847) | Switchgrass rhizosphere microbial communities from Kellogg Biological Station, Michigan, USA - S4-5 metaG | ecosystem: Host-associated > Plants > Roots > Rhizosphere > Soil | place: USA: Michigan... | reverse complement strand
TAGGTGCAACGCAGCAAGTGAGTGAAACGTTTAAAAAACGTGATTTAATAGTAGAATACGCAGAAAATCCAACATACCCAGAATATATCCGTTTTGAGGCTTTGCAAGATAAAACTGCATTATTAGACACTTTTAAAGCAGGCGATGAGGTTGAAGTGTTCTTTAATTTACGTGGTCGCCCATGGACAGATAAAGCGGGTAAAACATCATATTTTAATAGTTTGGTGATTTGGCGTATCAATGCGGTTGCAGCAGGTGCTCCGGCAGCAGCGCCAGCTTACGCAGCCCCGGTTGATGTAAGCAATGCACCAGGTGAAGATGATGATTTGCCTTTCTAAATAAAGAATCTTTTTTAAGCAAACAATTTTGAACCATGCCGAGACTTTTAGTCTCGGCATTTTTTTTGCCTACGTGCCAGACTTCCGAAGTTTACATAACTTGTGCGATAGCAAAACTTAACAAGTCTTCCCGCCGCTGTTAAAATATGTTAAAAACAAACACTTAGCTTAGCGATTCAGTATTTTTGATATCTGTTTAAATTTAAAAAGATTGTGATTTGGTTTTTTAAAGCTTAAAATCATTCTAGTTCAATGAAGAAAAAGAGTTTTTGGTTAATTACCGTTTTAATGACGGTGGCTTTACTTGGTGTATTTGTAATGCAATTGTATTACATCAGGGAGTCTTATAAACTAAAATCCCAACTTTTCGATGAACAGGTAAATCAGACCCTGACCTCGGTGGTAAATAAAATTCAGCGGAAAAATACCGCTGATCACCTGAATAGAAGAGGTGCCGAAATCAGGCTGCAGCAGATGCAGGATGTGAGGCAAAGGGCACTGGATATTAATGAATTAAGGCAACAGTACGAACAGGAAGTAGAAGTTAGGCAATCGGAGCGCGAAATTGAGATTGAAAATTACCTGAATCAACAGGATAGTGTAATCAGGGTTTCTTACCGTAAGCCAGAAATGCTCAGCGAAAACACCTTTAAGTCGCTATCATCGCCTACTCCAACAACCAAAATCGGAAGCGCACGTCTAGACATACAGATTGATGGTATTGTTGATGAAAACTATAATATGAATGCCTTTAGTATGCGGTCGAAACTGTATTCGAACGATAGAAAGACTTTTAATTTTAGTTCACCGAAAAGCGTTCCCGATTCTATCAGGTATTTGGTTTACGATCCACGAGATGGTGCGCCGGGATTAATTAGTGTACCGAAGATACCGGATGATATGGCCCTGAAGTTTAAAAGGGAAGATCAGCTGGCTAAAAAGAGACTTGATCTTAAAATTGCTACTTTGAGTAAAGGGAAAGGTCCGATTAACTATTCGCAGACTAACTTAATCGAAGATGTGGCCAAAGAAATGGAGGAGGTAAATGTTCCAATATATAAACGGATAAACTTTACTGCCCTCGGACCACTTTTAAAGCAAGAACTCGTGGCCCACAATATTACATTAGAGCCTTCTTATCGGGTTTCTTTAGCTAAGAAAGATTCTACTATTTTTATGACAGCTTCCAATAAAAATGGAGAATTTTTACCAGAAAACACCTATAAAACACCTTTATTCGGTAACGATTTATTCCGCGACCCCGGTATGCTTTTCGTGAGTTTTCCGAATAAAAACTCAGCGATTATTTCTAACCTGAGTGCTACACTTGCCTCATCTATCGGGTTGTTACTGGTACTCGTTTTCATCTTTTCTTATACCCTTTATGCCATTTTAAAGCAGAAGAAACTATCAGAAATGAAAACAGATTTCATCAACAACATGACGCATGAGTTTAAAACCCCTGTGGCCACCATTATGATTGCCAGTGAGGCTTTGAAAGATCCCGAAGTGACGGAAGATAAGGCTCGGTTGAAACGGTTGGCAGGGATTATTTATGATGAAAATGTTCGTTTGGGCAGTCATATCGAACGTGTATTAAGTATCGCCAGACTGGAAAAGGGTGAGCTTACGATGGAGAATACCGAGGTAGATATGAACGATTTAATTGTGATTGTGCTCGATAGTATGGAGTTGCAGTTACAAAAAAAGAATGCCATTATCCACGTCAATACCGATGCCGAAAACGCAGTAGTTTATGGCGATGAATTGCATCTCTCCAATGTCATTTATAACCTCATTGATAACGCGAATAAATACAGCAGCAATACACCGGAAATTACCATCACTACGCGCAATACCAACAGGAGTTTAATTATTGAAATAGCAGATAAGGGCATAGGGATGACCAAAGAGCAATCTAAAAGGATTTTTGATCAGTTTTATAGAGTACCAACAGGAAACCTGCACGATGTTAAGGGATTTGGCTTAGGGTTAAATTATGTTCAGGATATTATCAAGAAACTGAACGGAACAGTTAAGGTAAGTAGCGAAAAAGATAGGGGAACAACGTTCGAAATATCTTTACCTTTATAAACCGGCTAACCATCGGTACAAAAGGTTGCTTTGTCGATACATTAAAATATAACAGGTTTAATTTGTCTAATATAGTAGAGTATCAATTTAATCTACATCATAAATTAAACCGTTATGCATATTCAGAATCAAACTTTCAGTGTAGGGAATGCTACATACGTGAATAAAATTAAGAAAATGAAAAAAATACTTCTGGTAGAAGACGACCCAAATCTAGGTTTATTATTACAAGACTATTTGCAGCTAAAAGGTAAATTTGATGTAGTGTTATGTACTGATGGTGAAGACGGATTAAAAACGTTTAACAAACAGAATTTCGATCTTTGTATTTTGGACGTGATGATGCCTAAAAAAGATGGATTTACCTTAGGTAAAGACATTAGAAAGGTAAACACACAGGTTCCGATCATTTTTGCAACGGCTAAAACCATGTTGGAAGATAAATCTGCTGCTTATGATTTAGGCGGTGATGATTATATTACCAAACCATTCCGTATAGAAGAACTTTTGCTGCGCATTAACGCCATGTTTAAGCGTGTGGCCAATAAAACCGATCAAAACGACGAGTCTGCAGAGACACAATTTTCTATCGGTCAATATCATTTCGATTATACCACCCAGATTATTACCCATAATGATGTACAACAAAAGCTGTCTACCAAAGAAGCTGAACTGCTACGCTTATTGTGCTTAAAAAAGAATACCGTTTTAACCCGTGAGGAAGCTTTGTTAAGTATCTGGCATGATGATAATTACTTCAACGGTAGAAGTATGGATGTATTTTTAAGTAAGCTTCGTAAATATCTTAGAGCCGACCCCACAGTAGAAATTATCAATGTGCATGGAAAAGGCTATAAGTTGCTGGTCAGTTAAATTAACTAAACCAACCATCCTCCTGAGCTTGTTTCAGGATTTACGAAACAATTAAGAAAGGATGCTGAAACAAGTTCAGCATGACGAAAAGAATTAAATATATAAGTTCTCCTGAATAGTGGGAATAATATTCCGTTCCTGCGCAAGCTTAAATAAGGTATCAACCGCTTTACGGCCTTCTTCGCCAAGATTAACGCTATATTTATTTACATACAGTTCAATGTGTTTATACATTACACTTTCTTCCATGGCCTGGGCATGCTGGCGGATAAAATCAATTCCTGATTTTGGATGTGCAAAGGCAAACTCTACCGACTGGCGGATTAAGCGGTTCACTTTTAATTGTACTTCGCGGTCTAAATTTCTATTGATGACGATTCCGCCCAGGGGAATGGCGCAGCCGGTTAATTTTTCCCAGTAATCTCCTAAATCAACAATCTTGGTTAAACCTTTATCCTGGTAGGTGAACCTGTTTTCATGTATGATTAAACCTAAATCAATCTCGTTGTTCAGCAAGGCGGATTCGATCTCCGAAAAAACGAGTTCCTGTTTGTTCAGCAAATGGGGATAGGCAATGCCCAATAAAAAATTTGCCGTGGTATATTTTCCCGGAATCCCAATTCTCAGTTCAGCGTTTGCAGTTTGAAGTTCGGCGTTATCGAAATGATTTTTACTGATCAACAACGGGCCTACGCCAAAACCTAAGGCGCTGCCGGCGTCTAATAAGGCATATTGATTAGCTACGTAGGCGAATGCATGAAAACTTAACTTGGTAATGTCTAATTCGCCTCTGAGTGCCTTTTGGTTTAAGGTTTCTACATCATCATAAGAAACTTCAAATGCTAAACCTTCAGTATCAATTTTATGGTGAATGAGCGCGTCGAAAATAAAGGTGTCGTTAGGGCAGGGTGAAAATCCAAGTGTAAGTTTCATCTATTTATTTTTTTGTTTTCAGGTGTTAGATGGAGCCTTTGACAAATAATTATTTTAATTGTGCCGGGTTCAGGCATCAAAATTAACTACTGCAATAAATTAATCGGTCATAATCAGTTCATTTCTCCAATAAAAGCAATTGCCCAATCATTTAAATTTTTAACAGCAAGGCCTATTTTCCAGGTTTCTTTATTTCTGGGCTCTACGTAATTGGATATGCTCCTAATCTGGAGGCAATCGATATTTAACTGCTCGCAGGCATAAAAAATGGCAGCCCCTTCCATGCTTTCGGTTGTTGGGTTTAACCTTTGAATCAGTTTTTTTATACTTTTTTCGCTTCCGGTTACACAATTCATGGTGATGCCTTTTGCAATCGGCAAAGCCACTTCTTTTTGGGGCCGGGAGGTGTAATGGTTTTCTCCAAAACCTAAATCCGTGATGGTTAGAAAGTCGTCGCCATTTTCAGCCCCCAGTTCGGCAAATGTATCTTCGGTAATGTTTAATACCGTACCTAAGGCTATGCTTCGATCAAAACAGCCCGCAATACCAAAATTTACCACAAGATCGTATTTGTGCGAAAGGTGTTTACCTAAAGCAAATGCTGTTGCCACCATTCCAACACCTGTGATCAGCAAATCGAAATTTTTATGCTCCACAAAATTTCCATCGGGCAGATTAAAATGCTGATAAAAGAAGTTAAGTTCCGCTTTTGTAGCGGCAACAACTAAAATTTTCATATGGTAAAGTTAATTCATTAAATAATAATCCGACTACATCATCCATTTTTCCATCTTACATTTTCCATAACGGGGCTTAAACCTTTATCTGTATATTTGCACTTTATTTTATAGTAATGATTTACATAACGAGAAAAGCATCATTTAATGCGGCACATAAATTAGCCCGTACCGATTGGGATGATGATAAAAATAATGAAGTTTATGGTAAATGTGCCAACCCAAACTGGCACGGCCATAACTATTGGTTGTATGTTACAGTTAAGGGCGAGGTTAATCCGGAAACAGGTTTTTTGGTTGATTTAAAATGGCTGAAAGACGTAATGAACGATTATGTTGTAGATAAGGTTGATCATAAAAATTTAAATCTTGATGTAGACTTTATGAAGGGCAAACTGGCCTCTACCGAAAATCTGGCCATAGAGATCTGGAAACAGTTATGTGCGCCAATTGCAGAGAGCGGGGCAATTTTACATTGTGTAAAAATCTACGAAACCGAAAATAATTTTGTTGAATACTTTGGTTAAAAACCTAAATTAATGAGCAGTAAAGACGTATTAAAAGGCGAATCGAGGGATGGTTATGTGAAAATAGACCGTTACAACGAAGATAAAATTGAAGCTGTAGCTACACACTACAAAGATATTCTTGGCCAGTTGGGCGAAGATCCGGAACGCGAAGGGTTGTTAAAAACACCTGAACGTGTGGCTAAAGCGTTGCAATATCTAACCCACGGTTATGATTTAAAACCAGATGAGATCCTCAAAGGAGCCATGTTCCAGGAAGATTATAGCCAAATGGTTGTGGTGAAGGACATTGAAGTGTATTCGATGTGCGAACACCATATGCTGCCATTTTTTGGCAAGGCGCATATCGCTTATATCCCTAACGGCCATATTGTTGGCTTGAGCAAAATTCCACGTGTAGTTGATGCCTTTGCCCGCCGTTTACAGGTACAAGAACGGTTGACCAACGAAATCAGGGATTGTATTCAAAATACGCTAAACCCTATGGGGGTAGCCGTGGTGATAGAATGCAGGCACTTATGCATGTCGATGCGAGGAGTACAAAAACAAAATTCGGTTACTACAACCTCGGCGTTTACAGGCACTTTTTTAAGTAATGATAAAACAAGAGCTGAGTTTTTAAGGTTAATTACAGCAAGTTTAGATTAAGCCTAAGTAGAGAGTATCAAGTATCGAGATTTGGGTGTTTCTTAAGTATCAAATAGGGTACACCTAATATAAAAGGATATAGTGTTAAGCTTTTTTAAGAACGCTTTACATTATGCTAACTTCAAAACGTAAAACGCATATCGAGCTTGGCATTTGGTATATAACGCTAACCGCCAAACGCGATACGCTAAATAAATTATAATGAAAGCATATATTTTTCCCGGACAGGGAGCACAGTTTGTAGGTATGGGTAAAGATCTTTATGAGCACCCAAAAGCTGCAGAATTATTTGAACAGGCCAACGGGATTATCGGTTTCCGCATCAGCGATATTATGTTCGGCGGAACAGATGAAGAGCTTAAACAAACCAATGTAACGCAACCGGCTATCTTTTTGCATTCGGTTATATTGGCGAAGGTGTTAGGGGATGATTTTAAACCTGATATGGTTGCGGGCCACTCCTTGGGTGAGTTTTCTGCTTTGGTAGCGGCAAAGGCCTTAAGTTTTGAAGACGGCTTAAAACTGGTTATTGCGCGTGCAAATGCAATGCAGAAAGCTTGTGAGGCTCAGCCATCAACAATGGCGGCTATCTTAGGTCTTGCTGATGAGGTGGTTGAAAAAATCTGTTCAGAAATAGATGCGGTAGTAGTACCGGCAAATTATAACTGCCCGGGCCAATTGGTGATTTCGGGCAGTATAGAAGGTATTGATCTGGCCTGTGCTAAATTAACTGAAGCAGGAGCAAAAAGAGCATTAAAATTAAATGTAGGTGGAGCATTTCATTCCCCTTTAATGGAACCTGCAAAAATTGAATTGCAAGCGGCTATTGAGGCAACAGATATTTCGGTGCCAATTTGCCCGGTTTATCAAAATGTTGATGCCAGGCCTTATACAGATCCAACCGAAATTAAAGCCAATTTAATTAAACAATTAACAGGTGCTGTACGTTGGACACAAACAGTAGGAAATATGCTTGCTGATGGTGCTACAGAATTTGTTGAGGTTGGCCCGGGAAATGTATTACAGGGATTGGTTAAAAAAGTGAGCCGCGAAGTACAAACAAGCAGTGCTGGCATAGCTTAACTTATTCAAAATAGAATAATAGTTCCAACGCCATAAACCCAAGTGTTTATGGCGTTGTTTTTTATCAATATTTAATATCTTTATCAATAGGATGAAAATGAGCTTTGGTGTAAAAATAAGGTTTCTATTGCTCGTTTTGGGCTGTTGCCTGATGGCAACTTCCATCTCGCTGAGCCGTTTTACTACCAAGAGTGAACTGCTCGAGCACGATGCCGAAGAAATTCAACAAAACCTTTTGATCAAAGAAAGATCGGTGCAAAATTTCCTGACCGATAAAAAAGAGGTGGCCAAGGCCGAGCAATTTCATCTCAATCCTAAAGACGCACTTGATTTTATCGAATCATTCCGTGAAAAGAACGGCATCAATCTATTAACCTATCAAAATAATCAACTTAAATTCTGGAGCACATATAAAGTTTCGGAAATAGATCCGACTACAATAAGGGAAGGTAGTTCTGTATTGTTTTTTTCCAATGGCTGGTATGAGGTAATCAAAAGCACACGGCATAATTTTAGCCTTATTTTTCTGATTTCCATTCAGTCTCAGTATCCTTTTAAAGAAACGCAGTACTTTAAAAATGATATTGACCCCATTTTATCAAAGACCAAAATATTAACTTTTGCATCTTTTACCGATAAGGATGTTTATGTGATAAAAAGTCTTGATAATAAGTTTTTATTCGGACTTAAAGTGAAGCCGGGTTATGCAGAAACCTATTATTCTGGTACACAGTTATGGTTATTTGTTGCAGGTATGTTGTGCATCTGTATGTTTTTTAACTCTTTAAGCTCACTTATTGCCAGGCGGGGGCATATTGCATGGAGTACCTTTTTACTGCTTTTTTTCTTTTTGGCTTTTCGTTTATCAGATTTATATTATGGATGGTTTAATCACCGGTTTATCTTAGAGCTGTTTGACCCACGCATCTATGCCGATAGTTTCTTAATGCCCTCATTGGGCGATTTTCTGTTAAATGTTATCGTACTTACCTGGTTGCTCCTGTTTATGTACAACCATAAGGCGCAATATCAGTTCCCCGAATGGATCAAGCGGAATAAGATAATAGGGATACTGATCCAGGCAGGATTACTGGTGTTGATCGGGCGGATAGTTTGGGATACCGACGATATTTTCTTCGGATTGATCTTCAACTCCAAAATCAATTTTGATATCGTAAACATTTTAAAACTGAGTGGAACAAGTTGGGTAGGGATCGTGATTTTATGTTTGGCCTGGTTTCAGATCTACCTGATAACGGTTATATCTGCAACAGTAAGCAGCCAGTTAAATGTTACGAACAGAGAGCGGTTAATTATTTTCTTAACCGGCTTTGCCGGTGTTTTTGTATATAAACTTATTGTTGATTTTAATGCATTTTTTATCGTTTTTGCGCTCGCGTTATTTATTGTTGCAAGAGCTGTTTACCTAAAAGAACGAAATTTTTCTATCGGTATGTTTGCCATTGTTTTCTTCTGTCTGGCTTTTAATACTTCGATTAAATATACCAGGTATAAAGATTTCAAAGAAAGAAGCTTACGCGAGCCGTTGGCACGAAAAGTACAATCATCAGAAGATCCCAATGCCATTGTAGCCTTAGGTGCCCTAGGAAATGAGATTGTTAAAGATGATTTTCTGGTGCGGTATTTTAACCAGGAACGGATGGGCAATTATGCTGTGCTCAAAAATCACATTAAAGATTATTTGGATGGTTATTTAAACAGATATGATTATCAGATTTATCCTTACGATAAATCCGGGATCATCATTGGAAGCGCCGATAGTCCGCCGATTGATAAGTATAAAAACCTGGTAGAAGCCGGTTCAGTTAAAATTGATGGGTCAAACTTTTTCTATCAGGTTAACAACACGTTTGGTTATCAGGATTACTTTGGGATTATTTCTGTTGTAGATCAGGGCAGTTTACTCGGAACACTCGTTATCGAACTTCGATCCAAGCCTTACAATTATAATAATCGTCTACCAGATCTTTTGGGTGATCAAAAGATAATGAAGGATGAAGATTTTAAAGGTTATTCCATTGCTTTATACAGTAATAATAAACTCCTTAATCAATCTGGTAACTATACCTATCCGCTTGATGGTGGCATATTTAAAGGTAAAAAAGATGATTTTGTGACCATCAGCGATGATAAGCTCCGTTACAGCCATTTAATTTATAAACCATCTAATAGTAAAATGGTCATTATCAGCAGAGAGAAAGTCGATTATCTTGAACGTCTGGCGGCATTATCTTTCTTTTTTCTGGTGTTTATTATCTTTTCGATATTGCTTTACGGCTTAATCTGGCTCATCAAGAATTTGGATGATGATAAGGTGGGCTGGTTTAGTATCAACAGGTCGTTAATGATCAATGCCAATAAGATTTTATATAAAACAAGGATCCAGGTCTCGATTGTACTTTCTGTTGTGGCTACATTGGTTATTGTAGGTTGGGTAACCTATTATTATATGAACCTCGAATACCGTGGCCAGCAAGATGCAATATTAAAGGATAAGATCAGAAAGGTTCAGCAGAATTTTGAAAAGCAGGTTTTTAGCAATGGAATTGTTGCCAATGATGAGAATGCGGTAGCAGATTTTAACAATTTTGCAGATATCAACAATGCAGATTTAAATTTATATGATCTGAATGGCGACCTAATAATGACTACTTATCCAAAACTCTATAGTTATAAAATTATTGGGAAAAAGATGGGCCCGTCAGCATATCTTTCTTTGAGCATTCTGCACCGGTCAGAGTTTATCAATGCGAATGAGAAAATTGGTAATTTAAAATATGCGGCTGCCTATGCGCCGATCAGAAATGCCCAAAATAAAACAATTGCTTATATCGGTTTGCCAAATTATTCTAACGAAGAAGAGTATACCGATAAGATTGCACTTTTCGTAAGTAATCTGATTAATATTTATGCTTTGGTTTTTGTGGCCATTGGCGTGCTGGCGGTATTTTTGGCCAACCAGATTACGAGCCCTTTAACGTTTATTCAGGAAAGCATCAGTAAAACAAAAATTGGCCAGCGGAACGAACCCATTGTATGGCGTAGGCACGATGAAATCGGCTCTTTAATTAAAGAGTATAACAATATGATTTCTGCTTTGGAGGCCAGCGCGCTGAAGCTCGCAAGATCGGAGCGCGAAAGCGCCTGGCGCGAAATGGCCAAGCAGGTTGCCCATGAAATTAAAAACCCCTTAACGCCTTTGAAATTGGGGGTACAATTGTTAGAAAAATCATGGCGGGAGAAGGATCCAAACTTCGAGCTTAAGTTTAATAAGTTTAGCAAATCGTTTATAGAGCAGATAGATAGTCTTTCTAAAATTGCCTCCGAATTCTCCAATTTTGCTAAAATGCCCGATACCAATTTGGAGCGGCTTTCTTTATTGCCAATTATCGAGCAGGCAAGAGAGGTGTTTAAAAGCACAGAAAACGTAACCATAGACGTGCTGAATAAAAGTGATAAGGATGTTGAGATCATGGCCGATCATGATCAGCTTTTAAGAACCTTTAATAACCTGCTTAAAAACGCCATTGAGGCCATTGATGAGGAGACTTTATGCTGCATCACCATTGTTGTTTACGTGGATGTACAGAATGCCTATATCGAGATCAAAGATAACGGTAAAGGGATTCCGCTAACTTTACATGATAAGATATTCGTGCCTAACTTTACCACCAAAACATCTGGAACAGGATTAGGACTCGCTTTTGTAAAACAAGCGGTAGAGAATGCAGGTGGGGCAGTTAAGTTTACCTCTATTAGCGGCTTGGGGACTACCTTTTATTTGAATTTCCCTTTAGCTAAATAAAAAAGAATTTAGGTTGGTTTTGAGGGGATAATTTTATCTCAGTTCTACCTGAGCCTTGCCCATGGTATTACCATCAGCATATAAAATTACAGTGTAAATACCTTTTATAAAAGGCTTTGGGTTGGCCCAATCGATAACATAGGTACTGTCGTCGTTATTGTAATTGATAAATATAGAGTGGCTGTACTGCATATCCTGTCCATCAGCCTCGAAACGGTTCCCTTCATCGGCCAGTAAGTTGCCAGCAGGATCAAATACCCTAAGGTAAATGTTGTGATGGCCTTTTTCTGCTAACTCGTTAGGGATAATGTTAAAACGGACACTTAGTTTTTCTGCCGTTGAAGATCTGGTTACCTCAACTTTTTTACCGCTTGATTTTGTTCTGAAAGCGATAATTTCGGCGGTTTGGAGTTTTAATGCTGCGGCTGTTTTAACCTTTGCATTGAGATTTGCGTTTTCGTTCTCCAGATTCGAAGCCTTATTGCTAATGTTTCTGAGGGTATTTTCTAAACTATCGCGACTATTTTTTAGAAAAATGTTATCTTTTTGAAGCTGGATAATCTGCTCGTTGTAATTTTTTACAAATGTTTTCAGCTCGTTTATCTGCACATTGGCTTTATCTAGTTCGCCCTGGGTAATCTGGGCTTTTTCTAAGGCTGCCTTAAGTTCTTCAATCTTTACGCGGGCGAGTTTTTGTTCTTCAACCAGTTTATCGTTTAAATCTAAGTTTAAAGCATTCACCTTATCCAGCTCAACCTCAATCTTTTCCACCTCCAGCCTTAACTTATCTTTTTCTGTGCTAACGGTTACAAATTTTTCGCTCTGCTTTCGGTCTTTAAAAAACAAGTAAGCATTTGTGCCGATTAAAGCCGCAATAACGATGACCAGGAAGTAAATTTTGTTTCTATCACCCTTATTAATCTTTTGTGGTTCCATTTTAATAACGCTGTATCTTTCTTAAATTAATATACTTTTGTTCTCCATAGGTAAATGGGTGTACACAATTAATTTTAGCAGGGCGCAAATTAAAATTTTTAATAAACTTATAAGAGTTTTTAAAAAAAATCGTTTAATTGCTAATGTTCATTTGTATTCAAATCAACACAAACACACAACCTGAATAAAAAATAAGACAGAAATAATGCTTAAAAACTTCCTATACGCACTTTTATCTTTAACTGTAGTACCTTATATATTAAATGCACAACCTTTATCAAAAATTGCACCAAAAAGGGAGT
>Ga0163161_10002835_pt1 | contig 12298 bp, 11 predicted proteins | sample S45metaG_FD_129847 | JGI IMG/M metagenome (GOLD analysis project Ga0163161, IMG submission 129847) | Switchgrass rhizosphere microbial communities from Kellogg Biological Station, Michigan, USA - S4-5 metaG | ecosystem: Host-associated > Plants > Roots > Rhizosphere > Soil | place: USA... | reverse complement strand
GCCATTTCGGGATGGCATCAGCGAGAAAACCGATGATGGCCGCAAGGCCGGTGCTCGCGATCAGGACGCCTGCCGCCCGATGCTTCCAGTCGATCAGGTTACCGACCTGCCCCTCGAGCTTCCCGAAGCGTGCGTCCACTTTCTCGAATCGAGCGTCCACCTTATCGAAGCAGGTGTCCACTCTCTCGAATCGAGCCTCCACCTTATCGAAGCAGGTGTCCACTCTCTCGAATCGAGCCTCCACTTTATCGAAGCAAGCGTCCACCTTCTCGAATCGAGAATGCACACTGATCTCGAATCTGTCGAGCCGGACGTCCAGGGCATCGGCGCGTTGAACGATCGAGATCGTTCTCTCGTCGAGCTGAACGAGCTTCGTTTGCATGCCATGCAACGTGCTCTGCATGGTCTGCATCACACCCTGCATGTCGTACACGGTGTTCTGCAGGGCATGTACCGATCCCTGCATGTCGTGCATGGCGCCCTGCTGCTCCTGCATTGAGCCTTCCATCCTCTGCAGGACGACAAGCAGGGGGTCCCCAGCCAGCAGCTCGCGCGAGTGTCCGCTGCGGGTACGAGGGGGCGGATAGGACCGATAAGGCTGACGCGGGCCACGTTTGCGCACCGTTTGCTCCATGAGGTCGACTCCTGCTGGACGAGATGTCTTAGCCAGGTCAGTGGCTAGCTTGGGCCAGGCTCAGGGGCCGAATCATGAGATTTTCGACCGGTTTCGATGGCGTTGATCAGAAGAATGATCTGTCGCCCTCAGCGCGCCTATCCGCACTGTGCGACAGCTTTCGTGGGCCCTGCGCCAGCATCCGTTAGCCGCAGGCCACCCCACCTCAAGCGGAGAATGCCCAAGACGTCGCAACACAAGAATCCTTCAAACACGTCGTGAACGCGCAGCGCGCCGCCATAGGCAGAGAGAATTCGACAACGCCGATCGTCGCCTGGGCTGGCGACTATGATTCCGGCGATGGCCTTGGCGCAAACGTATCCCTCTCGCTCGCGCCCCATGCTGGTGTTGCAGCCACGTGGGGGTAAGCATACCGACGACTTCGAATGTCGGTACCAGCTGGAACTGGATCGCGGTGCCAAGGACGGACTGGCAGCTGGGATGGACCTCCTGACCACCGGGGTCTCTGCTGGGCATCGCATCACCCTGGAACAGACGACACCCGCGCGCGCTGTTGCCACCGTGAGCTTGTTCCGCGATGAGTGCACCAAGCCGGATGACTGGCCCTCGACCAGGACTCGCTTTACAACCGGCGCTTTCGAGGGGTACCAACCCAACCGAAAGGCAATAAAAAAGGAGCCCTGAGAGGCTCCTTAATCACTGTCTTCAAGCCACTTTCCGCACTGGGGAAAAGTGGTGGGCGGTACAAGGATCGAACTTGTGACCCCTACCATGTCAAGGTAGTGCTCTACCGCTGAGCTAACCGCCCGAAGAGCTGCGCAGTTTACCGGCGCCCGGCGGGGTCTGCAAGAGGGTGCGACGGATTTTTTTCCGCCGCGCCCGATGATGACCCTAGCGCAGGGCCCGCTCCCTCAGACGATGGATCTCGTCGCGGATCTTGCCGGCCTCCTCGAATTCGAGGTTCTGGGCGTGCTTGTACATCTTCGTTTCGAGCTTCTTGATGGTCGAGCCGACCTGCTCAGGCGTAAGCGAGCCGTAGTCCGCGGCCTCCTCGGCGACCTTTTTCGCCTCCTTGCCGCGCTTGCCCTTGCCGCGCGAACCGAAGTCGGAGCGAGCACCTTCCATGATGTCGGCGATACGCCGTACCACGGTGGTCGGTGTGATCCCATAGGCCGCGTTGTACTCGATCTGCTTCTCGCGACGGCGCGCCGTCTCGTCCATGGCGATCTTCATCGATCCGGTGATTTCGTCGGCGTAGAGAATGGCTTTGCCGCGAACGTTACGCGCCGCGCGACCGATCGTCTGGATCAACGAGCGGTTCGAACGCAGGAAGCCTTCCTTGTCCGCATCCAGGATCGCCACGAGTGACACCTCGGGCATGTCCAGGCCTTCGCGCAACAGGTTGATACCCACCAGCACGTCGAATTCGCCCAATCGCAGGTCGCGGATGATCTCCGTGCGCTCCACGGTGTCGATGTCCGAGTGCAGGTAGCGCACCTTCACGTCATGCTCGGAGAGATAGTCGGTGAGGTTCTCCGACATGCGCTTGGTCAGCGTCGTCACCAGCACGCGATCGCCCATGGCGACGCGCAAGCGAATTTCGCCGAGCAGGTCGTCCACCTGGGTACGTACCGGCCGAACTTCCACTTCCGGGTCGATCAGGCCGGTGGGACGGACCACCAGCTCGACGACATTGTCGTCGGCCTTCTCCAGCTCGTACTTCGCCGGCGTCGCCGATACATAAATGGCGCGTGGCGCGCGGCGCTCCCATTCTTCGAAGCGCAGCGGCCGGTTGTCCATCGCCGAGGGCAGACGGAAGCCGAACTCGACCAGCGTCTCCTTGCGCGAGCGGTCGCCCTTGTACATGGCGCCGAGCTGCGGCACGGTCACGTGCGACTCATCGACCACCATCAAGGCATCGGGCGGCAGGTAATCGAACAGGGTCGGCGGCGGCTCGCCGGGACCGCGTCGCGTCATGTGCCGCGAATAGTTTTCGATGCCCTGGCAGAAGCCCACTTCGGCCATCATTTCGAGGTCGAAACGCGTGCGCTGTTCGAGACGCTGCGCTTCCACCAGCTTGTTGTCCCGGTAAAGCTGCTCCAGACGCTCGGAGAGCTCGACCTTGATCGTCTCCATGGCATTGAGCACGCTCTGTCGCGTGCTCGCATAGTGCGTCTTGGGGTACACCGTGTAGCGCGGCACCTTGCGCAACACCTCACCCGTGAGAGGGTCGAAAATGGAAAGGTTCTCCACGTCGCCATCGAAGAGTTCGATGCGTAGCGCCTCGGCCTCCGACTCCGCCGGGAAGACGTCCACGATCTCGCCGCGCACGCGGTAGGTACCGCGGCGCAGCTCCATCTCGTTGCGCACGTATTGCAGCTCGGTGAGTTGCTTGATCAGGGCGCGCTGGTCGATGTGCTCGCCACGCGAGAGGATCAGGCGGAGGCTCATGTAGTCCTCCGGATCGCCCAGACCGTAGATGGCCGACACCGTCGCCACGATCAACGAGTCGCGCCGGGACAACAGCGCCTTGGTCGCGGCCAGTCGCATTTGCTCGATGTGGTCGTTGATGCTCGAATCCTTCTCGATGAAGGTATCCGACGCGACCACATACGCTTCCGGCTGGTAGTAGTCGTAGTAGCTGACGAAATACTCCACCGCGTTATTCGGGAAGAATTCCTTGAACTCGCCGTAGAGCTGCGCCGCCAGCGTCTTGTTGGGTGCCAGCACGATGGTCGGCTTCTGGATCTTCTCGATCACGTTGGCGATCGTGAAGGTCTTGCCGGAACCGGTCACACCGAGCAGGGTCTGCGCCGCCAGACCGGCGTCGAAGCCCTCGGTGAGCCGTCGAATGGCCTCGGGCTGGTCACCGGAGGGCTGGAACGGGGAGGCAAGCTGAAAGCGATCTGTCATGGCTGACGATATGCTGGCTAGGAACACGAGTTTAAAGCGCTAACGCCTACGGGATGTGAGGCATTCGCCCACAGACCGCCGCCGCGGGGCGGAGGCACGATCCAGACTCCGCTTTCGGAGTCCATCATGCCCCGTCTGCCCTGTCGCGGCTTTACCTGGCTCGAGCTCCTCATGGTCCTCGCCATCACGGGCATGCTCGCCGCCACGGCCCTGCCGTCCCTTTCGGACGCCATCGCTCGCCATCGGCTTCGCGCGGCGACCACCGCCCTGACGAACAGCCTTCAGCACGCCCGCACGGCCGCCCTTGATCGCGACCAGGGCACCGTCGTCTGCCCCAGCGCAAACGGCCGCACGTGTTCGGGGCAAACGGACTGGGGAGTGGGCTGGATCAGCCGCGACGGGCGCACCGGCGACATTCTGGCCGTCGAAGACGCACTGGATCCACGGCTGACCGCGGTCGCCATGGGCACCCGCGCGGAGATCGCCCTACGTCATGCTGTCGACGACAAACACGCCAGGCCGGGCAACCAGACGCTGGCACTGTGCCTGCGCGGCAAGCCGGCCACCACGATCACGGTCGTCGTCGCGAAGAATGGCCACAGCCACGTCGAAGCGGCCTCAGCCGACGTCGCGCGCGCCTGCGCCGCGCGACATTCACGAAATCGTTAAGACCGCTTGACAGCCCCACCTCACATAAAGACAATACGCAGCTCCCCGCCCGAATAGCTCAGCCGGTTAGAGCACTTGACTGTTAATCAGGGGGTCGTTGGTTCGAGTCCAACTTCGGGCGCCAGGTTTTGAAAGGCCGTGCAGTGATGCGCGGCCTTTTTCTTTGCGTCGGACTAATGCTCGCCTGGCCTCAGAACGGCACGAGCACCCAGCCGCCCGATACCCGCTCGCGTAGCACTTCGACCGCACGGCCCTTGCCCTTCATGGCCGAGGCGCGCGTCAGCGCGAACTCGATCGCCGTGCCTTCCGTGTGAAACACGTGCTTGGTCGCGCCAGGCAACAACACCGTCCACGTTCGAAGATTCATCGACGGATAGAAAACGAACACGCGCAAGGGGCGTACGACACCGTCCATCAGCGGCGACGTCGCAGTTCGGCACGCACGTCGGACGACTGCTCACCCACACGAAGCACCGCATCGCGCAGGGATGTCTCGGACACACCGAGCACGCGCGTCCAGTAGTTCATGTCGGTTCGCAGCTCAAGGTCGATCCTGGTGGCGTCGGCCGGGCCGACGACCTGTTTCTGTGTATCCATGACGTGCCCTCGCTGTCAGTCCACGTGTGACACGTGGTGGGTTACGTCGGTGTTACGGCCAATGGGCCGCCAGACCCACCACGTTACACCCAACTAACAACTGAAAGCGCATGTTGGACCACCCGGGCTTCGTTTGGCCGGATTCACCCCCGACTCAGCGGTCGGGGCTCGTCCCGCCTAACTCAGACGATCGTCATGCCCCCGAAGAAACCCGTCACACCCTCCGTGGACACGCCGCCGCCGGATCGTTCGTCCGCCGCGTTCATTTCCTACGTCTATTCGCACAATCGCCGCGAGCCCCTTCCGGAGACGCCGCGCAGCACGCCCCTCAAGGGGCCGAAGAAAACCGCCAGCTGATCGTGTCGTGGGGTGATCACCGCTCCCGGCGATCATCCCACCGTCGTCACGGCGTCAGCTGTCTATCTGCGTGATCGAGCGAACGCGCCCGTTGACCACTTCGACCTGAACCGACTTGCCCTTCTGGAAGTACTCCAGGCGATAACCCTCCAGGCCACCGTTACGGGACTCGATCGGCGTCTCGCGATCCGGTTTGCCCGCGATTTGGCGGAGGCGCCCCTCGCTATCCCCGGTGGTGACGACCTGCGAACCCACGCGAAAGGTGTCGGCGGCGGCGACGCCGCACGATAGGACGGTGGCGAACATGGCGGCGGCAATGGCAATGCGCTTCATATAGAACTCCCTGTCGATGTCTTCACGCAGGCTAGCTCTGGCGGCACCCGAAGCCAAGGGCCGGACAGCGTTCCTTGCGCGCCCATTCAGGGTCGGGAGACGTGGGGGTTTCCCGGCACCAGCCAGCGCCAGAGCAGATCCGTCCCCTGCCGAATGCCAATGCGGGCCGAGCCCGGCACGTTCTCAGGGGCAGGCGTGCCATCGTCGAGAATCGCGTAACCCGCGCGTGCGCGCACCAGATCGATGCCGTTCTGCTCACCGGTGATGCCCATGGCCTGCGCCAGCCGCGCCGGCCCGCTGCATAGCTCACGCTCGCGCTTCACCTTCGGCCGCGCTTCGCGCATGCGCTCGATGCCGGCGAGAGGTTCCAGCGCCCGGATGAGCACCCCGCAACCGTCGCCCACGTCACCGCACACGGTGTTGGCACACCAGTGCATCCCGTAAGTGAAGTAGACATACATGTGCCCGGGCGGGCCGAACATCACCGCATTGCGCGCCGTCTTGCCGCGGAACGTATGCGCTGCCGGGTCGATGGCACCGACATACGCTTCGACTTCGACAATCCGCCCCGCTCGCCCATCGCTGCAAGCCAGGACTTTGTTTAGCAGGGCCTGGGCGACCTCACGGGCATCACGCTGGTAGAACGATCGCGGCAGGACGTCGCCCGGCCAGCGAACTCGACAGAGTGCCATCAGGTGTCCAGGGGCTCGCCATCGGTATCGGGGTCGGGCCCGGGACGCTCGACGGGCTCGTGGTCGTAGGGGGGCGGCGAGGTGCCGGGAGGCGTCTTGTCCGTGTCAGGCACGGGACGATGCGGTCGGGTCATGACGTCCTCCAGCGGCGTCGGGGCGGGGTCACCCCGACGCCACGAAGTCAGAAGACGCCGAGCAACCAGCAGATCAGGATGATGGCGAGGATAACGCCGATACCACCGCTCGGACCATAACCCCACGAGCGCGAATAGCCCCAGGTAGGAAGGCCGCCGACGAGGGCGAGAATGAGGATGACGAGCAGGATGGTAACGAGCATGGGTGTCTCCGGCAGTGAACTCGGAGTGCATCGTTGCGCAGGGGGTCGTCTAGGACATGTGATGTGCGGAACGCGTTCAGGCGTTCCGTTCATAAAACGCTAAAGCGGCGCCGCGCGATACGCGGCGCCGCTAAGTAGTTTTACGTACGCACCACGTAGCACGGCTCGTAAGCGGTGCCACCAGGAAGCTTCATGCGGTGCTGCTCGACGAAGGCCTTAAGCAGGTCGTCCAGCGCACGCATGATCTCCGACTCGCCGTCGATGACGAACGGGCCGAACTGCTCGATGGCGCGGACGCCCTCTTCCTTGACGTTGCCGGCGACGATGCCCGAGAACGCACGACGCAGGTCGGCGGCGAGTTCGTGGCGCGGGCGGTCACGATGCAGGGCCAGGCCGGCCATCGCCTCATGGGTGGGACGGAACGGCTGCTGGAACGGCAGCGGGATATCCAGCGCCCAGTTGAAGAAGAACGCGTCCTTGTTGTCGAGCCGGTGGTTACGCACCTTGTCGATGCCCGTGACCATCGCATGCGCCACGGCGGCCGGATCGTCGATGATGATCTTGTAGTGCGTGGCGATCTCGTCGCCGAGCGCCAGCCGGAGGAAACGATCGATCTGCTCGAAATACGAGGCCGAGTTTTTCGGGCCGGTGAAGATCAGCGGGAACGGAATACCCTTGTTTTTCGGCAGCAGCAGGATGCCGAGCATGTAGAGGATTTCTTCCGCCGTGCCGACGCCGCCCGGGAACACGATGATGCCGTGACCGAGACGCACGAAGGCTTCGAGACGCTTCTCGATGTCCGGCATGATCACCAGGTTGTTCACGATCGGGTTCGGCGACTCCGCGGCGATGATGCCCGGCTCGGTCACGCCGATATAGCGATTGCCGCGACGACGCTGCTTCGCGTGCGCGATCGTCGCGCCCTTCATCGGACCCTTCATCGCACCCGGACCGCAGCCCGTGCAGATATCCATGGCGCGCAGGCCGAGCTGGTAACCCACCCGCTTGGTGTACTCGTATTCGTCGCGCGAGATCGAATGACCGCCCCAGCAGACGACCAGGTTGGGATCGATCTGCGGGCGCAGGATGCGCGAATTGCGCAGGATCTCGAACACGGCATGCGTGATGCCCACGCTGTCGTCCAGATCGAACGCGCCCGCTTCCAGCTGCGTCGACACGTAGACGATGTCGCGCACGACGGCGACCAGCAGCTCGTTGATACCGCGAATGATGCGGCCATCGACGAAGGCCTGCTCCGGCGCATTCTTCAGCTCGATCTTGATGCCGCGATCTTCCTGCAGCACCTGGATGTCGAAGTCCGGATACTTCCCGAACATGGTGCCGGGATCGTCCGAAAGGTTGCCCGATGTCAGTACCGCCAGCGCGCACCCGCGCAGCAGCTGGTGCAACCCGGACCCGCTGGCATCGCGCAAGCGCGCGACCTCGTTGCGGGAAAGGATATCGAGGCCGCCGGCCGGCGAAACGCGGGCACTGACCGTCTTGCCGGATACCGGCTCCCCGAACTGATTGGCATTCATGGTGTGACTCGTCCTTCTGACCGCGAATTAGCGGCGAACCCCGCTCCGGATCGGGAGCGGACCGCCTAGGATCACGCGTGGCGGGCGCGGGGGTCAAGAGTGGGGGTGGCTGGCAAAGAAAAAGCCGGCGCCCTTGCGGGTGCCGGCTTTGATTTTGGGGCGATCCGTCGCCCTGTGCGCTGTTCGCCGATGAATCGGCTCCTACCTGGCTGCGGTGGGAGCCGATACAAGGGCGGCCAGACGCTTAGAACGTGTACTTCACCGTCAGCAGGACCGACCAGCGCTGGGCGAGGTCGTCGTTGTTGTTGACGTAGGTCGGAATCGCGAGCGGCTGGTAGTTGTTACCCGACGAGTAGTTCTTGCCCGTGATGTCGTAGATGTACTTGTTCGTGGCCGGATCGATACCTGCGTAGTCGGCCAGACCGCGACCGCCCGGGAAGTTCACGCGCTTCTCGATACCCCAGCTCTTCTTGAGCATGTTCGTGAAGTTGTAGATATCGAACTTGATCAGGCCCTTATTGCCCTTGAAGATGCCCGGGATTTCCTGGCTGAAGCTCAGGTCGATCTGGTTGATCCAGCCTGCACGGTCGCCGTTACGCGCCGTCGTCTTGCCCTGCTCGTGCTTCAGGTAGTCGTTATTCTGGATGTAGTCATAGAACGACTGCTGCAGCGCGGTGCTTGTACCCGGCTTGAATTCGATCTGACCTTCCTTCGGAACGAAGGCCACGTCGTTGACGATGCCGTCGCCGTTGGCGTCGTTGCCGAAGGCCCAGGTGTACGGGGCGGCCGAGTGACCGTCGTAGAACACGCTGGCGGTGGTGTTGTACTGACCGAAGAAGGCGTGCTGCCAGGTCAGGGCGGCGATCACACGACGCGGGGTCGAGTAGTTCGACGTGCTGGCCTTGTCTTCGTTCGAGTTCAGGACGAAGTTGTTGTTGTAGTTCGAGCTGGCGACGCTGGACGTGCCCGGATTGACTTCCGTCGAACGCGTCCAGGTGAAGCCGACCATGCCGGACCAGTCGTCGGAGAAGTTCTTCTTCAGCGACAGCGCCAGGCTGTCCGCCTCGCCCTTGCTCGTGTTACCCAGCTCGATCGTGCTGCCGGAGAACTTCGAGTTGGCATTGGCACGCGAACGCTGATTGGTCGAGTTCGTCGCGCCAGTAGTCAGGAAGTAGTTCGCGCGACCGTCCGGAGCGACGCGCACCGGCGCACCCAGGTTGAGGTTCTTGAAGTAGATCGCGTCACGCTGGTCGATGTGCTCGTAGTCGACCGTCGCGATCAGGCCCCACCACGGCAGCTCCTTGTCGAAACCGAGGCTCAGCTTCCAGGCCGTCGGGATGTTCCAGTCCTTGGTGACGGTGTTGACCGTCATCTGGCCACCCGCACGGCCGTCGTTCTGCGCCGCTGCGTTCGAGCTGAAGGCCGGGAGGTTGGTGCCCGTGCAAGGCGCCACACCGCCGCTGTTCGGACCGCAGACGAACTGCGTCTGGGTCACGCCGGAGTTCGAGAAGATGTTACCCAGCCACACCGCCGGCTGATTGGTTACGAACAGGCCGGCACCACCACGCAGCTGCGTCATGTGCTCGGTATTGAACTGGTAGTTGAACGACATGCGCGGCTGGAAGACGCGGTGGCCGTCGATGTTGTACTGGTTCGTCTGACCATACGTGTTGGCGTAGGTCGAGTTGTACAGCGGCTTGTCGTTCATCAGCGGGATGTCGACGCGGAAGCCGTACTGAACCGACAGGTTCTGCGTCGCCTGCCAGGTGTCCTGCAGGAATACGCCCCACTGCTGCAGGCTGTACTTGGCGGCGACGTCGTTCAGGCCCAGGCCGTTAGCCGGACGGTTGTACGAGTACTTCCAGTACTTGCCATTGGCGAAGTTGGCGAGGCCGTTGTTAGCACCCTGGCCAGCCGGCAGTTCTTCGAAGGTATAGCTACCGAAGGCGCCCTGCAGGAACAGGTTGTAGTAATCGTCCTTCTCGTAGTCGAAGCCGCCCTTCACGGTGTGGTCGCCGAGATACAGCGAGCCAGCCCATGCTGCGTTCCACGACTTAACGTTGAGGATGTTTGCCTGGCTCGAGAACTCCGAACCGAACTCGACCGCACCGCCGTTGGCGAACGTGGTCGGGTAGATCGTCACGTCCGGCATGTCCGGGCCGTTCGGCGTACGGTTCTGCGCGAACTTGGCGTACGACAGGGTCGTATCGCTGGAGAAGATGTCGGACCAATCGTCGTAGAAGTGCAGCGCGTAGGACTTGTTATCGACGTTGGTGTTGTACCAGCCGCTCGACAGCACGAGCTTGGTGTCCGAGCCCGTGATGATGGGCTTCTGTTCCTTGGTTTCGCTGTAGGTGAAGCTGGCGCGGTGGTTATCGGTGATGTTCCAGTCCAGCTTGCCGAGGTAGCGCTTGTCCTGGAGGTTCTGGTTACCGCCGCCGACCGAACCGATGTCGCCGAAGCCGAGGCCCTGGGCGATGCTGCGGATCGAGTTGAGCTGTGCCGTGGTCAGGTTCTTGACCGGGATCGCCGCGCCGGAATCCGACGGGCCATACGGGCTACCGGAACCGATCTGCTTGCTCTTCTCGTAGAGGCCGAAGAAGAACAGCTTGTCCTTGATGATCGGGCCACCGACGGTACCGCCGGCCGTGAACTGACGGTCGAAACCGGCGTAAGGCTTGTTGGCCTCGTTGTCGCCGATCATGTTCTGGTTCTGGAACGCGTAGTACACCGAACCGTGGAAGTCGTTCGTACCGCTCTTGGTGACGGCGTTGATGTTGGCGCCGACGCCGCGACGCGTGGCCACGTCATAGTTCGCGGTGGAGATGTTGTATTCCTGGATCGCGTCCTGCGAAATCGGCGTACCGAGGGTCGGCAGGCCGTTGGCATTCAGGCCGAACGGATCGTTGGCCGACACCGAGTCGACCGTGATGTTGTTGTAGCGGCTGTTCTGGCCGACGGCGGAGATTTCGCCGCGGGCACGGTCCGAGACCACGATGCGCGGATCGAGGCGGACGACGTTCTGGATCGAGCGGCCCGGGGTCGGGATCGACTCCAGTTCCTTGTTCGAGATGTTGGTCGACAGACCCTTGTTGTCCGGCGAGAACGTCTGCGACAGCGAGTTCGCGGAGACGGTGACGCCTTCGAGCGCCTGGGCGCTGGCGCCGGCGGCCTGCTCGGCGGTGAGGTTCACCGCGTTGGTCTGTGCCAACTGCAGGAACACGTTGCCCTGCTCGGCGACCGTGTGGCCATCCTTGGTCGCGGTGACGTCGAACGGACCACCGACGCGCAGGCCCTGGGCGGAGTAGCGGCCCTCGGCATCGGTCTGGACGATCTTCGTCGTGCCCGACGGTTCATGGACGAGTTTGACCTCGGCGTTGGCGACCGGCTTGCCGCCGGCATCCAGGACGCGACCGCTGATAGCGGAAGAGGTGTCCTGCGCAAAGGCAGGTGCCGCGAGAAGCGATGCGATCGCTAGCGGCAGAAGTTTGGCGCGGATACGGCTATTCATCTAATGGTCTGCCCTGTGACTTGCAACGAAAATTCGGCCAAACGAAAGGCGACCTGGCCGCAAGGCCGGGCTGACGCCGTCGTTGAGCTTTCCCCAATTTTTTGATGTCGGCCGGTGTGATCCGGGTCACGTAACGCGCCCGGACGGCGACACTTGTTAAGCGAACTTTAACGGGATTCTATGACAGATTCGTAACATTTTCACGTAACATTGATAAATACCACTTTTTCCTAGAGGTGCGCCCTTCCCGCGCACCTCCATGAATTTCAAGCGTTTTTACCAAGATACCGGGATCGCTTCGCAGGTTTCAGGGAAGCCAGATCCAACATGACAAGGCCGTCCACGCATCCGGAGAAGTCCGGATCCTCGCCAAACGCAAGAAACTGGACGCCCGAAGGCTCGACCAGATCGACGTATTGGCGGTAGAGCACCGGCAGCGAGACGCCGAGGGCGTCCAGGCGGTGTTTGAGCTTGCCCAGGCCGGCCGCCGGATCGAGACCCGCCAGCTCGGCGCGGATCGCCTCGCTGGTGGCGCCGGGGACGACGAAGGGGATACGCGCGGCCGCAAGTCCTTCAACACCAAAGAAATGCTGATGAGCGACCGTAATCCACTCGCGCGCCTCGCGCGGCATGCTGACCGACATGCTCACGGGCCCGAACACGTAACGCAGGTCCGTATGACGCTGCAGGTAAAGGCCGATGCCCTGCCACAGATGG
>Ga0163161_10002834_pt1 | contig 12298 bp, 7 predicted proteins | sample S45metaG_FD_129847 | JGI IMG/M metagenome (GOLD analysis project Ga0163161, IMG submission 129847) | Switchgrass rhizosphere microbial communities from Kellogg Biological Station, Michigan, USA - S4-5 metaG | ecosystem: Host-associated > Plants > Roots > Rhizosphere > Soil | place: USA: Michigan... | reverse complement strand
ACGCGTTCCCGTCGACGACGGCGAGCATTTGATAATTCGAGCATGTCCCGGTGATGGAAAGGCGGTGATGATGCTCGGCCATACCGACACCGTTCACCCTGTTGGGACGAACCAGAAGAATCCGACGCGCACGGAAGGTGACCGATTTTATGGCTGCGGCATCTTTGATATGAAATCGGGCGCCGTCCTGATGCTCGAGGCCCTGCGGTTCTTTGCGGCGAACAGCATCAAACCGCCGCGGCCGATCACGATTTTTCTCTCGTGCGACGAAGAGATCGGCAGCGACACCGGCCGTCCGCTTATCGAACGCGAGGCCGCCAATGCCGAGTTTTGCCTTGTCGTCGAGCCATCAGCTGACGGGAAGATCAAAACAGGCCGCAAGGGAACCGGAATATTTAAGCTGCGCGCCCGCGGGACCCCTTCGCATGCCGGTCTTGAACCCGAAAAAGGCGCAAACGCCGTCGCCGAGCTTGCACGGCAGGTCGAGCAGATCCACGCGATCGCTGATCCCGAGATCGGCACGACGGTGAATGTGACCACATTTCAAGGCGGCACGACGATCAACGTCATTCCGGATCATGCCGAATGCGACATCGACGTGCGATTTAGCACAGCCGCCGAGGCCGAGCGTGTCAGCGGTTTGCTGAATGCTTTGGCGCCGTTCGATGAGCGCGTTTCGCTTGAGTTATTAGGCGACATCAATCGCCCGCCGATGGAAAGAACTCCGGCGGTCGTCGAACTGTTCGAAAAAGCCCGTTCACTCGCAGCGTCGTTCGATTACGATCTGGACGAAACTCAAGTCGGCGGCGCGTCAGACGGCAACTTCGTCGCGGCGCTCCGTGTTCCCGTACTCGACGGCCTCGGCATCACCGGTGCCGGCGCACATACGTTGCAGGAGCACGTGCTGGTTAGCGACATAGCCCGACGAGCAGCGTTGGTAACGCTGCTCCTTGGTGCAGAATAATAGGATCGTTCTTGCAAATTCGTAATTTGAAATTTGAAATTTGAGAGGAGGCGCATCCTGTCCGGTGATGGGCGCGGTCTTCAAAACCGTCAGCGAGTGCGCGAGAGCGTGCTTGGGTGGGTTCGACTCCCACACGCCTCCGCCAAAAAAGTAGTCAGCAGTCAGTAGGCGGCAGTCAGTAGGATGATCGATTGGATAGCTCTTAACATGACGCCGGGCGTCGGGCCGCGGGCAGCCACTAAGCTGCTTGAGCGGTTCGGGTCGGCGGATGCGGTGTTTCATGCGAGGCGGGGTGAGCTGGAATCTTTGCGGCTCAAACCGGAGACGGTCGACAGCATTATTAAGAATGAGTTTCGCGAGAAAGCGATCACCGAGCTCGAGCAGGTCAAGCAGCTCGGTGGTGACGTGCTCATTCTTGATGACGGCAGTTATCCGGCGTTGTTGCGAGAGATCGACGACCCGCCGCCTGTGCTGTATGTAAAGGGAGATTGGCAGGCCTGCTTCGATCAGCCTGCCGTCGGAATTATCGGCTCGCGGATGTGCTCGACGTATGGTGAGAACGCCTCGGAGATGCTGGCACGTGATCTTGCATCCCGCGGCATATGTATTATCTCGGGCCTGGCACGCGGCATCGACGCGGCCGCACATAAGGGTGCGATGCGCGGGGCGGGCAAGACCATCGCTGTGCTAGGCACCGGGCTCGACGCGGTTTATCCTCGCGAGAACACCGGCCTGACGCGCGAGATACTCGCTTCGGGCGGCTGCCTCGTTACGCAGTTCCCGCTGCGGACACCGCCGCTCAAGGACAACTTTCCTTATCGAAACAGAATCATAAGCGGGCTGAGTTTGGGTGTGTTGATAGTCGAGGCGTCGGAACGGAGCGGCTCATTGATAACTGCCCGGCTCGCCGCCGAGCAGAACCGCGAGGTGATGGCCGTGCCGGGCAATATCACATCGGGCAACTCATTCGGGACGAACTATTTGATAAAGAGCGGAGCCAAGCTTGTGCAGCAATGGCAGGATGTCGTGTCCGAGCTGCCGAGCGAGATCGCCGCATCGATACTGCCGCCGCGGATCGAGGAAAAGGCCGAGGGAGCGGGCCGCCAACCCGAGCGCATTCCAGCTGATATGACGGTTCACGAGCAGAAGGTCTGGTCGCTTTTGACGCCCGATGAGCCGGCCCACATCGACGTTTTGCTTGAGACGAGCGGCCTGTCGTTCGGCGATCTAAATAGTGCACTAGTCGGCCTCGATATTCGTGACTTGATACGGGTTCTGCCGGGCAAGCATTACGCACGCCGGATGTAGGGCTTCTGCATTCGAGTATTGACAACGTTGCGAGCAAGGTGTTATCAGTCTTAACCGTCAGCACAAAATTTTGTGCTGGCGAATTTTTTTCAACATGGGAAAAAGCTTAGTAATAGTAGAATCGCCGGCCAAGGCCAAGACGATCAATAAATACCTCGGGGCTGATTACAACGTAATGGCCTCGATCGGGCATATCAAGGACCTGCCGAAGAGCGGACTCGGTGTCGACGTTGATAACAATTTCGAGCCGACCTATGAGGTCATCCCGGACATAAAGAAGCGAAACAATAAGAAGATCGTCTCCGACCTCAAGAAAGCTGCCAAAGCGAGCGACGCCATTTACCTCGCCGCCGACCCTGATCGCGAGGGTGAGGCGATCTGCCAGCACCTGGCCGAGGAGATCGTACCCAAGAACGGCAAGCAGCAGGTCTTTCGCGTGATGTTTAACGAGATCACCAAGGCCGCGATCCAGGACGCATTTAAGGAACCGAAGCAGGTCAATAAGGACCTCGTCGATGCCCAGCAGGCACGACGCATCCTCGACCGGTTGGTCGGTTACAAGGTCTCACCGATCCTTTGGAAAACGATTGGCGGGAAGCTCTCGGCCGGCCGTGTGCAAACCGTCGCTGTCCGTCTCGTCGTCGAGCGCGAACGCGAGATCGAGGCCTTCGTCCAGACCGAATACTGGTCGATAGTCGCCAACCTTGCTGCCGCTCTGCCGCCAAACTTTGACGCCAAGCTCAATCGCATCGACGACAAAACGGTCAAGGTCGGCAAGTTTGACGAGGACCTCAAGCCCGGCGAGACGCACGTCAAGACCGCGGCCGAAGCAGGCGATATTGTCGCCGAGGCCGAAAAGGAAAGCTTTGTCGTCGACACCGTCACGACCAAAGAAAAGAAACGCAATCCGACACCGCCGTTTATTACCTCAAAACTGCAGCAGGAAGCTGCCCGAAAGCTCGGGTTTTCGGTCAAGCGGACGATGATGGCGGCCCAGCGTCTTTACGAAGGTGTTGAGCTTGGCAGCGAAGGCGCGGTCGGCCTCATTACTTATATGCGTACCGACTCGACCCGCGTCTCGGACGCTGCATTGGAGGAAGTTCGAGGGTTTATCGGTGGCAGTTATGGCGCTGGTTATTTGCCCGAAAAGGCCAACTTCTATAAATCAAAAAAAGGTGCGCAGGACGCGCACGAGGCGATACGTCCGACGGACGTCAATCGCACGCCGGACAGCCTCGCTCACAAGCTCGGGCAAGACGAATTGAAGCTCTATCGCCTCATCTGGCAGCGGTTCGTGGCCTCGCAGATGATGCCCGCTTTGTTCGATCAGACGACTATCGATATCAATGCCGGACGATTCATGTTCCGTGCGACAGGGTCGGTGCAGAAATTTGACGGCTTCCTCAAGGTCTATCAGGAAGGCCGCGACGAGAAACCGGCCGAAGGCGATGAGGATGACGAGGAGCGCAACCTGCCCCGGGTCAACGAGGGCGAGACATTAAAACTCAATGCGATCACGCCAAACCAGCATTTTACGGAACCTCCGCCGAGATATTCCGAGGCGACGCTTGTAAAGGTATTGGAAGAAAAGGGCATCGGCCGCCCGTCGACCTACGCGGCGATCATGACGACGATCCAGGACCGTGAATATGTCGAGAAGATCGAGGGCCGCTTTCATCCGACGCCGCTCGGCACGACGGTCAACGACCTGCTTGTCCAGGCCTTTGACGACATCTTTAATACGACTTACACGGCCCGGATGGAGGAAGAACTCGACGAGATCGAGGACGGAAAGCTTAATTGGCGCGACGCGCTCCATGAGTTTTACGGCAAATTTGCCGTCGATCTGGAAAAGGCGACCGAGAGCATCAAGGACATGAAGAAGATGGCCATCCCGACCGACGAGATCTGCGAAAAGTGTGGCTCGCCGATGGTCATAAAATTCGGCCGGTTCGGCCAGTTCCTGGCTTGCGAGAATTACCCCGAGTGCAAGAACACTCGTGAGGTCGCGAAGAAGGCCGCGGCGAACGGCCAACCGGCCGCTGAAGGCGAAACCGATTCTGAAACGGAACCAATACCTGCCTGCGAGCTATGCGGCAAGGAAATGGCATTAAAGAAAGGCCGTTTTGGCTCCTTTTATGGCTGCACCGGCTATCCTGAGTGCAAGAACATCCGAAAGATCGCAAAAGGCGACCAAAAACCTGCTCCGCCGCCTGAATTGCTTGACGAAACCTGTCCCAAGGACGGCGCCCAGCTCGTAAAACGTCATGGCCGCTTTGGCGAGTTCGTCTCGTGCTCGAACTATCCCAAATGCGACTACGTCAAACGCGAAACGACCGGTATTACCTGCCCAAAGGACGGCGGCGATATCGTCGTCAAGAAATCACGCCGCGGCAAGGTCTTTTACGGTTGTGCGAACTATCCCAAGTGCGACGTCGTATTTTGGGATAAGCCGGTCAAGGAGACCTGCCCTAAATGCTCAATGCCCTTCATCCTCGAAAAGACGACCAAAAAGGACGGCACCGTCCGCTATTGCCAAAACGAGGATTGTGAGTATAAAATGTCTGTCGACAGCTCAAACCCATCCCAAGGTACCGGGACCGACGACGCGGTCGCAGTATAGCCATCTCAAGATGAATGAGAACCTCCAATTCCTGCAGGCGTTTTTGAAAAATCCGCTTAAGGTCGGGGCGATAGCACCGAGCTCGCCCGAGCTTGCGGCCGAGATGCTCGCGGGGATCGAGCCGGATGAGGAGAACATCGTTCTCGAGCTTGGCGTCGGCACCGGAGCAATAACAAAATACCTTGAACAAGTCATCCCCGATAGGCGCTCTTACCTCGGTATTGAGCTGGACGACGACCTCGTCCGAACTCTCAACCGAAGATTCCCCGATCTCAACATCGTCTGCGGCAATGCCAGCGATGCGTATTCGATCCACGCGGGCTCGGGCCTGGGCAAGGTGCGTTATGTCGTTTGCTGCCTGCCGTTCCTGTCGCTGCCCAAAGAAGTCAGCGAGAGCGTCCTCGTCGAGATCGAAAAGTTCATGGAAGAAGGCTGCGTGTTTCGCATAATCCAAAACGCCCATGGATACTATCTACCGCAGGCGAGAAAGCTGCGCGACTATTTAAAGACCCGCTACGGCCGCTCACAGCGGAGCCCGCTCGTGATGAACAACCTTCCGCCTTCATTCACGCTCACCTGGTCAACGATCTAACAAAATCTCGGCATAGAAACGCTTTCTCAGGCGTTGTGGTATGGATCGAAGGCATGATGCCGGGATAACAAAAGGCCGTCGTTTCGTACGAGGACGGCTTATTTTTCGCTGCCTACTTCGACAAGCTCACCCGGGAAAACCGATCTTCATCGCCAGGGAAGTGAATCGCGGGTCAATTCGGATATCGTCAAAAAGAGGCTCAACTCTAAGATATATCAACTGAGGTTGGCGTTCGGCAGCGGCTTGTTCTAGATACTCAAGGGCTTTGTCGCGCTCGCCCATTCCAGCGTAAACGATCGCAAAATGATACGGCGAAACAAATTCCTTTTTTGCTCGGGCTTGCAGTTCATGGAGCGTTTTCTCGGCATCGGGGAGCCTTCCAGCTTTCGCATATGCGTGTCCGAGGACCGCCACCGTCCGAGCGTTGCGATCCAAAAGCTCCACACCTTTTTCAAGCTCTGCGATCGCTTGAGGATACTGCTTCATTCGCAAGTAGATCCGACCTATTCCCACGTGCGGCCATGGTAACCTGGGATTTAGTTCCAATACCTCTCGATAACAATCGAGGGCCGTTTCGAGACGTCCGGCATAATAGTGCGAGTTGCAGATTTGTGCTTTGAACATAGGCGCGGGGCCGGACGACAGCTTTCTTCCTTCCTCGACCACACGAATGGCGTCATCAAAACGACCGATCGAATCGTAGTAATTGCGGTAGTCGGAATATGCTCCGACGTTTTCGGGGTCGAGCTCTATAGCCCGTTCGAATTCGCGCTCGGCCGCATCCCAATTCCATTCATATTGAAGATAGTAAGTTGCCAAGGCGTTATGGGTCACGGAAAGATTCTCATTAATGGCCACGGCTTTAATAAGCGCCTCTCGGGCCTTCGGGAAGGTTTCTTGCGGCGACATGAAGCCAAAGACCGAACCGCTCCTCATGTAGGACCATGCCATCTCGATATATGCGACGGCATAATTCGGATCGAGCTTTACCGCTCGTTCGAAACAATCGATACTTTTCGACATGCGTTCGCGGGTGACCTCAGTGCGACCAAAGGCAACACCACGGAGATAAAGTTGATAAGCCTCGGAATTGTCGGTCTGATATTTCTCGAGCGTCGCCGTGTCTTCTCCGGACAGCCTTGTCTTGAGCTTTGCCGCCACGTCGCGCGAGATCTCCTTATCGAGCGCGGCGAGGTCTTTCATAGGCCGGCGGTATTCGCCTTTCCAAAACACGTTCCCTGTCGACGGCTCAACAAATTCTATATATAGAGCGATCTCATCGCCGCGCTGCACAAGTCGGCCGGTCAGAATTGATTCGACGGAAAGTTCGGCCCCAACCTTTTGAAGGTCGATCTCTTTACCCTTGTAACGCGAGATGCTGGTGCGCGCTTTTACCGACAGATCGCGAAGCTGAGACAGGCTGCCGATCAACGATTCCGTAATACCGTCCGAAAGATATTCCAAGTCCGGGTTGCCGCTGTCGTTTACGAATGGCATCACCGCAACTGACTTGATCGCTCCCGAGCTTGAAGGAGCGCGAACGAAAAACCAATAGCCCGCTGCCGCGACAGTAAGGATCAGGGCAGACAGCGCAACAAGCGACCATCCATTGCGTCGTCTCTTCGATCCGCCAAGCAGACCAGTATGGGCAAGGCCGTTTGTTTCCTCATTTTGTTCGACAACGATATTCGAATACGTGTGCTTTTCAACGACGATCTCGCCGCTAGATCCATCATCGAGGTCTGCAACAAACGTATAGCCGCGTCCCGGAACAGTAACGATGAAACGGTTATCGTTGCCCGACTGGCCCAGCACCTTTCTTAAGCTTGAAATGTGAACTTTTAGATTGCCTTCTTCGATGATCTGGTCCGGCCAGACCTTGTCGAGCAGATCGTCCTTTGTCAGGACGTCGCCTCGCGATTCGACCATCACCATCAGAAGCTCCAACGCCTTTGGATTGAGCGAGAGCGGTTCTCCATTTCGCAGGAGGAGCCGTTTTACGCCATCAAGCTCAAATTCCGCGAACCGGAAGTTCTTTGTATTCAGCGTTTGCATCGGGCCGCCAGAAAATTAACAAAAATTAATCCGACGATGACGAATATTTACCAGGCTCGGCCCTAATGTAGGTCTCAGCTTTTTGACGAGTCTACATTCTAACAGGCAAAAAGACACTATGAAAGCAAAAACACATCGGACCGAGATAAACATCGAGACGCACCAGGTAACCGTTATCCGGTTTAGGAACGAGCGATTAACAGGCTTTTGCCGGGAATGCGGCAGGCAGGTGCCGGTGCTGGTAGTCGAGAAGGATATCAATGCACCCTATCTCGGCATGACGGAAGTCGAACGCGTCGTTGACGCGGCTGACGTTCACTTGATCGGCACAGCCGATCCCGGCGTCGATCTAGGAGAAATCAATTTACACGCTAAAAAATAAAAAAGGAGACAAAACAATGAGAGTAAATAAGACTTTATCAAGCCTTCTGGCCGTCGGAATGTTGTTGCTTTTGGGAACTATGGTCGATGCTCAGCGGGCCAGCCGCGAAGCATTGACAAAAAGCCCATCTGCTTCGAGTGCTGACCTCAAGAGCCCGATATTCACGAGCAAACCGGAGAGGGAGAGCAGCGGCGTCACCGATAAGAAGGCGATCATCGGCAGCTGGTTGGAGACGGTCACGTTTCCCGAGCCGCAGCCGCCGATAAAATCGCTCAGCACGTTCAGCGCGGACGGCAGCCTGATCGTCGGCGATCAAGGTGCCGTTACAGGAGAGACCGCCTTTACACCGGGACACGGCGCGTGGGTCCACGAATACGGTCGAACCTTTTCCTGGACGAGTGTGGAAATAATCTACAGCCACGCAGACGGTTCCTTGATCGGCTATCTGAAGGTGAGCGGCAGGTATACCGTTGACGGCACCGGCAACGCGTATACCGGGAATTTTCATGCCGATATTTTGGATCCTGACGGGAACGTACTGTTCTCCGTGGAGGGAACAAACGCGGGAACCCGCATTCCGGTTGAGTTGCTGCCGTAACGAAACGCCGAAATAGGTTGCACGCCGTGAGACTCATAGAGTTTCACGGCATTTTTCATTCTGGGCGGGAGGAATCGAGCTCGAACGCCCAGCTGATCGGCTTGTCTTGTGGTATAAATTAGCTATTCTTTTTGCTAATTGATACATACCGTTTCGAGGAGAAATACCTGCTTATGCTTAGACGCAAAGTTTTGGGCGTATTTGTGCTTTACGCCTTTCTGCTTCCGACCTTCACGATTGGCCAGACGGCCGTTTACACCGCACCCAAAGAGGACATCGACAAGATCAAGGACGAGGGCATCAACCGTTCACAGGTTATGGCGACGCTGAGCTATTTGTCTGATGTCATCGGGCCGCGGCTCACGGCCAGCCCCGGAATGAAGCGGGGCAACGAATGGACGCGCGACACGCTCGCCAAATGGGGAATGCAGAACGCGCATCTCGAGCCGTGGGGCCCGTTCGGGCGTGGCTGGACGCTGAAGCGCTTTTACGCTATGGTCGACGGGCCTACAGCGTTCCCGATGATCGCCTATCCAAAGGCATGGTCGCCCGGAACCGATACGCTCATTCCGCCACCGCCTGCCAAGAAGGGCAAAAAGGCCAGCGCGTCGGCGGTGAACCCGAGCACCGTTTACACGGCTGAGGTCGTTCACTTTACCGCTACGAAGGAAGAGGAGCTCGAGCAATACAAAGGCAAATTGAAGGGCAAGATCGTTCTTGTCGGGGCGCTTCGCGATGTAAAAGCCCACTTTGATGCAGAGGGCAAGAGGCTAAACGAAAAGGAGCTGCTCGACCTTGCCGACGCCCCTGACCCGGCAAGTGTGAGACGTGCTCCGGGGCCGCAGGGCACGCCAAATCCCGCGTTTGCAAACTTTCAGGCGCAGCAGCAGTTCAATGCAAAGCGGTTGCGGTTCCTGGTCGATGAAGGCGCGGCCATTCTGGTTGACGGGGCCCGCGGCGACGGCGGGACGATCTTTGTCCAGCAGGCAACAGCTCTTCAGCCGCCTCCGCCCGAGGGCGGCACGCCGCCTCCGCCGGTGAGGCTTTATGACAAGGCCGCGAACATTCCGATCCAGATCAGTGCCGCGAGCGAACACTTCAATCGCGTCGCACGCATGGTTGACGCCGGCGAAAAGGTGACGATGAGCGTCGACCTTGCCGTCGAGTACCAATACGACGACCCGAATGGCTACAACACCATCGCCGAGATACCGGGCACGGACAAGGCCGATGAGATCGTCATGCTCGGCGGCCACCTCGATTCGTGGCATGGCGGAACGGGCGCGACCGACAACGGCGCCGGCTGCGCCGTTATGATGGAAGCCATGCGGATAATTCAAACACTCGGCCTTAAGCCACGGCGCACGATCCGCATCGCGTTGTGGACTGGCGAGGAGCAAGGTCTGTTGGGCTCGCGTGAGTACGTCAAGGACCACTTTGGCTACTTCGGACCGACACGTCCCCCGCTGTTTGGCGGCGGCGGTGGTGGTGGCGGCGCGCAGAACCAGCAGCAGCTCACGAAACTCGCCGAATACGATAGATTCCAGGCATATTTCAATATCGACAACGGAACGGGCAAGATCCGCGGCGTTCACATGCAGGGCAATGACGGCGTGCGGCCGATATTTCGCAAATGGCTCGAAGCGTTCAAGGACCCGAAATGGTTCTCGGCCGATAAGGACATGAGCGCCAACACGCTCTCGCTGTCGAATACCGGAGGCACCGACCATCTCAGCTTTGACGCGATCGGATTGCCCGGCTTCCAGTTCATCCAGGACCCGATCGAGTACGACACGCGCACGCACCACTCCAACATGGACGTCTTTGACCGCGTTCAGGCGGACGATATGAAGCAGATCTCGATCATAGTCGCAGCGTTCGTTTACCAGGCGGCGATGATGGATGACAAAATGCCGCGCAAACAGATGAGGTAGCTCGTCGGCCAGACAGATAAGGTGGCAGGTCGCAGACGGGACCTGCCTTTTCTATTTTTCGTTTACCTCGGTAGTAAATAGGACAACGTCGCGAATCTCCTGTCCTCGGATAAACGCGAACCACTTGCCGTCTTTGGACCAGGCGAAATTGTAAAATTTTTCTTTCGGCAGGCCCTCCATCGGATAGGGCGGGCTGCCGTCGATAGGCTGCAGCCAGAAACCGAATCGAAAATCGCGGTAGGCTATGGCCTTACTGTCCGGGGTCCATTGCGTGCACCAGTCAAGCCTGCCCCAGCGGGTAACATCAAATTCTTTGACGAGCGCGCCGCTATCGGTTGCATAGACTGCAAGTCTCGAGCCGTGCGAGCCGGCGATATATCTACCGTCAGGCGAAGCGCTCATCCAACGGACAGGCCCATTCGTAAGTGGAAGGGATTCGCCCCCGTTGATGGGGATGCGGCGTAATTCTCCCGAGTCGTTCAAGTGGGATTCAAAATAAACGGTCTCGCCATCCGGCGAAACAAATGGCCGAGTGCTTCGGCCGCCCTTTGTCAGTTGAACGGTATTTGAACCGTCCGAATTCATTCGCCAGATGTCATTTCCTCCACCACGCGTCGATTGAAAAACGATATACCTGCCATCTGGAGAAGCGCTTAGCGCCGTATCGCTAAAGCCCGGCGACGTAAGCTGCCTCCGGTCGGTCCCGTCGGGGTTGATCACGGAGATCGTCTGGCTGCCTTCGTGGGTTGAGGTAAGAACGAGTTTTCCGTCTGCCGTCCAATCCATTCCTCCAAGCCCGTCATATTGCCCGAAGGAGCTGAATGTGACCTGCCGGAGATCGCTGAGGTTATCCGCCGGAGCGATCCAGATGTTATTTATTTGCCGCAGCTCTATCGTGAGCAGCGCGCCGCCGCCTACCGAGAGCTCAGCTCTGTAGCTGCTTAGATCGCTGGTCAGTTTTTTGAGCTCGCCGCCCCGCAGATCAAGATGCCAGATCTGGCTATAAGCCACCATCGGGTTTGTGTCGCGGTCTTGCGCGATCACGAGCAGCCCTTGTCCATCCTTAAGCCAACCGGTCAGGAGAACTTCGCTCCAACCGTAGTGCGTCAATCTCTTGATCGAGCCGTCCGCCACCTGGATCGTGTGGATCTCGGTGCCCTTCTGGCCTTCGTCGAGTGCTCCGCCGAACGCGATCTGTGTGCCGTCCGGCGACCAGGACTGCGTATCGAGCCCGATCGACCCCGCGACCGGAAATGACGCCAGCACTCGTTCCTCGCTTCCGCCGAGGCCGGCGACAACCAGTTCGTTCACTTGACGGGAGTCGGAGTGCCGTGTGAAGGCGACCTGTCGACCATCCGGCGACAAGCTGAACGCCCCAATTCCATCGCGGATCTTCTCTGCCGGGCCGCCGAAGGTCGGAATGCGATAAAGATCGTAACGACTGGATTGGGAACTGGTCACCGAATAAAGAATGCTTGCGCCGTCCGGCGAAAAACTTATGCCGGCGTAATATACCTCGGCCTCAGGCAACAGCAGGATATGTTTGCCTTCCTGGACGGGGGCCAGCCACACCGCTCTGTTGCCGAGGCGGTTCGTTACATAGGCAAAGAGTTTTCCGTCGGGCGAAAGTGCTGCGAACGGAATTTGGCCGTGTGTGGTAAGACGCTTGACCCGCGCGTTTTCAAATGGATCGCCAGCCTGCACGCCGGCCATGCGCTGCCACAATAGAGCCGAGCCGCCGGTGACGGCCACGATCACAGCACAGATCGCTGCCAGGGCCAGCAAGCGCTTATTCCGCGATCCCGCCGTGCGGACTCCCGCTGGAGCGCGTGCGGTCAAGTT